>ERZ773157.295-NODE-295-length-61904-cov-7.026581_pt1 | contig 61904 bp, 80 predicted proteins | sample MGYA00511480_ERZ773157 | MGnify/ENA primary metagenome ERZ773157 (study PRJEB29015, sample SAMEA2737863) | human gut metagenome | biome: human gut; feature: human-associated habitat; material: faeces | place: China | collected 2012 ... | reverse complement strand
TCAAACTGGAAGGTGTACAGCAAGGAAAAGACGGACGTGAATGGCTTCCATTCACTCTGCGAATGTATTTTTACGCAGGAAACGAACAAATCAAGATGGTACACTCTTTCATCTACGACGGAGACCAAAACAAAGATTTCATCCGCTCATTAGGAGTACGATTCCAGGTTCCGATGAGAGAGGATTTATATAACCGTCATGTAGCCTTCGCCTGTGCCGACGGAGGTGTATGGAGCGAACCGGTTAAACCGCTGGTGGGAAGAAGAATTCTGACACTCGACAAAGACCAAAGCTGGCAGAAGCAACAGATGGAAGGCAAACGCATCCCTGAATACCAGCGTTTTGATGCAAAAAACAGAAGTTTAATTGACAATTGGGCTGCATGGGATAATTTCCGCCTCTCTCAACTTACAGACAATTCTTTCAGTATCCGCAAACGGGCTACAGAAGACAGTCCCTGGATTGGTACGTTTACCGGCACACAAGCCGGAGGATATGCTTTTGCCGGTGATGTCAGTGGAGGAATAGGAGTCGCCTTACAGGACTTCTGGCAGGCCTATCCTTCTACCCTAGAAGTACAACATGCACGCAGCCAGGAAGCTTCACTGATTGTCTGGTTATGGAGTCCGGAGTCAGAAGCTATGGATTTAAGACACTATGACAAGGTAGCACACGACCTGATAGCCAGCTATGAAGACGTACAAGAAGGAATGAGTACCCCCTATGGTATTGCTCGCACACACACTCTGACAGTTGTTCCACAAGCTGCTTATCCAGGTAAAGCCGGCATTGCAGAAACAGCACAGATCCTATCAGAAGCAGCTCCGCTAATGTGTACTCCGGAATATCTCCATGCCTGCCGGGCTTTTGGTATCTGGTCATTACCTGACAGAAGTAATCCGCAGCGTAGCAAGGTAGAAGACCGTCTGAATGCTTATATCGATTTATATCAAAACGCCATTGCCCAACATTCTCGCTCCCAACAGCACAAGCGCAGAGGTGCTATCAAAAGCACTTGGTAGTCGTACCGTTATGAGTGGTTCTGTGAGCAGAAGCAAAAATGATCCGTCACAGTCATTGCAGATGATAGAAAGACCTTTGATGACCCCTGATGAGTTGAAGTCCCTTCCAAAAGGCGCATTTGTTGTTATGAAAACAGGCTTTTACCCAATGAAAGTCAAACTGAAATTGTTCTTCAAATGGGGTATTAAATTTGAAGAAAAGTATGAGGTCATGGAAAATGGCAATCGTGAAGTTCACTATGCTAACCGTTCCGAGTTATTTAACAACATAATCCAAGAATATCACCCTCAATATCTTGAACAGCCTGTTACTGATTCAGATTTTGATGAAATAAACGGTGAGAAGAAAAATGAAAATCTAAAGACTTCACCAAACGCAGAACAATCAGACAGTGAAAATACTATTGATTCTGAACAGCAAGATGAGCCAACAGAAGAACCTGAAAATTCAAATGTTGAACAGAATACAGACAAGCAGAGAAAAGTAGTCATCAGAACCCAGCGACCACCTCAGGAGGATAACAGCAATGAGTAAATTAACTTTTCTCTATCAAATGGACTTACCACACCGAGCCGTAGCAGTCTATACCTATCTCTACGACCGTGCAAACAAAAACGGTGAGTGTTGGCCCTCTGTAAAAACAATAGCAGGCGACATAAAGCTGTCGCCTGCTACGGTTAGAAGAGCTATTAAAGATTTGAAAAAAGCCGGATTAATTGAAACCGAGCAACGATATAGAAGTAATAGTGCAAAAAGTAGTTTGTTGTTTAAATTATATCCATTTAGTTCAAGGTTATGATACTACGCCTGTTGCACTACACTTTATTGTAACTGACATTGAATAATCTTTTGATCCAGCACTTGTTTTCCATGTAGCTGTTGCCTTTGCTGTTGCTGTGTTCCCTGATTTACTGTGTGATGCACTTTTTATAGACCAAGAAGATGCAGGGGCTGTTGTACTATGTGAACAGCTTGTACAGGTTGATGTACTGCCATTGTATGAAAATGTAGCCTTAACTGAAACAGACCAAAGTACAGTACCACTGCTGTTTTTATAATATTTTGTTTTTGTTTTGGTGATTGTATTTGTGGCATATAGAGAAATACCAGAATTTTCAGTATCATCGGTAATTATTGTTTCAATATAATTACCATTTTCTAAATATTCAATGGCTTTCTCTGTATTGTCAGTGATTGTAGCACTTACAGGTATACTAAATAATATACAACTAATAAGTGAAATAATTAGTGTAACGGTTATTGTTTTCTTCATTGTTTTTCCTCCTTTATTCAATTATCTCATCTACAATAACAGCTTCTTGTCTCATAATTGCTTGATGTTCTTCCCATAATATAACACCATACACAGTAGAAAGAACTAAAATAACTGCAATTATTACAGCGATTAATGATTTAATATATTTGCTGATTTTAAGCTTTTTAATAACATAGGGAACACCGGTAGCAGAAAAATATTCAGCTACTACATCAACAGGATTTCCGTAGTTTTTATAAAGTTCTTCCTTTGTTGTTGCGTCTGCTTCCTCACAGTAGTCCTCTATATCCTTGCTTAGGTTCTTTATGTATTTTCTTTCTTCTTTTCCTTTAACAGGAAACATAGCTTTTATTTCGTTGATATATTCCTTACATAGTTTATTCATTTTCCTTATCCTCCATATTTTCATTTAAAGATGAAAGTATTTTTTCAACACCGGTGTAAGCGTCACGAAAGTTGTTTAATAGTTGGGTGTAATATTCCTTGCCCTCAGGTTCAAGATGATAATAAACTCTTGTTCTCCGCTTGCCAACTAGCTTTGAATATTGAGAAATTTTACCCTCATTTTCAAGCTTGTATGTAACAGCATAAATAGTGTTTTGGGAAATTGCAAGACATCCATCAGAATATTCCTTTATGTATTTAACAATCTCATAGGCATAACTGTCACTGCCATTTAAAATTGCGAGAATAAGAATTTCCGTTATTCCACTAAAGAAATTACTTTTGTTACCCATAAAACACCTTCTTTGATTTTTTTAATTTGCTGATAATATAATTATACATCAAAATATTAAAATTTCAATATTTTAAATTTCAAAATATTGTTGACATAGTGTTATATTTGTACTATAATATATTTAACATAGAATAAAAAAGTTTAATTGATAGATAATTTTTATATATTTTTTATATATTTTGCAATCAATTGCTATTTTGTGATGATTTTGTTGTAATAAGTCTAATATGTGCAAACACCAACAAGATGTCATCTGTTTATTGTTGTTTCGAACATAATAATAGAAAACTTAGTTAATGAAAAAGCTTTAATTTAAAACTAAATCATTTTAAATATTCTGCGTTTCACATAAATATAAATTAAGGAGGACATTCCAATGTTTCAAGAAAATAAATTTTAAATATAGTGTATTAATATTAGAATCAATTACTTGCAAATTTATAGTAAAAGTAAGAAAAGAGGGTTATTATCATGAAATTTAAAAAAATTGCTATTACTGCATTGGCAGCTATAACAATGGCAACAAGTGTAATGTGTATGCCGGTTAGTGCTTCGACCGTTGATTCAGATTTTGAGATAGTTATTCCTAATAGTGGTAGTAATTATAATCAAAACAGCAGAAGAAAAAAGGCTACATCTACATCTACTTATGTGAATTACAGCAAAACCGTTGGACCAAATTATAATGGTCAGGCAACAGGACCTAATAAAATAAGGATGTATGTATATGGTTCGGAAGGTCCTAACGGATCTTTAGCAAATTATACTTGTGGAACCTCTGTAATAGTTACTAAAGGAACAAAGGGATATATAAAACAAACTGTTTATGAAACCTTCGGAAGTAGCTCTTATGCCCAATTAAAGGGCGCAAAAGTATCAGGTTATACAACAGGTATAGCTAGAGGCTGTTGGAGTCCCGACAGTGTTAGCGAGTCCGGAACTGAAAATTATAATTAATTGAGAGAAAGAAAAAGTAATATGGCTTTTTGTTAATTACTTTTCATTTTGACCTATATTGGTTTTTAGAACAGTGACTGCTAAAAACTTATGCAGACTTCAATGCCATAGCAAACTTGATAAACTTTCAATTTCTTCTGCCTTATTAAAGTTGTGAGATAAAGAGAGACTAAATCGTCACATATTTTAATATGCATAAAAACAATTCTTTTCTGCATACTGTAAGGTGAATTTTATTTTTCAAAAAAGCAATGTAATGTATAAAAAAACAGCCGTTTGATATCACATACTTTAATTCCTATTTGTGTGTCACTTTACGGCAAAAGGGAGATTCATATGAAAAAATTTATGTCTTTATTATTGATATTAAATTTATGCTTTCCTCTTTTTACTGGTTGTTCCAATAAAGATGACCTATCAAGTAAACGTATTACCGAAAAAACAGTTGAAGACGGAAAATTGACTCCACCAGCAGGGGATTACACATATATAGAAAAGGGAGATACTGTATCTGATTTCTTTAAGTATTCTTTTGCTGATGAAGGGTTACCAGATGAATATAGTATGAGTGGATATGATGGATTAGAATATACCTTTGATGATGTAAAAGTGTATGATTCTGTATCAGCATCACCAATTAAAGAAAGTGAATGTGAGAAAATAACTGGGAAGAAATCGGATAAAACTCTATATAAGGAAAATAGTTTTATTCTTATAGATATGACTGCAACATACAATAAGCCTAAATCATCTAATTTCGACGAAATTATGTTTAGAATGGAATTTGAGGGAACATATATGATTGGCGATGGCTTTAAAGAACACGACCCAGATGAGTTTGCCTATCCATATGCAGACCCTATAATGATGTATTTTAGTGAACGTCCACAGAAGGGTGATGTTAATTTAGATGGAAACACCTTAAATTTAGAGGATGATGGTAATGTTTGCAGAAAAACATTAAAATCAGGAGATTCTATTAAATTTCAAATCGGTGTTCTTGCTAAGAAAGATTTAGTTGATGAGAAAAATGTTTTTCTATATCTTCGTTTTAGAGAAACACCGGAAAAAGGAAATCCTGTTCCCCTTGTAGATGTTTTAGGAAGATACAACAATGAGTAAATTATTAAATCTTGAAATTAAAAAATCTATTTTTTCAAAAGCATTCCTTTTAGGATTGGTTTTACTTTCAATATTTGCTGTTATAAGCGGAGTATTGATGATCAATGAATATGGTGGAAAAAATCCACAACAATTATACGAACATTGTATGGAGAATGGCAAGTATTTATATAACCCTGACTTTCCATTGTTTTCATTTTTTAATGCATGGGTTGGTGGTGAAACAACAACAGTAGCATACACATTGTTCTTTACAATTATGCCAGTGTGTACTGCGATACCCTTTGCTTGGTCATATCATAATGAAAGCAAGAATAGTTATATAATCAATGTTGCCACTCGCATAAATATTAGGAAATACTTTATTGCTAAGGCTATTGCTGTTTTTGTTTCAGGTGCATTAGTGGTATTTCTTGCGTTTGCATTAAATATTTTAATTGTTAGTGCATTTATTCCATATTGTCAGCCATGGGCAGGATACAATTTTTATAATCTTGTTTACTTTGATACAATGTGGTCTGATTTGTTTTTTTCAAATCCATATCTGCATATGTTATTGTTTATTTCATTAAACACGCTGTACGGCGGAATATTTGCATTGTTGAGTTATGTAACTTCATTTTATGTGAAGAAATATGTTGTAATTCTTTTTGCACCGTTTTTAACTATGATATTAGCAGGATATTTGGAAAATGTAATTTATAACAACATATTTAGAGATTCGATGTATTTTGTTGAATTTGTTCCAACACAGTTTTTACATTCAAGAAGTACAATCTATCAAGTGATGAGCTGGTCTGTTGCTACTACTACTTTGCTTTTAGTGGGATTTATATTCATTTCTATTTGCGTTAAGGTAAGGAAAAATGAAATTTATTAAATTTTTTAAATTTGATATCCGATATGGAATAATAAATCAATACAAAAAATATTTACTGTTTTCCTTTTTGATTATACTTGCATTTTTTGAATTTCGTTCTAATCAAATTTCATCAGAGAACTATTCCTTTTCACTTATGGATTCTATTCTTTATATTTACGGTGGAATTAAAGAATTTATCCCTACTGGGGGTGAAACATTTAAAATTCCATATCTTTGGTTATTGAATCATATTTTGATTTTGTTTTTTACCCTAAATTATATGCATAAGGATTTAGTTGGATTTGGACAACAGACTATATATCGAAGCGGAAGTAGAACTCAGTGGTGGCTGTCAAAGTGCTTTTGTCAATTCCTTTCAGTTTCTTTGTTTTATGTGATATCTTGGTTTGAGTTAACTATATGTACTTGGGTTGTAAATGGAAATATGTCGTTAAGCGTTTCCAAAATGATGAAAGATACTACAGAACTCGGGGTAAATGCTTTAGATAATCCAAATTGGAGTGTTAATTTGAATTTATTATTGATGCCTTTCTTGTTTACTGTATCAATGAGCTTGTTGCAGATGACTTTGTGCTTGTTTGTTAAACCTACTGTGAGTTATGTGTTTTCTGTAGTAGTTTGTATCTTATCTGCCTATTACTTGAATCCTGTAATTATAGGCAATTATGCAATGGCTCTGAGAAGTAATCAGTTGGTTTCAAATGGCGTTGATATAAACATAGGCATCATCTGTATGGTGATATTAGGACTATTTTCAGTTGTTATTGGTATGCTGAGATTTAAAAAATATAGCATTTTAACGAAAGGATAAAATATGGATATTGTATTTGAAAATGTTACCAAAAAAATTGGTAGGAACATAGTTGTAGATAATGCCAGCTTTACAATAAAGTCAAATTCAATAACGGGACTGAAGGGAATTAACGGTTCGGGAAAGACAATGATTATGCGTCTTATTTCAGGTTTAATATATCCAACTTCCGGAAAAGTATTTATCGGAAATAAAAAGTTAGGCGAAGACATATCCTTTCCCGATAGTATTGGTATAATGCTTGAAAATCCTGCATTTCTCAATGGGTATAATGGCTATGATAACCTCCGTATATTGGCTGATATAAAATCCATTATTAACGAAGATGACATTTGTGAAGTTATGAAATTAGTTGGTCTTGAAGAAAGTGGATTAAAAAAGTATAGAAAGTTTTCTTTGGGAATGAAGCAGAGGCTAGGAATTGCAGCTGCAATTATGGAAAAACCGGAAATTCTTATTTTAGATGAACCAACAAATTCCCTTGATGAAGATGGTGTTGAAATGGTTAAAAAAATATTAAGGCAAGAAAAAGAAAGAGGAGCAACTATAGTCCTCTCCTGCCATGATACACAAATATTGGAGGATCTCTCTGATGAAATAATAGAGATTCAAACAGGCAAAATAAAAGGAATTTATGCTCCAAAAGAGAAAATAATGTGAGGAAAGTATGTACAGAGTAATAAAGAGAAAAAATCTAAAGGTGCTGTGGATAGTCATATCACTTCTTGTAGCTACTTTGGTCTTATGGTTTGTTAGCTTTTATAATGTGAATTCAAATGCATTCAAGCAAACAACAGAACATTACAAGATGAATGAGTGGGTTAAGCTTGATGGAAATTTCTTCTTTGATGCAGGTGAAAATACTAAAGGGTATTCAATTCGTGTGAATAGCGGAAAGCTTGAAGAATACGATAAATTAATTCAGAAATATGATAAAGAAATTGACACAGAAACAGATATGCCAAAGCCTAAATATGTTTGTCTTTTAAATATTACAGTAAAAAATACTGGAAATAAAAGTGGTTACCTAAATGCTATGGGTTTTGCTCTGTTTAATGGTGCATTACAAGTTCCTATCGATTTTGATATTTGGAATATTATCGATAAGAATATTGATGGTAATACTTTGTTGAAATTGAGAAAAAATACAGAAGTAACATTGACACTACCTTTTACTGCACAGCCGTTAGATGAAGCAGTAAATTCACATAGATTAAATAATATACTTGAAAATGAGGAATTTGATTTCTATATTTGTGATTTCCCTGTGCGAAAATTGATAAAAGTTAAATTTTAAAGAAAAATTATAATTCCAATTCTCTTAGCCGACAAGTTATAGCTTTTAATGCTATTGCCTGTCGGCATTATTTTTGCCCTTTTTGCGTTGAAAGCAGAAAGGGCAGTTATGTTTTTCAGAAACAGAAGCCCTCCAATCGACCTGAATTAACAAAAATTCAGAATGATTGGAGGAAAATTAAATGGACAAGCGTCCGAAAAGAAGAAAGGATAAATACAATCCTTATACATTGTCAACAGACAATCAAAAATATTATGTTTCATTTAAAGATATAAACGGAAATATTCAGAAAACGGAGGTGGATAAATCAGTTTTTGATGCATTTGATAGTTTTGAACTTGATGATATTTCAATAATGAATGAAGCCGAAAGACATTATGAATACTTAGAACTTACAGAAGAAACATTGAATCGCAGAGCTGTACATAAAACTAAGACAGTGGAGAATATAATTCTAACTGTATTTGAGAATGAAATGTTGTCAAAGGCTATTTGTGAACTTACTGAAACCCAGCGCAAAAGATTATTGCTATATTATTATGATCGTTTAACCTACGAGCAAATTGCAAAAATTGAAGGTTGTACAAAAATGCCGATTTTGCGTTCAATAAAGAAAGCAGAATAAAAAATTAAAGAATATTTTAAAAATAGGGGCTACTTTTAGCTTCTAAGTGAGGAAACAGGTGAAGGGATAAATAATCCTTTCGCCTGTTTTCGATTTTTAGAGAACAGGTCTTGTTCTTTGAAAATTAAATATCAGCACATCGGATACATTCCTTCTGTTGTTCGGTACGGACAAGCCACATGAGCGAACACCTTTACAGGTCTTCAGGACTCAGACATTGAAAGGCAATTTCAATGACGGCGATGATAGGCAGAGGGGATAATGATACTTCCGTCAAGTCAAAAGTCGAGCGTGATAAAACCGTCGCAACCAAAGATGGCGGCTGTGGGAGATCCTCACGGTGGTGAAATTCCAATGGAGCTATATGCAATAGCCGTCTGATGTGTTCCTTGTCGCAGGGCATCGAGGATAAATAGCGACAACAGGATAGCGTGAAAATTAGAGCTATCCACAAACGATTGATATTATCCCGACAGCAGAAGATTTTTTGTTTTCTTCTGTCGGGGTATTTAGAAGAAAATTACTGAAAGAAGGTGTTAAAATGTTAGGATTTATGATTGGCCTTTTTGTCGGTGCTTTTATAGGTGTAGTTTTTATGTGCTTGTGCAATGCAGCGGCAAAAGCTGATGAGCAGATGAAAGATCATATAAATGACAAAAGCAAAAAATAAGGAACAGGTGATAATTTGAACGAAAACTATATAAATAAAAATAACATTGATTCAGAACACAGAATAGAATCTGTTATAAATGACTGTAAGGTCACAATCTACTTTTCTAAAAACAGAAATAACCATGTTGAAAGGAATATTCTCGAAAATCTTTTGGATACATTTGAGAACAGAATGAAAACTCAGATTGGATGCTGAATTTATTTCAATTTATTTTTTGGATTTCGCTGGATATTATAAAAATTATGTAGTATTGTTGGTTTGCAAAAATCGTATGAAAGGGTGATGAAATGAAAAGAGTATATTGCTTGTACAGAGTATCAACCAAAGGTCAGGTTGATAAAGATGATATTCCAATGCAGAAAACCTCGTGCAGAGAATTCGCAGAGCGCAATGGCTGGACAATTCTGAAAGAATTTCAGGAAAAAGGCGTGTCGGGATTCAAGGTTTCGGCAAGTGACCGAGATGCTATTCAGGATTTAAAAGCCGCCGCAGAAAAGAAAGAATTTGATGTACTCCTTGTCTTTATGTTTGACAGAATAGGCAGAATTGATGACGAAACCCCGTTTGTCGTCGAATGGTTTATAAAGCACGGCATAGAGGTATGGAGCGTCAATGAGGGCGAACAGCGTATGGATAATCATGTGGACAAGCTTATGAATTACATACGATTTTGGCAAGCCAACGGTGAGAGTCAGAAAACGTCAGCTCGTGTTAAAACTCGCCTTAAGCAGATGACGCTGGACGGCAAATTTACCGGAGGTGTTGCTCCATTCGGTTACAAACTTATAAAAAGCGGTGAAATCAACAAAAAGGGAAAAGAGCTTATGGACATAGTCATTGACGATGATGAAGCTCCGATAGTCAAGAAGATATTCGAGATGACAGTTAAAGAGGGTTACGGCTCATATCGCATGGCTGACTATCTGAACAGTCACGGAATCAAAACCCATAATAACAGCAAGTTTCAATGTAATACGGTTAATCGTATTCTAAAGAACAGGCTGTACTGCGGTTATCTTGTGTCAGGCGGTGTTGAATCACCGTATATAGAAAGACTGCATATCATAGATGAAAATATCTTTGACCAAGCTCAGTTTATACTGAAACAACGCTCATCAAAGAATGAGGAAAAGCAACAGATAGCAAGGACTACCAAAGGCAGTACATTGCTGTCAGGGAATATATACTGTGCTCACTGCGGTCAGAAAATGGTATCAACAAGCTATATCGACAGATACGACAGGGCAGACGGAAGTCAGTACAGAGTTCGCAGACAGAGGTATATATGTACCAATAAAGCGATGAAAAGAGGTGCATGTGACGGACAGTCGGCTTATGTAGCACACAGAATTGACGGTGCTGTGCTTGCAACGCTGAGGGATTATCTCGCCAAAATAAAATCAACACCAAAAGATATAGCACTGGAAAAACGCTACAAATCCGAAATATCGGAGCATAGGAGGAAGCAGACAAAGCTTGAGAAAGAAATTGAAAAGCTGAAAAGGCAGGTAGTTGAATTATCTGCCGAAATAGGACGATCTTTACTTGGCGAAAGTCGCTTCACTCCCGATATACTGTCCACTTCTATTGACAATACAAACGATTTGCTCCATAAAAAAGAAATTGAATTAAGTGATATAAAGTACAAGCTTGCCAATCAGCAAAATGCGATGGGCAGGCTTGATTTTTATTATTCGCAATTCAGAACTTGGGCAGACGAATTTGACAATTCAACAATGGAGCAGAAGAAAATGATAGCCTGTCAGCTTATCAAAGAGGTTAAAGTCGCACGAGGTTATGAATTAGAGATTATATTCGACCTTAATTATGAACAATTCTTATCTCTATAAAGCCTAATAGATTGAATTTACAAATTTATTCTGCTATAATATTTTCAGCTTAGAAGTGGGTGAAGATATATGAGCGAAGAAAATAAGATACAAATTTTTGAAGATAAAAAGATTCGTACTGCGTGGAATGAGTCAGAAGAAGAATGGTATTTTTCCATAGTTGATGTAATTTCAGTTCTGACTGACAGTAACGAACCTCGTCGTTACTGGAGCGATCTTAAGCGAAAGCTTAAAGCTGAAGGAGCAAACCAGTTGTACGATAATATCGTACAACTGAAAATGCAATCTCCTAAGGATGGTAAAAATTACAAAACAGATGTTGCAAATACAGAGCAACTTTTGAGAATAATTCAATCTATTCCGTCACCAAAAGCAGAACCTTTTAAAATGTGGCTTGCAGAAGTTGGCAGAGAAAGAATAGATGAAACTATTGATCCCGAACTTACCATAGAGAGAGCCCTTGAAACATATCTGAAAAAAGGGTATAGCAGGGAGTGGATAAATCAACGACTTCAAGCTATACAGGTAAGAAAAGAGCTTACTGATGAATGGGATTCTCGTGGTGTAAAACAGGGGGTAGAATATGCAATTCTGACTGATTAAATTACAAAAGCGTGGTCAGGAATGACAACCCGCCAGTATAAAAATCTCAAAGGATTGAAAAAGGAAAACCTGAGAGATAATATGAGTACGCTTGAGTTGGTACTGAATATGTTGGCAGAAGCTACCACAACTGAGATTTCCAAAGAGAAAAATCCTCAATCTTTTTCTGAAAACAGAAGTGTTGCAAAAGAGGGCGGAGAAGTCGCCGGAAATGCACGAAAAGATATCGAGGAAAGAACAGGAAAACCTGTGATTACTTCAAAAAATGCTGTTGATTTTTCAAACCTTATTTCCGATGTAATAGAAAATGATTTTGATAAAAGTGAATAAAGTATTCTGATTGCCTTGTGAGTTAAAAAATCCCGCAAGGCTTTTATTATATCCCAATTTCTAGTTTATTCCTCGGATGCTTGGAAGATAGAATATTTTTTTGTTTGTTGATGCTGGTATGTGTGTAAATTTGCGTTGTCGTAATTGAACTGTGTCCGAGCATTTGCTGAATATATCTGATGTCAACATCTTCTTCAAGCAGTAGAGTTGCAAAAGAGTGACGAAACATATGCGGAGTAATGTGCAGCGGCACTTCTGCACCGATTGCATAGTTGGTAATCATATTACGAACAGATTGTTCAGATAGACGGTTGCCGAGTCTATTTATAAAGAAAAATTTGTTGTTTGCTATTTCAAATTTAAATGATTGATTATACTTTTTGAGCAACTCCTGAACATTTTGATTGCAGATTTGAATCAGGCGTTCTTTTGAGCCCTTTCCGTAAATTTTGATTATGTAATCATTAAAATCAATTTGTTCAGTCGTGAGTGTGCATAATTCTGAAATCCTCATTCCGGTGGCAAATAACAACTCGAGTATAAGTGCATTTCGCAGAGCAACCCTTTTAGCGTACTCTGTTTTAGATTTGGTAAGTTTTAAATAAGCAAACTTTATAATTTGTTCAATATTATTTATGGGAATAGTTTTTGGGAGAATAAAGGGTTCTTTATACTTGATTTGTATCTTATGAAAAGGGTTAATATCAATAAGTTCCTCAATTTCAAGATAGTGAAAAAATGCTTTTAGCGAAGCAATTTTACGCTTAACACTCTTAGGTTTGTACTTACAGTGCAGTAAATTTATATATTGCTCAATGGATTTTTTGTTTGTCCATTCAATAGCAGATTCCATAGTGAATTCAAAATACTGCCTTAAATCAATAGTGTATGATTTTATCGTTTTCTGATCGAGATTTTTCCTTGAAATACAGAAGTTTAGATAATCAGTTGTTAGATTATTTGCTTGTACATTTTTTATTTCCATCGCATATAGCTCCTTATTGTTTATAAATTTATTATGCAACAGAAAATAAAGAAAGTCTATTCAAATATCTATATTTATTTTGCCTAAAATTTTTATTTATTGAGCAATAAACAAAATTGTATTATACAAAATGCATAAAAACACTATGTGAAATTTTATAACTGATTTGCGTAAAAGTTATTTAAATATTTGTCAAATTATGTTATAATTGACACCATAAAGTGTAATTATAAATGTTTTTATATTACATACCCGAAATATAGATTTAGTTAAGGCTTAATACTTTTTTCTTAGAATGAGATTAAGCACTACATAGACATACACCAGTTGAATGTAAGATGTGTAGCGTATTTTGTTAACAGAAATGTATTATTGACCTTATCTGAAAATAATGAATAAAGGATAACTTACAATTATCCTTTATGGACTTCTAATATTACAATAACTATTTTATATTGCAAGAAGGACTTTGTTAAATGACAGAGAAAAATATAGAATATATTGATGATATAGTTAAAGAAATGCTAAATGGAACATTCTCTGTTTTTTGTGGAGCAGGAGCAGATTGTGATGCTACAAAACAAGAATGGCTTGATATTTTTACAGACAAAACAAAAGAGTTTTATGAAAAACACTCCTCAGATGTATATTTGCTTGCTGACTTAGAAAAAAGATACTATAATTCAGAATCTTTTTTTACGGATATCTGCAACAATCTTTATGCTGTATCAAATTTGGAATCTCAACACATTAACAATATTGTGAATCTCAATATCAATCAAATTTGGACTACTAATTTTGATTCAATTATTGAAAATACAATTAAGAGGAAGTTTGGCTTTTCTCCTACAATTATCAAGGAGTCGGCCGATCTGTTCACAGAAAATCTTAGTTCACGCTATGTCGTATATAAGTTAAACGGCTGTGTTAGCAAACCAGATACTATGGTTCTTACTAAAAGCGATTTCTTTGATTATTTCAAAAAACAGCGTCTGTTATTTGAAATGCTTAAGCGGCAATTAGTACTGGATTCATTCTTGTTTATCGGTTATAGTTTTACTGACGATTTAGTTTTAAATGCACTTAGGGAAATCAAAGAAGTATTTCCTAATCAAGGGAAAATACATTATCGTTTCGTAAAAAGAAAAGATAATGAGAAGTCTACTCAAGAATACAGCAAGCTCGAAGCACAATATTATTATGATAAGTATAATATTAGGACCATATATATTTCAGATTTTAATGATATAGATTTTTACTTACAAAAACTTTATGAAAGATTTTGCAATCATAATGTGCTCATATCTGGATCTTTCAGGCATCTGAAAAATAATGATGAGCGTGTATATATAGAAGATTTGATTGATTGTCTTGTCCAAAAACTGATTCAAAATAGTTTTAATATATATTCTGGTAACGGCAGGGGTCTAGGAGAAATTGTTGTTGCACAAGTAAACAAACATAGTGCTGAAAAACATTTTGTTAATCGTCCTTTGATTTTCACAAATGATACTAATGAAGAAAAAGATGCAAAGAATCGCTTAATAATGAAAGACTGCGACACAATGATAGTTGTGGGTGGACAAGATGAATCTTTGACATCCAGCAAAAATGTCATCAATCAGTATTTTACATTTGTAAATAATTCTGAAGGAAAGAAGTACCCCTTGGTTATACCTATCCCGTCAACTGGATATGCAGCACAAGAAATATTTAATTCTGAAGAATTTAGACACAGTAATGTTTTTCAAACTAATCAAAAGCTTTTTACGGAATTAGGAAACACAACAGAAATTGAATATATTGTTCACCTTTTAGTTAATTTAATTATGTCTTATAAAACCGAAAAGGTGTAACAAATTATGTTTTCCATAATCTGCAGTTCTCTTTTTTCATCTACTAAAATGTCTAAGCAATTCTGATGATAAATATAATTCATAGTTTTGTCGTAGAAAAAGCTTATGCTACGCGTTTGTGAAGCAATCAGATATAAAAAGAATAACGATGCAATTCTCATATTGTAGTTTGTTTTCTTTATATTTTGATACTCTATTATCAACTTATAATAGATACTTGTTTTATCACTATAGTCTAATACTATGTCATGAATACTTTTGAATTTTGAGTTGTTTAAATCATCAAAAGTTATTTTTGCAATAATATGTAAGGCTAAAGCATTAAAATCAGACTGATCGTTAATATGTTTATAGACAAGTGTCTTGCAAATTTGAAATTTTTTATCAAGTTTGGGTGGAACTTCAGAAATAAACACAGGAAAGAGAAAGATCTCGTTCTTATAATAACGTTCTAATAGTATTTTATATTCCTCTAAGCAGATATTACCATTTTTAAAATTTTCTGAATAAAAAACTACTGCATAATTCACATTAGGATTTTCTGCTCCGTAAGTTATATTCTTTTCTCGGCGATTATCTCCCAAATAAATATTTCTACGATCATACCAAACATCTAGTCCAAAATTAGAGAGAAAATGAAAGAAATCATTGATTAGCGGAATTCGATCTTTAACCGAAAAACATAAAAAAATCAATGTGGTATACCCCCGTTTTATTTTGCAATATAAAATAGTTATTATAATATTAGAAGTCCATAAAGGATAATTGTAAGTTATCCTTTATTTGTCGGAGAAGTATAGGGAGAGAGAAAAGATTAATGTTTAGAATTTTAAAAATAAAAAGACCACAATCATAGCGATTGTGGCAAATATTAACAAATAAAGGATAATATACAGTTATATATTGTTTGGGATGGGAGTTTTTATGAGCATAGTAGAAATTAAAATCAGCTCATTTAGTCAATATATAGATTTAGCGCTTAATGGGATCAATAGAAAACCTAATTTGATTTTTACAGATGATTTTGCTTTTCGTGGTGTTAATTCTTCAAATTTTATGTTAAAACCAAGTTTGTTTCGTAATTATACCGGAAATATAAACCTAGAAAAAAGTCTACTGCGTAATTTTAGAAAACGTTTACCAAATCATTTAAAATATAGAGACATGGATATTTGGGATATTATGATATTAGGACAACATCATGGTTTATCAACAAGATTATTAGATTGGTCACGTTCACCATTAGTTGCTCTACACTTCGCTACAGTACCTTTAAACAATGAAAACAGTGCTGTTTGGAAAATCAATTTATGTCACTTAAACAATAATTTATTACATAGTACTCTATCTCTTGAGGATAAAGTCAAACATATTTTTACCATTGAAGATATAAAAAAAGCTACTAAATCAGATGATTTTTTCAAACCACTTGACAAATTTGATAAACAATTCAAAAGTATAATAATGTTTGCACCACCAAATATCGATGAGAGAATATCAAATCAATCTTCTTTATTTACAATAGCTAACTATAGTATTAATTGTTATGAAGATTATATAAGAAATAATAATATAGAATGTTACAAATATATAATACCCTACAATATTAAATTAAATTTGAGAGAATCACTTGATAAATGTAATATTAGTGAGGAAAGTCTTTTCCCAGGATTAGATGGGTTAACCCAATTTCTAAATAGACATTATCGTTCTTGTTGTTAAATAGGAGAAGAGGTTAAATGGAAAATATAACCATTATTTTGGTAAATCAAGATAATTCACGAATGAGTGATATATGCTTTAATGCACCCAAAGGCATGCTTTCTATTAATGGACAAAGTCTTATTGAAAGACTTTGCCTACAATTTATGTCATTTTCTAAATATATTATCATAGTTGCAGGTCATAACATTAGAGCTTTTCAGTATTTAGAAAAGACTATATCAAATGTTAAAATAATTGGAAATATTGACCATAATCATATTAGCAATAGTGAATCTCTTTACCTTGGATTAGATGAAATTGATGAGGAATCAGATTCTATTACTATTGTTGAAGGTGATATTATTTTGTCAAACTCAGCGTTTGAAAAATATAAAAATATCAATTCTTCAAAAAAGTTTGTAATATCCAATACCGTACTTAAAGATAAGGACGACAAAGTAATCTACGACACTTTAAAGCATATTTACTTTCTGGATAAATGTACAAAAAAATATGAAAATAACCAGTCAGTAAAAATATTAGGTAAATATCTAGGTATTACAACCTTACCCTTTAACATAATTAATGAGATTAAGAGAAAATTAACAAATAACATTAACGTTGCATATATTGATACTTTACAAGAATTTCTAGATGATTCATATAATACAATTTTTTTAGAAGAAAAAGATGGCTGTGAAATAGATACATCAGATGACTATTATAACGCACTTACTAATCCAAATATTGCAAGAATTCCTTGTCGGTATAAATTTAAAACCGATTTAGAATTTTCTAATAATTTTAAAAAATATGTAGGAATATATGATGTTGCAGGAGGTTTAATGGCACAACATTGTGGATTTGACGGATTATGGTTAGGCAGTTATCAAATTTGTGTGTCAAATGGTATAAAAGATGACGAAACTTATAACCCTATGATTGCTTTGCATTTAGCAAAAAAATTAAAAAAGCAATTGGTTGAGCTTCCGGTTATTATTGATATTGGAAGTGGTTTTTTTACAAATTATGATTTAGCGAATTTTTCTGATGAATGTAAAAATACAAATGTTGTTGCTGTATGTATTGATGACAATAAAAATCATCGGATAAATAGTATGTTTACATATAGCAATAGACAAGTACTAACAAATGAAGAGTTTCAAGAAAGGTTACACGATTTAAGAGAATATCTTCCTTCAAATATAAAAATAATAGCAAGAACTGAATTAATTACTATTTACAAAGAAAAAATTGATTTTGATATACTAAACAAACGAATAAAATCGCTTCAAACCAAGGATGTTGATGCAATACTACCTCATTATGTAGGAAATAATTTTGAATTCATATCTAATATACTCAGTAAGATTGTAAGCAGTAAGCCTATTATTTTAATTCCAACCGGCTTAATTAATATAAAGCAGAGATGTTTCTATGATCTGGGAGTTAATTTGATAATTTATGCAAATTTAGATATTCGAAGTAGATTTAACTCGGTAAATAACACATATTTATCTATCATAACATCAGGAGCACTTGATGATTCAAAAAAATCATCATTATCTTCACCTATTGAAATACAAAACTATATTGATTCAATGTTATAATTCTATATTTTGTGATGCTTAACTATATTAAGGATTATACTCCATTCTTTTTCAGTTAAATTCTCACTTGTTACTGCCAAAATGTTTAATTGCTGAATATCATGTTCAAATAATTCTTTTCGTATATTTTTGCAAATGGACATTGCTTTGTTGTAATATTCTAATGCTCCAAACATTTGGTTGCCTAAATAACAAAATATACCTAAATACATTCTAATCAAAACAAGATGCCTGTATAATTTAAGCGAAGAAGCAGAAGCTTCAGCGTCTTTTAGTTTATCATATATTCCTTTTGAATTATCAATATCCTTTGATAAAATATATAATTTTGCCAGCGCAATCACACTCCATATTTCTCCTACCTTATCATTGATTTCAATTTTTATTTTATGACATTCACATAATATTTTATTCGCTTCAGTAAAATCTTCTTTTAACATATAACATTCTCCAAGGTACAACATAGTTGCAGATAATCGAAATTTATCATTATATTTTTCTCGTATGTTTTTAGCTTTATTTAAAGCATCAACCGCACTATCGTATTCTTTCATGATTATATATGTAGCACCAATGTTATGATAAGAATTTGATGATTCGAATTCCATATTATTAAGAAGTCTTATTGCCAGACTTTCCTGATATTTAGAAATAGCATTATCATAATCATATACATATCTAGACATACTACCTAATCCGTTTAACGCTGCAGATTTTGCCCAACTATCATTGAATTCTACTGCCTTATCTAACATTATCTGATATGTGTTTTTAGCTGTTTCAAGATCATCAGTATAACTTTCAATATGTGCTTTTATTTTATTAAGTCTGTTTTTTAGCATATCGTTTAAGTCAGAATCAAATAGTAGGTTTAAAACGGATTGCAAATAAACGATATCTCCCATTGATAAAATTCTGGTTCCAATTTCAATTAATACTTGTTGAGCTTTTTCGTATTCGCTGATATTAAGATACATATTGAGTTTTTGGCGTGATAAATCATGATAATATGATTCATCAATATTTTTATCAATTAAGAATTTGTCAATTTTAGTAATTAATGAGTTAACGCATTGTTTTCTCTTCAATGAGTCTTTATCTAAATTAAATTCTAATGAAGTAAGAGGGTGTAAAGCATAATCTTGTTTTGCAGTTACAGATTTTTCTATTAACCCTTTTAAAATCAGAATATCAAGAATATCTTCATCGCATATAAAGCTTATTATTTCTGTTTTTGTCAAAGGACGTGAAAATTGAGCAATACATTCTAAAGCGTTTTTTTGATTTTCTGGTACTTCCAACGCAAATTGCTGAATTAAAAATTGTGGAATATCTTCCCTGTTTTCAAGTAATGAGAACAACTTTTCAATATCTGTATTTAAGCACAACTGATTAAAAACATTGTAAGCATATGGATTACCATTTAACACACTTAATAGGGTCTTTTGCTTTTCGTAAGAATACCCTTTTTCTTCTAATTGATTATATATATTTTTATACTTAGCAATACATTTCTTTAATATATAATCTATATCCCAACCCTGTATTTCCATTTTTTTATAACATATTGCTTCAACAAATGTCGCATTCAAATTATCTCTTCTGCTTGTAATTATCAAGATACTTTTTTGCGATTTATATGATGCAAAGACATCCAATAATCTTTTTAATGGGCTTGATTTGATTTTTCCATCAGAACTTAAAACATATTCAAAATTATCAAAAATAAGTATTGTGGGATAAATTTTTATATGTTCACAAAGCATATCTATTCTTTCATTTTCATTTTTTTGGATTGAAATTGTTTCGGTGAAATCAGATATGCACCCCTGTTGCTTAAGGAAACCAGCTAAAGTTTTAATTTGCCGTCCAATTTCTGAATAATAAGCACAATCAATGCTGCCATAGACATAATGTTCTATCTCATGCATATATTGTGCAACAAATTTAACAAGATATGATTTACCTATACCTCTTGGACCATGCATCAGAAGTACATTAATTAATGTAGAATTAATTAAATTAATAGCTTTTAATGAGTAATCTTCTCTATCTATGATTTGATAATTAACAGTCTTATGTTTTTCAGTATCACTATCTGAACATCGTTTTTTATCAATAATATTTTCTATAAAGTCTTTATCCCATATTCTAAGCTTGATGCTTTCATCATTAGATATAATTGATAAATTTTCAGTCAGTTGCAATGATAACTTAACATTTGTTATTAATAAAAATTTGTCAATATGTCTCAAGTGTGCATTTGTTATTTTATTTTTTATATCATTAAAATCTTTAACTCCCAAATTACTGTTTGCGCGATACTTTAACTCAACCCACCATGTTACTGAAACTTTCTCCTTTAAAGCTGAATCATACTCAAAAGTAACTGCCTCTATATCTCTCCCACCATCAGGCCCAGCTCCTTCACGAACGGAGCTTACTTTAAATCCATTTTTTTGTAATAGATATATACTGTATTTACGAAATTCATCTTCATTACTAATTGAATTTAATTTGAGTTTGCGCATAATTACTTCCTCACTTTAACCTACGATAACTGTATATTATCCTTTATTGACAAAATAAAAAGTCCGCTTATTAATAAATTCAGCAGACATAAAAACTTTAATTTATATAAGTAGTTAGGTGACTTGAATGTCGAAAGAAACAATGTTAAAAATTAAATTTTACATAATTTCAATTTTGATATTGCTTGTTTTAGCAGTATTCATAGATATTAAACTATTTGATTCTAATGGGTCTTATTTAGACCTTTGTGAATTAATATGTTGCAATTGGTTTTCGATAATTTCTATTGTTTTCATAATAATGGGTTTTATATTTTTACTTCTTCAAAACCATGAGTTGAATGGTGCGGCAAATCCTTGCTGTAGAATAACAAAAATTGAAAATGTTAATTATGAGTTCTTAACATTTTTAACTACATATATTATTCCGCTGATTTGTTTTGATTTTGATAAAACACGCTACAAAATTGTCTTTTTGATTCTTTTAATTATCATTGGTATTGTATTTGTAAAAATGAACTTGTATGTTGCAAATCCTATTCTTGCGATTATGGGGTATAGGCTATATAAGGTAAGTGTTGATAAAAAGAAAGACAATAAAGATATTCTTGTTATTTCCAGATCAGAACTTTTTAATAATGATTCAATTGACTGGATTAAACTTGATGACACCTGTTGGTATGTAAAAAGGAGAAACAATGAATGTTCAGGAAATAAAATCAAAAATAAATAGCATTATTTCTAAAAATACGTCCTTAAATCTGTTTTTTCTACTTACGGATAAAGACGGACAATACATAAAGAGAAAAGTTGATTTAGCTCAAGGCGATACAACAGAAGAATTCATTGAGTTATTTAGGGAGTATCTGGAAAAAACTATTGTTCAAAATGAAGAATTGAGTTTGTGCAAACTTTCAAGCTCCGATGACAGAGTAAACGCTATATATGCGTATGATTATGATGTTTATCCCAAAGATCTAAATTGTATCCATGATTTTAATATTGAAGAAGAAATTGAATCTGAAATGTTTTCATTTTCAGAGGAGAGTTTAAGCAATTTGCGTGGATATTTGATTTATTTAGGTTCAATGAACGAGGGTATAGTTCTGTATAAAAAGCATTATCCGGTTTCTTTAATAAAGAGAGATTCGTTTCTGTTGTATAAGAAAGACAGACGGTTTGTGAAATTTGAAGGCGATGATATATTAAGGATAAGTGGTAGTGCGCAGGTTATGAAGCTAGGAAATGAAATGTTTGTATTAGATATAAACAATTTTGAAAGAAATTTTGGATTTGAGAACCTTATTACTAAAAGAGCATCTGAAACGGTTGAAGAAATAGATCAAAAAGGAATTTTAGAAGATGTTCAAGTGCTCAAAGATTCGGTTGATGATATTACATTTGCCCGAAAGCTATCTAAGGTCAGAGAAAAATCTCCGGTTATTAATTTGAGTATTTCAAATGACGATATTATAAATTTTACAAAAACAAATCCCGGATTAAGAGGACGGTTTAAATATAGTGAAGATGGGAAGAAAATTAGACTGGATACTAAGGCTTCCAAAAATGCTTTTATCAAACTGCTAAATGATGATTATTTGAGGTCTAATCTTACGAATCAAGATTACGATTCTATTGCGAAGGATAAAATTGATGCAGATAAACAACATTAATAATTATATATAATTGCGTCGTTAATGTTGTTTATTTGATATTTAATGTTAATATGAGTGTAGATATGTAGAATTAGTCAAAATAATAAATATTTATGGTTCACTTCCCATAATGATATAATATTGTAGTTCGTTATGGGAATATATTTATTTAAATGGCGAAATTGCAAGTGATATTACCAATGTTATTGTTGAATTAAATAACAATTAATAAATAATAATTCGAGTCAATAACTATATGCTTTATATATGTATTTTAAGTATAGCTGCTAAAATGTTGTTTCTTAATTGTGGAGGTTTAATTATGAGTGTTAATAAAAAAACTATTACATGGCAGCAATTTGAAATATGCAACTCAGATAAAAGTAATGCATTTGAGTCAATGTGTCGGTTGCTTTTTAAACATACATATTTGAATAATATTAATACTTACCATTCAAATTCAAACAATCCCGGGGTTGAGATAGAACCTGTTCTGACAGAATCCGGTAAAAGAATAAGCTTTCAATCTAAATATTTTGAAAAATTGGATTCAAGTTGCTATTTGCAGATTCAACATTCTGCAGACAGGACTATAAAATTTTATTCAGGAAAATTAGATGTTTTATATTTGTATTGTAATTTGGATTTGACTACAACATCAAAAACATATGTCAAAACGGTGAATGATTTAAAAAATCATGGTATACAATTAGTGCTAATCAGTAATAATACTATACTCGATCAAGTGATTGAAGAGCCTGCAATTGCTTCATATTATTTTTTAACTCATAATCTTGATGAAAACTGGTTTTATGAGAACGTTACAACGAGCCTAAATGCTTTAGGAACAAGATATAACAGTGAATTTAATGTTACAACAACATTAAATCAATATTTAGATTTGTTTTCTTGCAATGAAAATGCAATAAGACTCATAAACAGTAAAAAAACTGAAGCGATAAAAACGATTAAGAGTCATCGTTGGAAATATAATGAAAATCGCCATTTTATTGATAGTTTATGTCGATTTATAAATAAACTTGATGATGTTACTGTATCAACAATATCAGATTGTTTTGATTGGTCAAACAAAATAAAATTTGAGTTTTCCAATGATTTTGCTCGAATAAATAATCAAGTTGCCAGCAAAGTTAAAGAACTAAATGAAAGTGAATCAAGAGAGGAAAAGCAGAAAATAGAACGAGAAATTTACATTTTACAGGAATTATGTGAATTGGATATAGTTTTGGAATTTGAGCAAATTGAGAAAAATCTGATAAGAAATAAAATGTTAATTGTATCAGGAAATGCCGGTACAGGAAAATCCCAATTATTTGCGTTTAATTCAAAAAAGGCTATCCAAAATGGTTTGTATTCAATATTAGTCTTAGGACAAACATTCATTAATAATCAATATGTAGAATCACAAATTTCCAGTATTCTCGGAATAAATTGTGAATTTGACGAGTTATTATATATCCTTGAATGTTTAGGAGAAATACATAACCAACCGATGGTTATCTATATTGATGCGGTTAATGAAAGTAATTATAGAGATATATGGAAAAACGGACTTAGCACAATTTATAATAAAATTAAGAACCTTAATTATGTCAGAGTGGCTATATCGGTGCGTTCAGGATATGAACCTTTCGTGTTTGATAATAATATGATAAATTTACAAGCATCTCAAGAAATCACAAATATACATCATACAGGTTTTCAGGAAAACTCGATAGAGGCAGTTAGAGAGTTCCTAAATTTTTATAATATTCCATTTTATCCATCTTTTAGTATCAGTTATGAATTAACAAATCCACTATTTTTACTGCTTTTCTGTAAGAATTACAAAAAAGAATATGAAGGAAATAACTTTTTTAATATTTACATGTTGTTTGAGGAATTAATAAATGAAACCAATAAAGAATTGCTTAAGGAAAATAACATTCTTATAAATAAAAATGTATTATTAAATTTAATATACGAAATAATTAAAATTCAGATAAGCAAAAAAGAAAACAGCATATCTCAAGAAGATTTACTGCGCTTGGAATTCTGGGAAACTTTTGGATTAAATTCTAATAAAATTAACTCTATCAGGATTATTGAAAAATCTGGTTTGTTAAACTCATTTACGACGAATAATGAGGAGAGATACTATCTGGGATATAATCTTTTAGAAGATTACTTAAGCGCAAGAATGATTGTTGAAACTCATACCGATAAATCTGAATTACGTGAATATATAAAAAATGATATTTTAGGTATAAACGATGGTAAAATTAGTAAACTAAATAACCGGGATCTATTTATAGCTATTTGTAGTTTATTTGCAGAAAAGTATAATGAGGAGTGTATTGACGTTGCAGAAGGTTTAAATGAACATTACTATGTATCATTACTGTATCATTCATATATTAATTCATATAATCTTAGAAAAGCAAATACAATTAATTACAAATACTTTATAGATTTTGTGGACAAGCATCATATAGAACCTAAGATAGTTTTTTCGGTGTTGATTCAAAACAGTACTAAAATTAATCATCCCTTGAATGCAGAATTTCTGCACTCAATTCTAATAAATAAATCTTTAAATGAACGTGACTGGATGTGGACTACATTTATTAATGATATTGATGCTTCACATAGAGTTATCCAACTGATTAATTATTTTAATGAGGGCAACACTCTTAGCGGACTTAGCACAGATAATACGTTTTTGTTATTAATTCTTTTCACTTGGCTGCTTACATCATCAAACAGATATACAAGGGATATAGCATCAAAGGCAATTATAGAGTTGTTGAAAAGTAATTTTCAGCTTTGTCTGCCTTTATTGCAAAAATTTGAATCTGTAAATGATCCATATGTTTTTCAAAGATTATATGGAGTCGCGTTTGGCGCTTGCGTTAAAAGAACATTTGTTTATGAGAATGATTATAAAAATCTGGCAGAATATGTATATAAAAACATATTTTTTCAGAAAGAGGTCTATCCTGATATTCTATTAAGAGATTATGCACGACTGATAATAGAAAGATATTTATTTGAATTTCCTAATTCAATAAGTATAGATATTGATTTAATATCTCCACCTTATAATTCTGAAGCAATTCCAACCGTTGTAAAGGAAGAATACTATAACAATGATATGCTTCAATCCGGCTTTAATATTATTGACTGTTCCATGATACCAGACACAAGGAATACTCCGGGGTTATATGGCGATTTTGGTCGCTATACATTTCAAAGTGCTTTAAATTACTTTGAGAATATAGACATCGATAATTTATACCATTACGCCATGCAATATATACGTGATGTGTTAGGTTATAAAAACAGCTATTTTACTGATTATGATTTATGTTCCAGAAGAGCATTTTCTGATAGAAGTAATACAAAGAAATGCGAAAGAATAGGAAAAAAGTATCAATGGATAACTTTTTACAATATACTTGCAAGAGTGTCCGACAGGCACATGCTACATAATTATAACGAACCTTCATCACCATATATTGGTCCTTGGCAAATACATGTTAGAGATTTTGATCCTACGCTTAATTGCAATTTTATTGTTTCTAAGGATTTGCCTGAATTTAACTCGGATGAAGATTATATAGAAGATTTTATTTCAGATAAGTCTGATTTGGGCGTAGCAGAAAAATGGACAAAGAAAAATTGCCAATTATTTAAAAATCATTCTAAAAAATTAATTTTAAGAGATTTAAGTGATATTCAATGGGTGAAACTATTCTCTTACGATAAGGTAGAAAATAAAGATGATAATTACGAAGGTCCTTATTTTTACACAGGAAAACAAGATATTTGGCTTAAATCCGACGGGTATTTTGTAAATAAAAAACAATTTACAAATATTAAAAATGCAATTACTAATCAAAAAATAACGGACGAACGATTATTTGGAGGATTCAATATTACCAGCTTGTTTCTGAGAGAGTATCCTTGGTCAATATCTTACCATACATTAGATAATGATAGTTGGTCAGATTATAATATTTATACCGGTGAAGAAAAAGAAGTAACTTATGAAGGGGAAGAATTAGATTACTCGAAATTAGAAGAAGGAGTTTTACAATTTTACAAAAAAGTTTGTAGTGGTAAAGAAAAAATCAAAAAATCCATTGCAAAAGTAATATCATCATATTCAAATCTTGCATGGGAATCAGAATATGATGCATCACAAGATGAAACAACAAGTTTTTTACTACCATGTGAGGAACTTATTAAATATTTAAAACTAAACTTTAAGGAATATGATGGTTGCTTTTATAGCGGTGAAACTCTGGTATCACATTATATATCAACGGGTAGAGATTCTTTTGCACTAATATTCCGAAAAGAATATTTAGATAAGTTTATAAAAGATAATAATCTTGTGATTTTCTGGGAATGTTATGGTGAAAAACAATACTTTTATGCAGGACACAATCAGTATTGGCAAGAATGGAATGGTATACTGTATTTAGAGGATAACGAAATAAAAGGAACAATATCCGAAGAAGATTTTTAGTTGTATGGAAAAACTTTATGAAGCCAAGAGCGTTTGTGTTATAAAATTAATTCAAGAGAACTATTTACCTACACTCGCCAGAGCGCATGACTGTTAATCATGATGTCACTGGTTCGAGCCCAGTTGGGGGAGCCAAAGTAAAAGTCAGTAAATAAGCTAAAAACGGCTTGTTTACTGACTTTTTTCTGCGTTCAAATATTTTTGTTTTAAAGAGAATATTCATCTCTTTTTATGCCTTTTAATCTCTTATACTACAGATAAACTACAGATTTTCTACAACAAGAGCCGCCCGAAATGTAATCGGACGGCTTATTTTACGCCAATAATTTGATCGCATTGTAAAGAGTGTCAACCTCTTGGATGATATAGTGGTCAATATCAACCTTGTAATCCGTATGTCCCATAAGAGCGATGATGTCCTCTTCTCGTGCGCCTGCCGCTGACATCCTTGTTGAAAAGGTCCTGCGGCAAGAATGTGGGGTGTATTCATCACCTAAGCCTATGGCTTGCATTGCAGGACGGAAACAATACTTTAAGAAATAATCTTTGTTCATCGCTTTGCCGAACTCTGAACCCTCGTGCATTCGGCAAAAAATTGTTTCGCCCCCGTTCTCAATGCACTTCTGAACGAGCTGTTGTATTTTAGGATGTATCGGCACTATTCTGTCTTTGCCGGCATCGGTTTTTTTACCGCCGACAAAATAATGTATACCTGAATCAGTTACTTTATATCTGTCAGGTGTTAGCTCAAGAAACTCGGAAACACGAAAGTTGACATAACACATTATGTAGATATAATCCATATATGGCACTTTACCCACATTCTGCTTGATGAGTTCAAGCTGCACTTCTGTAAATCTTGTAGCTGTAGTTTCTTCCTGTTCGGGCAATTCGATAAAGGTTGCATAGTCTTTGTTTACTATATCCTCTTTCATAGCAAAGGTGTACAGTGTAGTGAGCAGACACCTGACTTTATGCAATGCAGAGTAACCTAAGCCCTCACAGAACTTTGGTGTGTTTGTGACCTTATAAGTGCCCTTGCCGTTCTTGTCAAGATATTTTAATTTGCCGCCGGCGCCAACTTCGTGGTGTGGGTTATCATAATAGTCTATTATGTACTGATAGTCTGATGTGCGTAAATCTCGAAATTTACGCTTATGGAGCGGCTCAAGTTTTATCCAGGCACTCGCATAGTTACTTTTAACGCTCTTGCCAAGTTTATCGTATGCTTTAGTTTTGAGCCATTTAGCGTGCAACTGTTCGAGCGTTATGTTATAGCAACTTACAGGGTTGTATTCATATTCTTGTAGAGCGTTTTCCGCCTCTCGCTTTGTGGCAAAAGTGCCTAAATAAACTTGCTTGCCGGCGACACTACTTGCCGCAGCATACGGTTTTGATTTGCTGTCTTTGCGTATATAAATGCTTCCTGTGCCTTTTGTTCTGCGCCTGCTTTTTGGCTTATCAGATGATTGATTTTTACCGCAGTAAGGACAAAAAATGAAATCATCTTGTAACTCTCTGTTGCACCTTTTATTGATACATTTTTTCATATTTCACCTCAAAAAGGGTGCAAAAATCCCGTTAAAATCTTGTAAATTCTAACAGGATGTGGTACAATATTATTGCTGATTTAGTACCATTACACCCGTGTAGTGGTTTCCGTCCTGTCCTATTGGCGTAGGGGAGGGCGGATTTTTTATTTTAATTTTTATTTGCTATAAGCATTTTAATTTTTGCATTGTATTGCGTTTTATAGGTCGTGTCTCCGTCCTCATTTTCGCTTTCATCATAATGCTCTCCAATTGTGAAATCTTTGATGCCAAGTATGCGTTCTTGATTTTCTTTTACGAAAGTAACATCTTCCGTGTGTAGATTGCCTACATCCATTCCGTTTACAAGAATCCTGATAGCAGGATTGCTCTGATAATCATATTCTTGCATACTAACATTAAGAGTTTTGCCGGCACTCTTATCAGCTTTAAGTTTTTTCAAGATTTTCTGTCTGCCGTTAAAAGTAACGCCTGCAACCTTAAAAACTTTTGTGTGTGATTTGCCCGATTCGGGTTGCATTGTAGGAGTTTTTACCTCTTGTTTTGGCTTTTTAAATAATTTTGATAATAATCCCATAATAGCCTCCTCGTTGACATATAATGCCAAATAATATATAATAATGTCGAGGAGTACCACTTCTCAATCCCTATTCTGACCGTTTGCAATTGCCGTTGCAGGCGGCCTTTTTTTTGTTTAAAAATATGAGCAAAGTCCGTTTTATGGGACTTTGGTAATCAATATATATTGTTTCCAATATTTACCACTTGAAATTATAGAACAATAGTTCTATAATTATAAGTAAAGAATTTTTTTTGAAAGAAGCTGAAAAATATGTATAATTACAGGAAAATGATTGACGAAATGCTTTCAAAAATCAAAAGCGAAAAGAAGCTTAAAAAGATTTTTGAATACATATGTTTTGTCTATCTTAAAAAGTAAAATAATAGTTTCGGACGGCGGTTAAGCCGTCCTTTTCTTATGTAATCAATTTTTGAATTAAAGTTATGATTTGATTTCGCTCTAATTCCGAAAGATTTACAAAATTTGAAACTATTTTTTTTTCAATGTCAGTTAAATTAAATTCGCTTGCTAAATCGTCGATTAAGCTTTGTGGAGTGTCAAGAAACATTTCGCCCTCGCCTCTCTCGAGCCACAAAGGGTTGACGCTATATGTTTTACAAACAAGATTAAGCATCATGTCTTTTAACTCAACTCTGTTTAACTCTAAATTAACCACTACGGATTTACTTACACCCATTTTTTCGCCGAATTTAGGTTGCGAAAGTCCGAGTTCGTTTCGGACCATTTTTAAACGCTCTCCTGCGGTCATTCGTTAATCACCACCTCTCTTTGATATTACTATTATATCAAACAAAGTGTTGCTTGTCAACAACACTTTAGTAAAAAAACTTTAAAAAATATTGCAAAAAAGTGTTGACTAACAACTAAGTAAGTGCTATAATGTTGTTACAGAGCAATAAGGAGGTGAACGGAATGAAATCGTTTATTGAAACAAAAATATCAGCAGAACAGCTTATTAAATTGCTCAAACAGTTGTCGGAATCTCAGCAGGCTTACGTCAGCGGATACACTCAGGCTCTTGCAGACAGCCAGAAGAAGAAGTCCGCATAAATAAAATAACGCGGTACGGAAAAGGTGAAAACAGATGAACGATAAAATTTTAATCAATCCTAAAACGGGACAGGAATATGATGATGTGCCGCCCATAGTGGCGGCACAATATCTCGGCGTGGCTCTTAATTTTATTTATGAGGGCCTAAAACAAAAAGCGTTGCCAATCGGCACAGCAGTACAGAGCGAAAAGGGCAGGTGGACTTACAATATCCCTTGCGACAGGCTCAAAGCGTACGCAAGCGGTGTTGATGTTTTACAGACAACTAAGATTTTAGAAATGTTTATCAGTAGAAAGGAGGCGTAACCAATGGCACTCAAACACATTAAAACAAAACGCGGTCTTAAGGACGAGAACAAGCACTTAAATAGCTTAGTCAGGCACCTACGGATTGAGCTTGAGAACGCAAGGCTTGACCTTTGCATTAAGAATGACGCAATCAACGGTTACAAAAACGAAAACATAAGGCTTAGGCAACGCATTAACAGTATGTATGATTACGATTTTTTCGGAGAGGAGGTGTGACCAATGACAGACGGTTATAATATATCGCAAATTGCTCCGATTAATTCAGACATTTATGTAATCGAAGAAATTAATATTAAAGACCCCGAAGATGATAGGTTTGGTTATGACTACGAGGCAAAAAAGGTCTATGGTATGGCACTTGTAAAAGCAGATGGAATAAAAGGAATATATCCAATTATTGACGGAGATACTTTGTTTGATATTTACGACGGCTCTTCTTTTGCTCATACAAAAGCATATCTCAACAAAGCAAATGAATATGCCGGTAAAGTGTTTTTTGTCGGTGAACTTAACGAACGCAGATATGCAAAAGAAGAAAACCGCTGACAACACGGCAATGCTTTCAACGGTTTAAGGATATAATATGAAACTATTATAAATTTTATTATATCCTTAATTTTATAAAAAATCAAGAGGTAATAATAATGAATGATATTTCGATACTTAAAAGAATAAGGGCTCACAGGCTCACACCTAAGAATTTCAACACCGACAGTGATGTGGAAATCAGAGCATATAAAAACAGAACAGCTCTGTACTATCACAATCCACTCTTGCTTGAATATAAATTTGTTGCCGTAAGCATTGTGGATACTCTATTGTACTTAGAATGTACAAATCAAAAGCAGGATGATTTTTATGCAATCACGAGGAGAGCTCAGACAGCACAAACCGCTATCGGTGGGAACAACGGCAACCTCCTCGCAGACTACGCAGGCAAATATAAAATTACAGTTTTAAGCACCGGCAGTAATTCGCTCGTTGTGAAGCTTATTCGTAAATGAGGGTGATAAGATGATTACCTACAATCAATTCTGCAATACATTTGCGGTAAGCGTTGGCAGTGCTGTATTTGAGGAAGTAAAACGGAGGGCAGAGCGTAAGCGTAATTACATAATAAGCCATTTTGGTGACGGCAACGGTGCAAGACTTACAGAAAAGTATATGCTTGAGCTTATGCGTGATGAGCTTTGCTCATTTACCTTAGAGCAGTCAACAAGGCTTGCTGTTGGAGGTGTTTAAGAGTGTGTTACGGTTTAGCTCCAAATGCACCTATACCGCAAAAGAAAGGTGAATGTGCTTGCTGCGGTTACGAACTCAGAGAAGATTATACATATTTTGAGGACAGCGAGTGCAACAAATTTTGTAGTAAAGACTGCGCAGCAGAATTTCATAAAATCACAGAAAAGGAGTGGCAGTGATGAACGAACAGTCACAGCTTATTGTAGTTAAGCAAATACCGATTATTATTGAAAAACTTGAGTCTGTTAAATCTGAAATTGAGCACAAGGTAAATGTTGCTTGCTCAATGGTTTGCACAGATGAGAACTACAAAGAAATCAAAAAAATTCGTTCGGCTCTCAACAAAGAGCTTGCCGAGTTCGAAAGTCAGAGAAAAGCCGTTAAATCCGAGGTAATGACACCGTATGAGCATTTTGAAAGCGTGTATAAGGAGTGTATTTCCACACCTTATAAAAAAGCTGATTCAGCATTAAAGAGCAAGATTGAGGCTATCGAGCAGGGGCTTAAACAGGAAAAGCACGATAAATCAAAAGCGTATTTTAATGAGTACGCCCAAACGCTCGGCATTGATTTTGTAAAGTACGAGCAAGTCGGCTTGAGCATTACGATGACGATTACCCTTAAAAAACTCAGAGAAACAATCAAGGCTTTTCTTGACAAGGTTATGGACGACATAAAGCTCATTGCAGTGCAGGAGCATAAAGACGAAATTCTGTACGAGTACAAGCAAACTTTGAATGTATCGGCTGCAATAACTTCAGTAACCGAGAGGTACAAGGCTATTGAAGAAGAAAAAGCAAGGGCAGAAGCTGAAAAAACAGAGCGTGAGAAAGCAGAACTTAACGAGCAAGCAACATTGAACGAATATGAACCGTTCGAGGCAAATGTTGCAGTAGAAGTAGCTCCACCGGAAGAAAAACCACATATTAATCAAACCGATGAAAAAGTATTTTCTCTTACATTTACAGTATATGGTACTAAAACGCAGCTTAAAGATTTTGCAATAGCAGTTAAAAAGTTAATCAACGAAAGGGGATTAAGATATGAGTAATTATAACATTCAGAATCAGATTCAGCAGAGAAAACCAAAATTTTCAGCCATGCTCCAGACAGTGGCTTTTCAGAAAAGCCTTTCAAATTCAATGAAAGACCCGAAGGAAATCCAAAAGTTTACGGCGGCTATCACATCTGTGGTAAGCACTAACCCGGCACTCGAAGAATGTGATGCTGGAACAATTCTTTCAGCGGCACTTTGCGGACATTCGCTCGGGTTGCCACCATCACCACAGCTCGGACAGTATTACATGGTTCCGTTTAAGGACCGTAAGAACAATCGTACAACAGCAACATTCGTTCTCGGTTATCGTGGCTATATTCAGCTTGCTATCCGTTCAGGACAGTATAAGAGACTTAATGTGGTGGAAATCAAAGAGGGAGAACTTCTCAATTGGGATCCGCTTACAGAAGAAATTACAATCAAAATGATTGAAGATGAAACAGAGCGTGAAACAGCTGAAACAATCGGATACTATGCTTATTTTCGCTATGTAAACGGCTTTGAGAAAGCTCTTTACTGGAGTAAGGATAAGATGAAACAGCACGCAATGAAGTATTCAGCCGGATATGCAAATGATATCAAGAAGGGTACAAGCTATACATTTTGGGCAAAAGATTTTGATGCAATGGCTAAAAAGACGATGCTTAGACAGCTTATCAGCAAATGGGGCGTTATGAGTGTTGAAATGCAGACAGCGTATGAATCTGACAATCATATTATCAATGCCGACGGTACTCCAGATTACGAAACAAATACAATGATTGATGCAGATGTACCTTCTGATGTAACATTACCAGAACCATCTGAACAGCAGACCGATGATGAAGCTTTCTCAATTGATGATCTTGCAGAGTGAGCAAGATGATTGATTTAGATATTATTAGTACAGGCTCTAAAGGCAACGCAGTCTTTCTTGGTGGTCAGACCTTAATTGATTGCGGAGTGCCTTTTAGCAAACTTGTTGATGCGAAAGTTGTTGATAAGATTAAGTATATTTTCCTAACTCATCAACACAGAGATCATTGCAATATTGCAACCATTAAGAGACTTATTAACGAACACCCCCTAATTAAGATAATCTACCCAAATTATCTGTGCAGACATTTTAGTGATTTTGAAATCCCCTTTCTGATAAAAAGTTCGTGTATAGTTACTGAGAGCAAATGGTACACAATAGGCAATATTACATTTTCAGCTTTTCCGTTAAGACACGATGTGCCTAATGTAGGCTGGAAGCTCTACTTTCGCACTCAACAGGGGATATATAAAGTCATATATGCTACCGATACTGCGGATATATCTCATATCGTAGCTAAAAATTATGACTTGTATCTTATCGAGGCTAATTTCACTCAAGATGAAATTATTAATCGAATAAAAGATAAGAGAATGAATGGTCAATATGTGTACGAGGAGAGAGTTCTTCGTACACATTTGAGCAAAGAAAAATGCGATGAATGGTTGTATCAGAACATGGGTGTCAACAGTGCTTATGTTTATATGCACCAACATGAGGTCTTATTATGATTACATCAGCAAATATAGTGGCATATGACGGCTACAACTTAATAGTAAGACCTCGTGACCGCATTGGCAGAGAACTTTCACAAAAACAGGTCAACGAGGTTGAAATAAGAATAGTTGACGGTAGAGAAATATCTGCCGAACAACGAAGAAAAATATACGCAGTAATCAGAGATATTGCATTCTGGTGTGGTGATAATCCGGAATGGATAAAGGAATACTTCAAATTTAACTTTTGTGGTGAGTTTGGAATAAAGTATTTCTCCTTGGCAGACTGCGAAAAAAGCGTAGCAAGGGATTTCATAAGCTATCTGATAGACTTTTGTTTTTATCAGAACATCGGTACAAGAGATACCTTGCTTAATGTTACAGATGATATTGGTAGATATTTATATAGCTGTCTTGAAAATCGTAAGTGTGCGATATGCAATGCTCCCGGCGAAATTCATCATGTTGATAGAGTTGGGATGGGCCGAGACAGGGAACAGATAGTTCATATAGGACTTAGAGCCATCTGCCTTTGCAGAAAACATCACGATGAAGCACATTGGCATGAAAAAGAACTGTTTGAAAAGTATAAAATCTATGGCATAGAACTCGACGAGTATCTCTGTAAAAAACTCAAACTCAATACAAAGGAGTGATGTAGTGAATGGCTGGACAACCAAAGCAAGGTTTAGACTTTGCCGCTTGGGATGTTCACATTTTCGATGACGATGAGAGATTTGATGTGCTTATCGATGCACAGGGATGGAGCGGCTTTGGCGTGTTCTTCTATATTTGCACGAAAGCATATGCCACTAATGGTTATTACTATGAGTGGCGAGAAAAAACCAGTGCGGCCGCAATAGCGAAACGAATGAGCGGTGGAATTAAATCAGATACGGTAAAACAGGTAGTACAGCTTTGCTTACAAATTGGGCTGTTTGACAACGGGCTGTTTGATAGGGAGAGAATACTGACAAACAAAATGATGCAAGAACGGTATATGTACGCTATTGAGAAACGCTCTAAGCGAGGTCGCACAATTAATAAAGATTACTGGCTTTTGAAAGAAGATGAAACAAAGGCTTATATAATTGTACCCGAAAATGAGCATAATCTCTCCGAAAATGGGAATAATCTCGCCGAGAATGACATAAAGAAAAGTAAAGTAAAGGAAAGTAAAGAAAAAGAAAAGAAAAGCGATGTTTTTATTTCTTTATTGTTAAAAGAAGAAAGCACTTATCAAGTGACATTTTCTCAGCTGAATAATTTTAAAAATATTTACACATTGATTAATGTTGAAAACGAACTCGTAAAGATGTCTAAGTATTTTGAGCTGCACCCCGACAGCAGAAAAACACTTGATGATATCGAGAATTATATAAACCGTTGGTTATTAAAGAGGAGTGATGAAGTTGACAGCATACGAAAGAATAATTCAAAAGTACCTGCCAAAAAACGGAGCACAGGAGCGTTTAACACAGGCGAGGTTGTACTCTGAGCTTACGGCAGAGGAAAAGGCACAGCGAGAGGCGGATATTTTTAATGCGCAAACAGGCAGGCTGACAGGCTATGACTGCGATAAATGCAAAAACAAGGGTACGATATACAGCACAGTAAAAAGGGATTTTTGCGGTACAGAAACCTTTGAGGTGGTTAGCCGACCCTGCGAGTGCTTAAAGGTGAGAGCAGAGCTTAAGAGAATTAAGAAAAGCGGACTTGCAAGGCTGATTGAAAGGTACAATTTCGGAACATATATTGTCAAGAGCGAATGGCAGGCTTACATAAAGAAATGTGCCGAGGATTTCGCAAACAATCCTGTAGATTGGTTTTACATCGGCGGCCAGTCGGGCTGCGGTAAAACGCATATTTGCACCGCAATAATCGGTTCGCTGTTAAAGCAGGGCAGATCCGCAAGGTATATGCTTTGGGGCGATGACATAACGGCTATTAAGCAAGCAGTAACAAACGCTGAGCAGTACGAAAAACTTATGAGCAATGTAAAAAATGCCGGTGTGCTGTATATTGACGATTTTTTCAAAACACGCAGCGGCGAGGGAATAAGCAACGCCGATGTGAATACAACCTTTAAAATCATAAACCACCGCTACAATGAGCAGCTGCCAACAGTGATAAGCTCCGAACTTTCCATAAACGAAATTGCGGCAATTGACGAGGCATTAGGCAGCCGCATAGCCGAAATGACAAGAACGCATAAGATTTACATTTCAAAGGATAAAAGCAAAAATCAGAGGTTTTACTATGGATAAATCAGTAACAGAATTTTTTATGAAAATGGAAAAAGTGCCGACTGTAACAGCTCAGGAACGCAGAGTAAGGACCGTTAAGGGCAAGCCGGTATTTTACGATTCACCGAGAATAAAATCGGCTAAGGCTTTACTTGTGGCTCATCTAAAACAGCATAGACCGCTAAAGCCGTATGATAGTGGTGTAAGGCTGAGGGTAAGCTGGCTTTTTCCAAAAGGCAGACACAAAGACGGTGAGTATCGTATTACAAAACCCGACACAGATAACCTGCAAAAAATGCTCAAGGACTGTATGACGCTCTGCGGATTTTGGACAGATGACGCACTTGTGGCAAGCGAGATATGCGAAAAGCTTTGGGCAGATGTGCCGGGCATTTACATAAGGATTGAACAGTTATGAACATCTCGCAGGTTAAACGCAGTCTTGGGCGAAAGGTGCTTTACAACGGCGCAAAATACATTCTGACAGGCTGTATCATCAGACGAGGCATAACAGGAAAGTTTTATTATCAGGCTGAAATAAAGGATTTAAACGCTAATTCTGCATTGTTGTATTGCAGACTTGAAGATTTGGAGGAGATGAAATAAATGTATTCAGCTATATGTCAAATATGCGGTAACAAATTTACCGCAAGAGCAAAAACAACAAAATATTGTTCAGCTTGTGTCAGTAAAGCCAAAACCGAGGCGGCGCTACACAGAAAAGAGCAGTTAAACAGACCGCCGACAACCGATACAGAATTTTTAATATGTTTATATACATACAGAGGTGATTCGATATCACGCATTGCAACGGATTTGAACAGAAGCGAAGAGGATGTTCAAAGCATATTAAATGAAGCAAAAGCAAGCGGTCGTTATAACGAGCACATACAAAAACATCTTAACTCTGTGAATTACAAAAGTACACTTAGCGACGATTATGTAGACAGCGTGTGGGACAGCGAGAAAGCAGGAAAAAAGAAAAAGGCAGGTAAAAAATGAGAAGGAACTGGACGCAGGAAGAGGTTGATTACTTACGGAATGTGTGGGGAAATGTTAGTGTAAAAAACATTACAAAACATTTATCACGCTCTGTTTATTCGGTACTTAACAAAGTTAATAAATTAAAGCTTGGAACTTTTCTGAGCTGTGGAGAAAGATATGTAACTTTATCATATTTGAGCGAAGCTGTTTATGGTAATCAAAGTAGCGGAGGTTACATCAAAATTTCTTGGGCACAAAATAGAGGTCTTCCTTTGCATACGATTTGCAGGCAGAAAGAAAAGTTTGAGGTAGTTTATATTGATGAATTTTGGGAATGGGCATACAAGAATCAGAGCTTTTTGAATTTCTCTAAATTTGAAAAGTATTATCTTGGTGTAGAACCTGATTGGGTTGATAAAAAGCGAAGAACTGATATAAGGCACAGCTATAAATTTATTACATCACCTTGGACTACTGTTGAAGATGAGCGACTTAAGAAATTTCTTGCTGAACATAAATATAGCTATAGAGAATTATCGATACTGCTTAATAGAACGGAAGGAGCAATACAGAGAAGAATATTAGACATTGATATTAAGGAGCGACCAGTTAAGGCAAATAATCACATAAAGTGGACGGCTGAAGAATTTAAGAAGCTTGGTGAAATGATTAAATCAGGCTATAAGTATGAAGAAATGTCAGATGTGCTTGGCAAATCTGTTAAAGCTATCAGAGGTCGAGTATTTGACTATTACTTGACTGAAAGGCTTGATAAGGTAAGAGCATACATTGGCAATGGTCAGTTTGGCGATAATCTTCCGGACAGGACGATTAAATACAAGAGGTTTATGTCTGAAGAGGACAAGGAGAAGATAAAAGTCTTGTTATCTATGCTTGCAGGTGAAATTAAATGTGTTGCGAAAGAGAACTCAAATGTTGAGAGTGAGTACGCTGATTTCTGGCAGAAGGAATATTGCACACACTGGGACAGCGTCAAAGGCTGCACGGCAAACGAAAAAGACTGTGACAGCTGCACATCATTTAATAGAATAGAACCACAATTCTGCAAAAGGTGTGGAATTACCTTTTATGAACGAAAAAGCAATGACATTTGTAAGGACTGCAGAACCGCGAGAATTAAGCAAGCTCAGAGGAAATATGCGATACTGAACAATAAAAGGAGAATATAAATGAGAGAAATATTATTCAGAGGTCAAACTCGCAGATATGGCGAAAAAGTCACATTGAGTGGTGAAAAAATAAAAAGCAATTGGGTTTACGGCGGTATTTTCCCACAGAATGGTGAGGGTGATTTTGCAATAATTTATCAGCAAAAGCCTACAGTAGAAAAATATCCTGTTTACGCAGATACAGTCGGACAGTACACAGGACTTAAAGATAAGAATGGTAATAAAATCTTTGAGGGCGATATTTGTAGTTTTTGTGATACAGACGGTGGACTTACTAATTATGAAGTTCTGTGGTTTGGCGGAAAATGGGTAGTAAGAGAAGCAAGATCTAATGTGGTTGACGATTTAGATTTATTCTTTTGCGAACGCTCCGTTGCTATCGGCAACATCTATGACAATCCGGAACTTTTAAAGGAGTAAAAATTATGACAAGATATGAACTCGAAAGACATTTAGGGAAATATGTTGAAATCGTACTTTTTGACGGAACGGTGATTGAGGGCATTTTACATAAAACAGGTGAAAAAGCCTTTGAAAATGACGCTAATTTGTCAATACCAAAGTTACGATATTTCTGCACTTGTGGGGATAAGGTTGTTAGTAATTGTGTTTTTAGATTGTCCCACATTAAAAAAATCAGTCGTATAAAAATTAAACTTAAAGTTGTTGACGAAGTTAAACTCTCAAAGTGGGTAAAAAAGAAAGAAAGAAAAGTAGGTGAAGCGGAAGCATACTGCTTAACTTGCGGGAGAGAGGTTGTTTATCAAGTCATTAACAACCGTTATCAATTTGAAAACTATTGCCCACATTGCGGAGCAAAAATGGATTTGGAGGATAAAGAAAATGATTGATTGTTCAAGAACTGAAAATTACTTTATTGAAAAGTCGAGAATGACGAAACGACAGAAGAACGTAATATGCAAACTTGACTGTTCAGATTGCCCTTTGAGCAGTTTTAATAATGGCATAGGCATTCCGTGCATGAACCTTGAAAGTAGTTATCCCGAAAAAGCAATTGCAATCATACAGAAGTGGTCGGATGAACATCCACCAAAAACATATTTGAGTGAATTTTTGAAACATTATCCGAATGTTAAACTTCTTGGTGACGGAACACCTAAGTGTCTTTGTCCACATCAATTAGGACTAAAAGACATAGATGATTGCAGAAAACACTATACCTGTGCTGAATGTTGGAATCAGCCGATTGAGGAGGGTGATTTGGTTGAGTCAGAGAAAATCGATTTCCAAAACAACAAGGCTTAAAGTTTATGAGAAGTACAATGGACGGTGTGCGTACTGCGGCTGTAAACTCGAATTAAAGGACATGCAAGTTGACCACATTCAGAGTGTTTACTGGTACAACGGTGCGAATGACATTGAAAACTATAATCCTGCTTGCAGGATGTGTAATTTCTATAAATCAACAATGCCCATTGAAGATTTTAGAGGACAATTAGGCAAGCTAACTTCAAGACTTGAAAAAACCTTTATCTATCGTTTGGCGAAGAAATATGGAGTTATTCAGGAAGTCGAGAAACCGATTATATTTTATTTTGAAAAGGAGAGAAGTGAAAAATGACGAATTTTGAAAAGATAAAGCAGATGAGCGTTGAGGATATGGCATTAATGCTTATGTGTCCTGCTGATGTTGAGATTATGCTTGAACAATGCAAGATAATGTTTCAATGTGATAAAGAAGTGAATAAATGGAAACAGAAAAAGATTGAGCGGCTTGAAAGAAGATTGGAGGGTGGAAATTAATGACTCTTGACGAATTAAAAGCTGAAATATCCGAACGCATAGAAAGTGAGCAGGACAAGCTGAACAAGCTTAACGAAAGCAGAAAAGATAGGAACTATTACATAAGCGAGGGAATGCTGATTGCATTTCAAATTGTGGCTGACTATCTTGGCGATTTGGAGGTGCTGGAATGAAAGCAAGAATGCCGGTGAATATCAAGCGCGAAGCGAAAAAAGAAATTCTCAGACTTGTTAATAACGAATATAGCAAAGTCAGAAGCAAAGAAAACGAGGACATAACTCGTAGAAGTTTCAAAACTATGATGTTTGTACTGAATCAGAATTTCGGATTTGGCCACGATAGATTGAACAAAGCCCTCAAAGAAATGACCGAGGTTATTAAACATTCAAGTGAGGACGAAGTTTTCTGGGAACATCTCGACAGAGTGGTTATTGACCAGCTCAAGCTTCCATTCCAGCGTGACTACACCGAGAAAGGGCAGGTTGTGAATGAAAGAAGACGAGAATAGAAAATACATAGTTTATATTGCTGCTGGTGTTTGTTGGCATTGCAGACGAAAAAAGATGTGCCCATCAAGCTCAAGAGGAGTGCAATGTAGTGAGTTCGCTAAGTTCAAGGAGGAATTGTTCAAGGAGGAATTGAATGGCAAGCAGCACACATAGGAAAGACCCAATCTTCACTGAACGACTCAGTCGTGCGATGAATGAACAGAAGATTTATCCGAAAGAACTGAATAGAAAGTCAGGTGTTGATCGCAAACTAATTTACTCATACTTAAACGGAGTAAACGCACCGAGCACAAACAGTCTGCGAAAGCTTGCAAAGGCTCTGAATGTAACATCAGATTACTTGCTGGGAATAGAAAAATAGTGGTAAACTTTAGAATTTAATAACTGTACAATTAAGCTATAATGTAATAATTATAGCTTAATTTTTTTGGAGAAAAATATGGCTAAAGACTTTGCAAAAGCATTCTACAAATCAAAAAAGTGGCAGGATTGCAGACAGAGTTTCATAGATGAACGAACACTTATTGACGGTGGCTTGTGTCAGATATGTCACAAGAAGCTCGGTTATATAGTTCATCACAAAGTTATGCTCAATGCAAGCAACATAACTGACGCAAGCATTAGTCTTAACTTTGAAAATCTGATGTATGTCTGTAAAGAATGTCACGACAATCTTCCGGGGCATGGAGTCGGAAACAAAGAACCGAAAAAATATTTTTTTGATGAGAGCGGTCAAATTTTTCCGACTCCCCCCTAAAAAAATTCATATTAAAACAATCACAGGACCGAGGGGGGCAGGTCGAAATTTTGCGTACCTCGTGTATGACCCCCCTCCCCTAAAAAAACTTGTGTGAAAGGACGGTGACTTGTAAAATGACCGACGAACAGAAGGAACAAAGAGCAATTAAGCGAGAGATAAAGCGATTAACGGAAATCTACAAGGACATAGAGGTTAAAAGAAAAGACCTCGCCGTTGGCTTGATTGAAAATGCGGCGTTCACTCGAATCAGGCTGAAAGAACTGCAACAGGACATTGCAATTTATGGCTTAACTGAATTATTCTCACAGTCAGAAACACAAGAGCCGTACTCACGCAAAAGACCTGAGGCAGATTTGTATAACACAATGCTCGGTAACTATCTCAAATACATTAAGCAGCTCAACGATATGCTTCCGAAAGTGGCCGAGGCGAAGGCTGCGACAACAGACGGCTTTGACGATTTCGTTGAAGGGCGTGACAAGCTTTGAAACGCTATCCATTAAGCTATAATCCGATACTTGAATATTACGAACAGATAAAGAACGGCAAGGTTACTGTTTGCGACAAGATACGCAAGTGGTATAAACATTTAAGTGATAAGGTGATTAATCCGACGGACGGCTATCATTACGAAGCTAAGCGAGGAAATCACATCATTGAATTTATCGAAAATTACTGTCGACACAGTAAAGGTAAGATGGGCGGTCAGCTTGTAAAGCTTGAGCTGTGGGAAAAAGCGTGGCTTGCGGCAACTTTTGGCTTCGTGGACGATGACGGTATCAGGCAGTACAACCTATCTGTGTTAATTATCGGAAAAAAGAACGGTAAGTCTTTGCTTGCCTCTGCGATTGGCTTGTATATGCTTATCGGTGACGGCGAACCCGGTCCCGAAGTGTATGCAGTCGCCACAAAGCGTGACCAAGCTAAAATCATTTGGCAGGAAGCAAAACGAATGGTTCGCAAGAGTGAAACTTTATTGAAGCGAATTAAACCACTGCTGAATGAATTGAGTTCAGAAGATTATAATTGCGGAGTGTTTAAGCCGCTTGCCTCTGATTCGGACACGCTTGACGGTCTGAATGTGCATTGTTGTTTAATGGATGAGTTGCACCAATGGAAAAACGGCAGACAACTCTACGACATTATGGCAGACGGTACCATCGGACGAGACCAACCGCTTATCCTTGTTACAACAACTGCAGGCAAAATTCGTGAGGACATCTACGATGAAATCTATGACGATGCTGTCCGCACCACGAACGGCTTGTTTGACGAGGTAGGCTACAAAGACGAGCACAGCCTTTACATCATCTACGAGCTTGATAAGCGTGAAGAATGGGAAAATCCCGATTGCTGGGAAAAGGCTAACCCCGGACTTGGCACGATTAAAAATCGAAATGCCCTTGCAAGCAAGGTCAAGAAAGCGCAGGCGAATCCGTCACTTGTACGAAATCTTGTATGTAAGGAGTTTAACATAGCCGAAACATCAACCGAATCGTGGCTCAATTTCGAGGAGCTTAACAACGAAACAAAATTTGATGTTAAGGAACTCCGCCCAACCTATGGCATAGGCGGAGCAGATTTATCAAGCACGACCGACCTTACAGCGGCCAAGATGTTGTTTCGAGTGCCTGACAATGAAAATATTTTTATATTGTCAATGTACTGGATACCGGCTGACCTTGTGGAGAAAAAAGTAACCGAGGATAAGATCCCGTATGACAAGTGGATAGAACAGGGCTTTATGCGTACCTGCCCCGGAAACAAGATTGACGCAAGTGTTGTTACGGCATGGTATCAAGAGCTACAAGACGAATACGACATTTACTTGTGGAAAGAGGGCTATGACGCTTGGTCAGCTCAGATGTGGGTTAATCAGATGATTGACGCTTTCGGTCCTACCGTTATGGAAGCGGTACATCAGGGCAAGAAAACACTGTCTGCCCCGATGAAAGCCCTCAAAGCAGACCTTGTCAAGAAAAGAATAATCTACAACAACAACCCGATAGATAAATGGTGTCTTGCAAATACTGCAATAGATGAGGACAGAAACGGTAATATACAGCCGATTAAGACCTCGAAGTCAACAAGACGAATTGACGGTACTGCGGCATTGCTTGACGCTTACACGATATATTTTGAATATGAAGACGAATATTTGAGCATTGTTTAGGAGGTGAGAGAATGGGAAAATTTAAGAACTTTTTAAATTCTGTTCGCAATGTCAGAAAGACAAAGAATTTTTCAAGGGTTGAACTTGTTACACAGAATAATTCAAATTTCTTCTTGTGGGGCAACAGAGCATATGATTCCGACACCGTCCGAGCTTGCGTTAATGCACAGGCTCTCAGATTTTCAAAATTATCAATTAAGCACATAAGAGAAACAATCGTTGACGGCAGGAAAGACCTCTTAATCAATCCCGAGCCTTATGTCAAATTTTTGCTTGAAGAACCAAACCCGTACACAACAATGGATATGCTCCTATATAGGACAAGCACACAGTTATCCTTATCGGGTAATGCTTTTTGGCTCATCATTAGAGACACAAACGGCTTGCCTACGGAATTGTATTTTATACCAGCTAAATCAGCTACGGATTTGTATGATACGAATGGCAACCTTGTGTATGAATTTATCCTTGCAAACGGCAAGACCTACCGCTTTGCCTCCGAAGATGTCATACATTTGCGTGATGATTTTGCTGAAAACGACATATTCGGCAGCGGTAAATTTAAGGCTCTTGCTCCTTTGCTCGAAATCGTTGAAACAACCGACAGCGGCATCATCAGCGCTATCCGAAATTCAAGCGTAATTAAATGGTTACTGAAATACACATCGTCTTTGCGGCCCGAGGATTTGAAGAAAAACGCAAAAGCGTTTGCTGATAACTACCTTAACATCAGTAACAGCTCCGTGGGTGTTGCGGCAGTTGACGCAAAGGTTGACGCAAATCAGATAACCCCGAACGACTATGTCCCGAATGCTTTGCAAATGGATAGAACGAAAAACAGAATCCTTGAGCTTTTTAACACTAATGTGAAAATTATCACATCAACAGCGAACGAAGATGAAGAAAATGCTTATTTCGATGCGGTGATATCGCCTAAAATCATTCAGCTTAAAAACGAGCTGACACGGAAACTATTCACTCGCCGTCAGCGAGGTTGTGGAAATTATATCGCAGTCGGTTCGTTCAATCTACAATCTGCGAGTCTTAAGACTAAACTAAATTTCGCTGGAATGGTTGACCGTGGAGCAATGCTCCCAAACGAATGGCGAGAATCACTTGGTCTTGCTCCTGTTCCGGGCGGAGACACTCCGCTCAGAAGATTAGATACAGTTGCGGTCGATGAAGGAGGTGAAAACGATGCCGAAAACAATTGACATTAAAGGCCCTATCATTACGAATGATGATAAGTGGATTTATGACTGGTTTGGAGTAGCCTCCTGTTGCCCAGCCGACATTCGGTCACAGCTTGACGAAGTGGCGGATGATGAGGGAGTACAGGTTGTTATCAATTCGTCAGGTGGTGACATCTTTGCCGCCTCCGAAATTTACGATATGCTCGCCGAAAGCAAGGCTACAATCAAGGTCATTTTTGCCGCTTCTGCCGCTTCATACATTGCTTGTGCGTGCAAGTCTGAAATTGTGCCGACAGGTATGCTTATGATTCATAATGTTTTAAGCTATGCCGCAGGCGATTACAATGACATGGCACATGAATCAGGCGTGTTACTTAAAGCAAGTAAAGCCGTTGCGACAGCCTATCGACTTAAAACCGGAATGAGCGAGGACGAGCTTATCGGACTTATGGACAAGGAAACTTGGCTTACTGCTGATGAAGCAGTCGAAAAAGGTTTTATTGACAAGGTCGCAGAATATTATGCTGAAAAGCCAAAAGAGGTTAAACTTGCGGCAAGTCTTAACAGCCTTATCCCTGATACCATCATCAAACAGATGAGGGACGAAAAAACACAGCTTACAGCAAAACTTGAATTGCTCAAACGAAAGGAAGTTGAAGAAGAATGAACAAACAGGAATATCTCGACAAGAGAAATGCTCTTTATGACAAGGCAAAAAAGCTCATTGCAGAAAATAAGCTCGCCGAGGCGAAAGAGATTACACAGCAGATTGACAAGCTTGACAACGATTTTGAAAATTCTGCTGTAGAAAAGGCAAACAGAAACGCAGAGGAGGGAATCAAAATGCCTGCACCATTTGAAAATCACAAGACAAACATCGACCTTACAGATGAGGATGAACAGGTAACAGATATGTACGCAACACTTGAATACAGAAAAGCTTTTGCTAACTATATTCAGAACGGTGTACCCGTGCCACAGAAGTTTATGAATGTGGCATCACAGACCACATCAAGCACTGCGGCGGCTATCGTGCCGACCACAATGTATCAGCGTTTAATCGTTGAACTTGAAAAAATCGGCGAAATTTACGCAAGAGTGTTCAAGACGGCGTATCCGACAGCACTTCTTATTCCCACACAGAACATCCGCCCGACAGCAAGCTGGGTTGATGAGGAAAAGGGTTCAAACCAGCAGAAAGTAACTACTGACAAGGTTGTCTTTGCCGGCTATAAGCTTGAATGCAAGGTTGCTTTCTCGCTCTTTATGACAAAGACCGCGCTTGATACTTTTGAGTCGCAGTTCATTGACCAGATTAAAAACGCAGTAGTTAAGGCTTGCGAAATGGCAATCGTTAAGGGTTCGGGTTCAGGTTCGCCAACCGGCATTCTTTCATGCACTCCGCCTGACGGTCAGACAATCGAGATTGCAAAAACCGGCAAGCTCACATATTCAACACTTTGCTCGGCTGAGGCGGCTCTTCCTGCTGCATACGATGATGCTGTATGGCTGATGACAAAGAAGTCATTCTTTGCATTTATGGGCATCACAGACAGCAACGGTCAGCCTGTCGCTCGTATGTCCGAAGGACTTAACGGCAAGCCGTCACTCTCACTTTTCGGCCGTGCTGTTATCCCAACAGACGGCTATATGGATTCGTACGCTGACACGGTTTCAGCCGACACAACCTTTGCAATGATGTTCAATCTTAACGATTACATCTTCAACGAGGTAATGGGCTTAAGTGTCAAGAAGTACGAAGAGGACGACACCGATAACACAGTCCTTAAAGCCGTAATGCTTGCAGACGGTAAGGTCGTGGATACTCACAGCCTCGTAAAGCTCGTTAAGAAGAGTGCTTAAAAGAGGTTTGAATTATGGCAGTATCCAATGAAATTGAAGCCGTAAAGGTTTCGCTCCGTATCAATACGGTGCTGTTTGACGATGAAATATCTGCCCTCATTGATTCTGCTAAAAGTGACATGGCAGGTGCAGGAGTTGACGTCAACGACAAAAACTCAACTGCACTTGTTATGCAGGCAATCAAATTCTATTGCCGTGCTTATTTCTCGGTTACTGCCGACAGCGAATGGGCACGGCATTACGAAGATTTGCGTGATGCAATGGCGGCGAGAGGAGCGCAAACAGAATGAATGCAGATACTCTTGTTAAACTTGTTGAAAAGTCAGGGCAAACAACCAATGACATCGGCGAAATTGTGTATCAGGAAAAGCTCCGAACGATTTATGCACAACGCAAATATGTTCGACAATCTGAATTTTTTCAGGCACAGGCTAACGGGTTGAAACCCGAATGTATGCTTGAAGTCAACTCGTTCGAGTACCACAACGAAGAATTTTGTTATCTCGAAAATAAGAGGTTCAAGATTTATCGTGCATATGAGATTAAAGGCACAGAGCGTACGGAGCTGTATTTAACGGATGTGGTAGGTGAGAATAATGTCTTTGCCTAAAGCAGTTAAAATCACAAAAAACGGCGTTGAGATAATCAGCAATGTTGAACGCATACAGTACACGCTCAAGGAGCTTGAGAGAGCCGCTCTGCGTGATGTCGGCAAGTTGGTATGTAAACGGACAAAACAGAAAATAAAACGCAGGACGGGGCGCTTAGCGAAAAATACGCAATACTGGGTGCGAAGCAAACAGAAAGTACCCGATTTGCAAGTCGGATTTAAGCCAGGCGGATTTTATGGCTTGTATCAAGAGATTGGCACGAGTGAAATTCTAAAAATCGGAGCATTGAGCGATGCTGCCGAAAGCAACATCAAAGACATCATCAAAATTGAACAACAGTACCTCAGTGCCGTAGGTACAGAAGAGGCAGAACGCAAATTGAACGAGGGGGAATACAGCGGTGAATAGCATTAAGAATTTTTTGAGTGCGGTTTTATCGCAGTATGCCCCCTCGTTTTTTATGATTGGTGACGGGTTTCCGAGGCTTGTTTATGAAATTAAACAGCTTTACACCGATGAGCCGTACAAGAAATATCTTGTTACGCTTAATCTGTATGATAGGTTAACCACCGAGAAAATCGACAATATTGTGGATGAAATCTATTCGGATGTTGCGAGGGCAACATATACACAAGGTGAACGACATTACAAATTCTACAATAACAGCGACAGGCAGTATGTCGCTGAATCCGATAAGACAATATACAGAATAATGACAACCCTTGAATTGAGGGTTTACGAAAGAAAGGATGATTAAAATGGCAACAGTTAAGCCACGAAAGATTAAGCCGTACAGCGGATATAATGCTAAGACGGCTGACCATATGCTCCTTGATGCAGGTGCGTTTTTTGTAAATTACGATCCTGCTACGGACACATACGCAAGCGCCAAAAAGGCAGGCAAGTGCCTCGGCGTAACAATCAAAGGCGGTGAATTTTCAGCCAAGCCGACACTCAGACGACTTGAGTTTGACGGCGTGAAAACAAGAACTAAGGGCGACACAGTAGTCGACGGTTGGGAGGTTTACATTAAAGCAACGCTTGCCGAGATGACTACTCAGAACTTCATTTACGGTCTTGGAATTGCCGACAAAGGTACAGACGAAAAGGTCGTAGGCTACGATGTAATCACAGGTAGAGATGTTATTCTTGACGGTGACTACATTCAGAATATCACTTGGGTAGGTTGTCTCCTCGGAGAGGATAAGCCGTGCATTATTCAGGTGTTCAACGGCTTTAATGAAAACGGTCTCACGCTTGCAATCGCTGACAAAGACAACGGTAAAGTAGAAGCTCAGTTCTATGGTAACCTTTCACCTGAAGTTTATGATTCAGAGGACGAAATCAAACCACCGTTTAAAATTTTTAGACCGACAGAAACAACGGAGGTATAATCAATGAGAACATTAGGCTTAAAGGACGCTTTTTCGGTGGCTCGTATTATTAAGTCAGCAGATTTAAAAAATGAAATTGTCGAGTTCGCTAAGAATGTTAAAACTAAGGACAAGAAAAATGCACAGGAAGTCGGTCTTGAGTTTATCGTCACTATGATTTCATCACTCTCAAGCAAGGAAGTGGAAAACGAATTCTATTCACTCTATGCTGACATCAGAGGCGATATTACCCCCGAACAGGCAAGTTTGATGGACATTACAGAGGTAATTGCAGACATCAAGCATATTATTGCAGAGAATGATATTCAAAGTTTTTTTACCTCGCTCTCAGCATTGACATAAACACATATAAGTTAATCTTGCAATACTGCTGCGGAAATCTGACAGTCTTGCAAGATTTGTCATTCGCTGAAATCTTAAAAATCATTGAAAATGAAATCAATGAGAAAAACGAGGAAATGAAATACAAGGCTTATATCTTAACGAGCCTTGGTCAAATCACTCATTTATCATACAAAGATTTTGTCGATAGTATAGACGACAAAATGCAGTCAACTGCACAGGACGAAGTCAATACAGACGAAATTGAAAAGCGTGTTGAAGAAATGCTCAATCGCTACAAATGGGAGGAGGTGTAGTGCGTGGCAGTTGAAATTTTTAAGTTATTTGGCTCGATTTTCGTTAATAATGATGAGGCAAATAAATCCATTTCAGAGACTGAGAAGAAAAGCAAGGGTGTTGCTTCAACTCTCGGAAACGGAATCAAAACTGCTGCTAAATGGGGAACTGCTATGGTAGGCGGTGCGGTGGCAGGTGTAGGAGCATTGTCCTCCGTGGCAGAAAGCACGCGAGAATATCGGACGGAAATGGGCAAACTTGACACAGCTTTTACCACAAACAAATTTTCAGCGGCAGATGCAAAGCAGACTTACTCTGACTTGTATGCCGTAGTCGGTGACAGCGGACAGGCAACTGAGGCGGCTAATCATTTATCATTGCTTTGCAACTCCACAAAAGACCTGCAAAGTTGGACAGAGATTTGCACAGGTGTTTACGGTCAATTCGGTGATTCCTTGCCTATCGAGGGTTTGACAGAGGCGGCGAACGAAACCGCAAAAGTCGGACAGGTAACAGGTCCGCTTGCTGATGCTCTTAACTGGATGGGCGTATCTGAGGATGCTTTTAATGAAAAACTTGCTAAATGCTCATCAGAACAAGAAAGACAGCAGTTAATCACATCAACCCTCACGAGCCTGTATTCGGATGCCTCTGCTCAGTATAAAGAAACAAACGGCGATGTAATGGAATCCAACAGAGCACATCAGCAGTTGTCAGATACAATGGCGCAAATCGGTGCTGTCGCAGAACCTGTGCTTAATTCGATTATTGGCTTAGGTGGAAAGTTACTCGAACAGTTATCGCCGCTTATTGAAAGTGTAGCTGAGAAGCTTGCCCCTGTGCTCATTAACATCTGCGAAGAGGTTGCCCCGATAATCGTGTCAATGCTTGAACAGATTATGCCATTGATTGAGGAATTGCTTCCGTTTATAGCTCAACTTATGGAACAGTTAGCACCAATAATTGTTCAACTCGTAGAAGCACTATTACCTGTTCTCGTACAAGTAATCAAACAGCTTTTGCCTCCGTTTATGGAAATTCTCAACGCATTAATGCCGTTGTTAGACACTATTTTTCAGCTTGTACAGCCGTTTATCGACTTGATTTTGCAGTTAATAGAGCCGTTCGCAGCACTTATTTCAACAGCTATTGCACCGCTCATAGTCAAACTTGCAGAGTTGCTCAATAACTTGTTACAGCCGCTTATCCCTGTTTTTAACGAGATTGCAGGCATATTAAGTGAAACATTACAGCCCGTTTTCGAGGCTCTTGCACCCGTTTTCGACTTATTGACAGACGCATTAAGTCCGCTATTTGAGCTATTATCAATGCTGCTCAACGCTATCCTACCTGCTTTAACTCCAGTTGTTGAAATTCTTGCAGATGTTTTCAGCAATGTACTCGGATTAGCTATCAAAGGAATAAGCGGTGCGATTGAAAGCTTGACAGGAATTTTCAACGGTTTGATTGACTTCATAGACGGAGTCTTTTCAGGAAATTGGGATAAAGCGTGGAACGGCATTTTAGAAATATTCAAGAATGTTCTAAACTTAATTCCAAACGCAGTTGAATTCATAATAAACGGTGCAATCGGAATGATTAACGGTCTGTTTGACGGAATCAATTGGGCAATTGAGTGGGCAGGACTTGAAATTCCGCACATTCCAGAGGTCACTCTCCCCCGTTTTCGTGCTGGTATCGACTATGTACCGAACGACAAGTACCTCGCTTATTTGGATGCAGGCGAAGCGGTTTTGACAGCACAAGAGGCTGAACAATATCGTAAAGCTAAGCAAGACGGCTCAAATCCATTTAGGAGTGACAGCACAGATAAACCGTCAACGACTAACATTGACATCAATGTGAATATTAGCGGCGTAACGGTCAATAGTGATTCGGATATAGATAGCCTTGCGGAAAGATTATCTGAGCGATTAGCAGCGGAAATTACAAGTAAAAGGAAGGTGTTTAGCTGATGCACAACTTTTTTTTTAACGGCAAATGGCTCAGTCAGTTTGGCGGACGCATAGTTAATGCGCCTTTTCACTCTGTTGCTCAGCGTGATTTTAAGCTTATATCAATCCCGGAACGAAGCGGTGATATAGTGCAGGACAACGGCAGATACAACAATGTTGATTTTGAGCTGCAAATAGCTTTAATGCCTTTACTTGCTCACACAAGTGCTCAATATCTTGCGTATAAAATTATAGACTGGCTGACTGAATTTAACAATTATCAAACATACAAGGACACATATAACAAAGGCTATTATTGCTATGCTGTAGTGACTAACCTTGACACAATTCAGCGTGAGTTACCTTCATATCTCACAACTAAAGTTAAATTCAGTCGTAAGCCGTATTGGTATGCACAGACAGAGCCTATAAGCCTTGTTAGCGGTCAAAAGCTAAATTTACTCAACCCTGAAAGAATGCCGTCAAATCCGCTTTACAAGCTCACGGGTACGGGTGCTTCTGCAACGCTAACGATAAACGGTGAAACACTATCTATAAAAAATTCAATTAACGCAGATTACACAGTCCTTGACGGTGAAAATATGCAGTATTACTCTGTTAAAAACGGCATTAAATCTTATATCTCACCTCTCTTGCCACAGCAATTTAAAGCAGGAGAGAATGAGATTATCGCTAATCAGGTTATTGGTTCGCTTACGCTTGAGCCGAATTGGAGGCGCTTATGATACCTTTAGTCTACGAAACGACAAGCAGAATATTATCGCTCAACTCAATGCACTACCTCGGCAGGCTTACCGGTTGCACAGAATGTACCGTCGAAGAGTCACGCAACGCAGATTACACACTAAGTGCAAGCGTTGTTAAAAACTCCGAATGTGCCGAAAGTGCTGTTGTACAAAATTATATATACGCAAAGCCAAACCCAGCAGACGAAGCACAATTTTTTGAAATCTACGAGGTAGTAGAAAAAAACAATGTGCTTAGTATCAAAGCGAAGCACATCAAACATAACTGCTATAACAACATTCTTGCCGCAGGCGAAACATCAGCACAACTCTATTCACCTGCGGAGGCTTACGAAAATATGGATGCTCTTTTTGACAACAACTATGTATTTTCGTCAGATATAACGAACAGAAAAAGCATCAACCTCGGCTACACTCAAGTATGCACACTTGGTGACTTTCTCGGCGGTTTAGAGGGCAGTTTGCTTGACCTGTTTGGGGGTGAATACAAATGGAATAATTTTAATGTTTCATTGTTAAAAAATCGAGGGCAGAAACGAGCGTATAGCCTCAAGTGGGGCGACAATATATCAAGCTATGAAAAAACTCAATCAAGTGAAACTACGATAAGTCATGTGTGTGCTTATGCTACTGTTTATGATGAATTTTCAAAACAAGACATACAGATAATTGCTGACCCTTATGAGATTTTTGAACAAAAATCAAAAACAAATAAACTAAGTGTATATCCAGTTCCTGACAATCTTGTTAACGGAATAATTGTCAACTCTTCGACAGGCGACGGATATGAATTTGTCAAAAACACTTGCAGAATAGCAACAACAGCTTACATAGGAGGAGATAAACTTGGTGAGATCAAGAGCAATATTAAAGTTGATGTAGAAGCGGTCCTTGACGATATGCAACAGTTTAATCTTTGCGATACTGTTACAGTAATCTTAAGTGACAGTATCGCAGCGGAATCCAAAATAGTCAAAACTACATATGATACACTTAGAGAACGATATAAACAGCTTGAGCTTGGTTCGTTCAAAACTAAGCTATCTGATTTCGTAAAATGAGGTGAACATAATTGAATGTAAAATACAAACTTAATCTTGATGTATACAAAGACAGAAATTACGAAAGTATAATAGTCGCTCAAAATGATGACAAGTCACGCATCATTGAATGTAAGCTATATGCTGATTCACAACCGGTAGCGCTATCTTCAAGCGTTACCGCTGCGTTTAACGCAACTGTAGATAATGTTATCGTCGCTGAAAATGTGCCTTGTATAGTTGCAGACAATGCAGTTAAAATCACTCTTGCGAAATCAATGCTACAGCTCGCAGGTATGATGCGGTGCGAGCTTGTGCTAAGTGAAAATGATACAATTCTAACTACACAGCATTTCAGCGTTTTTGTGAACAAGTCAGTAATAAATACAAAATCTAAATATGAACCAACAGGCGCAAATTTAGCAACCAAAAATGATGTTGATTCCGCAATTGAAACCGCATCTGCAAAAATGATAGCAAAAGACTCTTTGCTCAATACATCTACAAGCGTTAATCTCACATCGCTCGAGGACACAGAGCAGACAGCAAACGGAGTTACTATTTCAGTCAAGAACAATAAAATTAGCCTAAGCGGCACTTCTACCGCTGCGGTTAATTTTTATCTCAAGCTCAAGCGTGCGGTTACTCTTGAACAAGGCAAAGCGTATTGCTTGTCTTTGCAGAATTTTGCTAATATTACAAACAGCGGTTGTGTGTTCTATCCTGCGAATAGTCAGACGGCAATTAGTTCATCGTGGTTACTCTCTGAGGCAAGTGCTTTCAAGAATGCAGCGGCCACTTATACAGCGACAGAAAATGTAACCGTTAATTCTATTAAAATTGCGGTTGCTACAAATAGACTTGTTGACAACAGTTGTAATCTTCAACTTGAACAGAACAACAAAAAATCAGCGTACGCAAATCCGGATTTTATAAGCGAAAGAATTAAACCTGAGTTGTACCAAGCTCCCGACTACGCTATGAATTATCTGTATGTTTCAAATGATTATGACGAAGATACAGCCGGGTTTGGTGTTACAAAGTTCAACTCTATTCTGTCTGCTAATGATAGCATAACAGACAACAACTACCATAATCGCTACACAATCATTGTTGCACAAGGTACATACACAGATTTGCAGGACAAATATGCAGGTATGTCAGATGTCGGCTTAGTGGGCTATCGTGGCATAATGACTAAGGATTATGTTTACTATGAATCTGAAAACATTTATAATCCTGCCGCTACAGTCATCAAATGGGACGGAGCAACAGGATTTGATAAGTCTGCACTGAAATCTGAGGATATAATCAAAAAATGCCCGTTCCATCTTGACCTCAATGTTCATACGCATATCAAAGGATTTACCTTTGACTGTAAAAATATCAGGTATGGCATACACCTTGAGAGTGGTGGAACAGGTTATGCGACAAATTGGGTTGTGGCAAATTGTATTTTTAAGTGGGGCGGTCGTGCTGATTGCGTAGATTATGCCGATAAAACAACAGTGCCAGTTTTTGGTTGCGGTCATAGCTTTGGCGAAGTCGGCTTAATTGAAAATTGTAAAATCATACCTACGCATTGCACGATAGGTTATCAAAATCACGATAATGCAGATAATAGCAGCTTCGGCTTACATATGAAAACAGGCTCGAATATTACAATCAGAAATTGCGATTTTGGTGGAACGGAAATCCAAGCAAGAACGCTGAAAGGTGAATATTCTGACACGCCGAATGTACTTACTGTTGACCGCTGCGTCAATATATCTGAAATTAAGAAGTTGTATGCAGCTCCCGCAACGAAATGTGACTGGACAGTTATCGAAAATTTGAATTAAGGAGTAAATATATGAACGAACAGAAGAAAAGACAGTTAATAAAAGCTCTTGCATATGCTACAGACAGAGAGCAAATTAAGTCTGTAATGAATGTGACAGATGAGGAAATCGACAGCATTTCACTTGACGAAATCGAAGTCGAAAAAGAGTATTATCGTGAAATGGGGTATATTGTATGAGAGCAACTGTAGCTTGTGTGGATGTCAGCGAATGGCAGCAAAATGTTGATTATAACAAGCTCAAAAGTAGCAGTATAAAAGCGGTCATTATAAGAGCAGGCTATGGCAGAGAAAAATCACAAAAGGATACGATGTTTGAAAGTCATTATCGCAACGCTAAAGCAGCAGGACTTAAAATTGGTGTCTATTGGTATAGTTACGCCGACAGCGCCGGCGATGCAGAAAAAGAGGCAAAGGCTTGTCTTGAATGCATTAATAACAAATCTCTTGATATGCCGATTTATTATGATTTGGAAGATAATTCACAAACTAAACTCGGCAAAGCAAAACTTACGGAGATTGCAGAACGCTTCTGTGAAACTATCAAGAAAAGTAACTACAGAGCAGGTGTATATGCCAATCTGAATTGGTTTAATAATTATCTTGATTATGATAAGTTAAAGAAAAAGTACAGTATCTGGCTTGCACAGTACAATGACAAAGCCGAGATTGACTGTGATATTTGGCAGAATAGTTCATCAGGTCGTGTTAATGGATACAATGGCAGACTTGACACTAATGTAATTTACAACGAGGATATTTTCAGTGGGAAGTCTGATACAAAAGTTGAAAAGCCAACTATTACATATCGTGTTTATGCAGACGGTAAATGGTACAGAGAGGTTAAAGGCTTGTCGAATATTGCAGGACGAAAGAAACAAGCTATTTCGGCAGTTGCAGTAAAGGTCAGCAAGGGCAACATCAAGTACAGAGTGCATTTGCTTAACGGAGATTGGTTGCCTTGGGTAACTGATTATGACATTAACGATAATGTCAATGGCTATGCAGGTATCTTTGGTAAAGTCATTGACGCCATTCAGGTCGAGTTCTCGGGTGTGGGTGACTATAAAGCTACATACCGTGTACGCAAGCAAGGTCAGAAATTCTTTGATTGGCAGCATAATACAGAAAAAGACAGTAATCAGGACGGTTACGCAGGACTTCTCGGCACTAAAATTGACGGTTTGCAGATTACTTTGACTTAATCAGGAGGTATAAAATGAAAGACAATATTATTCAGGCTACTGTTTCGGTAGCACTTGGAGCATTGGCAGCATATTTCAATGTTTTGCTCGTGCCGCTCACAATTCTTATCGTTGTAATGATAATTGACTATGCAACAGGAATGACATCTGCGTGGAAAAGCGGAAAACTTGAAAGCAAGACAGGCTTAATCGGCATATTAAAAAAAGTAAGCTACCTTGTGCTCGTTGCAGTTGGAGGTGTAGTAGACTATTTAATCTCCGCAGGCTTAGCCGCTGCGAATGTTGAAATAAGCATTACATACTGTTGCGGTCTTATCGTGTGCGTATGGCTCATCATCAACGAATTAATCTCAATCCTCGAAAATCTCTCGGAGTTAGGCACGCCAATTCCGAAATTTCTTGTAAATATCGTCCGCCGATTGAAAAATACAGTTGAAAGCAAGACAGATTCAGAAACAAATAAAAAAGAATAGCGTAAATAAAGCGCCCCTCGAGTACCGAATTGGTATCCGAGGGGCTGTTTTTAATTTGCATACGGTTTTATATACACATCGAAAAGGTAGCACTCTTTGCGTGAACTTCACAGGATTCTTTTCTGAGTTCGTATTTTTTTCATGTTAAATCTCTCCTTCGCAATATTATCGAGCTTTTCAATGATAAGTTTTTCAACATACGCAGGCGGTTTGCTCTTACCACCCTCCCAATTCTCGATTGTTCGCAGCGGAATTTCAAGTAAATCGCTCATAGCCTGTTGCGTTAGTCCTGCGTTAAGTCGTGCGTCTTTGATTTTCATAGTAAAAACTCCTCTTTATTTGTAGTCACCCCGATTATCACACGAGTATCAATTTTTAGCATTAAGACCATTTACGAATGCAGACACAATAGTTAAGAATTTTGATGTAAACTTTTTTTCTTTCAACAGATCGTAAAAGAAAAGACATTCATGATTCGCTGTTGCGCTCAGCTGGAGAATGTCGCAACACACATCGTCACGATTGTGACTGCTTATGTCTTGAGAGATTTTGAGCTTGAGGACAGCTAAATCATTTTTATTGCAATTCTTTGCGATGTATGTGCCGTCCGCTTTCGCTTGCAGAATAAGCTCTTCAAGAGTCATCTGAATTGTGCAATCAATATCGCTTGCTGTAACTTTCAATGCTTGCGCTATCTTGTTGATGTTCTCTCGTGAGATAGTAACATTGCTTGTTGCGTCAATGTTCTCCCAGCGAGCCATCATCGGCTGGTCGCAGCCTACTCGCTCGGCCAATTCGGCTTGAGTGAAACCACAAGCTTGTCTAAAATCTTTGATGTTGTATTTGTACATTTATAATTCCTCCTTAAGCGAGCGGAAATTTGTATCCGCTCGCTTGTATTTAGTTACATAAAGTTAATGATTGTATCGATGTATTTATCAATGTCATCGTTTATGTCAAATATTTTTATATCATTATTTTTTCTTCTTTTGTATTTATCTTTGTAATAATCTAAGTGAGAAAGAAAGTTACAATCAACATCGCACATCATATGTGATCTACCGTCGATGTTGAAATCATAAGTAGATGTGAAAGTGAAAACCTGCTCAAAAAATTCTTTCTTGAGTACGAGTTTGTCGTCTTGAATGTACTTGACATACTTATTACGAACTTCTTTGGTGTAAGAATTGATAATATGTGCTTTTCCAAGAAAATCTACTACTTCGTCTTCCGTTTTCCAAGACACATAGTATCTGAATCGAGATTTATCGTTTAGCAGTGCAGGAATATCCTTCTGTTCTATTCCTGCCGCAAACGGTGAGAACTCTCTATCAAACTCGTATGTGAGTTCGATAGCTTTTTCACTGTTGAGGTATTGTTTGATATTGCTGTAATCCGTCATGATAATAACTCCTTTATTTTAAATTTAATTTGATAAACACATATTAACACATAAAACACATATTGTCAATAAAAAATTATAAATTCTCTATGAGAGCTTTTTGTGTTTTGTACCCTGCAACGAGTACACCATATGCGCCTGGCATATGCACACCAAACTCGTCAACTTGCAGATAGAGAAAGTATTTTTCTGATCTGTAGAGGTCTGCTCTATCGCAATCAGTGCGAACTTGATAAATACGATTTGTCTTTTCGTTGAGAGTGTTGATTGCTGCGTTGATTTTGGTGTTTGTGATTTTCATAGTGAAGACTCCTTTTTAATTATGTGAGATGTTGTTCATCTCTTATCTTGATTACATTATACCACCGATATGGTGGGTTGTCAATAGTTATTTTGAATTTTTTAAAAATTATTTTTAAAAAATATAAACTACGAATAAACTACATAGTTATCGTAATTTTCAGAAAATTACGATAAACACTGAACTTTTATAAATAAACATCTTGACTGTTAATCATGATGTCACTGGTTCGAGCCCAGTTGGGGGAGCCATAACAGAGTAGTTTTTATAGCTACTCTGTTTTCTTTTGCTTATTTTGGCTCTATGTCAATAGTTGGGGTAAACCCGAAAAAGAAGAATTGAAATGAACAAGCGATAGTAAATCAAGCTATCGCTTGTTTTTACATTTGGTGAGAAAAGATATGTAAAATACGATTACGAAAACGCTTGCCACAGGAGCAACGATATCGACGCTTATAAAGATGAATAAAGATGTGCTTGCCAAAGGCAGGAATATCCTTTATAGGCTGTTCACGATAATCGTGAACCTTATCAGTTAAATTGCCACAGCAAGGACATTTGTGAGGTTTTCGTTTTAACCGGCAGTTAATATGGATTGAATTATCAATTTCTTCAACTTTTTTCTATATCAACATCTTGCAATCCTAAGAGCTTTTCGGTAAAATATTTGTAGAGCATATTTGTTCCTCTGTTTTTGTTTTCAGATATGCTCTAAGTAAAAGGGAAAAATAAGCAGTAATATTTAATATAAATCAAAAATTAAGGAGAGTTGAATTTTGGAAAAGGGTAGAAATTTGCGTAGCGTTAATACTGACGGAGGGGTGAATTTGCAATTCAAACTTTTGTCGGCAATCGGAATTATCATTATAGTTTCCTGACATTGTTATCATGGCGGAATGGAACTTGCTTATAACTGGTTTCCGCCGTATTCGTATAATTTGGCACTGTTTGTATTTATATCGGGATATTTTTACAAAACCGATTATGAAGAAAATATCGGAAAATACATATGGAAACGAACAAAGCGGCTTCTTATTCCTGCGTATCTGTGGAATATATTTTACGGTGGTATGGTTGCATTTCTCGGTTTGTTTGGATTTACTATAGGTGCAAAGCCTGATTTATACAATCTTTTTGTTATGCCGTTTGTTGACGGTGAGGCTTTTCAATATAACCTCGGTTCATGGTTTGTGTACCCGCTGTTTTTGGTTTGTATAATAAATGTGCTGTTCAGAAAATTTTTGAAACTGATTCATCTTGACAATGAATTTATAGTTTTGACAGTATATCTCGCAATCGGAATGATAGGAATTAACACTGCAATAGAAAATCCGACTGCAATTAACGGTATAGTGAAACTTTTTGTCAGAACAATGTTTTTTCTGCCGTGTTATGAATTCGGTCGCTTTTATAAAGCTGTGCTTGAAAAGAAAGACACTCTCAATAATGTTGCGTACTTTGCAATTATATTTGTTGTACAGCTGATACTTTTAACTTTTTGCGAAAATTTGGAGTACACGCCGTCATCGTTCACTAATTTCAACAACGGTTTTGTAATTCCGTATATCTCGTCAATCACAGCAATTGCATTTTGGTTGAGAGTTTCAAGATTGCTTGTACCTGCCATAGGAAACAGCAAGCTTGTAAGGCTTATAGCTGACAACACATACGGAATTATGGTAAATCAGCTTGTAGGCTTTATGTGCCTAAAATTTGTATTCTACGGATTAAGCTGCATTACTTCAGGCTCATTGTTTGGTGACTTTAATGTTGCATCATTTAAATCAAGTATATGGTACTACTATCTCCCAAACGGTTTGCAACAGTGGGCTTTTGTATATCTCATATTTGGTCTATTTGTACCGATATTTATTAGCATTATTTTAAATAAAATCTGTAATATCGTACACTCTTCTTCTTACTTAAAAAAGATATAGTTCCTCTGAAACAGGACTGTAACAACAGTAAACTTAATTAAAGGAGATGCAATGAAACAAAGGTTACATATCAAGAGGTCTATAGTTATGAATAAAAAAAGTTGTGTTTCTGTTCTGCGTGGACGGTCTGACAGGTTTCAGACAAGCTATTGAAGCGGCTTTTCCAAATGCACAAATTCAGCGTTGTATCATTCATCAGATACGCTCAAGCACAAGGTTTCTCTTGTTAAGTGTTGACCTTTTGTGTGTTTGTGTAAAATTAAGTGCATCCATAGTGATGATTTTCTTTCAAATTTAGGTGTGGTAACTTAATTCTACTACGAAATCGTTTCTATGGATATTCTTTTTTATTCTTTCATCTTCATTTTACAATTTGCTAACCATAATTTATTATTGTTACCCCAACATTTAGAATAAAACCATAAAAAGAACAGGTACAATCGGAAATTGATTGTACCTGTCGGTTTTAAAGATTAAGTTTTAAAAGCTCTTTTGCAGTGATGTCAACAAGATGTTCGCATTTCTTTGCATTGTCGTTAATAATCGAATCAAAGCCGAAAGAACTATGATTTTCAGAGTCGGGATAAGTGATTTTTTCGATATTATCAAGACCTGCCTCATATGATTTCTGTATGGAAATTTATGCGACTCGGTAGATAAACCGTTTTTCATAATCCATACTTGGTTTTGACTGTCAATTGCAGGGAATGTTATAACACTTGCGGCACCGTATTTAGTCAGTGACGGAACACCGGCTGAAAAATGCTTGTCTTTAATTGCTTTGTAAAAACTTTCAATAGAATAGGAATTGTTGGCTTTTATGTTGTTGATCTTAACACATAAAGCCATTAGTAACCCCTTTCATTATGTATAAGATCAGTTTGTACCCCATACATTACCGTCTTTGTCAGTATATTTACCGGCAATAACCATAATAAGGTCAACAAGCCAGCCAATACCGCAAGCACCACCTGTAAGAAGCCAAATTACGCCTGTACCGATTTTACCTGTCAAAAATCTGTGTACACCTAAACCACCAAGGAAAAATGTGATTAAAATTGCACCTGCTTTACTCATAAACAATTACCTCATTTCTTTAATTTTTTGATTGCATATTTTTGTTTACAACTAATATAATACACATTAATGACAAGAATTGCAACTATTTGGCATAAAAGTCAATTTACTGGCAAGAATGGCAGATTAAGGAGAAACGGTGGTATTTGTAAATGATGTTTAACACACAAAGTTTAGTTTAATAAATTCAAAATTTAGGTCAACCCTTTTTAAAGGGTTGCGGGTTTGGGCAGA
>ERZ773157.290-NODE-290-length-62116-cov-10.854385_pt1 | contig 62116 bp, 63 predicted proteins | sample MGYA00511480_ERZ773157 | MGnify/ENA primary metagenome ERZ773157 (study PRJEB29015, sample SAMEA2737863) | human gut metagenome | biome: human gut; feature: human-associated habitat; material: faeces | place: China | collected 2012 ... | reverse complement strand
TGTATTATCCCAAATCTTCAATTAAATTTGGAACGGTATGTTATTCATCGCTTACGATACAAGCAAGTTTTGTGCTTAACTGCTACATCATAATATGATAAAATATTAAATTTTATTTTAAATGGTGGTGCTTTTGCCGGACATGTTATGAGAAAAAAGGGACAGCCCACTGCAAAGTTGATATGAAAAAACATATTTTTACAAGATATGTGGATGGAAAAGAAGTGCCAGCCCTGTTGATTTTTTATACAAACAATAAAATACAAAAGTTATGGATGCTATTCTTATTTTTAATTACCAACAATTTAATAAAATTTCCGTAGATTTAAAGTTCCGAAAAAATCACCAGAGTATATTTTTTAAGAAAATATGGATTTTGGAAAGACAGAGAATGCATATCGGGATATTCCTATGAGCGAGGATGTGTACCGCCTGTTTCAAATGCAGCGAGAATATCAGAAGAATATGAGAATCAGAAACGACATCAAGATTGAACAATATGACAACGCAGGAAATGTTGTGGCAAAGTATAGTAAATTTATTTTTACAACAAAATTAGGAAAGTCTTTTACCCATGAAGGTCTGGTGTGTTCCCTAACACGCATTATAAAAAAATATAACGCAAGGGAAATGGAAGAAGCAAGCAGGGAAGGAAGAGAACCCAGCCTTTTGCCGGAGAAGATCACACCACATATGTTCCGGCATACATTTTGCACAAGGCTGGTTGAAAATAAAGTTTCGTATGAGAGCATGAAAGCGTTGATGGGACACAGCAGCATCAAAACCAGTATTGATATTTATTGCAGTATTGCAAAATCACTGACCTTGCAGAAACAGACGAAACAAGACGTAGAGGGATTGACCAATATATTTTAGAAAGAGGGCTGGCGGTTTATGCCAGCCGGTTTCTTTACTTTTAAGAGATGCTGATGTATAGTTAGAGTAGCTTTTGGGAGAATTTTTGACACAAAGCTATGGGAAAATGGATTTCTTTTTTAGAATTTTGACACAACATTTGACACCGATTTTATGAAAACAGGGTACATTTATAAGGGGATATGCCTAACATGTTTTATGGGAAAGTCGTTGAAAAATAAGGAATGGTACGTGGATGGCAAGGCTCCCTTGAACCTTGGCTATGATGCCATACGTTTGCGAGTAGACCTAGTAATACCAAGGGTTTCAGCGTTTGGAGATGTAGCGTTGACACAAGTTTGACACAACATTTGACCAACGATTCAGAAGATGGATCGTTGGTCTTTTTTTATTTGTATAGGTAGTGAAGAATCCGGCACTTTGCCTATTGAACCCCAGACCCCGAGCGTTATAATCTCCCTGCTAATTAAGATATGGAGGTTAGGACGCTATGAGATATGAGGAATACTTGGAAAAGTTGAAAAATGCAGTGGAAAAGAAATTAGGTTGCCCGATAGAGATAAAAGAGATTAAAAAGAATAATGGATATACTTATCGGGGTCTGGTGGTACATGATGGGGCTTCAATAAAACCAGTGATTGCGGTACAGGGAAGGCGTGGATGACATGTTGATATTGACAAATATCTTTAGAATAAATGGTGCAGGTGTGATCTGTTATGATGGACTTCTCAAAATTATTGCAGACATGGCAGGTGGAAATCATATCATTATACCGTGTAGTATACATGAAACAATTGTCATGTCAGAAAAGACATGGCTGGATGAACAGGTGCTACAGGAAATGGTTTATAGTGTCAATCGGGAAGAAGTTCCAGCAGATGAAATTCTGTCGGATCATCCGTTTCGGTATGAGAGAGAAATGAACAGGCTTTGTATGATTTGAAACTGCATGGAAGGGTGTACAGACTGCACCCTTCCTTATTTTTCGTACATGATCTTGTAAGCGCATACACAAAAACGGACAGTATGAAATTGGCTGTGCACATGCAACAGTATCACTAAAATAAAGAGTATATCTCTGTTTATTAACACCACAGTAATTCTAAAGAATCAGCGTTATGATTGGTTCAGTAAAGAACAGGAGGACGGAGTGATGTTAAAGAATATGCAGGAAGAGAATGAAGGAACTGATGAAGGCGCAGTGGGAGGCAGCACGAAAAAAGGCACAGATGCAGGAAAGTGTTGCAAATGTGTATGATACGAATATCCGTACATTCAGTAAGAGTATAACAGGAGGGAAAACATGGCAGTAAAAGTTGGAAACAGTTGGGTGTCGGAAGCAGCACTGAGTTATGCAAAAGTGAAAGCGGACAGTGGAGAATCCGCGACATTAAATGGACTCTTGGATCGCTACCCGGGCGTGAACTTCTCGACAAACACGCAGGCTTTTTCGCAGAAAGGTACGAATAACATTCAGATCACACCGATTATTTTGGCACAGATGCAGAATAATCCGGACAAGCGGATCGAGTATGAGGCTTTGATCTATGATTGCGCAAAATTGATCTCAAGCGGCGCCATGGACTGGGCGCCTGCCGGTTCCCATGTGAAAGCGGCAGGAACGATCATCAATGCGGATGGCAGTGTGAGCGGCTGGGCGATCACGGAAGACGATAACGGGGATGAGTCGCGCGAAAAAACGAAGCTGGACAAGGACAAGAGAGATACGTGGGAGAAAAAGATCTTAGAGATGCATAAGCAAAAACGCATCAAAGAGAAGAAAGAAGCCCAGAAGCGTCTCGAAAAGAAAAGTATTGACTTGGACCCTACTTTAAGTTGTAATATAAACGTAACAGCTTAAAGCAGGGAGGCAATATGAAACAGACCGTAATTTTAAAGAATAAGTTATTTTTGTATCTGACGGAGTTTTTTTCGGGAATGTCCGTTATGGCGGTAGAGTTGGGAGCGAGCCGTCTGTTGGCACCGTATTTCAGTTCGTCGCAGATCGTCTGGACGATCATTATCGGAACCATCATGATCGCGATGGCGCTCGGCAATATTTACGGAGGAAGAAGTGCGGACAAGTCGCCGAATCCGGACCGCCTGTACACGAGAATCCTGATCGCTGCGATCTGGATCGCTCTGATCCCGGTGGCGGGCAAATATATCGTGCTCGGAATCTCGGCACTTTTGATTTTTACGGTGAGTAATAATTTTTTGATCATTGCAGCGTTTGCAGCATGTATGGTCATCTTTGTATTTCCTCTTTTCTTACTGGGAACCGTGACACCGTCGCTTGTAAAATATGCGGTGGACAGTCTGGATGATAACGGTAAGACAGTCGGTACACTCGGGGCATTCAACACGATCGGAAGTATCATCGGTACGTTTGTGCCAACCTTCGTGACGATTCCGGCGGTCGGAACGTCTATCACGTTTCTGATCTTCTCGGGAATTCTACTGGTTCTGGCAATCGTGTATTTTGTCAATGTCTGCGCAGGCAAAAAGAAAGTGATCGTATCGGTGGTAATCTTTGCACTGTGCTGCGGTCTTGGTTACTCGGATTCGTTTGCATTCTGGGAGAAGGATCTCACCTATGAGGGTGAATCGGTCTACAATTATCTGCAGGTATCGGAAGATGACACGTCGGTAAGACTGTCGACCAACGTGCTTTTTGGTGTGCAGTCGGTCTATATGAAGCAGGACAGGCTGACAGGCATGTATTATGATTACGCGATGGCGGCACCGCTCATGCTGGCGGATAAGAAGCCATCGGATATGGATGTGTTGATCCTTGGAATGGGAACGGGAACGTATGCGACACAGTGCCGGAAGTATCTCGGGGATATGAACGTGGAAGGTGTGGAGATCGATGAGAAGATCACGCAGCTTTCGCGCAAGTATTTCTCACTCTCCGAGGATGTGCCGGTCACGACCTATGACGGCAGAGCTTATCTGAATGCGATGGATAAGAAATACGATGTGATCATGGTGGATGCCTATCAGGATATCACGATTCCTTTCCAGATGTCATCCGTTGAATTTTTTACACTGGTTAAGGATCATCTGAACGAGGACGGCGTGATGGTCGTAAATATGAACATGCGCGGCAGCGGAGATGGCAACATCAATCAGTATCTCTCCGATACGATCGGTCAGGTGTTTGACGCGGAGTATACGGTTGATGTGGCGAATACGACGAACCGCGAGCTTTTTGCATCGAACAATCCGTCGATCATGGAGAATCTGCAGGCAAATACAAAGCAGATCACAAATGCTGATTTAAGAAACATGATGGAGACGGTATACGCGGATAGCACTCCATATGGAAAAGGCGATTATATTTTGACGGATGATAAAGCTCCGGTGGAACTTCTCGGCATGCAGGTGATCGATCAGCTGATCGAGGAGGAAGTTGCCTATTATAAGGGAATCTACGAGCGTGACGGAATCCAGGGAGTGTTAAATTCATTGTAGGAGGAAACGGACATGATGTATAATCCGCAGTTGGATACGTTTTTGTGCGTTGTTGAGGCGGGAAGTTTCAGCAAGGCAGCGGAACAGTTGTATATATCGGCTCCGGCGGTCATCAAACAGATCAATTCGCTTGAGGCAAGTCTTGGTATGAAGCTTTTTGACAGGACGCACAGAGGGCTTGTGGTAACGGAAGCCGGACAGTCGATCTACAATGACGCAAAATATATCATCGGGTATTGCAAGGAGTCGGTGCAGCGGGCGAAAGAGGCAATGCAGGTATCGGACGATGTGATACGCGTCGGAATCTCGCCGATGACGCCGCCACAGGTATTTGTGGATCTGTGGCCACAGATCCAGAATCTATATCCAGATATAAAGTTTAAGCTGATCACATTTGAAAATACCTTGGAGAATGCAAGAGAGATATTGGCAAATCTGGGGCAGAATATCGATGTTGTAGCCGGAATATTTGATGAAACAATGTTAAAACTCAGAGGATGCGACGGCACTGAGATCTCAAGAGAACCGTTTTGTGTAGCGGTATCGATTCATCATAGGCTGGCGGAAAAGAAAAAGATTACATTGGATGATCTGGCGGGAGAAAATTTCATGCTCATGCAAAGAGGCTGGAGTTATTACGGAGATCGGTTAAGAGATGATATGATCAGGAATCATCCGGAAATCAACATCGTAGATTTTGATCTGTATAATGTGGAAGCGTTTAACTGGTGTGAGAATGAGAATGAGGTTCTTCTTGCGTTCAAAAGCTGGGAAAGTGTTCATCCGTTGATCGAAATTATTCCGGTGGAATGGGATTACACCATGCCGTTTGGAATACTTCACTCGAAAACCCCGTCGGATAAGGTCAAGCGATTGATAAAGGCTATCCGGCAGATCAAATAAGGATGTGTGTATAAGCGCAAACCTAAAGGTTTATACTGCATAACAAAACGAGACTTCTTATCAGGTCTCGTTTTCTTTATAATAAGGACAGATAAAATGAAATGGGCTGATGTTTCAAGAAGGAGGAATTGCAAATGGAATACGTTACATTGAACAATGGAGTTAAGATGCCGATCCTCGGATACGGCGTATATCAGGTTACAAAGGAAGAATGTGAAAGATGCGTACTCGATGCGCTTAAAGTTGGATACCGTGCAATTGATACGGCGCAGAGTTATTTTAATGAGCGCGATGTCGGGGAAGGGATCCGCACCTGTGGAATTCCGAGAGAAGACTTATTTGTTGTGTATAAAGTTGCAGCAGAGCACAAGACATATGAGTAGGCAATGGCGGGAATCGATGAAACCTTAAAGAAGATGGGACTGTATTATCAGGATTTTTGCCGTGTTTTTTGCATTTTAAACTTTCAGTTAAAAATACATATTTGAATATAAAATACACACAATTTGAATACAGATAAATAATAAAAAGAAAAAATAAAAATATTTCGCAAAATAGTTGACAATATAAAACACATATGGTAATATACAGTCAACAAAACAAACAAGACCTAATTACACAAGACTTCCAATCGAACCAAGCGGTTGGGAAGCCAATTGGAAATAAAGAGAAGCTTGGAGTAAGCAGGAATTGAATGAGAAGAGGAGGTACAGTCCAATGGGACGATAAGTAAAATCCAAAACTTCATGGTAAGTGTGGTAGTGTCTGATAGTTTTCAGCGGGAAAAGCCTTTTCAAATGGATGAGAATAATTCTTAAAGTTATTAGTAGAGGATAACAGAGACGATGGAAGGCAATGGATATGTACAGACATTTTACAGATGAAGATACTGCGGAAAGATATCACAGAAGGTAATTTGAGGGTAGGATGTGCGGAAGAAGTTCATGCTATAAAAAGCGAGAGAGCATACTTCAGATTATTATTCAATATAGAGCATACATATCACTAATTTTCTAAACAGGTGGAAACATTTGTGAGCTGGAAGAATTAAATTACAAAAGAAAGGAATAAAAAATTGAATAACGAAACCGAGTAGAACGGTCACTGTATTTTTAAAGTTGAAAGTATGGTGACCGTTTCTTTTTAATTTTAAAGTAAAATAAATTGCACATTCTACGAATTAAGAGTAAAATTTTATAAATAGTGAAAAACGGGATGAAACAGGGAGAAAAAATGTTAAAAAAATTAACGCAACAGGCTACAGATCTGATATTACATTCCATCGCCTCCGGCGAAGTCATGGGTGCTAATCTTCTCATAACAAAAGGAAATGAAGAACTGGTCTATGCACAGGCTGGAATGGCGGACCGGGAAGCGGAAAAACCAATCGAACGGAATACTATTTTCCGGTTATATTCCATGACAAAACCGATTACAGCAGTGGCGGCAATGATTCTGATGGAAAGAGGAATGCTTGATCTGTACGAGCCGGTAGCGGATATCCTTCCGGCATTTGCACACCAGAAAGTGGAGCGAGACGGAAAATTGTATACACCGGAGAGGCCGATACTGATGCATGATCTTTTGGCGATGACTTCCGGGCTGGTATATCCGGAGGAACAGACCATGGGTGGACGTGCAGTCACAAAAGTGTTTGAGGAAGCGTGTGCGCGTCTGGAAAGTGATCACCCGGTGAGCACACAGGAAATGGCAGAAAAAATTGCGGCATGTCCACTGGTATTTGCACCTGGGACAAGCTGGCAGTATGTCGGCAAACCAGCAGCAGGCAATGCAGCAGTGGATCGGACTGGAAGGGTATACCTATGCAAATTTTATGCGGAGATGTGTGGCACCTGAATTGCAGCAGGGAATCTGTGTAAAGGGAGAATATGGCTGGGATGGCTGGCTGGGCGCATATTTTGCAAATCTACCGGAACAGGATATCACGATCCTTATGGGAGCACAGAAAAAAGATGCAGGCACGTTTTCCCTGACACGCCGGTTGCGAAACCTGTGTCTTTCAAACATTCTGTAAATTACAGGAGGGTAATACATTTGGAACAGAAAAACATGCTTCCGGGACTGACGCGGGAGGCCGAAGAACAAAAACTGCAGGAGATTATCGGGATTGCACAGCAAAATCTTGAACGCGCCAGAGCAGATATCCGGAAAGTGAACGAGGATCTGGAAGACCTGCTGGACGTGTATGAGGCACAGGATAAGGAAGGCCTGGCGTTGTGGAATAATGCAACCGCGCGTCTGAAGGAAAATGAGTATGATCTGGTGCGTTATGAGAAAGCGCGCAGGAAACCTTATTTTGGACGAATTGATTTCAAAGATCCGAATGTAAAAGGGGACGAGTCTTACTATATCGGAAGAGTGGGAATTGCAAAAAATAACTCGGAACCGGTCGTATTGGACTGGAGAGCACCGATTGCATCGGTATATTATGAGAGTGGTCTGGGACCATGTCAGTATACCGTCAGTTCGGAGGGAACCTTTACGATTGACCTGAAACGGAAACGCACGTATGAGATTGAAAATGATCATCTGAAAGATTTTTTTGATTCCGATGTGGTGGCAAATGATGAACTTCTGACAAAGTATCTGGCGAAAAACAAGAAGGCGGTGCTCGGTGAGATCATTGCAACGATTCAGAAAGAACAGAATCTGATTATCCGGCGTTCTCCAAAGACCAATATCATTGTACAGGGTGTAGCCGGTTCGGGAAAGACAACCGTCGCCATGCACCGTATTTCCTATATTTTATACAATTACAGCGATGATTTCCGGCCGGAAGATTTCTATATTATAGGGAGCAACCGGATACTCTTGAATTACATTACGGGGGTATTGCCGGAACTGGATGTGTATGGCATCCGGCAGATGACGATGGAACAGCTGTTCATCCGTCTGTTGTATGAGGATTGGGATGAACGGAAATATCGTTTTCACCTCCTGGAAAAAGATGATGAAAAGAATGCGCAGAAAGGAAACCGTGAGTGGTTTCATGATCTGGAATTATATTGTGCAGCTTATGAACAGAGGGAAATTTCACACGAGGAAGTTTATCTGGAAAACACAAAGACACTTCTGGTCGGGCATGTGCTGATCAATACTTATCTGCGGGAACATCCGGATCTTTCCATGCAGAGCAAAATTCTTATGCTCAACGAGGTTTTATATTCCAAATACGAAAACGAAGTTCTGGGAAAACAAATATCCTATCCGGAAAAAGTAAAAAAGGCACTGGATAAGAAATATGCTTCTTTTTTTGGAGATGGAAAATGGAAGACATCTATTTACGATTTTTACCGGGAATTCTTACAGGTGCAGGCAGTTGCCGGGAAAGAAGTAGATATACCAGAAACTTCTTTTGATGTATACGACCTTGCAGCGCTTGCCTATATTTACAAGCGGATCAAGGAAACTGATCCGGTGCGGGAGGCCAGTCATGTGGTCATCGATGAGGCACAGGATTTTGGAATGATGGCATATTGCTGTCTGCACTATTGTCTGCGGGGATGCACATACACGATCATGGGGGATACCTCCCAGAACATACATTTCCGGTATGGGCTAAATGACTGGGAGGAATTGCGGAAACTGGTGCTGACCGGCACGTATGATGCGTTTGGGCTGTTGCGGAAAAGTTACCGGAATACGGTGGAAATTTCCGAATTTGCAAATGATATTTTGCGGCATGGAGATTTTGCTGTGTATCCGGTGGAGTCGATTATCCGGCATGGAGCAGCCGTGCGGGTGGAGAAACAGCCGGATGCAACAGCGCTTTTAGAAGAGACGGTACACACGATCCGGAAGTGGCAGCAAGATGGATATGAAACGATTGCGGTGATCTGTCGTGAGGAAAAAGAGACAGCAGAGCTGGTGGAACAGTTGAAATCTTATATGGAGATTGTGGACTGTAACCCGGGGACTACGGAATTTGGAGACGGTGTTATGGTGCTTTCGGTTGCCTACACGAAAGGACTGGAGTTTGATGCGGTTCTTTTGTATGATCCGACGCAGAAAAAATATCCGGCAGATAACGGACATGTGAAACTTTTGTATGTTGCAGCAACCCGCGCGCTGCATGAGCTTGTGGTGTTGTATCACGGAAATCTGAGCAGAATTCTGACAGATCCGGTTTCAAAAGAGAAAAAGCAGAAAGTGTTTGCAGCAGAAACACTGACCAAGGCAAAGGAATATGAAAAGAAAACCTTTACGCAAAAAGAAATAGAGCAGCAGCGACGGACGGAGGCAGATAAGGAACGCAATGCGCGAAGTTATATCGGTCCGGAACGGATCGAGGTGTCTGCACCGAAGGAAGAGGAACCTGACATCCATCCGGCTTCAGAGAAGTCAGTACCCAAGAAAGAGAAACCTGTCATCCATCCGGTTTCAGAGAAGTCTGTACCCGAGAAAGAGAAATCTGACATCCATCCGGTTTCAAAGGTGTCGAAGGCCCCGGAGATTGCGCAGATCAATCCGTCTCCTTATGCATTTGGGGATCTGCCGGATAACCGGTTGCTACCGGTACGTGGACATTCCCGCATGAATTATACGGTGAAATGGGTCAAAAAAACGAAAAAGCATATAGACATTGCAAGTATGGCAGGAATTCTTCGGCTGACACCGATGACACCCGAGGTGATAAGGGTAAGTTTCGTCAAAGGTGTGACGACAGAAATCAAGGATACCTACTGGAAACCGGAGGCAACGGATGTTTTTTCGTGGAGTGTCAGAGAGTCAAAGACGGCCTTAAAAGTTTCCACGGAAAAAGTCAGTGCTGTGATTGATAAAAAAACAGGTGCCATACAATTTGAAACAGCAGATGGGACGGTACTGTTAAAGGAACGCTCCGTGGAACCGCGCCTGATTATGGATCAGCAGACCTGGGAATTTTTTGAATGGGATTCTTCGGAAAAGATTAATGCAAAGGGAATTCTTTCTACGGATCTGCTCGTGCTGCGTGCAAAGGCAAAGTATATTTCCTTTGGAGGAAAGCCTATGCGGATGCCTCTTGTTTTATCCAGGAAGGGGTATGGGCTTGGGATAGCGTCTAAAGAAACCGTTTTGCTCTGTAATATCAAAACCTATGGGCCTTACATCAGTACACTGGGCGAGGATCAGATCGACTATTATTTTATTTACGGGGAGACGAATGAAGAAACAATTTCCATGTACAAAAAACTAACTTTATAGACTTGTTCTTTTCCATATTTTCTTATTGAAAAACTTTCTCTTTTAGTAATTTACGTGTATAATTAAGAAAAATTATCAATAACACAAAAGAAAGAATGCAAAGGATAAGACAATATGACATTAAAAGAATTGGAAATCGGGAAAAGTGCAGTCATTAAAACCGTAGGCGGCGAGGGTGCGCTTCGGCAGCATTTCCTGGATATGGGAGTGATTCCGGGAGCGGAAGTGACGGTGATTAAGTTTGCTCCAATGGGCGACCCGATGGAACTGCAGATCCATGGGTATGAGCTGACTCTTCGGCTGGCAGATGCAGATCAGATTACAATTGAGCAGATTTCTTCCCGTACCAGAAAGCATGAAGGAGCCAGAAACATTAATCAGTCGGTTCATCCGGGACTGGGCGAAGAAGGAAAGTATCATGTAAAAGGGGATGGAAACCCTTTGCCGGAAAAGACGAGGCTTACATATGCGCTGGTGGGAAATCAGAATTGTGGAAAGACGACGCTGTTTAACCAGCTGACCGGTTCAAACCAGCATATCGGAAACTTTCCGGGGGTTACGGTTGACCGCAAGGATGGACCGATCAAAGGACACCCAGACACTTTGGTGACAGATCTGCCGGGAATCTATTCGATGTCCCCTTACAGCAGTGAGGAGATTGTTTCAAGAAATTTTGTGCTGGAGGATAAACCAAAGGCGATCATCAATATTATTGATGCAACCAATATCGAGCGGAATCTGTATCTGACGATGCAGCTGCTGGAAATGGATATCCCGATGGTTGTGGCACTCAATATGATGGATGAGATGACCGGAAATTCAGGATCGGTGGATGTAAACGGGATGGAAGCAATGCTGGGTGTGCCGGTGGTCCCGATTTCTGCTGCAAAAAATGAGGGAGTGGATGAACTGGTAAGGCATGCACTGCATATCGCAAAATATCAGGAGCGGCCGGGACGACAGGATTTCTGTAGTGAAAATGAGTTTGGTGGAGCCGTGCACCGCTGTATTCATGCAGTCAGCCATCTGATCGAGGATCACGCAGAGCATGCGGGAATTCCTCTGCGTTTTGCAGCTTCTAAGATCATTGAAGGGGATCATCTGATTCTGCAGAAACTGGAACTGGACGAGAATGAGCAGGAAGCAATTGAACATCTGATTGTACAGATGGAAAAAGAGCGTGGGCTCGATCGCAGTGCGGCGATTGCGGATATGCGTTTTAATTTCATCGAAAAGGTGTGCGAGAAAACGGTAGTAAAGCCGAAGGCAAGCCGGGAGCGCATCCGCAGTGAGAAAATCGATCGGATTCTGACCGGAAAATATACAGCAATTCCATGTTTTATCGGTATTATGCTGTTGGTGTTCTTCCTTACGTTCCATGTGATCGGCGCTTTTTTACAGAACCTGCTTGCCATGGGGATTGACGCACTGTCTAATGTGACAGACCGTGCGCTGACGGCAGCGGGAGTCAATGAAGTGCTTCACGGACTGATCATTGACGGTATTTTTGCCGGAGTCGGAAGTGTACTGAGTTTCCTGCCAATTATCGTAACATTATTTTTCTTTCTGTCATTGATGGAAGACAGTGGTTACATTGCGCGAGTTGCATTTTTTATGGATAAACTTCTGCGAAAAATCGGACTTTCCGGACGAAGCATTGTACCGATGCTCATCGGATTTGGATGTACAGTTCCGGCGGTGATGTCGACCCGCACGCTGCCGAGTGAGAGAGACCGGAAGATGACGATTTTGCTGACTCCGTTTATGAGCTGTTCGGCAAAACTTCCGATTTATGCATTTTTTACCAGCGCATTTTTCCCGGAGTATGGAGCACTCGTGATGTGTGCTTTGTATCTGACCGGAATTGTGATTGGAATCCTGGTTGCGTTGTTGTATCGGAAAACACTGTTCCGTGGAGATGCGGTTCCGTTTGTCATGGAGCTGCCAAATTATCGTCTGCCGGGGCTGAAAAATGTTATGCAGCTTTTGTGGGAGAAAGCAAAAGATTTCCTGCAGAAAGCATTTACCGTTATTTTTGTAGCAACGATCTGTATCTGGTTCTTACAGAAATTTGATTTGCATTTTAATCTGGTGGCAGATTCTAAAGACAGTATTCTTGCGATGATTTCAAACTGCCTGGTTCCAATTTTTGCACCGCTTGGACTGGGAGACTGGAGGATCTGTACTTCATTGATCAGCGGCGTTATGGCAAAGGAGAGCGTGATCTCAACTCTGGAAATTTTATTTGGAGGAGCAGTAAAGGATGCATTGACACCGGTAGCGGCAGCTTCACTTCTGGTATTTAGTCTGTTGTACACGCCGTGTATTGCAGCAATTGCTTCCATTCGCCGGGAACTTGGACGAAAATGGGCAGTTGGCATGGTGATCTGGCAGTGTATGATCGCCTGGGTGGCAGCATTTGCGGTAAGGTGGCTGATGGTTTTATTTATGAGATAATGAAAATAGAGCAGAAAGTACTTGAAGGAATCGGAAAGATAGAATAAAATAATAACAAAAAAGGATTATTTATTTATGCTCAGACAAATGTGGAAAAAGAGGGTTTGTTTTGTTCTGGCTGTGATTCTGGCAGTAATTGCTGTGACACCAATGGAAATGGAGCACACAGATGCAGCAATGGTACATTCGGTAACAGCATTGATGACGGGAAATCTGGTAAACAAGTCCAATGCGGACAAGCTGACTTACAGACAGCTGGAGACAAGCGCCTATGAGAGAAAACTGATTTCAAAAAGTGTGTATAATTACACGATGCAGCAGGTCCCGGCATTGTATGAGGGCAGGAACGTCATTAATGTGTCCGGTATGACCGGAAAAGCAAATACCAGTTATGTGGATGATGATGGTGTTGGTGAAAATGTCTCGTTTGTAAAATTTCAATGTAGAAAGAGCGGTAAATACCAGTTTACGGAAAGTGATTTTAAGGGAAAATCCAAGAATGAAGTGATCTATAATGATAACAATTATCTCATGTTTCTGCCAAAAGAGTTAAAAAGCGGGTATGAGATTTATGACCCATGGAACAGTACCTACTATCAGTTTCTTTCCAGAACTTTTGCAAGTGGTTATGGCAAAGTATGGTATGATGTCAACGCATCGAAAAAACTTACGAGAAGTGCGAAGCGTGCAATAAAAAATTCGGCAGGGTATACAAGCGCTATCCAGAGGGAACTGCAGAAGAAAAAAGACAGTATTTCCAGATACAGTATGGAATCTGAAAAAAATACGTATCGCTTAAAGAAAGGAAATACATATCTGCTTGTAATTTTTACGCCGGATTCCTTCCGCTTCCGGAAAAAAATAACAAACGGAAACAATTATTATAAGGAACAGTATCTTTCCGATATTCCATGGTCGTTCGATCTGAAAATTACTTATATGGATGAAAAAGCAGATTAGCAAAATTACCCTATTGTATTAGAAATCAGAACGTGGTACAATGCATAAGAATAGAAAAAAGCATTGACGGAACAAGTAGTGAAATTGAAACATACAGAGAGAACGGTAGATGGTGTGAGCCGTTTATGGAAAGATTTCATGAAGACCACTCCTGAGCTGTGCGCGAAAGAAGCGTCACCGTGTAGCTGCGTTATAAGCCAAAGAGTAAAAGAATTAAGGTGGAACCGTGTATAAAGCACCCTTAGATATGTCATGCATATCCGGGGTGCTTTTTTATTTCCATACCAAAAGAAGGAGAGTTAACGTAAAATGGTAAACTTTAAGGAAAATGAAGAATTAAAAACACTGAATCATTCCTGTGCACATCTGATGGCACAGGCAATCAAGCATCTGTACCCACAGGCAAAATTCTGGGTTGGACCGGTTGTTGCAGAGGGATTTTACTATGATGTAGATCTTGGGGAAGATGTAATCCGTGATGAGGATATCGAAAAGATCGAAAAAGAGATGAAAAAGATTGCAAAATCCGGAAAGAAAATCATGCGACGTGAAGTTTCTAAGGCAGAGGCTATGGAAATGTTCCAGAATGATGAGTATAAACTGGATCTGATCTCCGATCTGGAAGATGGAAATATTACCGTATATGATCAGGGCGATTTTACGGATCTGTGCCGTGGACCGCACGTAGACAATGTAAAACTTTGCAGAAACTTCAAGCTGATCCGTCACTCTGGTGCATACTGGAAAGGTGACAGCAAAAACAAAGTGCTGCAGAGAATTTATGGTGTATGTTTCCCGACCGCAGAGGAGCTGGAGGCACACCTTAAGCTTTTAGAGGAAGCAAAGGAAAGAGATCACAGAAAAATCGGAAAGGACATGAACCTGTTTATGGTTGATGATCTGGTTGGCCGTGGACTTCCGATGTTCCTTCCGAAGGGATATGTGATCTGGCAGGAGCTGGAGAACTATATCAAGAATAAGGAAAGAAAGCTTGGCTATCTGCATGTTATGACTCCTTGTGTCGGTACCGTAAATCTGTACAAGACATCCGGTCACTGGGATCACTACAAAGAAAACATGTTCCCACCAATGGAGATGGAGGGAGAGTCTTTCGTTCTTCGTCCGATGAACTGCCCGCATCATATGATGATCTATGCAAACAGAAGACATTCCTATAAGGATCTGCCGATCCGTATCGGTGAGATCGCACATGATTTCCGTTACGAATCCAGCGGAACGTTAAAGGGTATCGAGCGAGGCAGACATTTCTGTCAGAACGATGCGCATCTGTTTGTAACACCAGAGCAGATTGAGGATGAGTTTACCAAGGTTGTAGACTTGATTTTCAGCACCTACAAGGATTTCGGAATTACCAATTACCGTTGTGTACTGTCTCTGCGTGATCCGGCAAACAAAGAAAAGTATCATGATGATGATGCTATGTGGAACAAGGCAGAGGATGCACTCCGCACGGTATTGAATGATCTGAAAATTGATTATACAGAGGAAATTGGAGAGGCTGCTTTCTATGGACCAAAGCTGGATGTAAACGTACAGCCTGCAGTCGGCAATGAGATCACACTTTCTACCTGCCAGCTTGATTTCTGCCTCCCGGCAAAATTCAATCTGTCTTATGTAGACCGCGATGGCGAGAAGAAGACACCGGTTGTTCTGCATCGTGCAATTCTTGGTTCCCTCGATCGTTTCATGGCATATATCCTTGAGGAGACCAAGGGAAATCTGCCGACATGGCTGGCTCCGGTTCAGGTTCGCGTGATGCCGGTTAAGACAGACAACGAGGAACTGACTGCTTATGCAAAGGAAATCTGCGATGCCTTAGAGGCAAAGGATGTCCGTGTAGAACTCGATGACAGATCCGAGAAGCTTGGCTATCGTATGCGTGAAGGACAGGTGCAGAAGGTGCCGTATCTTCTGGTTGTCGGCTTCAATGAGAAAGAAGACAGAACCGTATCCTTCCGTCTGCATGGAGAAAAAGATACCACAGTTCTTCCACTGGATGAGTTTGTGGAGAAGCTTGAGAATGAGATCAAAAATAAGCTGAGAACTCATATCGGGGCTGAAAAATAAATAAAAGCCGATTTGAAACAGTAAAAAATGCGCGCAGCAAAAAGTGGTGCCCCCCTTTTGCTGCGCGCTTTTTTGCAGGAAAATATATTTTTACTTTCATGTTAGAAAGTCGTTGTATTCTGTTCAGAAACTTCCAACTTCCGGATCAACTGGAATTCATGTATAACCATTGCCAGTCCAACTGCAAAAGATAACACATCCGCAACCGGACTTGCATAAAGAATTCCCTTAATTCCCCAGAAACGCGGGAAAAGCAAAAGCAGAGGAAGCAGGAATAAAATCTGTCTTGTCAGAGAAAGAAACGTTCCCTTATATGCTTTTCCGATCGAACTGAAAAACGTCGAGGAAATCGGCTGCATAAAATTAAGCCATGTAAACAGCAGGAAAATCCGGAAATAGTTTACACCGAAATCAAAATATTCTTTGCTTCCGCTGCCAAACAGACCGAGGATCTGTCGCGGAAAAATCTGAAACAGCAGAAAGGATACAATGGATACAATGGCACCGACCGTAATCGCCAGACGATACGATTCCTTTACCCGGTTGTACTGTTTCGCACCATAGTTAAAACTCTGGATCGGCTGGCTGCCCTGTGACAGGCCGATAATCACGGAAAAGTAAAGCTGGTTGACTTTCATGACAATTCCGGAACAGGCAATCGGAATTGACTCTCCGTAAACGGACTGTGCACCGTAATGCTTTAGCAGGTTGTTCATCGTAATCTGCACGATCATCATGGCAACCTGGTTGATGGCAGAAGCCATGCCAAGTGAGCAGATCTGTGCCAGATGGGAAGCATTCGGCCGGAAATGCTCGGAGTGCAGGGTTACTGTGCGGTAGTGTGACAGATAGCAGACCGCAATAATCGCAGAGATGACCTGACCGATCACGGTTGCCGCTGCAGCACCGTACATGCCCCAGTGGAATTCCAGAACAAACACGGCATCCAATACAATGTTGATGACGGCGCCGGAAATGTTTACAAACATCGCCATCTTTGGGCTGCCGTCTGCACGGATTAAGTGTCCGCTTCCGATCGTAAGAATTAAAAAAGGAAAACCGATCGCCGTCACACGGACGTATTGCCGGGCAAGCGGGAGAACATCTGCAGGGGAACCAAATCCGACCAGCAGAGGATTCAAAAATAATTCGGTTATGGCAAAAAGAAGGATGCCAACGGTAAGAAGCATTGTGATGGCGTTTCCGACAAAATAGGGAGCTCTTTCTTTTTTGCCGGCTCCCATGTGAAGGTTGAAGCTTGCCGCACCGCCGATTCCAAACAGAAGTCCAAGTCCTGTGCACATCATGGCAAGTGGGAATGCAATGTTGGTAGCGGCATTGCCGAGTGTGCCGACCGCATTTCCGATAAAAAGCTGGTCTGCAATGTTGTATACCGCACTGACAAGCATGGCGATAATGCTCGGTACGGAAAAGCGCAGAATCAGCGAAGAAATTTTGTCCACGGCAAGTGGATTTTGTTGTTCTGAAGTCATATGTTTCGCCCTTTCTTATGTTAATATCTGTATTTGCTTTTATATGGCAAACTTATATTATTATAGCTTTTTTCCTGTTTTTTTTCAATGAAGCCGGGCAGCAGAAAAATAAAATGGAAATTTTTGTAATTTTGAAACTTTTATGCGTGATGAATGGTCTAATAGATAGAAACAAAAAACAAGGAGGAACATAAAATGAGTAAACTTAGTAGTGTATTAAAAAAGACAGGTATTGCAGTAGCTGCTGCGGCAATGCTGGTGACAATGGGAGCAGGAACGGTGGTTACACAGGCAAAAACAAGTCTGCCGGTTTATAAAGTATCGCTGGCAAAGAAGTATACCGATCACCAGAAAGACAAACGGATGGAAGCCAGCGTAAAGATTCCGAAAGTGAAAATTACAGGTACAGACGGAAAAGTCATGAAAAGCGAAAGTGAAAAACTGAATGCTGCAATATCCAGTTATCAGAATAAATTTATCAAAGATTATAAAAAAGATGTGGCAGACGTAAAGAAGGGGGAGAAGGGAAACGAGAGCCTTACTTCCGGATATAAGGTTGTAACCGACAACGACAAGATGTTTTGCCTGCGGATTGATACGGTAATTGCTATGGGCGGCTCCCAGAGTTATGCAAAGATTTTCAGTGTGGATAAAAAATCCGGAAAACAAATCACTCTGAAAAATCTGTTCAAAAAAGGAAGCGGCTATATTGACCGGATTTCCGACAATATCAAAGAACAGATGCGGGCACAGATGAAAGAGAATGCAGATGTTACCTATTTTGTGGACGATGAAAACAATAAGTTCAATTTCAAGTCCATCAGCAATAAGACAAATTTCTATGTCAATGAGAAGGGAAAACTTACCCTTGTATTTGACAAGTATGAAGTAGCACCGGGATATATGGGAATGGTCGAATTTTCCATTCCGACAGGTGAGATTGTAGATATGGTTACAAACGGATATCTGAAATAAAAGGCATATAGAAAAAATGGCTCCGTGGGCAAATCCCACAGAGTCATTTTTTCTATTTGGTGCAAATGAAGAGGATGCAATTTCTGATTTTTATGGTATACTGTCTGTAGAAAATAAAATGACGTGAGAGTATACCTATGAAAAACACGACAGGCCATAGGCTTAAATATGTTGGAATATGCAGGTGTAGGGGATTGAAGCATGCAGTTCGTGTTGACTAATTTGTATAACAGCTGATAAAATGATTGGGAAAATTACGGTATCTGATTCATTCATCTGCAGAGCATTTGGTGAAAAAGATACGACGGTAATTGTGTTGAACAATTTTAATATAAATGAATAAAAACTCTGACGGCAAGGATGATCCGAGCAGGAATAGTTAAGAAATAAGGATTTACAGAACCATCTTTCTGACAGATTGCCCGAAAGATGGTTTTTTGCGTTGAAAATAACAGGAGGATAGCATGTTAAAGGTAGCAGTATACGGAAAGGGCGGTATTGGAAAATCCACAGTGACTTCCAATCTTGCAGCAGCTTTTGCAAATATGGGAAAACGTGTCATTCAGATCGGATGCGATCCGAAAGCGGATTCCACCATTAATTTACTTGGTGGTGAGCCACTTCGTCCGGTAATGAATTATATGAGGGAAGAGGACGAGGAGCCGGATGAGCTGGCGCAGATTTCAAAGGAAGGCTATGGAGGAATCCTCTGCATTGAGACGGGCGGACCGACACCGGGACTTGGCTGTGCGGGGCGTGGAATTATTGCGACTTTTCAGCTTCTTGAAGATATGGAACTATTCGAACATTATAAACCCGATGTGGTTTTGTATGATGTATTAGGTGATGTTGTGTGCGGTGGATTTGCAGCACCGATTCGTGAGGGATATGCGGATAAGGTTCTGATCGTTACATCCGGTGAAAAAATGGCACTGTATGCTGCCAACAATATTTCCAGTGCAGTCAGAAATTTTGAGGATCGCAGTTATGCCCGGGTATTTGGCATCGTGTTAAATCACAGAAATGTGGAAAATGAGAAAGAAAAAGTACAGGCATTTTCAGAAAAGATCGGGGTGCCGATTGTGGGAGAAGTGCCGCGAAGTAATGAAATTATTCACTGGGAAGAGCAGGGAAAGACTGTGATCGAAGGAGATCCGGCCTCTGAAATCAGCAGATGTTTCTTTGATCTTGCCACATTGTTATGGAAAGAAGAGGAAAACGCATGAGACAGGAAGCATATTTTTGTACGGTAAAAGAGCTGGATGAGCTTGGAAAAAATAACATTCCCAGACAGCTTATTTCCCATACACATCTGATCTACAGTTCCCCTGCAACGCTGGCATTCAATTCTCCGGGAGCAGAAGGATTTGGTGTCAAACGTGCAGGTCTGGCGGTTCCGGATTCTGTTATGTTGATCGTGTCTCCGGGATGCTGTGGCCGCAATACCTCGGTGCTTAGTTCGATGCGGGCCTATCAGGACCGTTTTTATTATCTGTTGATGGATGAGACGGATATTGTGACCGGAAGGCACCTGAAAAAGATCCCTAAGGCAGTAGCGGAAATATGCGAAGGACTTAAGAAAAAGCCGTCTGTTGTGATGATATGTATTACCTGTGTGGATGCGCTGCTTGGCACGGATATGGAGCGTGTCTGTCACAAGGCAGAGGAATATGCAGGGGTTCCGGTAAGGCCATGTTATATGTATGCACTGACCAGAGAGGGCAGAAAACCACCGATGGTGCATGTGCGGCAGTCCGTTTATTCGTTGCTGGAACCGAAAAAGAAAAAAGGAAATGTGGTGAATTTACTGGGATATTTTTCACCGCTTACGGATGACTGTGAGCTGTATGATCTGCTTCATGGGGCAGGAGTAAAAACAATCCATGAGATTTCCAGGTGCAAGGATTATGCACAGTATCAGACCATGTCGGAAGCAAATTTTAATCTGGTACTGCATCCGGAAGCGCGCTTTGCAGCAGAGGATTTTCATGACCGGCTGAAAATTCCATATATCGAGCTGCGCAGATTATATCAGATCGATAAAATTGCCAGTCAGTATCGTGCTCTTGCCGCTGCACTGGGTGTGGAATTTGAGGATGAAATACCGCGTAAGGCAGCAGAGGAGGCGGTAGAAAAATTCCGGGAAATACATCCGGATGCAGTATTTGCCGTCGGAGAATGGATGAACGGAGATCCGTTCGAACTGGCACTTGCATTGGTACACTATGGATTTCGTGTGTCGGAGATTTATGGAACATTATCCGGTGAAAACTTTGTCTATGTAAAACAACTGGCAAAAATCAGCCCGGATACGAAAGTTTTTTCCAATCTGGAACCGACCATGCTGTATTATGACAAAAGTCAGTCCGGCGTCAATATGACCATAGGAAAAGATGCCGGCTATTATCATAAAGAATGTTCCAATGTGCTCTGGAATGAAGAACGGCAGCCATACGGTTATGCCGGTGTGCGCAGACTGTTTGAGGCATTGGCGGAGGTATAACACAATGAGAGGACTGAGAAAATATCTGACACCATTTGCACCGGATCAGTCAGGTGCGGTGTCTGTATTATATGAATTTGGCGGTATTATCGTCATTTGCGATGCCGGTGGTTGTACCGGAAATATCTGTGGATTTGATGAGCCGCGGTGGTTTGAGAGCAAAAGCGCACTGTTTAGTGCAGGGCTTCGCGATATGGATGCAATTCTCGGCCGTGATGACAGGCTGGTGGCAAAGCTTGCAGATGCCGTGACAAAACTGGATGCAAAGTTTGCAGCGATTATCGGGACGCCGGTTCCGGCCGTTATCGGAACGGATTACCATGCCTTAAAGCGTATGACGGAGAAAAAAGTGGATCTGCCGATTCTGACTGTGGATACGGATGGAATGGAATTGTATGACAAGGGGGAAGAAAAAGCCTGGAAGGAACTGTTTTTGGTATTTGCAGGTGAAAAAGAAGACGTGATTTTGGGCAGAATCGGGATACTTGGCATGACACCACAGGATATCAGTGATCTGCGTGCAGCAGACCGTATCCGGGAGCGTTTTGCGGCAGAAGGAAAAACTGCTGTCTGCTTTGGAATGGGAAATGGACTTGATGATGTAAAATCGGTTTCCAATGTGGAAAAAAATATCGTGGTATCGCCGGCCGCTTTAGAGGCAGCGAAATATCTGGAACGAACATATGGAACGCCGTACGAGACAGGCTATCCGCTGGTGGATGAACTGGTTTACGATATGGATTATCATGGGAAAAAGGTACTTATTGTACAGCAGCAGGTGATCGGATCTGCAATCCGGGAAGAGATACAAAAAAAAGCAAAGGATGCACAGGTGACAGTTGCAAGCTGGTTTATGATAAAGCCAGAGCTTTGCAGTGACACAGATCTGCATCTGCGGGATGAAGAAGATTATATAAGGCTGGTGGAAAACATGGAATATGATGTGATTTACGCGGATCCATGTATGAAGCGTATGACACCGGAATTTGACGGAATCTTTGTGGATACGATACATTTTGCGGTGTCGGGGCATCTTGCAGAGATGAGATAACAGTTGCCGGTTGTCTTGTAAGATGTGACCCGCAATAAGGGAGTGTACGATTGGAGAAAAGTGTGTATAAGAATGAGATGACCTGGCGCATCCGGGTATACGGTATCGTTCAGGGTGTTGGTTTCCGGCCAACGGTAAGCCGCCATGCGACAAACCATGGAATTTACGGAACTGTTTGCAATAAAGGACCCTATGTGGAAATTTATGCACAGGGGACAAAAGAACAGATCGAAGGATTTTTAAACAGTCTGAAAGAACATCCACCGAAGCGTGCGGCTGTTTTGAAGATAAATACAGAGAATATCACTGCAGATACAACAGAACACTTTGAACATTTTGACATTATCGAAAGTGAAAAAACAAAAGGGGAAATCTTTATTTCCCCGGATATTGCAATCTGCGATGAGTGCAAGGCAGAAATGTTTGACCCGAAAGACAGACGGTATCTGCATCCGTTTATCAACTGCACCTGCTGTGGACCAAGGCTTACGATTCTGGATGCTCTGCCGTATGACAGGGAACGCACAAGTATGAAAGAGTTTCCGATGTGCCCGGACTGTGCAAAAGAATACACGGATGAGAAAACCAGGCGGTATGACGCGCAGCCGGTGTGCTGCAACCAATGTGGACCACAGGTGTATCTGATCGGCAGACCCGAGCGGGGACGTGCCGCAATTACATATACACGCCGGCTTATTCGTGAAGGCAAAATTGTAGCAATCAAGGGAATCGGAGGGTTTCATCTGTGCTGTGATGCTACAAATGAAGAAGTGGTCTGCCGTCTTAGAACATTAAAAAACCGCCCGGCCAAGCCCTTTGCAGTTATGGCAAAAGATGAATCGGTTGTAAAACGGGAATGTGTGGTGACGCCGGAGCAGGAGGCGATTCTTACCGGACATCAGAAACCGATTCTGTTACTGGACAGACGAAGCGATGGCGGGCTGGCATCTTCGGTGGCACCGAACAATCCAAAAGTTGGTGTGATGCTTCCATATGCACCGGTGCAGTTATTGATTTTTCAGTATGATGATGGTATCGAGATGCCGGATCTTCTGGTGATGACCAGTGGAAATACTTCCGGTGCACCGATCTGTCGTGAGGATGAGGAAGCTGTTGCCGAATTATCCCATTTGTGTGATGCGATGCTGTCACATAACCGCAAAATCAGGATACGGGCAGATGATACGGTGATGGATTTTTACAGAAATGAACCGTACATGATCCGGCGTTCCAGAGGCTATGCACCGCTGCCGTTTATGACAAAAGCAGATTGGAAAGGACAGGTGCTCGCGGTTGGCGGGGAATTGAAAAATACCTTTTGCATAGGTGTGGACAACAGGTTTTATCCGTCACCATATGTGGGAGATCTGGAGGACTTAAGAACGGTAAAGGCATTGCAGGAGACAATACACCGGTTTCAGACATTGCTGGAAGTAAAGCCACAGGCTGTGGTCTGTGATCTGCACCCAAAATACAATTCTACGGTTGTAGCGGAAGAACTTGGATATCCGGTGATAAGAGTGCAGCATCATTATGCACACATATTATCGTGTATGACAGAAAATGACTGTCATGATCCGGTCATCGGAGTCGCTTTTGACGGAACCGGATATGGAACGGATGGCACGATCTGGGGCGGAGAGATCCTGCTGGCGGATTATGGGAATTTTACAAGATTCGGAAGTATTACCCCGTTTTTACAGATGGGGGGCGATGCTTCTGCAAAAGAGGGCTGGCGTATTGCGGTCTCTATGATTTACGGATATACGAAAGATCGCAAAAGGGCATGGGAGATCATGGAAACACTGGGTCTTTGCAGCGAACAGGAAAGCAGGGTACAGTTCACCATGGCAGACCGGAAGATCAATGCGGTGGCTTCAACCAGTGCAGGACGGCTTTTTGATGCCGTCAGTGCGATACTCGGGATCAGGCGCAGGTCAGGATTTGAAGGGGAAGCATCGACGGCATTGCAGTTTGCAGCAGAGGCATACGAGCAGCAGAACCTCTCAAATATCTCACAGGAGCAAAAGGAAAATAAGGATATACTGCTGCATGAAACAAAAGAGCGTTTCGTTTTAAATACACAGATGTTGGTGCAGCAGATTACAGAAGCAAAAATGCGGGGCGAAGACACCGGGATGCTGGCATATCGGTTTCATCAGGTACTGGCAGAAATGATTACAGCTGCCTGTATCAAAGCAAAAGAAAGCAGTGGCAGGGATAAAGTTGCCTTAAGCGGTGGCGTATTCCAAAACCGGTTACTGCTGCGTCTGACAGAAGAACGACTGTTACAGGAAGGATTCGAAGTGCTGCGGCACCGCATGATTCCGCCGAATGACGGAGGAATTGCAATCGGACAGGCAGCATATGGGATGTATCAATTACAGAAATAGGAGGATAAAAAGATGTGTGTAGGTTTATCAGCTAAGGTAGTAAAAATCAGTAATGGCACGGCGGTCATTGATGCAGGCGGTGCCAAAAGAGAGGTTTCTTCCCAGCTTCTGGAAGATCTGGAGCCGGGAGATTATGTTATGGTGCATGCAGGTGTAGCAATTGCAAAAATCACCGATGAGGACGACAGTGAAACCGAGCAGCTCATGGAGGAATTTTTATAATGAAAACAGCCAGAGAGATCATTGAAAATTATGATGGCCCGGATGTGCGGATCATGGAAGTGTGCGGTACGCACACACATGAGATTTTCCGGCTGGGAATCCGTAAACTGCTGCCAAAACAGGTAGAATTGATTTCCGGACCGGGATGTCCGGTATGTGTAACACCGGTTAGTTTTATAGATGAAGCTATTTATCTGGCATTGGAAAAAGGAGTTACAATCTGTACATTTGGTGATCTGGTGCGAGTGCCGGGAACTAATATGAGCCTTGCGGGAGCCAGAGAACAGGGAGCGAAAATCCATGTTGTGTATTCTCCGGCAGATGCCGAAAAATATGCTGGAGAACATCCGGATGAGCAGGTGACATTTCTGTCGGTCGGATTTGAGACAACGACACCGGCAGGATGTCTTTCCGTAAAGGCGGCAAGAGAAGATGGACTGGATAATTACTCTATATTGGTGGCAAACAAAACCATGCCTCAGGCGTATGAGGCATTAAAGGACAGTGCAGATGTATTTTTATATCCGGGACATGTCAATGCCATTACGGGAACACGTCTTTGCGAAGCTCTGACCGAAGAAGGGGTCAGCGGTGTTGTGGCAGGATTTACGGCAAAAGAACTGATGACAGCACTGGCGGTTGCGCTGGTAAAATTCCAGGAAGGAAAGCCATTTTTTGTAAACTGCTATCCGCGAGTGGTGACACAGGATGGAAGCAGGGAGGCACAGCTGCTTGTAGATGAGATGATGGAAGCCTGTGACTGCGAATGGAGAGGGCTGGGTGTTATTCCGAAATCCGGCATGAAATTAAGACAGGAGTGGCAGGAGTTCGATGCACGTCTCAAATATCAGATGCCGAAAATTGAAGGAAAACCAAATCCGGCCTGCCGCTGTGGCGATGTACTTCAGGGGAAATGCAAACCATCCGATTGTAAAGTATTCGGAAAAGGCTGTACACCGCAGCATCCGATCGGCGCCTGCATGGTGTCCGGTGAGGGAGCCTGCTCTGCATATTATCAGTATTCATAAGAAAGAAGGAAAAAACATCATGGAAAATAAAACAGTAACGATGGCACATGGTGCCGGTGGAAAGCAGACATCCGAATTGATTGATCAGGTGTTTAAGGCACATTTTGTAAACAATGATCTGACGGCAGATGATGCAGCGGTATTAGTTCCGCCGGCAGGAAGAATGGCAGTATCTACAGATGGGTTTATTGTATCTCCGGCATTTTTTCCGGGGGGAAATATCGGCAAACTGTCTATCTGCGGAACGGTAAATGATCTTGCCTGTATGGGTGCAAAACCGCTTTATCTTACCTGCGCTTTTGTAATTGAAGAGGGATTTCCAATGGAAAAACTCGAAGAAATCGCAGCTGCCATGGAAAAAACAGCAAAAGAGGCCGGAGTACATATTGTATCGGGAGATACAAAGGTTGCCGGAAAAGGACAGGTGGATGGAATTTTTATCACCACGACCGGAATGGGGGAGATCGAAGAAGGAGTGACCGTCGGCGGAGAACTGGCAAAGCCCGGAGATGCAATCATCGTAACCGGTGATATCGGACGGCACGGATGTACGATCCTGTTAGAGCGGGAAGATTTTGGCATCGATGCGGATGTGACCAGTGACTGTGCACCTTTGTGGAAGACCGTAAAGGCAGTCATGGATACCACACATAACCTGCATGTGATACGTGATGCGACCAGAGGCGGCGTCGGAACAGTCCTGTATGAGATCGCAGGTCAGAGCAGCGTAGGCATCCGTTTAAATGCAGAGGCTGTTCCGGTACGGCCGGAAGTAAAAGGAGTCTGCGGGATGCTTGGACTTGAGCCTTTATATCTGGCATGCGAAGGAAGACTTGTCATCATGGCACCAAAGGAAGAGGCAGAGGGCATTGTAGAAACATTGAAAAAATGTCCATATTCCGCAGATGCAGCTATTATTGGTGAAGTGATCGCAGAGGAACCGGGAAGAGTTATAATGGAGACGGAAATCGGCACACAGGCACTGCTTCCACAGCCGGGGGGAGAGCTTTTACCAAGAATCTGTTAACAGGAGGAGTCAGGGCATGGAAACCAGAGTGGCAGTTATTTCAATTATTGTAGAACAGGAGGATGCCATTGAAGAATTAAATATCCTTCTTCATGAAGCACGTCAGTACATTGTAGGCAGAATGGGCATACCATACCGCGCAAAAGGAATCAGTATCATAAGCATTGTCATTGATGCACCACAGGACACGATCAGTGCACTTTCTGGAAAAATCGGACATTTAAAAGGTGTATTCGCAAAGACTGCATATTCGAATGTCATTACTCCGGCAGAAGGGGGAACACAGGATTGATCAGGATAGCAGTATATGGAAAAGGCGGAATCGGAAAATCCACTACCGTTTCAAATGTAGCGGCTGCATTGGCAGAAATGGGGCTTAAGGTGATGCAGATCGGATGCGATCCGAAAGCAGATTCTACCATATTGCTCCGTCATGGAAAGGCTGTGCCGGCCGTGCTCGACTTATATAATGAGAAAAAGCAGGCGTTGCAGCTGGAGGATATGATACGCATTGGGTATAATGGTGTTATCTGTGTGGAGGCCGGTGGACCGACACCGGGACTTGGCTGTGCCGGCCGTGGTATCATCACGGCACTGGAAAAGTTAAAAGAGCTTGGCGCATATGATGTATACAAACCGGATGTGGTTTTATATGATGTACTCGGAGATGTGGTATGCGGTGGATTTTCCATGCCGATGCGGGGCGGTTATGCGGACAAAATATTTATTATTACCTCCGGGGAAAACATGGCAATTCATGCAGCTGCAAATATTGCCATGGCAGTGGAAAATTTTAAAAACCGTGGATATGCCGGGCTTGGCGGACTCATTTTAAATCGCAGGGATGTCCCGCGGGAAGAGGAAAAAGTGGCAGAACTGGCAGACGATTTTCACACAGCTGTTATTGGTACACTATCACACAGCGGGCAGGTGGCACTGGCAGAGGAGCAGAAAAAAACATTGATGGAGTGTTATCCAACAGGTGAAATGGCAGACGAATACCGTGCGCTTGCCATGCAGATGTATCGCATATGCGGTGGCATTCTGGAAGCGAAAAGCGATAAGGTAAGGTCTGGATATATACAGGAGGAAGCGTAATGTTACGTCGTGTGGGGGAAACTGTTGATTCGAAAGATGCTGTGGTAAAAATAAAAGATGCCTCATTTCCAACACCATTTGTTTCGGCACTGGAGTATAATTCGCCGGTGCATGGCAACTGGAATATTGTGCATACGGGAATGCAGGTTCCGGAATCTATCCAGATCTATGTCTGTGCGGATAACTGTATGCGTGGTGTTGTACTGACTGCGGCAGAAATGAATGCAGCAGACCGTTTTTCTTTTGTTCTTGTGGAGGAGCAGAATCTGCTAAGCGGCAATTTGGAGGATATTACCATCGAGGGTGTGACGGATGTGTTGAATAAACGGAAGAACCATCCTGAGGCGGTTCTGCTTTTTACCGTTTGTCTGCATCATTTTGTGGGAAGTAATCTGAACTATATTTACAGGGAACTGGAGCATCGTTTTCCTGACATCTGCTTTATCCGCTGTTATATGGACCCGATTATGCAAAAACATGGACTGACACCGGACCAGAAGCTGCGGAAAGCAATGTATGATCCTCTTTTGGGCTGTGAGCCGGACGCTAAAACAGTATCTGTCTTTGGCAGTGATTTTGTTCTGGATGAGAACAGTGATATTAAGCGTCTGTTAAAACGATATGGTTATAAGGTGCTGGAACTGCCCGGATGTAAAACCTGGCAGGAACTGTTGGATATGAGCAGGGGATGCCTGTTTATCGACTGCTATCCGGCTGGAAAATACGGGATGGAGGCACAGGCAGGCCGCCTGGGACGAAAATCTCTGTATCTGCCCGGCAGTTTTGACTATGATGAGATCAGAAAGCAGTTAAAGCAGCTGACCGATGCACTCGGACTGCCGGAACTGACAGAAGATGAGCTGGCCCGCGAGCAGGAGTCCTGTGAGGAGGCTCTGGCAAAAGCAAAAAATCTGATCGGGGATATGCCGGTCACTCTGGATTATCTGTATCATCCAAGACCACTTGGACTGGCAAAACTGCTTCTGACACATGGCTTTTGTGTGAAAGCTGTTTATCTGGACAGTATCAGTCCAGAAGAAAAAGCAGATTTTTTCTGGCTGCAGGAGCATGCACCGGAACTTGAGCTGATCGCAACGATTCAGGTGAAGATGCGTGTACTGCCAAGAGGTGCAAGCGGGGAAGTGCTGGCAATCGGACAGAAAGCGGCCTATTTTGGCCGAAGCCGTCACTTTGTCAATCTGGTACAGGGAGAAGGTCTGTATGGATTTGACGGTATTCGAAGAACCGCAGAGCTGATGATGGATGCATATCTCAATGAAAAGGATACAGAAAAACTTGTTGTACAAAAAGGATGGGGGTGTGAGTGCTGTCTATGAGACAATCTTATCGAATGATACCGGTTTATACGGCCGATGTGTCAGGAGTCTGTTCTGCACTGTATGAACTTGGCGGAATGACAGTTATGCATGATCCTTCCGGATGCAACTCTACTTACAATACGCATGATGAAATCCGCTGGTACGATCAGGACAGTCTTATTTTTATCTCGGGACTTACAGAAATTGACGCGATCATGGGAAATGACAGAAAATTTATTGATGATATCGAGTATGCAGCCCGTGAACTGCATCCCAAATTTATCGCGCTGGCAGGTTCGCCTATTCCATTTATGAATGGTACGGATTTTCCTGCAATTGCGCGTGTGATTGAGACAGAAACCGGAATTCCGGCATTTTCCGTGCCGACGAACGGGATGAATGATTATGTGTATGGAGCGGGCATTGCACTCGAAGAAATCGCAAAGCGGTTTGTCAGAGAAACGGACAGGCAGGAGAATAGAGATCCCTCTTCGCGCACGGTAAATCTGTTAGGTGTGACACCACTTGATTTCGGACCACAGAAAAATGTAGAAACCTTAAAAGAGAATCTGCAGAAATACGGATGGCAGGTTATGTCTGTGTGGGCGATGGGCGATGATTTGAAAACGTTGCAAAGATCAGCGGAGGCAGACGTTAATCTGGTTGTCTCGGCAGTAGGACTCCGTGTGGCAAAGATACTCTGGGAGAAGTACAAAATACCATATGTGATCGGAACACCAAACGAGTGGCTGGCAGAAGATATTTCAAATGCACTGGAGCGTGCAGCCACACGGCAGGCAGAGCCGGCGGTTGTATATTTGCAGAACCGCATGCAGCAGGAGGCAGATATCACGCTGGTCGGAGAACCTGTCACTATGGGATCATTAGCAGCAGGGATTGAAAAAAGATATGGTCGTGCCGCCCGCGTACTGTGTCCGTTAAAGGAATGTGCGGATTTGCTCGGTGAAAAAGATAAAATGGTGCTTGGAGAGGAAGCAATGGAAGAGGCACTTAAAAGTGCAGGGATCATTGTGGCAGATCCTCTGTATCGTCCGATCTGTCCGGGGGACAGTATTTTTTATGAATTACCGCATGTGGCATTTTCGGGGAGAATATATTTTTGAGAATACTATTGTCAGGATGCAAATTGCAATCTGCGATGATGAAAAATCTATAGGCTTGATATTAGAAGAAAAATAAAGAAATTATTACCGGATGCAGTGATAGAAACATATTTATCGGGTGATGAACTGATTGCAAGTGGTTGTAAGCCGGATATGCTCTTTTTGGATATCCAGATGCCGGGAAAGAATGGGATGGAAACGGCAAGGATTCTGCGTCAGAAGGATGACGAAGTGGATGTTGCTGCATAAACCAGTTGACAGATTCCTTTCGGAAGTATAATATAAAGACAAATTTCATAGGATATAAAAAACAAAGGGCGATGTTGTTCAGACACTGCCCTTTTTTATTTGAAAACAGGAGGGATGAGGTTATGGAAAAGTTAAATGATGTGATTACAGCAATTGACGATTTTGTCTGGGGACCGGTCATGCTGATTCTGCTTGTGGGGACCGGAATTTTCCTTACGATCCGCACGCGGTTTCTGACATGGAGAAATCTCGGTTATGCACTCAAAAGTACGTTAAGCAAAGAGGCGCGGACGAAAAGCCATGGCGAGGGCGATGTGTCTCCGTTTTCGGCACTGACCACAGCACTTGCCGCCACAATCGGAACGGGCAACATTGTGGGGGTTGCGACGGCGATGGTTTCCGGTGGTCCGGGAGCTTTGGTCTGGATGTGGATCTCTGCTGCATTTGGTCTGACGTCGAAGTTCAGTGAATGTATGCTGGCGATCAAATACCGTGAGATCAATGCCAAAGGGGAGATGAGCGGCGGCCCGATGTACACGATGAAAAAGGCACTGAAGAATAAAAGATTTGGAGCGGTTCTTGCGTGGTTATTTGCACTCTTTGCTGTGATTGCTTCGTTTGGAATCGGCAATATGACACAGGGAAATTCGATTTCCGGTGCATTACATACGACATTTCATGTGCCGACCCATCTGACCGGAATTGTGATTACGGTGCTTGCCCTGCTGATCATTGTCGGCGGTATCAAATCCATTTCAAAGGTTTCTTCGGTGGTCGTTCCGTTGATGGCGATTTTTTATGTGATCTGTGGAGTTATTGTCATTATCGGAAATATTTCGAATCTGCCGGCAGGCATTTTGATGATTTTTCAGATGGCATTTTCGGTAAAAGCGGTAGGCGGCGGTCTGTGCGGAACGATTGTCGCTTCCATGATGAATGCAATGCGTTATGGTGTGGCCAGAGGTGTATTTTCCAACGAAGCCGGTATGGGATCTGCGGCAATTACGGCAGCGGCTGCAACGACGGATAACCCGGTGCGTCAGGGATATATCAATATGACGGGAACCTTCTGGGATACGATTGTTGTCTGTACGATTACGGGACTTGCGATTGCCTCTTCCGGTGTCCTTGGCATGACCGATGCTGCCGGGAATATGCTGACCGGTTCGGATGTTACAATTGCAGCATTTGAGACGGTTCTGGGATCAGCCGGGGGCTGGCTTGTGACAATCGGGATTACATTGTTTGCGTTTTCTACAATACTCGGCTGGGAGTATCACGGGGAAAAAGCATTTGAATATCTGCTGGGAACGCACCGGTTTAATATGGTATACCGCCTTGTTTTTTCCTTTGTTGTGTATTTCGGATGTACACAGACACTGAATCTGGTATGGAGTTTCTCGGATATTGCCAATGCGCTGATGGCAATCCCGAATCTGATCTGTATGCTCCTGCTCAGTGGTGAAATTGCAAAGGATATTCGGGAGTTTCAGAAAGAAATTCATAAATATAATTAAAAAATGTAAGGTTATTCTTTGCTATCAGCCCGAAGCGTAGTATAATGTAGTTATCTGAATTTTATAGACATGGAGGTTAGGAAATTATGCAGATGGAACAGCTACGCAAAGATATGATGGCAGCGATGAAAGCGCGCGACAAGGAACGGAAGGATGCAATTTCGTCTCTGGTTTCGGCAGTGAAGAAAAATGCCATTGATGCCGGATGCAGAGATGACATTCCGGAGGATATGGTCAATGCCACAATCATGAAGGAATTAAAGACCGTTCAGGAACAGATCGATTCCTGCCCGGCAGACCGTACCGATTTGCTGGAGGAGTACAGAAAACGTTATGACATTATGAAAGAATATGCACCGAAGATGCTTTCGAAAGAGGAAGTGACTGCGATTGTTAAGGAAAAGTTTGCAGATGTGATTGCAACGAAGAACAAGGGACAGATCATGAAGACGATTATGCCGGAGCTGAAAGGAAAGGCAGACGGAAAGGTGATCAATGAAGTTGTTACAGAGATGTGCAACGCATAAAGGAGAAGAAACATGAGATTGTATATGCCGACGAAGGTATTTTTTGGCAGCGGTTGTGTTTCGGAAAACGGTGCAGAGTTAAAAGCATTAGGAAGCAGAGCCATGATTGTGACGGGAAAACATTCCAGCCGCATCAATGGTTCGCTTGCAGCAGTTGAACAGGCATTGCAGGCAAACGGGCAGACCTATGTGATTTTTGATGAGATCGAAGAGAATCCTTCTGTGGAGACCGTGGCTGTGGCAGCGGGCATTGCGGTAAAAGAACAGGTGGATTTCTTTGTGGCTGTGGGAGGCGGTTCTCCGATGGATGCGTCCAAGGCGATTTCGCTTCTGGCAGCGAATCCATCGGCAATCGATCATGCAGAGGGGCGTCTTTATCATCCGGAGCCGATGCAGGGCTATCCGGTTGCAGCAGTCCCGACCACATCCGGTACGGGATCGGAAGTGACGCCTTATGCGATTCTGACACGGCACGACTTACATACCAAGCAGTCAATCGCACACAAATGGTTTGCGGATCTGGCATTTGTGGATGCCGGATATTTAAAGACTTCTTCTTATGAGAATATGGTCAGCACCTGTGTGGATGCGCTGGCACATCTGATTGAGTCATATCTGAATACAAATGCGAATGCATATAACCGGATATATTCAGCGGAAGGTCTTCGGATCTGGGGCAGTGCAAAGGAATACCTGCTTTCTTCCGAGATTAAGATTCCGGATGAAGGATACGAAACATTCATGCATGCATCGGTTGTGGCAGGTATGGCGATTGCACATACCGGTACCAGTATTCCGCACGGATTAAGTTATCCGGTTACATATGAGCTTGGCATTCCGCATGGAAAGGCAGTCGGATTTTTCCTGCCGGGATTTTTGCGTTTTTACAATAATCAGAAGCGGGTGGCAGAGGTGCTTGAGCTGCTTGGGTTTGAGAACCGGGCTGAATTTATCGCCTATCTGGACAAGCTGCTGGGCAAACCACAGATCCCGGAGGAACTGTGGGAGGAGGATGTGCAGAAACTGTTGCAGAATCCTGCCAAGTTAAAGAACTATCCGTTTGAGATGACGGAAGAAATTCTGAAAAAATATCTAAACAAATGAGAACCCGTTTGAGGAGGAAACTTATATGATACAAAAGTTGATTGAAAAGTTAAATAAGAAGAGATTAAAAGAACGAATTTCTTCTGCAATTGTGATGGTGGCCCTGATTGTCAGCATTTCCGGTGTTGTGGGAGCCGTTTCCGGAATTATTGTCAGCAACCGCTATAAATTATGCATTGAAAAATTACGGTTTTTCACAGGGGGATATCGGCAAGATGATGATTACGTTTGCCGATACGAGAAGTTATCTGCGTGCTGCGATCGGATATCAGGATGAAAACCTTGTGAACAGCTGCGCAGAAAATTATGAGAAGAAGAAGGAATCCTGTCAGCAGTATACCAAAGAGGTAAAAAATACGGTTTCATCTGCGGATGAGGAGAAAATTTATAATAGTATCACAGAAAAACTGAACGATTATTTTGACACCTGTGATGCTGTACTGGAAAAAGGAAAGAATACACAGGATATTGATGCGCGCCATGAAGCACAGCAGATGGCACAGGATCAGGTGGCACCGATCTATGAGGAGATTTATCAGGATATGGTGAAACTGATGGATGCAAATACCGAGCATGGAGATAAGTTAGAGAAAATTCTTACAATGGTAGAATTGATCACACTTATTGCAATTATTGCGGTTATTGCACTTGCAATTTTTGCAGCCCGCCGGATCGGCAGAGTGCTTGCACAGAATATTGTTGATCCTTTGGATCAGCTGGGTGCTCGTTTTGATACATTTGCAAAGGGGGATCTCTCCAGTGAATTCCCGGAGATGACATCAGAGGATGAAATTTCTGAGATGGTAATTGTTGCGCGCGAGATGGCAAAGAATCTGGCCGCCGTTATTCAGGATGTCAACCACCGTATGGATCTGATGGCTCACAACGATTATACCGGTGTATCCAAAATCCCGGAGAAATATATGGGTGAGTTTGCGGCAATGAATGATGCAATCCATGTCATGAACACCGATATGAATGAGACGATGCACCGGATTGAGGAGGCTGCTTCCCAGGTATCTGCAGGTTCTACCAATCTGGCAGAGGGATCACAGACACTGGCAGAGGGATCTACCGATCAGGCAGGTGCAGTGGAAGAACTTCTGGCATCCTTTGCCAATATCACAGAAGGGGTTGAGCACACACATGAGAGTGCACAGGCTTCTTACGAATTATCTGTAAAATATGCTCAGGAAGCAGATAAGACACAGAAGGAAATGAATGCAGTTACCGAAGCAATGAAGAGAATCAGCGATATGTCCAAGCAGATTGAGACAATCATCGGACAGATCGAGGAGATCGCGGAGCAGACCAATCTGCTTGCACTGAATGCATCTATTGAGGCTGCACGTGCAGGAGAAGCCGGCAAGGGCTTTGCCGTAGTTGCATCCCAGATCGGAAAACTTGCGGATGAGAGTGCACAGTCTGCGGTAAATACCCGTGAGCTGATTATGAACTCTATTCAGGAAATCGAAAACGGCAACCAGGCAGTTGATGTGACTTCCCAGACGATTATTTCTCTTGTAGAGGGAATCAATGAAGTGGCAAAGAAATCCCAGGAACTCGCACAGCTTTCCGAGACACAGGCAGAGCAGATCAAGCAGGCAGAATCCGGTGTAAACCAGATTTCCGAGGTTGTACAGAGCAACGCGGCAATCGCAGAGGAATCTTCCGCAACCAGTCAGGAGCTTTCTGCAGAGTCTGATTCTCTGAATGATCTGGTGCAGCAGTTCAAGTTAAAATAGTTATATAAAATAAAGGCATAAGAGAGGAATAATCTGGAAAATGGATACGTCGATTTTTATCGGAACATGGTGGTCACTGGTGCCGCCTCTTCTGGCAATCATACTGGCACTTGTCACCAAGGAAGTATACAGTTCCCTGTTTATTGGAGTGGCGGTCGGAGCACTGTTATATACCGGATTTCATCCGTGGAATGCATTCAATGCCCTGTTTTCGATTATGAAAGACAGCATGAATCTGAATATTCTGATTTTTGATGTGCTGCTTGGAATGATTATTGTATTGATGTCAAAATCAGGAGGCTCAGCTGCTTATGGAAGATGGGCCGGCAGCAAGATCAAGTCCAAGAAGAGCGCAATGCTGGCAACCACAGGACTTGGAATACTGATTTTTGTGGATGATTATTTCAATTGCCTGACCGTCGGATCTGTGATGCGTCCGGTAACTGACCGCTACAAAGTATCCCGCGCAAAACTGGCATATATCATTGATGCGACCGCTGCGCCGGTCTGCATCATTGCGCCGATTTCCAGCTGGGCGGCAGCCGTCAATTCGTATGTTCCGAAAGATGCCGGGATTACGGGATTTCAGCTGTTTCTGCGAACAATTCCGTACAATCTCTATGCGATTCTGACGCTTGTCATGGTATTTTTTGTGATTATTGCAGGTTTTGATTTCGGACTCATGAAAAAACATGAGGAGAATGCTGCAAAAGGAGATCTGTTTACCAGCGGCGGGGAAGAGTTTGAAAAGGTTAAGAAAGAAGATATTTCTTCCAACGGAAAAGTGATTGATCTGCTTCTTCCGGTGATTGTTCTGATTGGTTCTGCAATTGGTGCCATGATCTATACCGGATTTCTGGGCGGTGCGACCGATGTGGTCAGTGCATTTGCAGGATGTGATGCGGAGACCAGCCTGATTTTTGCAACCATGGTCACGGTCTTTGTCATGCTGTTTTTGTATCTTCCGCGAAAGGTGGTTACGTTTAAAGGATTCATGGAGAGTTTTGTGGAAGGCTTTAAGCTGATGATCCCGGCGATCGGAATACTGATATTTGCCTGGACTTTAAAGGGGATGGGAGATGCTCTGCAGATTGGTACATTTGTGGAATCCATCGTTGGAACGAGTGCTTCTGCAAGCCTGTTCCTTCCGGCTGTTTTGTTTGTTGTTGCAGTGTTCCTTGCGTTTTCTACCGGAACAAGCTGGGGAACATTTGCGATTCTTGTTCCGATTGCAATCGCCATGTTTCCGGGGGCAGATCATCTGGAAATGATGATCATTGCGGTTTCCGCAGTGCTGGCAGGTGCCGTCTGCGGAGATCATATTTCACCGATTTCGGATACAACGGTTATGTCTTCGGCCGGCGCGCAGAGTAACCATATCAACCATGTGACAACACAGATGCAGTACGCAGCGGTTGTTGCTGTGGTATGTATCATTGGCTATATCATTGCAGGACTGGTACAGATCTGGTGGGTAGCACTGGGCATCAGCCTTGTGCTTCTGCTTGCCGTTCTTACTTTCATAAAAAAGAGGTCTGAGAGTAACAGCGAAAAGACAGCAGGTATATAAGACTCGGGGAAGAAGCCCGAAAAACAAAGAAAGGAGCAGGCGAGGAAACCTGCTCCTTCTTAGTTACTTAAAGGAAATTGAGTAACTGAGTAGTTAATTAGATAATTGTTTAATAAAATTGAACTACATACTCATTTGCGTACGTGCATGCTATATTTAAATAACACCATTCAATACTTACATTATACCGTGTTATTCGGATTTTGCAATACCTATTTTGAAATTTTTGGAATTAATCCTTTATTTTCGCTATTCCGGAAGCGGAAGAAAGTCCGGCTTTCTGCCGGTAAAGACCGTAAAGTACCGGAAGCCTGCATGCCGCAGAATCTGAGGAAGACGGTCAAACGCATATGCAACGTGCTCCGGCGCATGTGCATCGGCTCCGAGTGTCAGAATCTCTCCCCCGAGTTCGTGATAGCGTAAAAGAACAGCTTCGGTCGGGTTTGGATGTCCCAGCCCGTATTTGAATCCTGCCGTGTTGACTTCGATCCCTTTTCCCATGGAAATGAGTTTACGCAGAATCTCATCAATGATATCGGCATAGGCCTCATATGTATAGAAACGGTTGCGGTCCGGACCGTAGCGGACAACATAATCGAGATGACCGTATACATCGAAGTCGGAATAGGTGTTCAGGTTTTCCAGAATGGATTCGAAGTACTCGCGGTAAGCAGTTTTTTCGGAGCGTCCTTCATAGTATTTCGGGTAATAGGGATCGATTCCGTGAACAACGTGGGAGGAACCGATGACAAAATCAAACGGATGTCCGGTCACCGCTTTGCGGTTGATTTCCGTGATGTGGGGCTGCAGACCGACTTCGATTCCAAGACGAATGGAAAGACGGTCACGGCAGGTGTCCTGAAAACTGCGGACTTCTTTTATATAGGAATCAAAATCCAGAAGAAACAGATTGGGATCATCCGGGTAATCATAATCAAAATGATCGGTAAAACAGATGCCATCCAGGTTCTGCCGTACAGCGGCCTGGATCATGTCAGGCATCAATGCGTCACTGTCTCCGCTGTGATGCGTGTGCATATGTGTATCCCAAAGCATAAGAGCCTCCTTTTTTCTGTGTGGTTGGTTTTGGAAAAAGTCTTTTCGTAAGATTATACTATATTTCAGGGGAAATAGATACCTTTAGTGAAAAAATTAACAAAGACGGAGAAAAGACTTGAACTTTCGGAAATAATTGGGTAAAATAAAGGAAGCTTGGGACGCAAGTCCCATGAGACTATTTATTTACAATTCTAGGAGGAATTAAGAATGGCAGTAAGAGTAGCAATCAACGGATTCGGCCGTATCGGTCGTCTTGCTTTCAGACAGATGTTCGGAGCAGAAGGATACGAAGTAGTAGCAATCAACGACTTAACAAGCCCAAAGATGTTAGCACACTTATTAAAGTATGATAGCTCACAGGGTAAGTACGAGCATGCAGATGAAGTTTCTGCAAGCGATGATTCTATCACAGTATGTGGTAAGGAAATCAAGATCTACGCTTTCCCAGATGCAAACAATTGCCCATGGGGTGAGTTAAAGGTTGACGTTGTATTAGAGTGCTCTGGATTCTATACAAGCAAGGAGAAGGCTCAGGCTCATATCAATGCCGGAGCTCGTAAGGTAGTTATCTCTGCACCAGCAGGAAACGACCTTCCTACAATCGTTTACAATACAAACCACGAGACATTAAAGGCTTCTGACACAATCATTTCTGCAGCTTCTTGTACAACAAACTGCTTAGCTCCAATGGCAGATGCTCTTAACAAGTTTGCTCCAATCCAGTCTGGTATCATGGTAACAATCCATGCTTACACTGGTGATCAGATGACTCTTGATGGACCACAGCGTAAGGGTGATTTAAGAAGATCCCGTGCAGCTGCAGTTAATATCGTTCCAAACAGCACAGGTGCTGCAAAGGCTATCGGTCTTGTAATCCCAGAGCTGAACGGAAAGTTAATCGGATCTGCACAGCGTGTACCAACCCCTACAGGATCTACTACAATTCTTACAGCAGTTGTTAAGAAGGCTGGCGTTACTAAGGAAGACATCAACGCAGCTATGAAGGCAGCAGCTAATGAGTCCTTCGGATACAATGAGGACGAGATCGTATCTTCTGATATCGTTGGTATGAGATTCGGTTCTTTATTCGATGCTACTCAGACAATGGTTAACCCAATCGGTGATGATCTGTATGAGGTTCAGGTTGTTTCTTGGTATGATAACGAGAACAGCTACACATCTCAGATGGTTCGTACAATCAAGTACTTCTCTGAGTTAGCATAATCATTTTCGAATGATTACGTGCAGTTATTACTTACTGCACACCCTATATGCTTAGAATAACTAAGTTTATGTGAAAGGGTCCGGCCTGTAGGGCCGGGCCTTTTTTCAATGGAAAACCAAAGAAGAAAAGGAAAGCCCCGGATGTTTCATACGGCTGCGGGGTATGAAATGATTAGGGAAAGCACCTTTTCTTCTGATTTTAAAATTGCCGTATATAGGCAGAACGGAGAATATAAACATGGCATTAAATAAGAAATCAGTTGATGATATCAACGCAAAGGGAAAAAGAGTCCTTGTAAGATGTGATTTTAACGTACCACTTAAGAATGGTGAGATCACAGATGATACACGTATCAAAGCTGCTCTTCCTACAATCAAGAAGTTATTAAATGATGGTGGAAAGGTAATCCTTTGTTCTCATCTTGGAAAAGTTAAGAATGGACCAAACGAAGGTGAGTCACTTGCACCAGTTGCAAAGAGACTTGAGGAGCTTCTTGGACAGAAAGTTAACTTCGTATCTGATTACAATGTAACAGGCGAAGCTGCTACAAAAGCTGTTGACGAAATGAAAGAGGGAGAAGTTGTATTACTTCAGAATACACGTTTCCGTGGAGCAGAAGAGACAAAGAATGGCGAAGAGTTCTCTAAGGAACTTGCTGATCTTGCAGACATCTATGTATGTGATGCTTTCGGATCTTCTCATAGAGCACATGCATCTGTTGCCGGTGTTACAAAGTTCATCACTGCAAAGGGTGGACAGAATGTTGTTGGTTACCTGATGGAGAAGGAGATCGCCTTCTTAGGAAATGCTGTTGAGAATCCGGTACGTCCATTCGTAGCAATCCTCGGTGGTGCTAAGGTAGCAGACAAACTCAACGTTATCAACAACCTGCTTGAGAAGTGTGATACCCTTATCATCGGTGGTGGTATGGCTTACACATTCATCAAGGCTCAGGGATATGAGATCGGACTTTCTCTCTGCGATGATGAGAAGCTTGATTACTGTAAGGAAATGATGGCTAAGGCTGAGAAGATGGGCAAGAAGATCCTTCTTCCTGTAGATGCTGTTACCATCAAGGATTTCCCGGATCCAATCGACGGACCTGTAGAGACAGAAGTATGTGATATCACAGCTATGCCGGCAGACCGTGAGGGATGCGATATCGGACCTAAGTCCGCAGAGATGTTTGCAGATGCTGTTAAGACAGCTAAGACTGTTGTATGGAACGGACCGATGGGTGTATTCGAGAACCCGACACTTGCAGCTGGTACACTTGCAGTAGCTAAGGCTCTTGCAGAGACCGATGCAACAACAATCATCGGTGGTGGAGATTCCGCTGCAGCTGTTAACCAGATGGGTTATGCTGATAAGATGAGCCATATTTCTACCGGTGGTGGAGCTTCCCTTGAATTCTTAGAGGGTAAGGAACTGCCAGGCGTAGTAGCAGCAGACGATAAATAAAAGACAGTTAAATTATTTACAGATTAGGAGAAATAAAAATCATGGCAAGAAAGAAAATCGTAGCCGGCAACTGGAAAATGAACATGACTCCAAGCCAGGCTGTAAAGTTAGTAGAAGAGTTAAAGCCATTAGTAGTATCTGACAGCGTAGATGTTGTTTACTGTGTACCTGCAATCGATATCGTACCGGTTGTAGAGGCTGTGAAAGGAACCAACGTACAGGTTGGCGCCGAGAACATGTACTTCGAAGAGAAGGGTGCATACACAGGTGAGATCTCCGCAGAGATGCTGGTAGACGCTGGTGTTAAGTACGTTGTAATCGGACATTCCGAGAGACGTGACTACTTCAAAGAGGATGATGTTCTCTTAAATAAGAAGGTTAAGAAGGCAATCGAGGCAGGACTTACTCCAATCCTTTGCTGTGGAGAGACTTTAGAGCAGAGAGAGATGGGTGTAACACTTGACTGGATCAGACTTCAGATCAAATCTGATCTTGCAGGCGTTGCAGCAGCAGACGTTGCAAACATGGTAATCGCTTATGAGCCAATCTGGGCAATCGGAACAGGCAAGACTGCTACATCCGATCAGGCACAGGAAGTCTGTGGCGCAATCCGTGCATGTGTAGCTGAAATCTATGATCAGGCTACTGCTGATTCTGTTCGTATCCAGTACGGCGGATCTGTAAATGCAGGAAATGCAGCAGAGCTGTTCGCAAAGCCGGACATCGATGGTGGTCTGGTTGGCGGAGCATCCCTGAAAGCTGATTTCGGTAAGATTGTAAACTACTAGAATCTGATATTGTATGGTTATAGGGCTATTCATCTGAATTTCAGGTGAATAGCCTTTGAAATTTTACACATGAAGAAAAAATGTCTGGAATGTGTCGTTCTCTTGTTGTTTATTTTTGCTTTGACACATGGCATCATCCAAAATACACAGCCGCTGAAAGAGACTAAGGAAGTACAAACTGAATATGAGGAAAAAACCTCCCAGGTCACGGAGAAATCACAGGAAACCGAGCCGGAAGTACAGGATCTGGAAAACCAGATTTTAAGGACTGCCTCCGGAAAGTTTTTTCAGAAATATCCGGTGGATGAAGCCTTTATGGGATGGATTGAAACGAAGTATGGGAGCGGTGTGCTGCAGAGTCTGTATACACAGCTGGAAAACGGAAATCAGGACCCGGATCTGTGGTATCGGTTTACCGGAAACAGTATGCATGTTCTGTGGCTTATGTATTGCAGGCAGCAACAGTATATGTCGTATTCGTATGAGGATGTGATCTGGAAAGAAGCATCCGATCCGGCATGCATCCGTCTGGATTTTGTCGGGGATATCTGTCTGGATGAGAATTGGTGTACGGGGAAGACGGCAAAGAATCACATGGCGGATTATTTTTCCGATGAAGTAAAAAAGGAACTGATTTCGGCAGATTTTACGATGGCAAACAATGAGTTTGCTTATACAACACGGGGACAGCGGCAGGTTGGCAAAGCATACTGTTTTCGGGCAGATCCCAAAGATGCCGGATTCCTGCGCACACTGGGAATAGATATGGTCTCTGTGGCAAATAATCATGTGTTTGATTATGGTGAGCAGGGATTTTTAGATACGCTGGATGCATTGCATGCTGCGGGAATTCCGTACAGTGGTGGTGGCAGAAATCTGACAGAGGCAAGCGCTGTGCGTTATGTGGTCACAGGTGGACGAAAGATTGCGATTGTATCTGCAACGGAAATCGAAAGGTTTTATCATTTTACACAGAAAGCCCAGAAGGAGAAACCGGGAGTATTAAAGACCCAGCAGGAAGAGGTATGGAAGAAAGAACTGAAGCGTGCGAAGAAGAACAGTGATTATGTGATCGCGTATGTTCACTGGGGAACAGAAGGAAAGATCCATTATGGGCAGGATCAGACAGAGATTGCAGACCTTTGTGTAAAAGCTGGTGCAGACGCCGTGATTGGTGGACATCCGCACCGTCTGCAGGGCGTTGAGTTTATAAAAAATGTGCCGGTGGCATACAGCGTGGGAAATTTCTGGTTTTCTACCGGAAAACTTTACACAACGATTGCACAGATTCAGATTGATGGTTCCGGCAGTCTGAAATTGCGGATGATTCCGTGCATACAGGATTCGCTTACGCCTTCGATTCTGACAGAAAAAAAACAGATAAAAGCATTTTATCATTATCTGGCAGATATCTCCAATCATGTGGGAATTGATGAGGACGGATTCTTTTATCCGTATAAAAATGTCGAAAAACCGGGAGTTTCTCCTTATGCCTATACGTCCGGAAGGCGTTATGGACAGTATTTTGATGATGTGGATCTGGATTTAAAATCGATAGATATCGTGGGAAATTTGCAGTGAACACTTGCAATCCCGTTCAAATTATGTAATATAATAAGTGTTTGTGTAACAATAATGAAGTACAATAGTATAGGATTGTTACAATGGAAAGAGAGGATGAATTATGAGCAAAAAACCTGTTGTTTTAATGGTTCTTGACGGTTATGGTCTGAATGACCGTACAGAGGGAAATGCCATTGCGCTGGCAAATACCCCGGTGATGGATAAATTAATGAAGGAATGTCCTTTTGTAAAAGGACAGGCTTCCGGCCTGGCAGTAGGACTTCCGGACGGACAGATGGGTAACTCTGAGGTTGGACATATGAATATCGGTGCCGGCCGCATTATTTACCAGGATCTGACCAGAATTACCAAGGCAATCGAAGACGGTGACTTTTTCGAGAATAAGGCACTGCTTGCAGCCATGGATAATTGTAAGAAAAATGATTCGGACCTGCATCTGTGGGGACTTCTTTCCGATGGTGGTGTGCACAGTCATATTACACATCTTTACGGACTGCTTGAGATGGCAAAGAAGCAGGGACTGAGCAAGGTATATGTTCATGCATTCTTAGACGGACGTGATACACCTCCTGCATCCGGAAAAGAATTTATCGAAGAACTGGAAAAGAAGATGAAAGAGATCGGTGTTGGAAAGATCGCTTCTTTATCCGGACGTTATTATGCAATGGATCGTGATAATAACTGGGATCGTGTACAGAAAGCCTATGATTCCCTGACAAAGGGTGAGGGCGTACAGGCAGAAGATGCGGTTAAGGCAATGGAAGATTCCTATGCAAAGGATGTAACAGACGAGTTCGTACTTCCTACCGTAATTACAGAGAATGGAAAACCGGTCTCTGTTGTAAAAGAGAATGATTCCGTGATCTTCTTTAACTTCCGTCCGGACCGTGCCCGTGAAATGACACGTGCATTCTGTGATGACAAGTTTACCGGATTTGACCGTCCGTTCATTAAGACAACATTTGTCTGCTTTAAGGACTATGATGAGACGATCCCGAACAAGCGGATCGCATTTGAAAAAGAGCATATTGTAAATACATTCGGTGAGTACCTGGCAAAGTGCGGAAAGACACAGCTTCGTCTGGCCGAGACAGAGAAGTATGCACATGTTACATTCTTCTTTAATGGCGGAGTGGAAGAGCCAAACGTTGATGAGGCACGTCTGCTGGTAAATTCCCCGAAGGATGTTGCAACATATGATCTGAAGCCGGAAATGAGTGCTCCGGAGGTTGGTATGGATCTTGTTGAGGCTATTAAGTCAGACAAGTATGATGTGATCGTTATCAACTTTGCAAACCCGGATATGGTCGGACATACCGGTGTGATTCCGGCAGCCATCAAGGCAGTCGAGCGTGTGGACGGACTGGTAGGAGATGCAGTCCAGGCGGTGAAGGATATGGATGGTGTTCTGTTTATCTGTGCAGATCATGGAAATGCAGAGAAAATGATTGACTACGAAACAGGTGAGCCACATACTGCCCATACAACCAATCCGGTACCGTTTATTCTCGTAAATGCGGATCCGAAGTATACACTGCGTGAGGGCGGATGCCTGGCAGATATTGCCCCGACCCTGCTTCAGATTATGGGATTAGAGCAGCCGAAAGAGATGACCGGAAAGAGTTTGTTAATCGAAAAATAAAAGAATAAGGAGAGCGAAAATGAAGGAATTTAAACCATTCAAAGAAGGAAAAGTAAGAGAAGTCTATGATAACGGAGACAGCCTGATCATTGTAGCTACTGACCGTATTTCCGCATTTGACAACATTTTAAAGAACAGGATTACGGACAAGGGCGCAATTCTGACCCAGATGTCAAAGTTCTGGTTTGATTTTACAAAGGATGTTGTTCCGAATCATATGATTTCTGTAGATGTCAGGGATATGCCGGAATTTTTCCAACAGGAGCGTTTTGACGGAAACAGCATGATGTGCAAGAAGCTTGAGATGCTTCCAATCGAGTGTATCGTTCGTGGCTATATCACAGGAAGCGGCTGGGCAAGCTACAAAGAAAACGGCACGGTGTGCGGCATTAAGCTTCCAGAAGGACTGGTAGAGTCTGATAAGCTTCCGGAGCCGATTTATACACCGAGTACCAAGGCAGATCTGGGCGATCATGATGAGAATATTTCCTTCGAGCAGTCGGTAGATGTGTTGGAGAAAATTTATCCTGGAAAAGGACTTGATTACGCAACACAGATCAAGGATTGCACCATCGCTCTCTACAAGAAATGTGCAGAGTATGCACTTTCTAAAGGAATTATCATTGCAGATACCAAATTTGAGTTCGGTCTGGACGAGAACGGTAAAGTCGTTCTCGGTGATGAGATGCTTACACCGGACAGCTCCAGATTCTGGCCACTGGAAGGGTACAAGCCGGGACAGGGACAGCCTTCTTTCGACAAGCAGTATGTCAGAGACTGGCTCAAGGCAAATCCGGACAATGATTTCCTTCTTCCGGAAGAAGTTGTTACAAAGACCGTTGATAAGTACAAAGAAGCATATGAGCTTCTGACAGGTAAGCCTTTTACAAGATAGATATAGGAGATCACAATGATTCAGAATAACAGTTATGATGCGGATACACTTCATGAGGAGTGTGGCGTCTTCGGAATGTATGATTTTGACGGTGCAGATGTAGCATCGACAATATATTATGGACTGTTTGCCCTGCAGCACCGTGGCCAGGAGAGCTGCGGTATTGCAGTCAGCGATACCAGCGGTCCTAAGGGCAAGGTTCTTTCCTACAAGGGAATGGGACTTGTAAATGAAGTGTTCGCACCGGAAAATCTTGAGCAGATGAAGGGGGACATCGGAGTCGGACATGTACGTTACTCAACGGCCGGTTCTTCTACCCGCGAAAATGCCCAGCCACTCGTGTTAAATTATGTCAAAGGTACATTGGCACTTGCCCACAACGGCAATCTGATCAATGCACCACAGCTTCGCAAGGAGCTGGAATATACGGGAGCAATTTTCCAGACCACCATTGATTCTGAGGTGATTGCCTACTATATCGCAAGGGAGCGGTTGAATTCCCAGTCAGCAGAAGAAGCTGTGCGCCGTGCGTGCCAGCGTCTTAAGGGAGCTTACGCACTGGTTGTGGCAAGTCCGCGTAAATTGATCGGGGCGCGTGACCCATACGGCTTTAAGCCGCTTTGTATCGGAAAGCGTGACAATTCTTATATTATCACATCGGAAACCTGTGCACTTGACACCATTGGTGCAACATTTGTGCGTGATGTGCTGCCGGGAGAAGTTGTGACCATTTCTCCGGAAAAAGGTATTGAGTCCGATATGACCATGGCACTTCCGAAAGAAAAGGAAGCACGCTGTATTTTTGAGTACATCTATTTTGCAAGACCGGACAGTCATATTGACGGGGTGAGTGTATATGCAAGCCGGATCAAGGCCGGAAAGTTTCTGGCACAGGATTCGCCGGTAGAGGCAGATCTGGTGACAGGTGTGCCGGAGTCCGGAAATGCTGCAGCACTTGGCTATTCTCTGGCATCCGGGATTCCGTATGGTACAGCCTTTGTCAAGAACGGCTATGTGGGACGTACGTTTATCAAGCCAAAGCAGAGCAGCAGGGAATCCAGCGTACAGGTGAAGCTGAATGTGCTGCGTGAGGCAGTGGCAGGGAAACGTGTCATTATGATCGATGATTCGATTGTAAGAGGTACGACATCGGATCGTATTGTGCGCATGTTAAGGGATGCAGGAGCAACCGAGGTGCATGTACGCATCAGTTCTCCGCCATTTTTATGGCCTTGTTATTTCGGAACCGATATTCCGGCGCGTGAGCAGTTGATTGCCTACAACCGTACGATTGAAGAGATCCGCCAGATTATCGGAGCAGATTCCCTTGGTTATCTCGGAATCGACCGTCTGAAAGAAATGGCGGAAGGACTTCCGATCTGTACCGGCTGTTTTACGGGCAAATACCCGATGGAACCGCCGAAACAGGACATTCGCGGTGAGTATTATGACAAAGAGATTGATCTTGAGCGCAAGATGAGCCGATAAGTTGTTACCAATGTAATCAAATAAAAGGAGAAGAACATGAGCACAGACAGATATACAAGCCCTCTTTCCGAGCGTTATGCCAGCAAGGAAATGCAGTACATTTTTTCCCAGGATATGAAGTTTTCCACATGGAGAAAACTCTGGATCGCACTGGCTGAGACAGAGATGGAACTCGGACTTTCCGAGAATGGAAAGCCGGTCATCACACAGGATATGATTGATGAGATGAAAGAACATGTCAATGATATTAATTATGATGTAGCAGTCGCACGTGAAAAACTGGTGCGTCATGATGTCATGAGTCATGTGTATGCTTATGGACAGCAGTGCCCGAAGGCAGCCGGTATCATTCATCTGGGGGCTACTTCCTGCTATGTCGGAGATAATACAGACATCATCATTATGAATGAGGCATTAAAGCTCGTACATAAAAAACTGGTCAGCGTGATTGCGGAGCTGTCCAATTTTGCAGAAAAATATAAGGATCAGCCGACCCTTGCATTTACGCATTTCCAGCCGGCACAGCCGACAACAGTCGGAAAGCGTGCAACACTCTGGACACAGGAGTTTCTGATGGATCTGGAGGATCTGGAGTATGTACAGAGTACGTTAAAACTGCTCGGATCGAAAGGAACGACCGGTACACAGGCAAGTTTCCTGGAACTTTTTGACGGGGATCAGGAGACGATCGATAAGATTGATCCGATGATCGCAGAGAAAATGGGATTTAAGTCCTGCTATCCGGTTTCTGGACAGACCTATTCCCGTAAAGTGGATACCCGTGTTTTAAATGTTTTAGCAGGGATTGCTGCCAGTGCGCATAAGATGTCTAACGATATCCGTCTTCTGCAGCATTTAAAAGAAGTAGAGGAGCCATTTGAAAAGAACCAGATCGGATCTTCTGCGATGGCATACAAGCGTAATCCGATGCGGAGTGAGCGTATTGCATCTCTTTCCCGCTATGTGATGGTAGATGCATTAAATCCGGCCATTACTTCTGCAACACAGTGGTTTGAACGTACACTTGATGATTCTGCCAACAAGCGTCTGTCGGTTCCGGAAGGATTCCTTGCAATCGATGGTATCCTGGATCTGTGCTTAAATGTTGTAGATGGCCTGGTGGTATATCCGAAGGTAATTTACAAGCACTTTATGGCAGAGATTCCATTCATGGCAACCGAAAATATTATGATGGATGCCGTAAAAGAGGGTGGAAACCGTCAGGAACTGCACGAGAAAATCCGTCAGCTGTCCATGCAGGCAGGAAAGACCGTCAAGGAAGAGGGTAAGGATAACAATCTGGTAGATCTGATTGCAGCAGATCCGGCTTTTGGTCTGACAAAAGAACAGATCGAGGCAAACTTAAAACCGGAGCTGTATGTGGGTCGTGCACCGCGTCAGGTGGAAGTATTCCTGCGTGATGTGGTTCGTCCAGTGCTGGATGCACACAAAGAGGAACTCGGCGTTACTGCAGAAATTAACGTATAAATGAACCTATAAACAGACCGGTCGGTTATGCTAAGAAAGACCTCCCATAATATGGGGAGGTCTTTCTTTTTCTTTGGATTTGAATAAATTTCTTTCTTTTTCACACAATAATGAAAAAAGGAGGACAACAGGAATGGGTCTGATGATCAAAATTATTGAAATTCATGGAAGGGAAATTCTGGATTCAAGAGGAAATCCTACGGTTGAGGTGGAAGTGACCGCGCAGACAGAGACAACGGGAAAGAAGACTACGGGCAGGGAATCTGTGCCATCCGGAGCCAGTACCGGAAGATTTGAGGCGATTGAGCTGCGGGATGGACAGGAACGTTATTTTGGGCTTGGAGTACAGCGCGTTGTGGATCACATCAACACAAAGATCCGCAAGGAACTGCTGGGAATGAATGTGGTGGAACAGGTACAGATTGACCGCAAACTTGTGGAACTGGATGGGACAGACAACAAAGGAAATCTGGGGGCCAATGCTTTACTTGGTGTTTCTTTAGCCTGTGCGCGCTGCGCAGCGGCAGCACTGGATATGCCGTTGTACCGTTATCTGGGAGGACCGAATGCAAAAAAATGGCCGATGCCGATGATGAATGTCATAAATGGCGGAGCTCACGCAAAGAATTACTTGGATTTTCAGGAATTTATGATTGTACCGGTCGGAGCCGAGTCGTTTCCGGATGCACTCCGGATGGGTGCGGAAATTTATCATTTTCTGAAAAAAATTTTGCAGAAAGAAGGCAAACTGACGGCAGTGGGGGATGAAGGCGGATTTGCACCGGATTTTTCCAGTGCAGGAGAAGTGTTTGCATGTCTGCAGCGTGCTGTGGAGGAAGCCGGATATAAGGTGGGCAGCGATGTTGCATTTGCCATGGATGCGGCAGCATCCGAGCTGTACAGTGAGGAAGACGGAATGTATCATTTTCCGGGAGAAGCACAGACACATGCAGAGGTGGATGTCAATCTGCGGCGTCCGGACACGCAGGGAGGTGCCTATACATCTGACGCACAAGTGAAAACGCAGGAGATCACCGAAAAAAAAGAAGTCCTGCGCAGTGCGCAGGAAATGATTTCACTGTATGAAGAACTTACCACGGAATATCCGCTGATTTCTATTGAGGACGGTCTGGATGAAGACGACTGGGAAGGCTGGCAGGAATTGACAAAGCGCATGAAGGAACAGGTGATGCTGGTGGGAGATGATCTGTTTGTCACGAATGTGAAACGAATCCGGTGCGGAATGGATCTTAAGGTGGCAAATGCGGTGCTGATTAAGGTCAATCAGATCGGAACGCTTACGGAAGCCATGGATGCGATTGAACTGGCACAGAAGAACGGCTATAAGGCAATTATTTCACATCGTTCCGGAGAAACGGAAGATTCTTTTATTGCAGATCTCGCGGTGGCGGTAAATGCCGGCTGGATCAAGACAGGCGCTCCGTGCAGAGGAGAGCGCACTGCCAAGTATAACCAGCTTCTGCGGATCAGTGAAACATTATAAGAGATTCAGACGTTTGGACATGATCTCCGGATTGACCGCTTCCGAGATGGCGGTGTGTTTGTCGATTCGTCCGTCTTTATAAAGCTGTAAGATGCTGCTGTCCATGGCGATCATATTTTCTGCGGCAGAAGTGTAGATAATACCGTTGATCTGGCGCAATGCAGCACGAAGTGCCGTCAGATAGCTTGCGGTATCGGTATTGATCTCCCGCTGGGAAACAATGCTTTCCATTTCGCCGGTCCGGGAACCGATTACAATCCAGCTGGCGTACATCTGGGAAAAGATGCCGGACAGCAGCAGTGCTTTGTCGAATGATTCCCCGTGGCGGATATTCTCGTGACATTTGTCGATAAGTGCCTGCATATGCGGATTATTGACAAGTTTGCGTGCCAGGGTAAGACCGATATTACTGTCGAGTCCGCTGGAGAGAACCAGATACAGGCAGTTTGGAACGCGTCCTGAGGCAACCGTCATGGCAAGTTTCTGTCCGAGGAACAATACGCGCCCGAGATCGGTGTGATATAAAATCATACAGATGATAAGCAATACCAGAAAGGCAATGATAAATCCAAGCATATAATGATTGAGAATGGTACTGATGTGCAGAAGCGTCCGTGTGGTATGTGTAATGATATAATTATATACACTGCTGATGATGTCCAGATCGCTGGAAGCACCGTCTGCAAGTCCTTCGGCCTTGGCCACAGGGAGGGAATCGGCGGTGAAGTTCACGTACTGGTTCGGATACAGATAAGGCTTCAGCGGATCTGTAAGTGTGACAGAAAATGTCTCGGAGAGCAGCGTTGTGTAACGGTCATCGGAAACATTTTCGTAGACACCGACCTGATAGGTTCCATCTCCGGAAGTAAGGGGAAAGGTACTATAATCTTTGTAAAGACTGTATGTATATGTGATGCCGTCTGTCCCGGTCAGCTGCAGTTTGGGTTTTGCATTGGAACCGGTGTATTTTGCCATAATATATCCTTCTTGCGTGTGGGAGATATCAATAACTGCAGTATCTGTTGTAAAAGTTTTGGTGCCGTCTGCCTGCGGGGTAAGTACCTGTGGGGGGGATCCGTATGGGAGGCAGCTTCTGTGGCCGGGGTCTGGTTGTGCGTGGCAGAGGGCTGATCCTTGTTTTGGGAACATCCGCCAGTGAACAGACAGACACACAGTAACATAATCGGAATAAATCTGTACATTTGACAGGATTTCATGGTATACTCCTAATGATACAGTAAGTTCTATATTATCTGTGTTATATTATAAAGTGGAAATGAAAAGGAAAATTGTGAAATATAAAAAAAGGTTGAAAAGACTTTTCTTTTATGATATAATTAGTTAGTCGTGAGTTTGGAATTAGGAGGTGGAAATCGTGACCGTTTTAAATACGATTTTAACTATTGTATTTATTATACTGAGTATTGTAATTACAGTGATTATCTTAATGCAGGAGGGGAAATCTGCAGGTCTTGGCGCGATCGCCGGAGCAGCAGATACTTACTGGGGCAAAAATAAGGGACGTTCCATGGAAGGAATGCTTGTAAAGCTTACAAGAATTTTTGTGATTCTGTTCCTTGTCATTGCAATGGTTCTGAATTTGGGAATCTGGTAGAAACCGGAAGCTGTCGATTACATCGGCAGCTTTTTTTGTTTCATTATATAAGGAGAAGATCTGGGTATGGACGCAAAGTATGAACAGCGGAAAAAAATGATATATGACTTTATGTGTGATGATATGTATGTTCCGATGAAAATCAAGGAACTGGCGATCGTCCTCGGTGTGAAAAAAGATCAGCGCCCACAGTTGGAACAGATTCTGAATGATTTGATGATGGAGGGGCGCATCGTCTGCTCCAAGAGAGGAAAGTTCAGCAAATCGGAAGAGAAAAAGATCGTAGGCACGTTTCAGGCACATCCGAAAGGATTTGGATTTGTCAGTGTGGAGGGGGAAAAGGAAGATATCTTTATTCCGGAATCCGAAACTAACGGTGCGATGCATATGGATACGGTAGAGATCTCCGTATCACCGGCAGTGACCGGACGTCGCAGGGAGGGAAAGGTGCTGCATGTGCTTGAGAGGGGCATGAAGCAGGTGGTGTGCACGTATCAGCTGAATAAAAATTTTGGCTTTGCAGTGCCGGATAATCCAAAGTTTGGTTCGGATATTTTTATTCCGCTGGAGCGTTCGAAAGGAGCTGTAAACGGTCATAAAGTCGTTGTTGAAATCACACAGTACGGGAAAAAGGGAAAGAATCCGGAAGGAAAAGTGGTGGAGATTCTCGGGCATATCAATGATCCGGGGGTGGATATCCTTTCTATTGTGCGCGCTTACGGTCTTCCGGTGGAATTTGATCCGAAGGTCATGACGCAGGTAGAGCATGTGGCAAAGCCGGTATCGGAAGCGGATATGGCAGGACGCAAGGATCTGCGCGACTGGCAGATGGTGACCATCGATGGCGAAGATGCCAAGGATCTGGATGATGCGGTGTCACTTACCATGGACCATGAAAATTATATTCTGGGTGTGCATATTGCGGATGTGTCCAATTATGTGCAGGAGCACAGTGCTCTTGACACGGAAGCGTTGAAGAGAGGAACTTCTGTATATCTGGTGGACCGGGTGATTCCGATGCTGCCGCATGCCCTGTCAAACGGAATCTGTTCCCTCAACCAGGGGGAAGAGAGGCTGGCACTCAGCTGCATCATGACGGTCAATCCTAAGGGCGAAATTATCGATCACACAATCACAGAGTCCGTTATCTGCGTGGACCGGCGTATGACGTATACCAATGTGAAAAAAATTCTGGCAGACCATGATCCGGAGGTGATGGCGGAATATGAGCCACTGGTTCCGATGTTTGAAAAGATGGCAGAACTGGCAGCAATTCTTCGCAAAAAGCGTATGAAGCGTGGTTCCATCGACTTTGATTTTCCAGAAACAAAGGTAATACTGGATAAGAATGGAAATCCGGTAGATATCCGTCCGTATGACCGCAATGTGGCAACGAAACTGATCGAGGATTTTATGCTTGCTGCAAACGAGACGGTGGCAGCCGAATATTACTGGAGAGAACTTCCGTTTGTCTATCGTACGCATGAGCAGCCAGATTCGGAAAAAATACAGAAACTATCCACGTTTATCAATAATTTCGGGTACTCTCTCCACATAGGAAGTGATGAGGTGCATCCGAAAGAACTGCAGAAGCTGCTGGAAAAAATCGACGGAACTTCGGAGGAGCCGCTGATCAGCCGTCTGACCCTTCGCTCGATGAAGCAGGCACGCTATACGGTGGAAAATACCGGGCATTTTGGTCTGGCAGCGGATTGTTACTGCCATTTTACTTCACCGATCCGCCGGTATCCGGATCTGCAGATCCACCGGATTATCAAGGACAGTCTGCGGGGACGTCTGGGCGAAAAGCGCATTGGCCACTATACGCAGATACTGCCGGAGGTTGCAAAGCATGCCAGTGAGATGGAACGGCGTGCAGATGAGGCCGAGCGGGAGACAATTAAGCTGAAAAAAGTGCAGTATATGGAAAACCATATCGGAGAAACCTTTGCCGGTGTTATTTCCGGAGTCGCAGAGTACGGATTTTTCGTGGAGCTGGAAAATACTGTGGAGGGTCTGGTACGTGTGACTTCCCTCACCGATGATTTTTATCAGTATTATGAAGAAACTTATGAACTGGTGGGAGAAGCAACGAACCGCAGGTTTAAACTGGGGCAGCAGGTGCGTGTGACGGTGGATAACTGTGACCGGATCATGCGGACGATTGATTTTACACTTGCAGATTCTGACGAAAATTGATGGAATTCTTAAAATTTTCAAAATAAAAGCAGCAGTTTATTGCATTTTGCAGGAAAATCATATACACTGAGTTTACAGAACAAAAAGGAGGGAGCCGGGATGGCGAAACAACCGAAGAAGTTAATAGCCAACAATAAAAAAGTCTATCACGATTATTTTCTTGAAGAGACTTTTGAAGCCGGTATCGCTCTTGCTGGAACCGAAGTAAAGTCCATGCGCATGGGCAAGTGCAGCATCAAGGAATCCTTTATCCATATTGAAAATGGGGAGGTGATCCTCTATGGTATGCATATCAGCCCATATGAGAAGGGAAATATTTTCAACAAAGATCCGCTCCGGCCGCGCAAGCTTCTGATGCACAAGAAAGAGATTCAGAAGATGGTCGGTAAGATCGCGCAGAAAGGATACACGATTGTTCCAGTGGAAGTATACTTCAAAGGAAGTCTTGTAAAAGTGCAGGTTGCTCTGGCAAAAGGAAAGAAGCTTTACGATAAGCGTCAGGACATTGCCAAAAAAGACCAGCGGCGGGAAGCCGAACGGGATTTCAAAGTGCGGAATCTTGGATAGGTGTTTCGCAAAAAACAGGCGGGAGGCAAGAGTTATATTTTTGCTCCGCAAAAACATAACAGGGGCTAGTAATGGTTTCGACAGGGATCATGCAGCTGGAGAAGCGAGTCGTACGGGATACGTTAAATTCCACAATTAAAATTAAACGCTGAAGATAATTTAGCATACGCTGCCTAATGGCAGCAGTCTGACCTAGGGCACTCACACTTTAGGATCCAGGCTTCGACTCTGTGAGAAACGACGCAGGCTAAGCTTTGCACCTGTGGGCGTATCATGAAGCTACTAAAACCGCAAGGATGTTTGTTTTCGTGTGGCGGAGGGAATGTCAAAGAATAAACTACACTCGTAGAAGGACAGGGAATTGGTTTTTGGACACGGGTTCGACTCCCGTCTAGTCCACTATTTAAGAAAATCCAGTGTTTATGCGGATTCGGAAGAAAACGTTGAGAACACTGGATTTTTTGTGGCTTTTTATATTTCCAAATGAGAAACAAGAAGTCTTATTTTGAAAGCAAAAAAACAAAGTGGATGACACGAAAGATGACACGAATCAAAGAAGATGGTTTTCAAAATATCCGTTTGCCTGATCGGAATATTTTTTTGAAAAATCCGATCTGGTACCGCGGTATACCTGATTCAGAACAGTGTTGGTTTTCCAACCTCCACGCTCCATGATGTATGCTTCTGGTACACCCATTGCGTGCATGATTGTGGCTGCATAGTGACGCAGATCATGGAAACGAAAATGTGGCAATCCAAGTTTTTTTATCGTGCGTCCGAAATCATGCGTAATCATATCCGGGTTAAGATTGCAGATTTTGCCGGAAACAGGAAGTTCTTTAATGACTTTATCTGGATATTCAACATAACGATCAGATGTACTATTTTTGGCAACTGATTTTAGTACCCATTTATAATTTTGATTCTTTACCATTGTTTGATGAACATGCACCGTATTTCCTTGTATGTCATCTGCATATAATCCACACACTTCTGATCTTCGTAATGTTCCAATAGATGCAAGAAGAATTGCAACGTATAGATCATAGTTTGCTGTTTTGGTATAGGAAAGCAATGATTGCAGTTCTTCGTCCTTTGGAATATAGTATTGTAAGATTTCTTTTTGGGGCATAGTAACACGAAATGATGCATCCGGTATTTGCAGGCGTATGACCGCACAGAGTAGGCTGTATGCGTTTCGAACGGTCTTGGGCGAATGTTTCCCCGCAAATTCATTTATAAAGCCAACAACTGTGTTCTGGTCAATTTCTGATACATCCATATCTTTGATTGGATCGTAATATTTTTCCATCTGCCGGTAACCGCGCAGGGTGGACGGAGAGAGCACATTGGATTTGGATTCTATGTATCTGGTAAGGGCATCTTTGAATGTGATTCTGTCCGGTGTGGCGCGTTCTTCGGCATAATTCAGTGCCAGCCGTTCTGCTTCACGCTTGGTTGCTGCTGTAAATGATTTGTAGTGTTTCTTTCCGTTTTCATCTTCACCCAGAAAGAGCCGTGCCCTCCAAGATCCGGATGGTAATTTCCTTGCATTCATGTGTCATTCCTCCTAAAAATAGGCGCAAAAATAGCGCGGTAGTTGATTTATCGCGCTCCGAATGATACAATATGCTTGTTCACGGCGTGTATCTTCGGAGCACGTTTGCCGCTCTGGTGTTTCAGCATCGGGGCGGTTTTTATTTAATTTACTTTCCAAGTATTTCCACAGTTCTGGCAAATTGCAACAGTGTGGTTTATGGTTTTATCGGTATGTACGTTAATTCCGCCAAGGCTATGGCGTTTAAAGAATAAATTCCACCACCAGCCGATCAAAATGAAATATAAAGGTTTCCACCACCAACCGATAATAATCCAGTAAAGGCAACTATGGCCTTTGGAAGTCTGAATGGTTACTTTGTTTGTGCCGGCTCCAATGCTTCCGGTTTGTTCCCTTTGAAATGTAATGTTGTTGCTGCCACATTTGGGGCAAGTTGCTTGTGCCATAATAAATTCCTCCTTATATGTGATTAATCATATTTTGCAATTTATCTCTATCCCATAGTTTTACTCCAAGTGCTTTTGCTTCCCCCTGCGCCTGTTGAGTAAAATATTGGTTCGTGAGTACAACGGCAATATCTTTATGGTATAGACTCTTCCCAGTATGTGCCTGCTGAACAGCAGCATTTCCAATATTGGAAGAGTAGCATTTGCACTGGATTGCGTAAGTTATATCGTCTTTTTCAGCGAGGATGTCAATGCCGTGATCCCCACTTCCTTGTGTTACTTCAACATTTGTAAAACCATTGTTTTCTAATACCCCAGCACAATAATGTTCAAATTCTAACCCGCTCATAGTGTCAAAATTTTTATAACCATTTTTGCTTTCGGGAGAGTATATATCATCAAGAGTATTTTCTTCCCCTGTCAAAATTGCTCCATCCAACATCCTTTGCAAAGTCTGGAAATCGACAAGCACAGTTCTTGGTGTTGTCCCAACCTCTGGCCCGACAATTCCAGCAGCTTCCAACTGATTCATTATTGTCATTGCGCGATTGAAACCAATTTTTAATTGCCTTTGTAATGCTCCAATAGTTGCCTTCTTATTATTTACCACAATATCCGCAGCTTCTGTGAAAAAAGGATCTGCATCCGGCATATATATCGGTGTAGCCTTGGAACGTTTGTTGAATTTTTCTATTGCTGTAGGTTTAGATGCAATAACCTTATGTAAATCATCGGAAGGCTTACTGTCAAATGGAACAAAATCTTCATAGCTTGTTAATTCTGTTAGTGCATCGATCATTTTATCGTATGTACTATAGAATTCCTTTTCGTTCAATGTTGTATTGACTATTTCGGCAAGATGATTGCATTTTTCGAGTAATAAAGAAGCCTCTTTTACATTTTCATATTCGCTTTTAAATCGATGTTTAATTTTTTTTAAAATCATATCGCATAAATTCCTTGTCAAAAAGGTTCGCTTTTAAAGTTCATAATTTTTTTATCATATCCAGCGATTCTTGCTATCTGATCTGCCGATATGCCTGGATTTTCTAAAATCAATTCGTCTGGTATAAGTAGCTCAGCGGCGAATGTATTTGCTTCAATTTCCATCTTGGATGTGAGCAGCAAAGTTTTGTTTCTTATAAAGTAACAATTCTCTTTCCTGTGCATGATCGAGTGTGCAAGCTCGTGAGCCATTACAAGCCGCATTTCATTTTCTTCCAGATCTTCGTTCAGAAATACGCATTTATGGTTTTTTAGAAACATATAACATCCAGCGCGACTGCCAAGCTCTCCAATTTGAACCTCTACATTTAGGCTTTTGGCAAGATCATATGGATTTCTGGTATTAAATTTTCTTACATAATAGTTGACTAACTGTTTTATGTCTTTTCTCAATTATGTAACACCTACTTTTTGTTTTTGTTAGGATTATATTTTTCTTTGTTGATTGGTTTTAATTTGCGCATCATCAATTCTATTTGTCCGAGCAGCAGCTCGGCATCATCTTTTGGTATCGGTTCTCCATCATAGGATAGTGGACCAGCAGATTCATTTAATAATTTGTTACGCATGTTTTCCATGTCTTTGGCAATGTCTCGTTCGTCTTTGGGCGTAAGAGTTGCATTTGTTTGAGAATTTACATTTTCACCTTCATTACCATACATAACAAAGTCAATGCTTACATCGAAATATTTTGCAATTATTTCAGCTAAATCAATGCCACACCTAGAGCCCTTTTTCTTCCACGTACTTATTGTAGATTGTGATACTCCTGTATCTTTGCAGAATTTATATGCGCTTATCCCACGCAGTTGTAATAATTGCATAAAATTGTCATACATAATATATTCACCTTTCACAAAAACAATACTTTTGCAAAAACGTAGTAAATACTTGTTGACAAACGAAGTAAGCAGTGCTATAGTTTAGACATACTTAATTGAACCGAAGTAAACAGCCACGTAAAGTTCGGTTTCAAACAAATACTTCGTTTGAGATATAAGTATAATTCGTTTTATTAAACTATATCACTATACCGAAGTAAACACAAGTATAAAATCCATACAGAAAGGAGGGATATTTTTGTCGAAAATGTACACTTGTGACGAAGTTGCAGAGAGATACAAGGTAAAAGTCATTACGGTATGGGACTGGATTCGCCAGAAGAAACTCAATGCAATCAAGCTCGGTAGAGAATACAGAATTTCCGAGGACGATTTGACAAGGTTTGAGGATGAGCGAAAAACAATTCGTACCTAAGAGCAGGGTATAGCATTGTGCGTCCAATAAAACGGACAGCAGAAGGGAGCGTGAGAAAATGCCGAAAACGAATCTTGCGCAGAGCGCCACAAAGAAGAAAATGGCCTACGTTCGCGGAATGATGGCGGGAGGACAGGCGCAACAAAGTAAAGATCCGGCAGACCTGGCACCGAAGTATGGTGTCACGGAGAAAACGATACAAAACTGGATCAGAAAGCCGGAAAGAATGAATGTCGAGAACTTTTTCCGGCTGGCAGATGATCTTGGATTGAAGATCACAGTGGAGTTTAAGGAAATTCCGGAATAGGAGAAATATGAAAGAAAGAGTATTTAAGATCGGAGTCGCAATTATGGCACTTGGCGCAATGGCTATGAACTCGAAAGGAGTTGGCTGGATGATTGCCGCAGGAATGGTAATTGCTGGCGCGGTGATCGCACATGTGGCATACACACTCGCGAGAGTGGAAAAAGAGCGGAAGGAAACCGAGCACCGTATACAGCAACTTCGGAAATCTGCGTGAAAGGAGAGGAAATGCACATCAGCGGAATAAGACCCGTAAAACCGGACAGGCAGATCCTTAATCCAACGTACCCACGTAGGGATAAGAAAAATGAAGGGGATTTCGAGGATTTGTTAGAGACGGAAATAAAAAAGATGGAACCACAGAAGCCGTCCAAAGCACAGTGATTCCACCAATTGGGGGTTTTGTTTCTCTATATTTAGGAAAAACAAAAGAAAAAGTAAGTATTAAAAATAATACTGTATTTTTATTTTACAAGAAATAGATTGGATGTGCAAGTAAAATTATGAATTTATCACAGATTAAAAGCCTTGTAGCCGCTTACCAGAGTTGCAAGGACACAGAAAGAGTTATAAATGATGCCGGATCATTTCTGTTTATGGAAGCATCATGCCCACTGCTGGACAAGCCACGGGAAGAAATATTTGCGGCGCTGATCGATGGATTGAGCGATACTGACGCAGATCGCGTGTATGATCTGCTGCAACAAGGCAATGCAGAGGATATTTACCTTATCCGGATTGGAGCGTTGCATGAGTAATGTCCCGGATAATTATGATTTCTTCCAGCAACATGAAGCAGAGCAGGACGCGGAATTGGAGAAATGCCCGGTATGTTCCTGCTGTGGAGATCCGATCCAGGACGAATACCGTTATGTTATCGGAGACGAAAATTATTGCGAGGATTGTATGATCTCTTGTTTCCGGGTGCCGAATTTTTAAAGATAGGAGGGATGCGCGATATGAGCACACAGAATGTATTTGAAATATTGGATGCAATAAACGTAAATGATTATACGGAAGTAAAGGATACCGGTAAGGCAAAGCTGACCTATTTATCATGGTCGAAAGCATGGGAAGAGGTAAAAAAGCGTTTTCCAGAAGCTACATATGAAATCCGTAAGTTTGGAGAAAAAAGTCTGCCGTATGTGTATGACGAGAATACCGGTTACATGGTATTTACTACTGTAACCATCGAGGGTATTTCCCATGAAATGTGGCTGCCGGTGATGGACGGAAAGAATAAGGCAATGAAATCACAGCCGTATGAGTACAAAACAAAATACGGAAGTGGCCGTGTAGATGCCGCAACGATGTTTGACGTAAATACCGCAATCATGCGTTGTTTAACAAAGAATCTTGCAATGTTTGGACTCGGACTTTACATCTACAACGGAGAAGATCTTCCGAATATGGAAAAAGATGAAAACCTTACTAAACCGGTAGATGCTGCGCATATAAGCGCGCTGAAAAAACAAATGGAAAGAACCGGCGTGAGTGAAAAGAAACTGTTGTATGCGATTGGATGCAAATCTATGGAAACGATCACTATTAAGAGTTTTGAGCGCGCAATGGAGACGTTTAAGAATACACCGGATAAGGAAGTGGGTGCTTGATGGAAACAACCGGCAAACTTACCGGAGCCAGCAGGGCATTTGATGGGAACAGCATCATCTTAACGTTCGAGGTTGATGCTTCTGCATCCGGTCAAATTAAAGAAATGAAGAAAGATGATCTGCTTCGGATAAAGGCGGTTAAGTATCGCCAGAAACGTAGCCTTGATGCCAATGCATACGCATGGGTGCTTATGACCAAGATCGCTAACCATCCGGATATTTCTTCCAGTAAAGAAGAGGTATATGAGGATATGCTGCAGAAATACGGAACCTTTTATGAGGATGAGGGAGGATATATCACTATTACAGTCAAAAAGACGGTAGATATGACAAAGGTGTCTGGCCATTGGAAACATATTAAAGATAACGGTAATTTTGCAGCCTATCTGATGATCAAAGGTTCCAGCGAATACAACACCGCAGAAATGGCACATTTTATTGACCGGATCGTGGAAGAAGCACAGGAGCTTGGAATTGAGACAGCTACACCGGATGAATTGGAACGCATGAAGCAGGAATGGGGTGCAGCATGAAAAGGCTCTGGAGCGTATTTACAGATGATATGGACCACTGCTATTTTACTGGAACAGCTCCGGTGGAGAGACACCATATCTGGGGCGGTTCCAACCGGAAGAATAGCGAGAAGTATGGTTTTGTGATCCCACTCCGGCCGGATCTGCATCCGAATGGAGCACAGGCAGGGAAGAACGCTGCGGAAATAGACTTGAAACTTAAGCAAATGGCGCAGAAATATTTCGAAGAACACTGCGGAACCAGAGAGGACTTCCGGAGAATCTTTGGAAAATCGGTATTGTGAGGTGATTGAGTGATACAAATTAAAAATATTCCCTACGGGCATGAGAACGCTGTACAGCGTCCATCCAACCCGATAGAGGATCGGAGATTGAGAAGCAAAATCGAAAAGGCAAATCGTGATGCTGATTGCATTATAAATGTTGGGAATGGTTATTATCGCCCGATTCCCGGAGACCTGACCGATGAATCGGAGCTTAACGAATATCTTGCCAAGGAGTTATCCAGAGCGAGAAAAATATTATCTAAACGGCTGGCAATGCGCCAAACGTTCGAAAGGTGGCGAGAAATTGGAATACTTACTGATAATTCAAGGGAGACTGGATAATCTGAACGATTACATATCTGCAGAGCGCACGAACCGGTATAATGGAGCCCAGATGAAATCCCGGAGTGAAGCAGTTGTAATCAATGCGGTTCGGCAATGCATGAGGGGCGTGAAGATTGAAAAGCCGGTATACATGGAATACACCTGGTATGAGCGCAATAAGCGGAGGGATTTGGATAATATATCATCCTACGGGCGCAAAGTCATACAGGATTCACTGGTGTATGCTCACGTACTTAAAAATGACGGATGGAAAGAGATAACTGGTTTTTCAGATAAATTTTATGTAGATGCAAAGAATCCCCGGATTGAAGTGCTGATTCGGGAGGTGGAGTGATTGGATGGCAACTACATAAAGCTGAGCC
>ERZ773157.284-NODE-284-length-63259-cov-8.679561_pt1 | contig 63259 bp, 64 predicted proteins | sample MGYA00511480_ERZ773157 | MGnify/ENA primary metagenome ERZ773157 (study PRJEB29015, sample SAMEA2737863) | human gut metagenome | biome: human gut; feature: human-associated habitat; material: faeces | place: China | collected 2012 ... | reverse complement strand
CAAGGTAATAAGAAATATAGAGAAATGACATATATGAAAGAAAGAAGAAGACCCACTAATAATGGGAAGGTAAAACAAAGAAGACAAAGAAGATATTCAAACGGTTCAGCAGATAATCCGTTTCAAGAAAATAATTTAAATAGAAGGGGATCTCAATCTTCATTCCGTAAGATTTTGACAGTAATGATTATTCTATTTTTTACTGCAATTTTAGCAATTTTTTTGTTTGCAGATAACAAAGACTTTTTAAATGGCAAATTTGGAGAACATTCTTTTATTTCAACCCTATTATCTAAATTATCTTTAAGTAACAGTTCAAAAGATAAACCCGAGTTTGTTTTCCCTTTTGGACCGAGAAGACAAAATATTTTGTTATTAGGTGTAGATTCAAATGGTGCAGATTCTGATTTATGGGTTGGAACTCGTACTGATACTATAATATTGTTAAATATAGACCCAAGAACCAAAACTGTTAATGCTCTTTCTATTCCTAGAGATAGTAAAGTTTATCTACCAAAAGGAATGGGAATACAAAAAATCAATGCTGCTCATGCTATTGGCGGAATTGATATGACAATAAAAACTGTTGAAGATACTTTAGGTGTTCATGTTGATAAATACATCATGTTCCACGATGAAGGCGTTAGAGAAATTGTTAAAGCTCTAGGTGGGGTGGATATTTATGTAGAAAAGAATATGCACTATAACGATAACGCAGGACATTTACATATTAACTTAACTAAAGGTCCACATCATTTGACAGATAAAGATGTTGTTGAGTACCTAAGATTTAGACATGATGCTATGGGTGATATTGGTAGAACTAAAAGACAACAATGGTTCTTGAGAGGTTTGTTAGCTGATTTACAAAAACCAGAAACAATTACAAAAATCCCTCACTTGATTGCTGTTACAAGTAAATATGTTAAGACTGATATGTCCCCATATGAAATGACTCAATATGCTGGGTTAGCTAAGCATTTTGATATGGATAATATTGAAATTGCAATGCTTCCAGGTGCTCCGAATAAACACGGATATACAAGTTATTGGATTTTAGACCCAGAGAAAACTCAAGAAGTTGTTGATAGATTGATTTATAGAGAAAACAGCGTAGGCAGAAAAGAATCTTACACTGCTAGTATTATGCGTTCGACTGACCAAATTGATGCAGCCAACAAGTTGAAAGAATCTTTAGAAGCAAATGGTATAAGAGTTATGTGTACTGGAACTACTAGCTCTATTCACTCTCAATTTATAGCGCATTCAAAATATGTTACGGTTGACTATTATGCGGATTTGAAAAAAGAAGTTCCTGCGGTTAAGTCAAGACAATTTGTTTATGAGCCTGGTAACTTCATGTGTGCAGATACTGATTTTACAGTTGTTCTTGCTGGTGATAATAAATAATTATCACCTGTAATTTAATTAAAGGATACATTCATGTATGGAAGTTCTGAAATAAGTCAATTTAAAGATAAATATGATTCTATTGTAGAAAATAAGATTATTCCAATGCTTGAAAAGGTCAATGATGAAAGAGGTTTCAAATATCGCATTTGGGGTATTATTATCTCCATGCCTATTTCTATTGGTATTGGATATTTAGCTTATTTGTGTTTCAGTGTTGGAGATTGGATGAATGCTTTTTTCTTAATATGTCCTGCAATTATAATCCCAGGAGTAGTTGCTCTTTCATTAGAAGACTACCTTTTAAAGAAATTTGAATTAAAGTTGAAAACTCCAATTTTGCAAGAACTTTTAACTTCAATTCCAGATTTTTATTGGCAAGAAACTCCTGTAGTTCCAGAAAAAGAGATTGAACAAATCTTAATTTTTCCAAAAGCAAAAAGTTGTGAAAAATCGTTTGATGATAATTTCCTTGGAAAATTCAAAGGGATTTCTTTTGCGACTGGGGTATGTAGTTATGCTTTTTACTCTAAACATTCTGTTCCTTTTTATTTTCAAGGAGTAATTATAAAAATTAAAATGAATAAAAGATTTTCTGGTCATACTGTTATTGTTCCAAATAAACGCACAACATCTCTTGATTTGAACGAAGGTGTTGGTTATTTTGATTATTATGGAGATTTAAAAAAGGCGGGGTTGGAACAAGTAACTTTGGAAGATGTTGCTTTTAATCATAAATTCACTGTTTACTCTACCAACCAAATTGAAGCTCGTTATTTGTTGACTCCTAGTTTTATGGAAAAATTGAAAGATTTTAAAGAAGCATATTTGGCAAATGAAATGTATTGTGTTTTCTATAAAGATTATATTTATATAGCACCAAATACTGGTGTTGATTTATTCAGCTTGTTTAAAAATCCAGAAGTGTTATTGACTGATAAGTCCAAATTTGAGAATTTGTTTGCTCAGCTGGAGTCGATTTTTAATTTAATAAGTTTTTTTGCTATTGATAGTTGTTTAGGATTGTAAGATGTTAAAAAATATGATATAATCAATATATAAAATTGAAAGCGAGGAATATTGATGGATTGTATTATGTTAATTGTTGCTGTTTTAGTTGTTCTATTGGTTTTATTGATTCCATTGTACTCAATGTATGTTTCTCTTATTCAGAAGAAAAACAAAGTTAAAGAATCAATGGGTGGAATTGATGTTCAATTAAAGAAACGTTATGATTTAATCCCAAATATTTTGGTTATTGCGAACAAATTTATGGAACATGAAAGAGGTTTGATTACTGAGATTACAAATTTGAGAACCCAAGCTTCAAATTTGCGTGCTGATAGAGATACAATCTCTAAAAAACTAGATTTAGATACTCAAATTGCCAATAAAATGGGTCAATTGATGGTTAATGTTGAAAATTATCCACAATTGAAATCTGATCAAACAATGATACAAGCAATGCAAACTTATTCAGAAGTTGAGGAACACATTGCTGCTGCAAGAAGATTTTATAACAGTGCTGTTAATGATTTGAATAACGCTGTTGAAATTTTTCCAAGTTCTGTAATCGCTTCAGCTCTAAATATTCAACCTTATCCGTTCTTTAAAGCTGAAGAAGCAGCAAAAGAACCTATAAATGCAGCTAATTATTTTAAAAACTAATTGTAGATTTATTTTAAGGCGGTTTAAACAAACCGCCTTTTTATATTTTGTTTAAGTATGTGTCCGTAGCTCAGTAGAACAGAGCGTGAGTTTCCGAAGCTCAAGGTCAGGGGTTTGACTCCCCTCGGACACGTTTTTTAATTGTCTATGCTATTTGAGCAAATCCTGTGATTGTTCTATCGTTTGCTGAATATGATCTGCGAGCAACTTTGTTAGATGTATTACCTTCGATTGTATTGATTCTTCCATCTGCTCCGATGCTTTCAACAACTCCAACGTGTGATCTTCCTCCATTTTTAAAGATAATCAAATCGCCAGCTTTAACTTTTCCTTTGATAACGCCTGATTTATTTGCAATTCCTGATGTTTGTAAGAAACAACCTTTTGATTTTGCCCAATTCATCAATCCGCTAACTGAAGAAGATCCAAAACCACTAGGAAGGGATTTCCCTGCATTTCTAAATGCTTCTTTAACTACGTATGTTGAGAAATCAGCACACCATGCGTGGTTTTTACCGCCAGTAAATAGTTTATAAGAACCATTTCTTTCGTTATAACCAAGATATTTTTTAGCAGCAGAAACGATACCTCCGCCTAAGTTTGAAGCCCATCTTTTTACATTTTTGTATGCTGAGCTAATACCATTTCCCCAACCTGAAAATATATTTGAGAAGTTAAAATTAAATTTTGGTGTAGCATATGAATATGTTGGATATGTAAATCTCGTAGCAGAATATGAATATTTTGGGGCAAGAGTGAATAATGATGCAGTCTTGCAAGCTGGAATAGCAAATGGATTTGCATATGCAAATGATGTAGGTGCTGTTCTTGAAAGTAAATTTGTAAATATGTTCCAGTAACTCATAATATCCCTTTTAAATATCCCCTTGTATATATATAAAGTTTATATGAGTTGTATAATTGCTTTATTTATCAAATATATTAACAAATGTTAAAAATTTTTTTTTAAGAAAATGGCCCCGACGCGAGTCGAACGCGTGATCTTCGGTTTAGGAAACCGCTGCTCTATCCTACTGAGCTACGAAGCCATATGACCTACATTAGTATAGCATAAAATTACTGTTTTTATGCTATATTATTTGTATGGAAGAGAATAATTTAAAAATATCAATTGCTCATTTATACCCTAAATTACTGAATCTTTATGGGGATTTGGGAAATATTATAACTTTAAAAAATCGTTGTGAATGGCGTGGAATTACCGTAGAATTTGAAAATATTAATATTGGTGATTCTATAAAAGATCACGATTTGTATTTTATTGGTGGCGGGCAAGACAAGCAACAAGAAGAAGTTGCAGAGGAGTTGTATTCTCATAAACCTGAACTTTTAGCTCAACGTGATAGCGGCTCTGTTTTTCTTGGAATTTGTGGAGGCTATCAGTTGTTTGGTCATTATTATCAACCACATGATAAAGATAAATTAAAGGGACTATCTTTGATGGATGCTTATACCGTGGCGGGTCAGAAAAGATTTATTGGTAACGTTACAATTAAAACGGATTTCCTCACCCCAAATACTCTTGTTGGTTTCGAAAATCATAGCGGGTTAACTTATCTTGAAGGAGATACAAAGCCTATTGGAATAACTGTTGTAGGCAATGGTAATAATTCTAAAGATGGTTTTGAGGGTGGAAGATATAAAAATGTTTTTGGAACATATTTACATGGTTCACTTCTTCCTAAAAATCCTCATTTTGCAGACTATTTGATTGAACTAGCTTTAGAACGCAGATATGGTGAAAAGATTAATCTTTCAAAACTTGACGATACTTTAGAGTGGAATGCTCACAATTCCGTTCTTAATAAAGATTACTAATTTACAAATATTTAAAGATATTAATTCCTTTTTTCAAGTTTTTAGCTGTTTCTTCATCTGGTTCTATGTTTCTATTCATATCAAAGAAAAATTCGCAATGATTTGGAATATTCATTTCAGCAGGAAGTACGAATGTTGATGTTATAGTACAATTTCTTTGCAAAATATTGCATAATGTTTCTGGTTGCATTGAAAAGTTTATAAAGTATGCATCAACTTTTTTCCCACCCTCGACTTTAACTGCAAAATTTACTCTTGAACCTTCTACTGTTGCATTTTTGAATTGTTTTGCAAAGCTTTCAGCAACATCATACTCACTCATAGATGAATTTATGCTAATCTTATCAAATTTACTTTCTAATTTTGAGTATGCGACAGTGCATTGAGCATTACCAATAAACTCTACGGGGTTATTAGGTGATTTTTGGATAAATCTGCCTGCAATTATTAGAAGAACTAGAGGTATCGTAATATTCAAAGCAATTGCAGCAATCCCCCATCTCATTTGGTTAAGTCTAAAGTCTTTGGGCGTCATCCACCAATCCACTTGGTATGCCCACATATTTCCTCTAAAGCCACAATAAAATTGCAAACCCGTTAAAAGTAACCAGTTTAAACCCAAAGGTAATTGAAAATAAATTAAAGGAATTGCTAAGAGAGTAATCCACGCTTTGTGTTTAATACCCCAGATAAATGTCAATAAAAAAGCCCCCCAATTAAACTCATTAAGTTCTTTGGGTATATTTTTACCTTTGTATCCTGTTAAAAATTCCTTCCAGTTCATTCTCTTATTTTAGTTTTATATTCAATCCTTGTCAATTTATTTTACTGCGTTATCAAATCCAGACCAATTGAATGTTTTTGTTTTAACAATATTATCAATGGCATCAAGATTTTCGTCTTTAAGCTCTTCAAACTGGTTTGAAAACTCTTTGTTTAAGTCAATCATTGGAATATTAAATTCTTTAGATATTTTTTCGACTTTAATATCATAATTGATAGAAAGAACTTTAACCTTGGAAATTAAACCAATGATAATTGCATGAAATCTCATTGCTATCAAAAATTGTGCTTTTGCTAGTTTTGAAACAATTTCTTCATTAGTCAAACCAGTATATAGGGTTGTTTTGATTTCTGGTTTTAATAGTTTAATTGCTTTTTCAAACTTTGAACAAACTTCTTTATCAAGAGTATCTTGAAATGAGAATATTTCAATCTCTTTATCTGAAAAATCATTCACAACCTTTTGTGCTAATCTATCAATAAAGTCATCATTCATAGTTTTGAAATCTCTGAGCTGTATAGCCAGAGTATTTGTCTTTTCAGAATGTTCAGTTGTTGTTGAAAATATCGGGTCACAAAGTAAATCCGCGTTAATTCCCCACGAGTTTAGGAGCTGTAAACTTTTTTCATCTCTAACGCTTACGTAATCGCAATGTTTTAGAATATTTTTTGTTAAAAACTGCCCAAACTTACTTCTAATTGGTCCAATACCTTGAGCAAAGATAATTACCTTTTTCTTTAAAAACAATCCAATAAAAATTATCAAAAGATAATAAATCAAGCTTTTTAAACTTGTTGCATCTTGTAAAAGGCTTCCTCCTCCAGAAACAAGAACATTAGATTTTGCAATTGCCCCAATAATATCTTGAAATTTAAACGTGTAAACACTTCTAATGTGTTTAAATTGTTTTTTTGTATATTGTGGATCTGAAGAAATAATTGTTATTCTGTGTCCATCCGCTTGTAATTTTTTTACCAAAACTGATAGAATAGCTTCATCTCCAAAGTTTTTAAACCCGAAATATCCCGATAGTACAAATCTTTTTTTCATTAGAAATCCTCAGTTTTGTATATTTTATAAACTTCATCATAGTACGGAGTTGATTTTATTGCCCCGATACCTTGAGCTTGCAGTCCTGCATCAATTGATGCGATTTTACCAGCTTCAACTGGGGTATAACCGTGTGAAATAGCGTGTAAAAACGCTCCATTAAAGGCATCACCAGAAGAGGTTGTATCTACGATGTTTTCTGTGTAGAAAGGTACAAAATAATTTTTGCCTAAACAATTGATAAAATACCCTTTATCTGGGCTTGATTTGATTACAACTGTTTGAATTCCTAAGTCTATTAAATATTTTGTAATATTTTCTACTGATTCAATTTCAAAAATGCTTTTTGCATCATATTTAGAACTCATAAACAGAATGTCTGTGTATGGTGCAATTTCATCAAAATACTCTTTTGCATCTTCAGGAGTTGAAATTAGCGATGAATAATTTGGGTCATATGCAGTTATTACACCGTTTTCTTTCGCAACTTCGAACGCTTTTTTTACCGCTTCCCTTGAATTCATAGAAAGAGATTGCGTAATCCCAGATGCGTATATAATTTTAGCATTTTTAATAAATTCTTCGTCAATATCATCTATTGATAATTTTGCAGGAGCAATTTTTTTTCTGTAATACATGAATTCCTTGTCGTGAGCGGAAGTTCTTGATACCATGTAAATTCCATTTTTGTCACTAACAGTTCTAATATGGCTAATATCTAATCCTTCATTTTCCCAACTTTGAAGTAAATAGTCTTTAAAAACATCATCGCCAAGACAAGTTATAAATCCGACCTCTGAATTCAGACGTTTTGCTGCAACTGCAACTACTAAAGAATCTCCTCCATAATATTTGTGAAGGCATTCAGCATCTATAAATTTTTGGTTTGTAGAAAATTCTATCAAACTTTCTCCGATTGTAATTAGGTCCAGTTTATTTTCTTCCATTTATTTCAATTGCTCCAATAAGTTTTTTGTTCTTTCTGTAATTTCTTTGTATGAATTAGCAACAGTCAAGTGCCTTCCAACGCCTACTGCGACTACACCTGCATCAATATACTGTTTAACTTCTTCTAGTTTTACGTCGCCTTGAGGGATAAGCTTTAGAAACGGCATTGGACGTAATAAATTTTCAATATATTCAACTCCGCCCATCGCAGTTATTGGATAGATTTTTGCAAGTGGAATACGTGATTTCCAAGCTTTGTAAGCTTCATTTGCTGTTGATGTTCCTGCAATAAAAGGAATTTGTGTATCTTTAGAAATTTTAATTAAATTTGTTTGAAAAATTGGAGATGAAATAATTTTTGCACCACATTCAATTGCTGTTTTAGCTTGTAGTGAAGTTATTATACCTCCAGCACAAACAATAGCATCTTTTGATAATGTTTCAATCGCTTCAAAAATTTTTGGAGACTCAATATTTATTTCCATAATATCTAGTCCTCCGTCAAGTAAAGCCTGAGCTTTACAAATAACATCTTGTGGGTCAGAACTCCTAATGATAGGAAATACTTTGTTTTGAGACAATTTTTCTACTAAATTAATATTCATAATCTATCCTTTTTTCAAAATTTATTATATCATAAAATAAAAAACGGACTTTGGGAGCTTCATGAATGAAAAAGATTAAGAACAAACTATTTTATTTATATTCACTGCTAATATATTTGTTTCTAGTTGTGGGTATTTCACTTTTGGCATCTAATTATTTAAGCTCTTCTGTAAACAGTTATTTAATTAATAATTTTGTATCAATTGGGAATGGTAGCCATAATATTGTAGAAGTTGTTATTGATGACGATACAAATAGCGATTATAGCCCTTGGAATAGACTGTATGAAATTCAATTGTTAGATTTCTTTTATTCTTATGCAAAACCTAAAGTTATTGGTTTGGATATGATTATGCAAACTTTTGATAAGAATAAAAAAGTTGATATTCAGTATCTAAATCAAGTTTCTAAAATGAATAACTTCGTAACGGGTTTTCTTCCTGACAAATATGATAGTGATGCAAAATACGTTAAAGAAAAAGTTTTTAAAGATAAATATGCACTAGATGTCGAGCTTAAGACATCAAAATTTCCAAAATCGTATGATGGTGTACAGTATTTGTCTGCTTTGGCTGATTCAACCAAAAATCTAGCGTCCGTATATATTCAACCTGACAAAGCTTCTGGAACTGTTTTCTCAACAGTTAATATTTTGAAAATTGGAGATGATTTTTATCCTTCTTTATCTTTGAAACTATATCTTATGGCAAATAATACTAATAATGTCATATTAGAAGATAAATATATTGTTATTCCTAAAACTGGGCTTAAAATTCCTTATACCGTTGATAAGAATGGAATTTCCAAAACTCCTGTTAGATTCTATGATAGTATTGAAAATTCAGATTATTCTCATAATAAAATTTCTGCAGGGAAAGTTTTAAGAACTTATGTTGCATTAAAATCTGGGATTACCCCTAAGACAAATCCTGAGCTTTACGTTGATGGCGGACAATATATAAATCCAGACTTTTTTAAGGATAGTATTATATTAATAGGGAAAAATGTTTCTGGACCATCTAATGATGTATTAAAAACCCCAATGGCTACAAGACATCCAGGATTAGATATTCAAGCATCATCTTATGATAATATTGCAAATAATTATTTCCTTACTTATTCAAATTGGGAAACTTGTGCTGTTATCGTATTTTTTATATGCTTGTTTACATTTCTCCTTGTATTCAAGTCGAAGTTTATTAAGGGTTTGTTGTCTTTAGTTGGATTAGATTTTGTTTATTTCTTTTTGGTGATTGTATTTGCTGTTTTCGGACATATTATTCCTTTTGTCATACCAATTGCGGCTCAATTTGTAACCGTAGTGTTTGGTTATTCATTCAAATTTTTGTCTGAAAATAGAAATAAAGAAAAGATTAAACAAGCAATGGGCAAATATCTTTCTCAAGATATTATGAATAACGTTGTTAGTAACATTGATGACTTGAAATTGGGTGGTAAACGTGCAATAGTAACGGTTTTATTTTCTGATATTCGTGGTTTTACAAGCTTGAGTGAGAAAATGTCCGCAGAAGAAGTTTCAATGATTTTGAACGAGTATTTTGCAGAGATGGAACCTATTATTACCAAATATAATGGTGTAATCAATAAATTTATTGGAGATGCGGTTATGGCTATTTTTGGCGAACCTATTCAAGATATAAATCATGCTAGAAATGCTGTTAAATGTGCATATGAAATGCTTAAAAAAGTTGAATATTTACGTGAAAAGTGGTTGTTTGAGGGTAAACCTAAAATAGAAATTGGTGTTGGTATAAATACAGGTGAAGTTTTTATTGGAAATATTGGAACTGAAACTCGTATGGAATATACCGTAATTGGTGATACTGTAAACTTAGCTTCTCGTATTGAAAGTTATAACAAAGTTTATAAAACAAATTTATTGGTAAGTAGTTCGACTTACGCTCATATTGCAGATATTGCTGATGTAATCAAGATTTCAGAAGTTCAAATTCGTGGTAAAGCCAAGAAAATGAATATCTATGAAGTATTAAGAATAGATAGAGATAAAGATAAATAATAGGAGGATGAATTATGCTAAGATGTAGTAATAGCTTGAAAAACGGGGGGGGGTAACCTCTTAAAGATTGTAACAACCAATATTCTAGCGGATGGTACCCGCTTATTCCATTGTGGAGCCTTAAAGGAAAGAAAGAATAAATTGTTTCATTGTCAATGTGAAGGAGTGATTGGCGGATTATGTCATGCTGAACTCATTGGCAATTGCCCCTCTCCAATGGAAGAGGGGGTAGGGGAGAGGGTTCAATTAGAAGAAAATATCAACCCCTCTCTCAAAATTGTATCTTTTCACAAAATGCTCAAAGACAATTTTTCTCTCTCCCTAGGAGAGAGAAGCAAGAACCCATGTGACCAGTCAGAGATTATTCGTTCAAGTTTGACAGATTTGTTGCAATCCAGCTGTTTATCACTCAGAATGACGAATGTAGAAAATGTATCTAATAACTCCTGTTATCCTGAGCGAAGCGAAGGATCTTTTACCGATAGCGTATGGATTAACCCCTCACCTCAATCCTCTCCCCAAGGAGAGGAGGCGGTTGGTAGAGTTCAGAGTGCCAGAAGGGAAAAATGTGCGTTTACTCTTGCGGAAGTGTTAATTACTCTTGGCATAATTGGGGTGGTTGCAGCGATGACTATTCCAACTTTGATGGCGAATATTAAAGCTCATCAATATTCTGCGAAATTTAAAAAGACTGTATCCACACTTAGTAATGCTGCAAAAATGTCGCAGGCTCAGTATGGGTTTGATTATTCTGGGCTTACTGATAAATGTAATGCAAAATCTGGAACGGATAATCCAGAAGATAAACAATCGCTTTGTTCTTTATTAAATGGTACTTTAACTGGTGCAACTTATTATTACGGGATGAATAACCTTCCTAACTATGAAATTAAAACTTCTGCAACTTTTAATAGTTGGCCATCTTTTAAAGATAACAAAAACAAGATTCCTATTTATCAACTATCTGATGGTTCAATTATCTTATTTTCAGCAGTTTTAGGAGGGTATAGTTCTCTAGAAGAACCTTGTGCAAGATATATAGGCGGAGATCCTGGTTTTATTGCAAGTGGGGTGCATAAAGGCTGGGGAACTGGCTGCTACGCACTTATTGATGTAAATGGTGTTTCAAAACCTAACAAAGAGGTTAAATGTACAAGAGGGACTAATAAACTTTCAACAATGGAGGCTGGGAATTGTATTGTTGAGTCAAAAGATATGGGGGATATTTTTCCTATAATCATTTATGATGGAGCAGCTTCTCCATATTCTGCCGCTGCCGCTTATGCTTTTTCAAATGCAAAATAGAAAAATCCGAGGGTTTTATTTGCCCTCGGACTTTTATTCTTATCTATAATTTGTAAATTGAAGTGGAACATCATATTTATCTTCGTTTTTACGTAAGTTTTGAATTACTGCTTGCAAGTCGTCTTTATCTTTGCCTGTAACTCTTACTTGCTCTCCTTGAATAGATGCTTGTACTTTCAATTTTGTTGCTTTAATATCAGATACAATTTTTTTTGCTAATTCTTGTGTTAATCCTTTTTTTAGATTGAAAACTTGTCTAATGTTTCCGCCAAGTGCATTTTCTGGAGTTTGTGCATCGAGGATTTTTAAACTTAAGTTTCTCTTAACTAATTTTGATTGAAGAATATCTACGATATTTTTTAATTTCATATCGTCATTTGTTGTGATTGTTATAGATTTGTCTGCATCTAGTTCAACTTGAGAATTAGAATCTTTTAAATCAAATCTTGTAGTCAATTCTCTTTTAACTTGGTCAACTGCGTTAACGAGTTCTTGCTTGTTGTATTCCGACACAATGTCAAAACTGCAATCTTTAGCCATATAATAACCTCCTATAATTTTATAAGTTATTATATAACATAAAAAAGCAGGATTTGAAAATCCTGCACGGGAAAATTACACACTACATTTTCTATTACATGGAATTTATTTTTTGATTTTTGTCTTTATCTTATTAAATACATTTTTAATAACATTGAAAACTTTTTTACCGCCCTTGAATGCAAAAACTCCAGCAATTCCCAAGCCAACTATGGCAAACAGTTTCTTCCAGTTTTTGCTATCTTTTTGTTGTCTTGTTGGTTCAAATTTATCTTCTTTCAAATGTCCTTGCATATTAACATTTGACATTGAGCCTGTTATCCCTGGAGTGTACCAAGAGTCAACAGGGTTTGGCACTGTTTGATTTAAAAATGCTAATCCTAAATCATTATTTAGTGCAGGATTTGACAAATTATACATATAACTATTGTCTTGCATTTAAATAACCTTCCAATAACCTTTTACCTTACATTTATATAAAGTAATTTTTTGTAAAGTAATTTACTTTTTTGTAAATATTTGCTTTAATATTCTTAACAATATGAGGGCAAAGTTATGAATATGTTTAAAAGATGGTATGATGCAGATTCTGTTGTAAGTCGTGCAATTAACGAACTAGAGAAATCATCAGAAGAAATTCAAGTTCGCTGTGCAGATTATATAATTGATTTGTTGAAAGACGTAGAATTAGAAGAATTGAGCTTGGATGATCAGTATAATTACATTATGCGTAGGTGGTATGATAAAAATGTCAAAGTATCACACGCAATTGAGTATTTGAGATTATCTCCAGCTGATGTTCGAAGAGAAACTGCCTTGAAAGTTTTAAAATATTTAAAAGAATTAAAAGCTTAACATTTTAGACTTTTAGCTTTTTGTATTGTTCAATATTAGTGGAGGAAGAATTGTGTCGGATGATTTAAACAAAAATGTTATAAATTTATTTTCTGATCATAATAATAATCATATAACCCCTGAAATTCGTGAAAAAATAAAGTATTATGCAGGGTTTAACTATGTTAAGGTTAAAAAAGATGCTAATGGAAATAAGTTTAATAAAGAGCATTTGCTTAAATATCGTCTAAAATGTCATTATATGGTAACTGTTATGAGAGAAATTGACGGTGAAGTTGTCTTGTACTCTTATGATGTTCCTAATGATGATTTGTTTAAGTTTATGAAATCGTTTGATGAAAATACTTTGGATGGAACCATTATTGAAATCGACAAATACTTCCCAGAAGATTTAGCTTAAGAGAAATTGGAATATGTGTTTTTTTAAAAAGTATCACGAAAGTTTATTTAGATGTACAAAGCCGTATCAATATGTTGGAGGCGAGTATTTATCTCGGAATAAAGATTTTGATTCTGCAAAGATTAGATTTGCTCTCGCTTTTCCTGATAAGTATGAAATAGGAATTTCGAATTTAGGTGTCAGAATTCTTTATGAGATGATTAATAGACAGCCTGATTTTATGTGTGATAGGGTTTATGCTCCAGAACCAGATTTTCAGCCAAATCCGTTGTATGCCGTGGAATCGAAGAGAGCTTTAAACGAGTTTGATGGAATTGGTTTTTCTGTTCAGTATGAAATGGCATATCCAACGATATTAAAAATGCTTGAAATGTCGGGTATTCCGTATAGAAATGAGGATAGAACAGATGAAGATCCTATAATTTTTGCTGGTGGTCCTTGCACTTATAATCCGCTTCCTTTATCGGATTTTATTGATGTATTTCTGATTGGCGATGGTGAAGATGTGATTGTTGAAATTTGCCAAATTTTAGAGAAAACAAAAGGTTTACCTCGTCAAGAAAGAATAAGAGCTTTATGCGACGGAGAAAACTCTGGAAGGTGGTCAAAATCTATCGGTGGAAAGGTTAGAAAACGAATAGCTAATCTTAAAAAAGAAACAGCTCTTGTTTCTTATCCTATTCCTTTTTCCTCATCTATTCAAGACCGTGCTGTTGTTGAAATTCGCCGTGGATGTGGAAGAATGTGCCGTTTTTGCCAACCTGGGCACGTGACATTACCAATTCGTGAACGTAGTGCGGAAGATATTATTGACCTCTCAAAAAAACTTGTAAAAAATACTGGTTATGATGAATATTCTTTATTATCCCTTTCATCTAACGACTACGCCAATATTAACGAAGTAATAAAGGAATTGGCGGTTGATTTTAACGACAAAAAGATTTCGGTTTCTCTTCCGAGCCAAAGAATTGATGGTTTTAATTTAGAACTAGCAAATTTAGTTCAAAGCGTACGAAAATCGACAATGACACTAGCTCCAGAAGCTGGAAGTCAAAGACTTCGTGACGTAATTAAGAAAAATATTACTGAAGAACAGATAATGAATGCTGTTTTAACTCTATATGAAAATGGGTGGTCTAGAGTAAAATTCTATTTCATTTGTGGACTACCAACTGAAACCCTTGAAGATATGGATGAAATGGCAGAATTATTTAGACGTATTCGCTATCGTTCAAGACTTATTAAAAAAGAAAAAGGATTAAAACACTCACTTGATTTAACTTGTACATTATCAATTTTTGTACCAAAACCGTTTACACCTTTTCAGTGGTGTCCTCAAATGAATTTAGATGAAGTTACTGCTCATATTCACTATTTGATGGAACAAGTTGCACATATAAAAGGTGTCAAGGTTAATTATCACGAAAAATTTGTTTCTTTAATTGAGGCTGTTTTAACTCGTGGAGATGATTCTCTTTGCAGTTATATTGAAGCTCTTTACAAAAAAGGTTGTTATTTAGACGCTTGGGGTGAATATTTTAAGAAGGATGTTTGGTTTGAAACTGCAAAAGAACTTGGTATTGATTTAAACGCCTTAGCTCAAAGACAATTTAGTTTAGATGAAGTGTTACCTTGGGATTTTATAGACACTGGTATAAATAAAGAATGGTTTGTTGAAGAGTATAAAAAAGCTTTTGCTGTAAATGAAAATTCTCCTCACATTGTTCCAACTTGTCAGCAACAATGCGTAAATTGTGGGGTTTGTACTAATTTTAAAGTTCATAAAGTTATGGCAAAACCATTTGTAGCAAGCGAAAAAGCTCAAGAATTAGCTAAGAAAATTGCAATTCCAACAAATCCAGCTTTAGCTCCTCAAGATGTTAAAGAAACTTTTAGATATAGGGTAAAATTAACTAAAACTGGTATTTTGAGATACTTTTCACATTTAGATTGGCAAAATACATTTTTCAAATCTATTACACGTTCGGATTTAAAAGTTGCATTTTCTTATGGATATAATCCAACAATGAAAATTTCAATGGGAGTAGCTCTTCCTTTATTTTGTGAGAGTCTTACAGAGTTAGTTGATATTGAACTGTGGGAAGATGTTTCACCTGAATTTGTGAAAGATGAATTGCAAAAAGTTTTACCAAAAGAATCTCAGATTGTATCCGTAGAAAAGATAAATAAATCCGTTCCTTCGATAGATCAAATGGCTTGTTGGGCGGAATATAAAATAAAAATTGCGGATATTGCATGTGAGTCTGGAAAATCTCTTTACGATTTTGAAAATTTAGTATATAATACAGAAAAAGTTTTAGCTTCTGATGAGATTTTAGTCGAGAAGAAAAACAAAAAAGGTTTAGTGAAAACAATAAATATGAAAACTTCAATTGGTTCACATCGATTTGAAGATGGTTATTTATTCATAGTATTAAAGACTGGTCAAGGGTCTGAAATTCCTCCGTTGAGAGCTGATGTATTGATGAATATTATTGCTCCAGATGTATTATTTGACATTACGAGGATAAAATTCTTAACTGAGTCTTTGCATGAGTTATAGAAAAGGATTTTTTATGAGTGACAAAAACAGAAATTCAAATCAATCAGTAGAAAAAAAGATTGTAATTGCAGAACGAGATAATATTGCTGCAGTTCTTGAAAACAAAAAAGTTACAGATTTCTTTATCCATAGAGGTGAAGTTCTTTTAGGTGATGTGTATTTGGCAACTGTTGATAATATTTTGCCAAGTATTGATGCCGCATTTGTAAATGTTGGAACAGATAAAATGGGCTTCCTTCACGCTCAAGATGTTATGGGTAAAGGAACTTTAAAAGAAAAACTTTCACCAAAACAAAAATTGGTAGTTCAAGTTGTTAAAGAGCCAACAGGGCATAAAGGACCAAGAGTTACAACAGAAATCAGTCTTCCTGGAAGATTTTTGGTTTTGATGCCAAATGAGCCAGGGGTGAACGTAAGTAAAAAAATTGAAAATTCAAAAGAACGTGCAAGATTAAAGGCTATTGTTAATCTAATCAAGCCTGTTGGTGTAGGTGTAATTATCAGAACTGAAGCTGAAGGTCAATCTGAGGCTGATATTCAAGAAGATTTAGAAATTCTATTGGAAAAATGGAATAACATTATTACTTCTGCTGAAACTTTAACTCCTCCGAATTTAATTTATAGAGATCAAGATTTGCTTTATAGAGTTATTCGTGAAGCTTGTACTGATGATGTAAAAGAAATTATTGTTGATACTCCATTTGCACTAAATAGAGTTCAAAATATCTTACAAAATTGGCATATGGCAAAAGGGATACAAGTTACTTTATACAAAGGAACAGAACCTCTTTTAATTGCTATGGATATCCATAAAGAAATCAAAGCTGCTTTGAATATTAAAGTTAATATGCCATCAGGTGGATATTTATTCATTCAGCAAACAGAAGCATTGACGGTAATTGATGTTAACAGTGGTAAATTTATTAGCTCTGCTACTCAAGATGAAACTATTTTGAAAACAAATATTGAAGCAGTTCACGAAATTGCACGTCAATTGAGATTACGTAATATCGGTGGAATGGTAATTGTTGACTTTATCGATATGATGTCCAGAGCTGATAAACTTGCGATGATGGAAGAATTAGAAATTGCACTTGAACCAGATAAGGCTAAACCTCAAGTTGGTCAATTGTCTGATTTGGGTCTTGTAGAGCTTACTCGTCACCGTCAAGGTCAATCTTTATCAGAAATTTTCACTAAAAAATGTCCTCACTGCCAAGGTAGTGGATATTCAATGATTGATTTTAATTTTGCAACTCCAACAGCCGAAGGTGAATATCGTGCAAAAGCTGCAAAAATTAAACTTCCGACTGGTACATTTAAGAAGAATAATAAATTCAACAACAAAAATAATAATCAACAAGTGCAACAACAAGCCCCAGAAGTTGTAGAACAACCTCAGCGTCCTGTGATTGAGACTTCTCCAGAAGTTGTTGCAACAGAAGAAGTTGTAAAAAAAGAAAATAATAAAAGAAATAAAAACAGACGTAATAAATTCGACAAGAATAACAAGCAGCTTCAACAACAAGTAGAAGAACAAGAGGTTAAACCTGCTGAACAACCAGTAGAAACTCCAAAAGAAACAGTTGTAGAGTCAAAAGTTGAAGAAAAAGTTGTTGCTGATGTTGTGACACCAGAGGTTCAAGAAGAACCTGCTGTTGAACCAAAAATAAAAGGTAAATCAAGAAAAAGAAAAGCAACGGCCAAAAAAGTTGCAGAAGTCGCTTCTGAAGTAGAATCAACAGAAGCTCCAGTTGTTGCTCCAGTTGTTGAAGAGGTTAAAGCAGTGGAAGAACCTAAAGTACAAGAAGAGCAAGTAGAAGAAGCTCCTAAAAAAAGAACAAGAAGACCAAATAGAGGTGCTTCAAAGGCTGCTAAAACATCTAAGAAAAAGAAAAAATCTGAGGATGAAGTTGAAGAATAAATTATTCAATAATTTCATATTAGCAATATTAGTAGTGCTTTTTAGTACTACTAATACTGCTTATGCTCATGGTGCAAAATTACGAGCGATGAAACCAATGATAGAAAAATATGCAATTGTTATGGTTGCAATTGTTGTTGCTTCGTTTGCGTTATATGTTGGATTATCTATATATAACCGATTATTAGCAATGAAAAAGTTGAAAAATTTTACTGAATCTAATTCTTCTTTGAAAACACCAGAAACAGTGGAAAATTCAGTTACTATGTACATTACAAAAAATCGTTTGAAATAAGGGTAAGATATGAAAAAAGCTTTCGGAATGTTAGAATTACTTATAGTTGCTGTAATTGTTATCGTTTTGTATTTTACTTGTTTCCATTCTAATTATGGTCGTTCAAATCCGTTTGATGACAATGCTAGAATAAATTCACAAAAAGAAATCGTGGATAAGAAAGTTAAAGAAGTTGAAAATGCAAAAGCAATGAAAGAACGTATTGAAAATAATTTAAAAGGTGATTACTAAATGAAAAAATCTACTTTATTTGATATTATTTCACCTGTAATGATTGGTCCATCAAGTTCTCATACAGCTGGGGCTGTTCGTTTAGGTTTATTAGCAAAAAATATTTATAAAAACACTCCGAAAAAAGTTGTTTTTAAGTTATACAATTCTTATGCTCACACAGGAAAAGGTCATGGAACTGAAAAAGGTTTACTTGCTGGAGTTCTAGGGTTGAGTGTAGATGATAGAAGAATTAAGAATATTTTTGAATCTGATATAGCAAAGGAAATTGATTATAGTTTTGAATATTATGACAATTTTAAATATCATCCAAACGCAGTTGAAATGATATTTGATGGTGAAAATAAAATGTTTATTGCTGGTGAATCTGTTGGTGCAGGCGAAGTTGCAATAAGAAAAATAGATGATTTTAATGTTAAATTAACAGGAAAATATAATACATTAATTCTTGTTTATAAAGACATGCCTGGAATGATTTCACAAGTTACATCAATTCTTCAATCAAAGAATATAAATATTGCATCTTTGATTTGTGATAGAAATGCTAAAGGGAAAGAAGCTTCAATGATTATCAGTATTGATGGGAATATTGATTCTTCTGTTGTTGAAACTGTGGAAGAAATTCCCGAAGTTTATTTTGTAAGTTATGTAGAGAAGTTGGAAAATTAGTATGGATATAAGTATAAATACATTTGAACAGATGAAAGATGCTTGTCTTTCTCTGAATAAACAAATTTATGAAATTGCACAAGAAAACATGGCATCGGAAGCGGATATTACAGTTGATGAAGTTAGAGCTTTTGTAAATAAAAGTTTATTTGCAATGAAGGAAGCTATTCAAACAGGTATGGCAAGTAAAGAACTTTCTATGAGTGGGATGTGCGGACAGGATTGTTATCATGTTCAACAAAGATATAAATCAGAACGCTCTATGTTTGGTCCTTTGTTTGAAAAAATTATTGAATATGCACTAGCGACAAGCGAAGAAAATATTAGAATGGGTAAAATTGTTGCTTGTCCAACTGCTGGTTCTTGTGGTATTTTGCCAGCTGCTTTAATTTCTGTATCAGAAGAATATAATCACTCAGAAAGAGAACAATTAAACGCCTTAATTACTGCTGGTGAAATAGGTAGAATTATTTCTGCAAAAGTTTCCTTAGCTGGTGCTGTTGCAGGTTGTCAAGCAGAATGTGGTGTAGCTTCTGCAATGAGTGCTGGGGCTGTTTGTCAATTGAGAGGTGGAAATGTTTCTCAAATTTTAAATGCGGCAGCTTTAGCTATGAAAAATCTACTTGGTTTAACTTGTGATCCTGTTGCTGGGCTTGTTGAAGTTCCTTGTGTGAAACGTAACCCATTTTTAGCGGTACATGCAATTACGGCGGCGGAGTTAGCGTTAGCGGGAGTAGAGTCTAAAATCCCGATTGATGAAGTGATAGATGCAATGGAACAAACTGGTGCTTTGATGTCACCAACATTGAAAGAAAGCTCTCAAGCAGGTTTAGCAACAACTAATACTGGAATTGCAGTAAGAAAACAAGTTTTTGGTGAATAATCATTGATAAATTAAAAGCTCCTAAGTGTAATTAGGAGCTGTCAGCGTATATAGTTATATAAGAAGGATGAGGAAAATTACTTTCCAAAACCGATTGGGTTTCTATTATTTGATTTATGTTGTGTTTTAAATGCTTCAATCGCATTCAAAAAGTCTTGGTGTTTAATTGTTGCGTTTTCAATATCAGAATCTTTAAATGTACCTTTTTCCATTTTTTCATAAATCCCTAGACGTTTCATCATTTCTTCTTTAGCTAGTTTTGTTATGAATTTGATATCACTTCCTACGGTTTTAATTGAGTGCATTTTGTCAACAAGTTCTTCCTCATTAACATCTTTGTCTAAAGGTCTTCCTTCTGTATGAATTTTAAAGATTTGTCGTACTCCATCTTTGTCTGGTTCTCCTACTAGAATGTGTTTACTAAATCTTTCTGCTCTTTTTAATGCTGGGTCTAATCCTTCATACTTATTGGTTAAACCTAAAATATAAACATTGTCTCCGTTGTCATAAATATCTGTCATACAAGTAAGGATTTGGTCAATTAATTTGTCGTCGTAGTGATCTCCAGTACCTCTAGTAGCACCAACAGCATCAATTTCGTCAATGATACCAATTGAAGGTTGAGATTTAGTTAATCTATCAAAAAATTCTCTTACATTCGCTTCTGATTCTCCTACGTATTTTTGTTGGAATGCTGGAGCACTAATGTATTCACAGTTGATGCCTGCTTCATTTGCAAGAGCTTTACATAATGCAGTTTTACCAGTCCCTGCTGGTCCATGCAAGATAAAACCTCTTGTAATATCTTCTGGTGCGTAAACTGCTGGATATTTTACAGGGTATAAGATACCTTTTTTTAGTTCCTCAATCGCTTTATCTTGACCACCAATCTTAGAAAAATTGAGTTGTGTTACTGGTTTTTCAGCTAATAAAATTCTTTTTGCAACTGTTTTTCTATTCAATTTTGCAAGGTCATCTTGTACATCTTTTGAAAAGTCATGAACAGTTGAAAATCCTGAACGCATTTTCCATAAATCATGTTGAGGTTTATCTTTCAAATGTATGGTATCACTCCCATATTGAAGAGTATCATTATTAACTATATAAAAGCTATCTCCTGCCTCTAACTTGTAGCTTTTACCCCCTGTAATTAAATTCATTTTTTTATCATTGATGTTTAGCACCTCAATATCTCCAAGAGTATTTTTGAAGAATGCAAAGTTATTTTTCAAACTCTTTTCTTGCATAAAAATTTCTTTTTTAATTGCAAAGCTAATTTTGTTCAAACCTTTTGATAAAGCTTTTTGAGCCTCATTGAAATTTGCACCAGTGACTATAATATCTCCAATCTTTAAATTCTGAAATAAAGACGCTAATTTATCCTCAAATGGAACTTGTTCAAGGAGTAATTTCGCTGCTTTTTGAACTTCATTTCCTTTGAATGATATGTTTGGTCTATTTACCAAGTCTTTCCCGTAGCCAAAGTTTTGAACCTGTGACATGTATTGGCTTTGCTGTGTTTGGGTGTTTTGGGTCTTGTTTGTTTTTCCTTGTTTGGAACTTGAAGGATAAATGTTTGTAATTTGTACTGGTGTAATTCTCATCTAAATCGCCTACCTCATGTTTCTACTCACTAATCAATAAATAATATTACATATGTAGTAGATTATTTCTTTTTTAGTTTTTTGTCAAGTAATAATGTGTACCAATTGAGATTTGAGGCGTATTGAAAAAGATGTAAAGTCTTACTACAAGCGTAATTTATACACTTAAATTTAACTTTACTTTTATTAACATAAAGAATAAATTTATAAATATTTTTTTGGGAAAGTGAAAACTAAATTTGCTACATATCTTGGCAAAAAAAAATAACAGAGAAAGGATTTAACCATTCTCTGTTATTTACGCTCGAAGAGATTCGAACTCCCGACCTTTTGGTTCGTAGCCAAACGCTCTATCCAACTGAGCTACGAGCGCATATTCTTCACAACACTTATCTTACATAAAAAAAACTTTTTTTTCAAGTCTAATTTTTATTAAAATAAATGGAATTATTATTAAGTCTTATAGAAACTTCAAATATATAATTTATTATGTGGAGGTTAAGTATGAAACATTTAACAAAGAGAGAATTGGAGGTTTGCAAATACTTGACGCAAGGATTGGACAATTCTGAAATTGCTGCTCGTTTATTTATTAGTCGTCACACTGTAAAAATATATGTGAGTTCAATTATTGAAGCTCTTGGTGCAAAGAATAGAACTGAAGCAGCATATATTTTAGCAAAACGTAATATTATGTAGATGTAACATTTTTGCTATTTGCAAAAAAGAATAATATAATCTTATAAAAGGTTAGATTATATGAAAAATATATTTATTAAGTTTTTATTGATATTCGCATTTATCCTTGGATTGAATACTCCATCTTTTGCAGGTGATTTAGGGATAAATTCTGTTATTTATGATAATTCATCATCTTTTGTAGTAATTAACTCTTCGGATAGTGATGATTATTCTTTTAATCAATCTCCAAAATTGAACATTGTAAAAGATGAAAATAAAGCTTATTTTGATATAAATTCTGCAATATTAAAATGCCCATTACAAGATATTGTAGTAAATTCAGATGGGATAAAAGAAGTTGTAGTAAGTCAATTTTCAACTAATCCAAATGTTGTTAGGGTCGTTGTTTCCTATAATGATGGGTTCAATCCAAACACAATACAATTGAGAAAATTGGATAATACATTGTTCTTAAGGTTTAAAAATCCAACTGTTTCAAATTACTATTTTCAACCTATCTATACAGAAAATAAGGTTGTTGAACATTATGAACCTATAAATATTCAAAATCCTGTTTCTGTACAAAGTAACAACATTTTAGGACAAATTAATTCAGCTTTTAATTTAGGTCAAACTACATCAGACAAAAACTATATATTAACTTCAAAAGATTTAGTGTTCCACACTGATTACTATGTTGATAATCTAACAGTTAAGGGAGCAGATGCAATTTTGACAGGTATTGGTTCTATGACTTTATCAAAACCAATGTATCTTTCAAGTCCTTCTCGTGTGGCTTATGATATCCCAAATACTGTTGTTAATCCTGCAATTAGAAATAAAGAAATGAAGTTTAATCAAGTTGACTCAATTAAAATTGGGCAATTTAATCGTAACACCGCAAGAGTTGTTATTACTTGTACTAATCCAGAACGATATGTACCAGTAATTTATCCAGATTCTCAGAGATTGGTTTTTGTTGATTCAAAAGTATTAACTTCTACTCAAGGATTATCGTCTGTGAAAGCGAATTTGAACTCTGTTTATGATGATATTACAGATATTTCTTCGCATACTGTAAAATTAGTTTTTTCAAAACCTGTATTGCTTGGAGTTGAAAGAAAATCTTCTGCTCTTGAATTGAATTTTTATAATGTGGATAGATTCCAAGACGTAAATCTAAAAACTGCATTTATTTTTGATGGTATCAAAATGACTGCTATGAAAACTGGTGGTGCGAAATTAACTATTCCTACGGGGAAAGAGGATGTTTTTGATATTCATGCTGGGGCAGACGGTAAAACTATTAGAATTAAGGTCAAAGGTTCAAGCATGCAACTGCCTCAACGTCCATCAGAAAAAATCTTGCCAATTGAACCAATTGTTACTCCAAAACAAAAACAACCTGCTAAAGTTACTGGTAAAAGATATGTTGTTATTGACCCAGGACACGGCGGTTCTGACTGCGGAGCAATAAGAAATGGTATAAATGAAAAAGACATTACTCTTGATATTTCAAAACGTGTTGTTTCACTGTTAGAGAAAAAAGGGTATGTTGTTAAAATGACACGTACCAATGATACTTATGTTTCTCTTCAAGATAGAGTTACAATAAGTGAAAACTTTAAACCAGATATATTTGTAAGTATCCACGTAAATTCATCAAATAGTGAATCTCCAACAGGTTTGGAAACTCATTATTATAAAGATAATAGTTTGAAACTTGCCAAAAATATACACGCTTCAATGTTGAATAATATAAATTCAAAGGATCGTGGCTTGTTCAAATCAAGATTTTATGTTATTAATCATACGACAGCCCCTGCGGTTCTTGTAGAAATAGGTTTTATTTCAAGTCCAGTTGAAAGAGCTCAACTTGTTTCTGCATCAAGAAAGCAGGCTACGGCAAAAGCAATAGCTGAGGGAATATATGAGTATTTTAAATAGCATAGATAACAACGCCCCAATCGCTTTTTTTGATTCAGGTGTTGGCGGTTTAACGGTATTGAATAAAGTAAAGAAAATTTTGCCAAATGAAAATTTTATATATTTTGGTGACACTTTACATGTTCCATATGGTGAAAAAACGAAAGAACAGTTACTAGAATATTCTGATGATATAATAAAATTTTTCGAGTCAAAAGGGTGTAAAGCAGTTGTTATGGCTTGTAATACAACTTCATCTGTAATTTATGATGATATTTGTGGAAAATACAATGTTAAACTATATCCAATTGTCCAATCTGTTGCGAAGATTTTGGCTCAATATCCAATAGAAAGATTAGGCGTATTTGCAACTAAAGCAACAATTTCATCAAATGTTTATCCTCGTGAAATAGCTAAGTATAATCCTAATATGCAAGTTTTTGGTCATCATTGTCCAAAATGGGTGAGTATTGTCGAAAATAATTCGCTTAAAGATATAGAAAGTATTGCAGATATTAAAGCCGATTTAGATGAAATGATGAAGTTAAACCCTCAAAAAATAGTTCTTGGGTGTACTCATTATCCATTTTTATTAGATATATTGTCAAAATTTCAACCTCAAGATTTATTTGTTGACCCCGCAATTGATTTTGCAAATTATATTAAATCTGATTTAGAAAATAACAACCTTCTTAATGATGGTAAAGAAGGTCATTATGAAGAATTTTATGTAAGTTCAAATCCAAATAAATTTAGAGAATCTTCAAAAATGTTTTATAATTTGAAACAAGCTCCTAAGTTATTAACTTTCTAAGATTAAATTTAGTGCTTTTTCATATGTTTCAACTTCAATAATATTAGAACGTTTGAGAATATTATTTTTTGAAATATTCAATTCTGTGTTGTTTTCTTTTATTGCATATACTGGAATATTTCGTTCTAAAGATTCAAATACTGGAGTTGAACCGAGGGAATTCCAAGGCATTACAAGGAAGTCTAAATCCAAAATGTTGATACCTTGATTGTTGTCAGTTGTGATTTTTGGAGCATTTGAAAGCCCAAGTAAAATACAAGGAAGGAAAGTTGGTGTAATGTATTCCGCAGATGCTTTTGGATTGACAATGTCTGGCTTAATTGAATAATCGACAAATGCAGGTGCGTGAGCACAAGGTACTTTAAAATGTTTTGAAATATAGTGTGATAAAATTGCTTCTACTCCTCCAACAGGATCAACTCCCACTCCATCTGCATAATTTTCATTATCTTCATCCGAATCTTCAAATAGGCATACTATTGCAATTGCCTCGCATCCTTTTTCTAAAAGTTTTTTGCAGGCTCTTCCAAGTGTTTCGATATTTTTTACGTCTCCTGCCGAAACTCCACCTTCTGCTATGTAAAATTCGACCCCAACCTCTTCATCAGTGATTATGTATTCAGCAATATTTATTCCATAGATTGTTTTAACAGCATTTTGAGTGTTTATGTGGACGTTAAGAACATCTTGAGGAATAGCTTTATCGTAAATAATTCCGATTTTATTATTGTTGCTAGGAAGTAAATTGATTTCGCCTTTGAAAAAACTATCAAGTGTATATCCTTCAGTGTAGAGCATATTCTCAGTTATTCCAGAAAAACATGCTGCATTTACAACATTAGGATTAACAATTAGTTTTGTGTGTTTTGCAAATTCTCTTGCTTGACAGCTTGCATCTCCTGCATATCCTCCAATTGATGCTCCAATTCCAGTAGGGACAATAAATGCTCCTATTTTTTCATTTTTATATGTCATTTTAAATAATTCTCCAATCCGTGTAATATTGCTTCTGCAATTTTATTTTGGTAGTTTTTGTCAATTAATTTTGCATTATCCTCTGGGTTTATGATATATCCAACTTCAACTAATATTGCTGGACAATTTGTATTTCTCACAACCGCAAAACTTTGAGCTTTTGCACCATTGTTTTTAAATCCAGTTTCTTTTGCTAGGGCTTCAACAACGTCTTTTGCCAATTCTTTTGACTGTGGGTAAAAATAATATGTTTCAGAACCAGTACTTTTTAAATGAGCAGCTGAATCTGGTAGAGCGTTATTATGAATACTAATAAAAATTTGAGCATTATTTCTATTGGCAATCTCAACTCTATCATTTAAACCAACAAAAGAATCGTCCTCTCTTGTCATGATAACATTTGCCCCATTTGTTTCAAGCTTTTCTTTAAGAGTTTTTGAAATTTCTAAATTTATATCTTTTTCATTATCATTAAGACACCCAATAGCTCCTAATTCTGTTCCTCCATGACCTGCATCAATAGCAATTTTTAATCCTTTAAGAGGGGTTGATTTATTTATATCTGGGAACTTTTTAACCTCTATAATCAATTTATTATCATCTGTGTAATAGCTTTTGTAGCCAAATAATTTTCCAGAATTAGCGATGTGAAATTCATACTTATTATATGGATAATCCTTCACGTTATAAACTACTAAGTCAAGTCCATCACTTTCTGACAAAGTATAAGGAACTTTATCCGATAGTTTTATTTCATAAATCCTTTTTGTACTATCTTCGTGATAATCAAGAGCTATAATCCTTTGTAGGTTTAAATCGTTTGTATCTACTTTATTTGCATAATCCTTTAATAACCATGCAAAGTCATCCCTAGAAAGTTGCACTTTGTAATAATTCCCGAACTCTCCAACAACTTTCATTTGAATATCTTTTTGCAAATGTTGTAATCTATTTAGCCCAAAATCATTTGGCATTGAACGAAGTGGAACATTGTCAGCATTTGTTTCAATTATTAACGGCTTTTCATAGCTTCGGTAAGTTGGTTCTTCTTTTATTGTGGTGTTGATGTTATTTCTTGTAATGTTGTATATTTGTGTGTCATTACCATTATCGATAACAAACTTATTCTCTCCATAATCAAGTTTTACAACATGCCAAAAACCACCAGATGAGTGTATGGAAACATTTTCCCCATTTATTTTAAGTGCTTTATCTGGCTTTTCATTCCCGATAAAAAATGTTTCAGCAGAATTGATTACTACATTATTTGATTTTGGATAAACTATTTCTGCGGAATTTGCTGTCGTTTGTACTGCTACAACTGCTAATAAAAGAGCAGAAATTAGTGATAAATTCATTCTTTTCATAATATAAATATACAATAATTAATGAAAAATTATAATTTCGTAAATTTATTTAATAATTATGATTTTTATCCTCCTATTATGCTAGAATTATAAAAGTAAGGGATAGTTAATATTTATGAAAAATGAGCTTGATAATATGCGTACTACTTCCAGAAGGAAGCATTGTAACGTTGTGACAGATGCAATGGGGATTTTTTATGCCGTTGTAATTCTACTTTTGGTTATACATTTATTTATTGTTCAAATTTTTGATTTTCAAAAATATAGAGAACGTGGCAAAATGCAGCGTTCAAGTCATGATTTCGCTGTTAGAGGTGATATTTATGATAGACATGGTATTAAACTTGCAACAGATAGAATATATTATAATATTTACGCTAGACCTGTTGATTATTCTGAAAAAGAAACCCCTGAAAAGATTGCAAAATTGTTTGCACCTATTTTAAAAATCTCTGAAAGTGAATTAAGGGCTAAGCTTACAAATAAAAAAATCCCTGTAATTGCAATAAAAAAAGACGTAGATAGAGATACTGCAAAGAAAATATCGAAAGTTATTAGTGAAAATAATTTTCGTTCTATATCACTAGATAAGAAAAATACCAGAGAATATCCTCAAGGTGTTTTTGCTTCTCACGTTCTTGGTTTTTATAACTTTGATGCGGATGTTTCAAATGGCGTTGAACTTACTGCAAAAGATAAGCTAGAACATGTTGTTAGAGCAACTAGGTATCAAAGAACCCGAGATGGAAAAATTATCTATAATTTTTCAACTGATCCTGTTGTACCTACGATGAATCCCAAAGGACAAGATGTCTATTTAACAATTGATGCTGCAATCCAACACGTTTGCGAAAAAGAATTGCAAAAAATTATTCATGAAAAAGATGCTCTTCGTGGTGCAGTTATTGTAATGAATCCTAAAAATGGTGAAATTTTGGCTTATGCTGTTTACCCAACATATGACCCTAATAAATTCCAAAAAGCATCAAACACTCAGATAAAAAACTGGACCCTAACAGACGTTTATCCTCCAGGGTCAACATTTAAAACTATTACCGTTACAAGTGCTATGGAACTTGGAAAAATCAATGAGAATTCAATTATTGAGGACTCTGGACGAATGAAGTTTGGTGGTTATACGATTGAAAACTATGACTACAAACAAAAAGGGGCTCCTGGAAAAATCAATTTAGTATATTTATTTGAACATTCCAGCAATATTGGTTCTGTAAACGTTGGATTTTTGATGACTCATAATGAGTTTTATACGATGCTCAAAAAATTTGGCTTTGGTGAAAAATCTGGAATTGATTTACCTGGAGAGTCATCAGGATTACTTGCTTCTCCAAGATTTTGGGATAGAGGTTTGCATATGACAATGTCTTATGGATATGGAACTTCTGTTTCAATTATGCAAATGGTTTCAGCGGTTTCGGCCTTGGCTAATGATGGTGTAAGAGTTACTCCGCACGTAATTAAATATTCTCCAGAAGAAGAGGCCGAAAAAATTAAGCATATTCCAACAATTTCTCCTGAAACTGCACATACAATTACAAAATTGTTAGCTGAAAGTGTTAACAATGGGAAATCTTGTATAAAAATGGATAAGTATAATGTTGCTGCGAAAACAGGAACTTCAAGAAAACCATTAGAAAATGGTTCTGGATATTCTGGAGCTATGTACACTTCTACGATTGGTTATTTGCCTGCAAGTGACCCTAAAGTGTTGATATATGTTGTTGTTGATAGTGCTAAAAACGGCCCAGTTTGGGGAAATACAGTTGCTGGTCCTGTATTCCATGAAGTTGCGGAACAAACAGCAAGAATTTTAGATTTAAAACCTGACAAAGGTCAACCTAACAAAGTTAATTAAAAATAGGAGATATAAAATGAAATTAGATGAATTAATTGAATACCTAAAATACAGTGATTTAATAAATTTCAAGAATGTTGAAATTACTGGAATTTCGTATAATTCAAAAACAACTAAAAAAGGTGATATATTTGTTTGTTTAGTTGGAGAACATACAGATGGTCACGAGTACGCTCAAATGGCTATTGATAATGGTGCGGCAGCTTTACTTGTGGAACACAAGGTTGAAGGTGTTAGTGTTCCTCAAGTTCAAGTTGATTCTACAAGACATAAAATTGCTGATATTGCAGATAGATTTTATTCTAGCCCATCTAAAGGGTTAAATTTGATTGGTGTTACAGGAACAAATGGCAAAACTACTGTTACACACTTAATTCAAAAAATCTTTGAAGAAAATAATCAGAAATGTGCTTTGATTGGAACGTTGGGCTACAAATTATCTTCAAATGGAGAATATAGAGATGCCAAACATACTACCCCGCAAGCTCCTGAATTACAAGCAACATTAAGAATGATTAAAGACGTTGAAAAAATTGATAATGTTGTTATGGAAGTTAGCTCTCACGCTTTAGATCAAAATAGAGTTGGAGGATGTAGATTTAATGGTGCAGTTTTAACAAACCTAACTCAAGATCATTTGGATTACCATATTACAATGGAAAATTATTTCAAGGCGAAAGCATTACTTTTTGAACGTTTATCTGAGGGTGATTTCGCTGTTGTTAATTTAGATGATGAATATGGCGAAAGATTTTTATCAGTTGTTCCTGAAGGTGTAAGAAAATTTACTTATGGTGTTAAGAATAATGCTGATTTTGTTGCAAAAGATATTCATTTTTCTTTAAATGGTGCTGAATTCATTCTTGTAACAAAAGATGGAGAATATCCTGTAAATCTACACATGAACGGAATGTTCAGTGTGTATAATGTCTTAGCGGCATTAACTGCTTCTGCAGCAATGGGAATTGATTTAAAAATTGCATTAAAAGCCCTTCAAAATGTACATGGTGTTGCAGGAAGATTTGAAGTCGTTAATAAAAAACCTTTAGTTATTGTTGATTATGCCCACACTCCAGATGGATTAGAAAATGTATTAAAATCAGCTAGAGAAATTACCCCATCTTGTGGTAAATTGATTTGCCTATTTGGATGTGGTGGAGATAGAGATGCAACAAAACGTCCTAAAATGGGAGCAATTGCTCAAAAACTAGCGGACAAAATTATTATAACAAGTGATAATCCTCGTTCAGAAGATCCTCAACAGATTATTACTGATATTATTGCTGGGTTGCAATCTGTTAATACAGAAATAGTTACTGTTGAACCTGATAGAGGAGAAGCAATTGCATTATTAAAAACGATTGCTGACAACAATGATGTTGTTCTAATTGCAGGAAAAGGTCACGAAGATTATCAAATTTTAAAAGACAAAACTATTCATTTTGATGATAGAGAACAAGCAAGAAAAGTATTTGCAGGAAGTGTAATATAATGAAAACCAAATTATTAGTTGAACAACATTTTCACGGGTGCTATGGTGTTGATTTTAACACAGCAACTGTCGATGAAATACTTGATGTTTCCGCTCAAATAATAAAAGAGGGAATTGGGTATATTTTTCCAACTCTTGTTACTGATACAATTGAAAACATAAATAAGCAGGTCGAAGTCATTAAACTTGCGACAAAACAGCAAACATCAGACATGGCAAAAATCTGTGGAGTTCATTTGGAAGGGATTTTTCTAAACCCTGACAAAAAAGGCATACATGATGCAAATTTGTTTTTGAATCCAACAGTTGAAAATTTAAAAAAAGTTGAAAATGACTTTATCAAAATTATTACACTCGCACCAGAGCTTGCTGAACCAGAAGCCTTCGAATATTTAAAAAATAAAGGTGTAAAAGTTCAAGCTGGACATTGCGTTGGAGGAAATTTGGATGGTTGTAATGCAACAACTCATACTTTTAACGGAATGAAAGGTGTTGTTCATAGAGGTAAATCAACAGCATTAAGTGCATTGATAAATGATAATATTTATACAGAAGTCATTGCTGATGGTGTTCATGTTTCTGATGATGCGTTAAATTTATTATTCAAGGTTAAGCCTATGAATAAAATACTTTTGGTATCAGATTGTTTATCTTGTACTCATAGTCAAATAAAAGAATTTGATTTTGCAGGCTCTAAGATATACTTTGATGGACATCAAGCAACATCAAAAGATGGTACAATCGCTGGTAGTACAAAATTATTACCAGATATTGTGAAAATATTAGCCAAGAAAGATTTATTTAACAAACAGTATGTAGCAAATTCTTATGATTACCATTCTCTTCCTGATAGAGGAGAAGTTGAATGGGACGAAGATTATAATATTGTAAAAGTTAGCTATTAACTTTTCAGAGGGTAAATAGAATGCGTAGTAATTGTATAAAAGAAGGTATTGCTAGAACTCCACATAGAGGTCTTTTAATGGCTACTGGAGTAAGTAAAAAGAATATGGATGTTCCATTTATTGGTATTGCCAGTTCTTTTACTGATTTAGTTCCTGGACATATTGGAATGAGGGATTTGGAAAGGCAAATCGAGAAGGGCATACATTCTGGAGGAGGACAGGCGTTTATTTTTGGGGTTCCTGCTGTTTGTGATGGAATTTCAATGGGGCATTCTGGTATGCGTTATTCATTACCCTCTAGAGATTTGATTGCTGATTGTGTTGAGACGATGGCAGAAGCTCATCAGCTTGATGGTTTAGTTCTTCTTTCAAATTGTGACAAAATTACCCCAGGAATGCTAATTGCAGCATTAAGGTTGAATATTCCAACTATTATTGTTACTGCTGGACCGATGTTAGATGGAGAAAGCCGTTGTGAAAAGTTAACAATGATTAAAGGTTCTTTTGAAGCTGTTGGAAAATTTAGAAGCGGAGTTATTGATAAAGATAGATTATTAGAACTCGAAGAAGAATCTTGTCCTTCTGCTGGCTCTTGCCAAGGCATGTACACTGCAAATACAATGGCTTGTCTTGCTGAAGTTATGGGGATGAGTTTACCTTTGTGTGGAACAGCGGCTGCTGTTTCTTCTAAAAAACGTAGAATTGCATTTGATAGTGGAATGCAAATAGTTGAGCTTGTAAAAAATGATGTTAAACCTCTTGATATTGTAGATAAAGACACTCTTAGAAATGCTATAATTTGTGATTTAGCTATGGGTGGTTCTACAAACTCATTTTTGCATATTCTTGCACTTGCAAATGCTGGTGGCATTGATGTTACGCTTAATGATTTTGAAGAATTAAGTTACAAAATTCATCAAATTCTAAAATTAGATCCTGCAACAAGTTTTACAATGACAGATTTCCACAAATCTGGTGGTGTTCCTGCTTTATTAAAAACATTGCAGGATGCAAATGTTGGTCTTGTTGATAAAAATACTGTAAGTGGATTAAAAATTTCAGAAATAACAAAGAATGCATATGTTAATTCAGATTTAATTCATCCATACTCAGAACCATTTACAACAAAACCAGGGTTAGGAATTTTACATGGTAATATTGCTCCAGATGGATGTGTAACAAAAATTTCTGGTATTGATTCTTCGTGTTACGAATTTGAAGGAGTTGCAAAAACTTTCGACTCTGAAGAGTTGGCAATGAAAGCTTTAGAGGATGACAAAATTAAGGCTGGGGATATTATTATAATCCGTTATGAAGGTCCTAAGGGTGGACCTGGAATGCGAGAAATGTTGGCTCCAACTTCTCTTCTTGTAGGTAAGGGTTTAGGTACAACTTGTGCCTTAATTACAGATGGCAGATTTTCTGGTGCTACTAGAGGTATTTGTATAGGTCATGTCTGTCCAGAAGCCGCAGAAGGTGGGACTATTGCTCTTATTGAGGATGGTGACAAAATTAGTATCGACATAAATAAACGTACGATGAATTTATTGGTTTCTGACGAAGAATTAAAAAAACGTAGAGAAAAATTAAAACCTTTTGAATTAAAATGTAATTCTGGTTATTTGGTAAAATATGCAAAAAATGTACAAGATGCTTCGCATGGAGCGATTGTTTAGTATTTTATAGATAGGAATGATTGAATGCAAACTAAAATATCACAAATAATTAATGATACAAATTTAAAACACATTGCGATTATTATGGATGGGAATAGGCGTTGGGCTAAAGAGAAAAATTTGCCAACGGCTATGGGGCATAAAAAAGGTGTTGATGCACTCCGTAATACTTTGAGAGCTTGCGATGAGTTAGGAATTAAATACTTGACGGTTTATGCTTTTTCAACAGAAAATTGGAATAGAAAGCAAGAAGAAGTTGATTTTTTGATGAATCTTGTTGCTATTACTTTGACAAATGAGCTTGATGAAATGCACGAGGAGAATATTCAAATTCATTTTATCGGTGATTTAACTAGATTAAATTCTAATTTACAAAAGATATTAGCTAATGCTGTTGAAAAGACTAAAAATAACACGGGTGTAGTTCTTCAAATTGCGTTAAATTATGGATCTCGTGATGAGCTTGTTCATGCAGTGAAAAACATAATTGAAAAGAATGTTTTGCCAGAAACCGTTAACGAACAGTTAATTTCTGATAATTTATACACTGCTGGAATTCCAGATCCAGATATTTTAATTAGAACAGGTGGCGAACAGAGGATTTCTAATTATTTGCTATGGCAAATAGCTTATTCTGAAATTATAGTAAGAAAAGAATTTTGGCCAGAATTTGGAAGAGAATTGTTAATTGAATGTATAGAAGAATTTGGGAATAGACATAGACGTTATGGGAAATAATAAAATGAAAATAGTATTTGCAACAGGCAATATGCACAAATTAAAAGAAATAAATGAAATTGCAAAAGGTTCTAATATAGAATTTATTCTTCCCCCTGCTGGTTTTGCTCCAATTGAAACAGGTAAAACGTTTGAAGAAAATTCTTTGATTAAGGCAAGAGAAGCCGCAAAATTATCTAATAGTATTTCTCTTGCAGATGATTCTGGGCTTTGTGTTGAAGCTTTAAATGGGGAGCCTGGGATTTATTCTGCGAGATATGCTGAAACCCCTCAAGCTAGAATTGATAAACTTTTAAATAATCTAGCCGATGAGGGTAATAGAAAGGCAAAATTTGTTTGTGCTATGACTCTTGTAGATGAATTTGGTAACATTCTTGATTCTGAAATTGGAGAGTGTCATGGTAAAATTGCATTAACACAATCTGGTACTAATGGGTTTGGTTATGATCCAGTATTCTTAGTTGATGGTTATGATATAACAATGGCAGAAATGTCAGAGGAACAAAAGAATACAATTTCACATCGAAGCAATTCTCTTCGCAAGATTTTAGAATTCATCAAATCTAATATGTAAAAATGAAATAGGAACAGAGTTAAATATGAAGAAAAAAATACTGTTTATTATAATAATAGTTTTAGCGCTAATTAGTATCCGATTTGCAGTATCAATATTTTCATCTTATATGAAGCAAAAAGCTCGTTCAAATTATGTTCCTCCTCTTGTTTCTGTTGAAGAAGTTAAACAAGAAAATGTAATTCAATCTTTTGAGGCTCCTGGACGTGTTGTTTCTAAATATCAAGTAAGTATTATGGCCAGAGTTTCTGGTTATCTCCAAAAAAGTTATTTTAAAGAAGGTGACTATGTTAAAGCAGGAGAAACCCTATTTCTCATTGAACCAGATGAGTATAAAAATGCGACAAATTCTGCTGGTGCAAATATTCAAAATATTAAAGCTCAGTTAGATTTTGCAAATAAACAACTTGCAAGAGCGGAAGAGCTTGTAAAACAGGATTATATTTCAAAAGCAAAATATGACGAAATCTTAGCGAATAGAAATTCTTTAAAGGCTCAATATTCAGCAGCAGAGTTGAATTATAAAGATAATAAAAGGAATTTGAATTACACAACTGTTAAAGCTCCTGTTGATGGACGTATTGGATTTATTGATGTAACTGTTGGAAACTATGTTACACCTTCTTCTGGCTCTTTAACAACGATAAATAGTACAAATCCTATTTATGTTACTTTCCCACTCTCTTCAGAAGATTATTCTGCTATTTCATCCTTAGATAAAAATGTAAATACTAAAAGAAAAGTTGAATTGTATTTTTCAAATGGGGTGAAGTATCATTATTTAGGTGTCCAAGATTTCTTTGATAATAAGGTTGATCAAACAACAGGAACAGTTACAATGAGGGCAACTTTTCAAAATCCAACGAATAAACTTTTACACGGAGAATTCGTAACTGTTAAAATTTTTGCAAATTCTCCTATAAGTGTTCCTATTGTACCAATAACCGCTGTTCAAGAAAACCAAGAAGGAAAATATGTATATAAATTAGATTCAAAGAATTTACCTCAACTTACTTATATAAAAGTTCAGGGGCAAACTGGCTCAAATTGGATTGTCAAAGACGGATTAAATAAAGGGGATAAAATTATAACCGAAGGTTTATTAAAAGTAACACCAGGGGCAGAAGTAAAGATAATGCCCAAAAATTTGCATTCTAAAAAAATAACTAGAAAAACACTCTCTCAGAAAAAATAAATAAGGATTTAAAATGTCAGAAAATCTTAAAGGCAATTTATTTATAAATCGCCCTAAACTTGCGATTGTCATTTCGTTTGCAATACTTCTTGCAGGATTATTATTACTTAATGCTTTACCACTAGAGGAATATCCATCGATTACGCCGCCCCAAGTTGTTGTAACCGCAACATATACTGGAGCAAGTTCGGATGTTATTGAATCAACTGTTGCAGCTCCAATTGAAGCACAACTAAATGGGGTAGAAAATATGATTTATATGTCATCAACTTCTCAAAGTGGGACATATAAATTAACGCTATTTTTTGAAGTCGGTTCAAATTCAGATATGGCAGTTGTAAATGTTCAAAATCAATTGCAATTAGTTACCCCAAGGTTACCCGAAGAAGTTAAACGCTACGGATTATCAGTGAAAAAATCAACTGGTGGTCCTGGATTATTACTAATTTCTGTAAATTCGCCAAATAACACATATGATAATTTGTTTATAGCAAATTATTCGGATATTTTTATCAAAGATGAATTAGCAAGAATAAAAGGAGTTGGTCAAGTTTCTGTTTTTGGAGCTTCAAATTATTCAATGAGAATTTGGTTAAATGCAGATAAAATGGCTAATTACAAACTTTCTCCAAATGATATTACATCCGCAATTCAATCCCAAAATATTCAAACTCCTGCGGGAGATTTGGGAGTTGAACCAATGAAAAACAAACAAATGATTAAGCTCACAATGAGAACGAAAGGGCGATTAGATGAGGTAAAAGATTTTGAAAATATTATTATAAAAGAACTTCCTAATGGTTCAAATATAAAATTGAAAGATGTTGCAAGAATTGAACTTGGGGCAGAAAGTTACTCAAATTATTCAAGAATTAGTGGGAAAAACGCTTCAATTATCACGGTGAGCCAACTTCCAGAAGCGAATGCTATTGATTTGTCAAATAAAATTCAAGCAAAAATGAAAGAATTAAGTAAATCCTTTCCAAAAGATATTGAATATAAAATTCAAAGAGATGAAACAGAATTTGTAAGAGAGTCAATTAACGAAGTAATTTATGCTGTCCTTTTAGCAATTTTACTTGTATCAGCCGTAACATATTTGTTCCTTGGGTCAGCAAGAGCTGCATTTATTCCTTTTTGTGCAATTCCTGTATCATTGATTGGTGTATTTATTTTTATGAAATTTTTTAATTTTTCTATAAATTTACTGATTTTATTTGGTCTTGTTTTAGCGGTTGGACTTGTTGTAGATGATGCAATTGTTGTCCTTGAAAACACTCAAAGACATATTCAGGAAGGCAAAACGCCTAAAAATGCAACACAAATTACAATGCAAGAAGTTTTTGGTGCGGTACTCGCAACATCATTAGTTTTAATGGCTGTTTTTGTACCAGTATCTTTTATTGGAGGAATTACTGGACGAATGTTTAGACAATTTGCATTATGTATAGCATCTTCTATTGGGCTTTCTACTCTTGTTGCTTTGACATTATCTCCCGCATTATGTGCTGCTATACTAAAATCAGATCAAGAAAAAGCTGATTTTAAATTTCTAAATACATTCAATAATTGGTTTGATAATTTAAGAGATAAATATGTTAAAAATACAGAGATTTTTATAAATAGTCCAATTTTAACTCTCATTAGTTTAGTGTCAATAATTATTATAACTTTGGGATTATTTTATATAATTCCAAAGGGATTTCTCCCAACGGAGGATAGAGGGGCTGTCTTTACTCAAATTCAGCTTCCAGATGGTTCAACTGCTACAAGAACAGATGAAATTGCAAAAGATGTAGAAGAAAAATTGTTGAAAATCCCAGGGATAAGAGATACCCTAACTCTTGTTGGCTTGAATGGTGAAAATACGGCGTTTATTGTTTCCAATTTTAAACCTTGGTCAAAACGTCATGGTAAATCAGAATCCTTAAATGGAATCATAATGAATATTAATAAAACACTTGCCAATTATCCAAGTGCAACTATTGCAACCTTTTCACCTCCTGCAATTTCAGGTCTTGGAATGTTTGGAGGCTTTGAATATCAATTATTAGATAAGGGGAATAGAACACCCTCTCAAATATATGAGGAAGCTCTAAAACTGATTAATAATGCAAAACAAAATCCAAATTTTGCAACAATTTATACTTCTTATAGTGCAAATTTACCACAACTGTTGATTGATGTAGATATTGATAAGGCTTTGGCTCAAGGCGTTAGCATTCCAGAGGTTTATGATGCTATAAGTTCATATTATGCAAAGTCTTATGTAAATGATTTCAATAAATATGGCAGAGTGTACAGGGTTTATCTCCAAGCAGATTCAGAATACAGAGAAAAACTCAGTGATTTGCGAAAAGTTTTTATTAAAAATAAAAATGGTCAAATGGTTCCGCTAACATCTGTAATTACAACAAAAAACATTGTTGGGCCATATATGAGAACGAGATTTAATATGTATCCTTCAATTACTATAAATGGAAGTGCCAGAGGAAACATAAGTTCTGGTAAAGCAATCAACACGATGGAAGAAATTTCTAATAAAATATTACCATCTGATATGGGATATGCTTGGTCAGGGACATCATTGCAAGAAAAAGAATCTAGTGGTCAAATTGGACCAATAATAGTTATGTCATTGGTTTTTGTATATTTATTTCTTGTCGGATTATATGAAAGCTGGGTTCTTCCTATTACGGTTCTTCTTATTACACCAATTGCCCTTGGTGGTGCTTTATTCTTTCAATATGTTTTTGGGTTTGCTCTTGATATTTATTCTCAGATTGGACTTGTCATGCTCCTTGGGCTAAGTACAAAACAGGCTATTCTAATTATTGAATTTGCAAAAGATGCAACTGAAAAAGGTGAAACCTTAATAAATTCGGCTATACAAGCGGCTAAACTAAGATTTAGAGCGGTAATGATGACAAATATTGCTTTTATCCTTGGACTACTACCTCTTGTTTTTGCATCTGGAGCGGGTGCAGCTTCAAGACATTCTGTTGGAATAACGGTTTTAGGGGGAATGGTTGCGGTTGCGTTCATTGGGACATTTTTAGTTCCTGCGTATTATGTAATTATTGAAAATTCAAAACATAAAATCTACGAATATATTAAAAAGAAATGGGGATTAAAATGAAATATTCAATAGCAATACTTTTGATTATATTGTGTCCATTGGCTTCTTATTCTTTAGATTTAGGCAATAATATAAATTTAACAGAATATCCTACCCCTGAAATGGTCATGCCTGTTGAGAAAATTGATTCTAATACAATTATATCAGGGTCAATAGAGAAAAATATTGAGATAAATTTAAATAATTGTATTTGGATTGCACTTGGGAATAATCCTCAAATAAGTGCAGCATTTCAAGATATACTAGCTTCAGATGAGAGAATTAAGCAAGTCTGGTCTAATTTTTTCCCTTCTTTTTCATGGCAAACAAGTTATACTCATTTGAAACAACTTCAATTATCAGATGCATTGGATAAAAATTTGCAATTTAACTATTATTTAGCTGGACAAGTTACCTTACAGCAAATGTTATACGATTTTGGAGTAACACAAAATCAAGCAACAATTCGAAGAATGAGTTATCAAGCATATAAGAAAACTTTTGAAGCTGTTGTAAATGATGTTATTTTCCAAACTAAAGATGCTTATTTCAATTTGTTATACGCTTATGAAAATCAAAGAGTCGCATTAGATAACGTAAAAAAATATCAAATGTTTTACAATCAGGCTAAGGCTTTTTATAAATCTGGAATGAATCCGAAAGTTGATGTAACTATTGCGGAAACAAACCTAAGTAATGCGAAATTAAAACAAATTCAAGCAAATAGTGCTGTTAGCCTTGCAATTGCTAAGTTGAATAATATTATGGGTGTTCCATATATTGAGAAATATTCTGTAATTGATAAACTTGAATATAAACCAGTCATATTGAGCTTTGAAGAGCTTATAGATATTGCTAGAGATTCAAGACCAGAATTAAAACTTGCAGAACTTAAAGTTGAACAAGCAAATCAGACAGTAAAACTTGCTAAAAAATCATTTTATCCAACAATCTCTTTTGAAACTCAATATCAAAAAGGTGGTAAATCATGGTGGTCCAATGATGGTTATAATATCGGAGGCTACTTAATCTTCCCGACAATAAATTTAATGCTTATATCTAGCGAAATCAAAGAAGCAAAATATCTATATGATAAAGAATTAGCAAATGCTAAAAACACCCAAAATACAATATACTTAGAAATCCAAAATGCTTATTTAAAATTAGAAGAATTGCGAAATCAAATACCATATACAATCATTCAAGTAAAGCAAGCAAAAGAAAATTATGAATTGTCGTTTGGACGATATAAAGTTGGGGAAGGATCTCCAACAGAATTAAAAGATGCTGAAAATACCTATGAACAAGCACAACTTGCTTATTATAACGCTCTATATCGCTATAACTCAGCAGTTGCAGAGTTAGAAAAATCGGTTGGGAAAAACCTTAATCAGGAGCAAGACTGTTTAAAGTTTAAGAACTAGTTTACAAAAGTTAATATTATCTTTCAAAAAAGTCAATTTTTTCTCAAGTATTTACTTTATATATATGTAAGATATAAATCAAAGAGAAGAGAGAAAAAGAAAATGGTATCAACATCAGGACAAGCTTTTGGAACAATGGTTAAGCCTTCAAGAAAATCAAGAGTTGCAAAAGAATTTAAATATTTAGAAAACCACGATAAAAGAATGAGATTTAACAACTCTCAAGATCCAATCTATTATGTTTTTGATTGTATCGAAAATAGACCAATTCCAGTATTGGCAAAAGAGTTTGTAAAAGATTCTTTCTTCGAAGCTATAAATTTTGTATCAAAAGTTGTTGGATAATCAATAGGAATAAAGAGAAAAGAAATATTAGGAATAAGGATAGGAAACATAAAATAAGCACTCAAGGAATGAGTGCTTTTTATTTTATTAAAATAGAATTGTTTGAGGGTAAACCTCTTCAACATATGTTGTCCAATCCTTTACAGGGAAAAATCCAATAGAAAATTCTGCCGTATTTTCTCCTAATTGTTGAGCTCCTGGAACATCAAGAGGTGGGCCAGCAGGAGTTGTTCTTGCGGGATTTTTCGGATTTGAAATTATCCCAATACTTCTCAACAAAGTAACAGCTAATGTATTTTTTGATACTTCGTATTCTGTTAATCCATGTGTAATTACCCCTAGCCCATTTGCCCAAACAAATCTTTGCATAGGTGCTGTATTAGTCCAAGCTTCTTGACCTTTTTCTTGTGGAAGATTTTCTCTTAAATTATAGTTTGAATCAAACTTTCTTTTTACAAGTAAATTCATATCTTCAGAATAAGTTTCAGTTACTTTTTTCGGAAGATTAAATCTGACTTGCCAAAGCCTATTAGTCAAAAGATTAGGATATTTAATTTTGAAATTAAGCAATTTGGATTTCTTATTTACGAATACATCAACATTGAAAAATGACGTTGTAATACGTATTCCGCATCTTAATGGCCCATCCATAATCATTTTGACTGATTTTATCTTCGCAACTTCACCAGAATCTTTAATATCTGGAGCATAATTATATGTATCGCCAAGATCTTTATAACGAACAAATTCAATTAAGTTTTTGTAACAAGTTGCTTTATCAAAGATGTTTATTTGACCATCAACAACTTCAATTCTTATATTTCTGTTAAATACCTCAAAATTATCAACAAACACATCCTTTGTAGTTTTGTTGTCAGAATTAAATTCTTTTAATAATGTATATAAAGTTGTATAATCCTCTGTTACAGGGATTTTTGATGTGTCATATAAAAGTTTTGCAGGAAAACCTCTACGTTGAGAAATAACCTGAGTTCCTTCCTCTATATAATCTCTTTCAATTTCTAAAAGCTTGTATTTATCAGGGTATTTAAAGCTCATAGACAAATTGTCTGGTTGTGGTGTACGAATTTCATCAATTATGGTATTTGCAATCTGAAGAATTTTGTTATATCTCGTTATATTCTCAGAATGTACCGAATCTAAAGAACAACCACAAATACTATCGTGAGCTTGATTTTGAAGTAGTAATTTATATGCGTATTCAATTGAATTTGCATAAGCATTACCAAAATTCATCTGCAATTTATTTGCTAAATCAAGTTTATATGAACATTCAGTGTTCAGTTGTTTTAATTTAGTTCTAGCAGAATACGCTCCTTGCAAAATAAAGGTTTGAGAATTATCTCGAAGTTCTTCATTATATTTGACCTTAAATTTAACTTTCTCAAAATAGTCAAATGGAGAACCTAAAATAATTTCATAATCATCTAAATATTGATTAACTAGATTAATTTGAGATGCAATATCCTCTGGCACCCCTAAATGATCTGCCCCAATAGGAAGAAGCAAGGTGTCTCCAGATTTTTCAGCAATCAGATCAAGATTCTTTTTAATAAATTGGGCTTTATCCTCTATAAATTTGTCAGAAGAAAAAATATCGTTAAAATAACCTCTAACAAGGTTAACAGTGTTTACCCCATTAAAAATAAATTCAGATGGTAAATTCTCTGGACATCCACGCCAAACAATAGCTTTATCAATACCATAATCTTTTAAAATTACAGGAATATTTTTGCTATGACCAAATGTATCCGCAAAATAACCGATAAAATCTTCACAGCCGAAATCTTTTGCAATTTTTAAACCTAAGTCTAGGTTTTTCATAAAACAAATCCCGTCAGTTAAAAATTCATCAACTAAACAATAAAATGGTCCAATAAAAAGTTTTTTATTGGCAACTAAATCTCTAACTAACTGCTCATTTTCAGGACGCATTTCAAGGTAATCAAGAAGTGCAGATACTTGTCCATCAAAATAAAAAGAAGGAATCTTTCCTTCTTGAAGCATATTCAAGACATTATCAAAGACTCTCAATAGTCTTAATCTAAACACTTCAAACTCTCTATACCATTCTCTATCCCAATGAGTATGAATATATGCAATTACTTGTTTTTTCTCTTTATTATTATTTTTATCAAATCCAAACATAACTAGATATTATCATTATTTAATCAAGTTGGCTAATTGTTAAGATTCTCTGATTCGGTAATTAAATTTTCAATAACATTTTCTACCATATTGAATAAGAGAGGTGAAAATGAAAAATTTATTTTTAATAAGTCTTTTAATTTGTTCTATATACTTGGGTTTTCAATCCGTTGAGGCTTATACAATTAAACAGGTTCAAAATTCAAACTATGATTATAATAATACCAATATTTATGATAATGATTTATCAAGAATAGAAAAATATCTATTTAGACAAACTTTTAGGCAAGAGAACAATTCTTCACGTTTGAATAGAATTGAACGTGAAATTTTTAATCAAAATTATCCTTCAATGACGATTAGTCAAAGAATGAATAATGCTTTAGCAAATTATAGAGGGAATGACTATGATAATGGTTATTATTCATCTTCAAACTCGTATTACCCTCAAACCTCTATCAAAAATCGCCTTATGAATAATTTAATAGGGCAACCAACAGGGATGACACCATCCATACTCAGTTCTCCTTATATAAATAAGTTTGGACCATCATACAACAGAGGTTTTTATGGCTCTAATGGTTGGGGATATCAAAATGTGTATCGCCCAACAATGACTGGGGTAGGAGTTCATATTTTAGATTAAGATAATGTAAAAATTATATTAAGGGAATAAAAAACTTTTATATTAATGATACCATATGTAATGTAGTTATTTTAAGGAGAGAATACAATATGTGTGGTATTGTTGGATATATTGGGAATAAACCAGCTGTTGATATTTTATTAGACGGCTTAGAACAATTAGAATATAGAGGTTACGATTCATCTGGTATTGCTGTAAAATGTCCAGAAGAAATTAAAGTTTATAAAGCAGAAGGAAAACTTAAAAATCTTAGAGAAGAATTAGCTCCTCATGCTTACGAAATTTCAAAATCTACTTTAGGTATTGGGCATATCAGATGGGCTACTCACGGAGCTCCAACAGTTGTTAATGCCCATCCGCATACTTGTGGTTGTGGAAAATTAGTAGTAGTTCACAATGGTATTATTGAAAATTATAAAGAACTTAAAGCTGAGTTGGAAGCTAAAGGCTGTAAGTTCAGATCTCAAACAGATACAGAAACTGTTGCTCACTTAGTTGCTCTAATTTACGGGGAAGTAAAAGATTTAACTAAGGCTGTTCAAATGGCAACAAAGAGATTAGAAGGAGCATATGCTCTTTGCATTATGCATAATGATGAACCTAACAAACTTGTTGCAACAAAAAGAAATGCCCCATTAGTTGTTGGAGTTGGAGAAAACGAATACTACGTTGCTTCAGATGTTCCTGCAATCATTAAACATACAAATAAAGCAATTTATATCAAAGATAATCAAGTTGTAACATTGACTCCTAATTCATTGAAATTAGAAGATGAATTTGGTGGAGAAATTATTCCTAAAGTTGAAGTTTTACCTTGGGAACCTGTTGCTCTTAGCAAAATGGGATTCAAACACTTCATGCTAAAAGAAATTCACGAACAACCTGATGTAATTAGAAATATCCTTATTGGAAAACTTCATACTTCTGATTCCCCAATCGTTCTTGATGAAGTAAAATTAACCAAAGAACACTTGAGAAAATTAAACAGAATACAAGTTATCGCTTGTGGAACATCTCTTCATGCTGCAATGGTTGGAAAATATATTATTGAAAGTTTTTGTGGTATTCCTGTTGATGTTGAAGCGTCAAGTGAGTATATTTACAGAAAAACCGTTACAGATGAACATACTTTAGTTATTGGTGTTTCTCAATCAGGTGAAACAGCTGATACTTTGACAGCAATTAAACAAGCAAAATCAAAGGGTTCACACGTTTTAATTATTACAAATAGACCAGATAGTACAATGGCAAGAGAAGCTGACAGTTTAATTCCTGTAAGTGCGGGTATTGAAGTATCTGTTGCAGCAACAAAATCTTATATTGCACAATTAACATCATTCTATTTATTAGCTTTATATATGGCAGAAATTAAAGAATCAATGCCTACAAAAGAATTAAATGATATCAAAGCCGAAATGCTTGTTCTTCCTCAAAAAATTGAACAAATTTTAGCTCACAAAGAAGGAATTCAAGCTTGTGCAAGAAAATATGCAAACACTAGAGATTTCATCTATATTGCAAGAGGAATAAATTATCCAACGGCTCTTGAAGGTGCATTAAAGTTAAAAGAAATTAGTTATATCAATGCAACAGGTTATCCAGCAGGAGAACTTAAACATGGACCAATTGCAATGTTAGATGAAACAATGCCTGTATTATCAATATTAATGCAAGGTTCAGTATTTGAAAAATTGTTATCAAATAGTGAAGAAGCGAAAGCTAGAAATGCGAGAATGGTTGCTCTTACAAATTCGTCTGATCCAAAACTAGACGATTTGTTTGATTGTATAATTAAAGTTCCAGAAGTTCATGAATTTTTATCACCTATCATCGCAACAATTCCATTACAACTGATAGCTTATTATATTGCAGAATTTTTAGGAAAAGATGTTGACCAACCTAGAAACTTGGCAAAATCAGTAACGGTTGAATAAAATGACAAAAATTTTATCTGAAATAACATATATTGATAAGAAAGAACATTTATCAACTGATTATATTGAACAAAACCTAAGAGCAAAGTATGGAGAGCTAATTAGGTGGGCAATTGTTGATACTCAAGCGGATAAGCTTAAAATTTGTTTAACATATGAAAACAAGGCATAGATATAATCTATGCCTTGTTAAATGTTTGTTATTTATTATCCTAATACAACATTTTTTGTTTGTGATTCAATTGCGGCAGCATCAGTATATTTTTGATCAATTTGACCTGCTTTATAAGCATGAGATTGAACTAGTGAAGTTAATGCAATAGCACCTGCAACACCTAAACCTAAAAGACCAAATTTCTTAGGATTTTTAGCAATTGCAGTAGCCACTTTGTCTAAACCAACAGCTTTAGCTAATTTTCCAATCCCAGTTGCTAATTTAGTTGTAATAGATGGTTTTACAGCAACAGCTGTAATTCCAGCACCAATAGCAGTTGTACCTAAATAAAATTTAGCATTATTTTTAAAATGTTCCTTTGCACATTGTGCACGATTTGTCATACTTCCTTTTGTTCCATCTACAAATGTGTAAATTGGAGAACCCATAGTAATTGGAGCCATAAATAACCTACCTTTCCTTTTTCTACTTTTAAAATTTTTCTACCTTACTTATATTTAAAGTATTTTTAATGAAAAGAATTTACTAAATATGCGGATAAAAATTAAAAAGTATGACTATTAGTGCATTTAAAGGCTTTACATATCTTAATATTCTCCAATTTCAATAGCATTTACAGGACAACTAAGAGCAGAATCAATACATAAATCTTCTGTTTTTTCTATATTATCTGGATTAACAATAGCTTTGTCACTGATAATATCAAAAACTTCTGGATTTATGATGGCACAAGCTCCACAGCCAACACAACTATCTAAAATTCGTACATTCATAATAAAATATCCTCCATATTGTTCAATGACATTATGAAGGATATTTTGTATTTATTTATTAGTAAATTTTCTAATTATCGATGCTAATCTTCATTAGAAATAATTTGAGCACCATTTTGTTCAACATTCATAGTTTTAATATCACATTTGATATTTTGTTCAGCCCAAGTATCTTTAACAATGTTTTTAATTTTATCTAAATCTCCACCTTTTTGAGAAATAACAAGTATTGATGAACCAGCACCACTAATTACACATCCTAAAACATTCTCAATATGACGAAGGTTTTCAATAATTTTATCCAAACCTTGCATCAACTTCATTCTATAAGGTTGGTGTAATCTATCATGCAACGCTAATTTCATCAGTTCTGCATCTTTTGTATGAACAGCTTGAACAAACATTGCAAGTCTTTGAGCATTGAAAATTGCATCTTTCATTGGAACTTCCTTAGGAAGCACTGATCTCGCAATATCAGTAGATAATTCAAAATCAGGAGTACAAACCGTAATTGCCCATTCAGACGGCCATTCTAACTTTCTATATAAAACAGTTCCATCTTCCTCTTGAGATGAGATTACCAATCCACCAACAATTGCAGGTGTAATATTATCAGGATGACCTTCTATTTCGCAAGCAATTGATAATAGTGCAACTTCATCCGCTGGTCTGCCAAGAAGTTCATTTGCAGCAATTAAAGCACCTACAACAACAGATGCACTACTACCTAAACCTCTTGCAACTGGAATATTTGAATGAATATTTATCTTTAATTCGCTTGGAGATTGTCCAATTGAATTGTATAGCAATTCAACAGCTTTATAGACTAAACTATTTTCGTCTAAAGGTATATGTTCCAATGATAACTCATCAATTGCTGGGCTTTCAGGAATTACATTAATTTCAACTCCAGTACCAGGTAAAACTGTTTCCTCAATAGTAATAGTATTATATAGAGGTAAAGCCATACCTAAACAGTCAAACCCAGGACCTAAATTGGCAGAAGTCGCTGGAACTTTTACACTAATTTTCATAATCTTAATCTACCTTCACCTTTCACTATTATTATAGCAAAAACAGCCTAAAATAGTAGTTTTATAAGATTTATAAAGAATTTGTAACATTCACAAAATAGCCGTATAATTAGACTATGTACGAGTTTCATCCATATTTTACGAATGATGGGTCCGTAGGTCTGTATAGTACGGATTTTAATGATATATACCACAGTGCAACTGGGGCATTAACAGAAGCTTATGAGAAATTTATTTATCCTGTGGATTTTAATAATCTTTTGCAAAAAGATAAAATTAAAGTTTTAGATATTTGCTACGGAATTGGTTATAACTCAAAAAGTTTTTTAAATTTTATTTTTGAAAATTATTGTCGGAAAAATTTTACAAAAAAATATTCTCTTTCAAAACACTATATCTATAAGATACATACTAATAATATTTTACAAACATTATTGGGCAATTTCATTTGCAAGAATAATATATGTAACGAACAGATATATACTGATAATGTTTTTGATAAAATTTCTATTACTGCAATTGATAATGATAAAATTTTATCTTATATTTCTCCTTTTATAAAAACTGGAGTGAAAAATTTTAAAAATGTAAATATTGATTTTAAATATAATGCAATTGACAAGTTTATAAATAACAAGGATAAAATTTCTCATCCCAAAATTAATGAACTAATAAATTATTTGATATTTGAAAAAATCAGAGAAAATTCAAATGATTTTGCTCAAAATGAAGAGTTAAATCAGGTTATCAATAATCCGACTTTTCCTCAATATTTTAATTCAAATATTAAGGGTATTTACAAAAGTTACCGATATAAACCGTATAAGAATAACCCTATAAGGCGTTATCTAGCCAATTTACATAATATATAGTATCTCCATATATCTCTTCATGATATCGTATAGATAGAAAGAAAAGGAGGTTAACGATGTCATTATTTAGTAAGAGAAGTGAAAAAGGTGAGAATTATGTTAATCAAAAATATGGTGTAGATGTTAAGCCTGTAGAAGATTCTGATAAGTTTGAAAAGTTGTATTCTATATATGATAAGGTTTGCTGTGAGTATAATCCGCCTTTTGTTTGCAAGAACATGGCTACTGCTATTCGTAATATGAGGGATAGTTTGAAAGACGCTAAACAGTCTATAATTGCTATGCACCCAGAGGATTATGTTTTATATGAAATTGGAACTTTTGATAAGGATACTGGTATTGTTTCTCATGCTTGTGATTTTTATTGGGAGTCTTTTGAATTGGTTAATTTATTTACGCCTGTAAAAGAGGAGATTAAAAAAGATGATGAAATTCAGAACAAGTAGAAGTGAGCCTATGCTTCAGCCTTTTCATTTTCAAAAGGATAGTATGGTTCAAGAACAATTTGCGTATGATTGTGATATTAACAATATTGTTGCTGGTATGACTTCGCCTATGCCTATGCGTCAGCCTGTTTCTGATGAGGTTAGAAAATTTAGTCCAGATATGTATGAGCAAGCATTGTTGACTAAAGCTAAAGCTGAAAATGCTTTTATGGAATTACCTAGTAATGTTAGGACATTCTTTAAGAATGACCCTAAAAATATGCTTGATTTTATTTCTAAACCAGAAAATCAAGAAAAATGTATTGAGTTGGGTTTAATGATAGTTGATGAAAATAAGACTTTCTTAAACAATCTTAATAATAATTTAGATAAAGTTATTAAAAATTCTGCTGAAAAAACCGATAAAACCGCTCCTGCGGTCATTCCGAAGGAAAGTCAAGGAGGTTAGACTTGACTGTCCGCGCTACCTCCACTTGACTATTTAGTGCGGACTGACAGGAAGCCCTATTTATAAGGGTTTCCTGTTATTTGAAAAAATTGTATATATCGATTAGTTATAAAGGAGAAAAAAAATTATGTCATTATTAGATAAAATTCAGTTTATAAAAAATGTAGTTCTTAGTTTAATTGATATTTTGAAAGTTATTTTGAAATGTCTTGAAGTTATTGTAGGTTCTACCGAAAATGCTAAATAAAGATAGTAATACATTCCGTAATGATATGTTTTATTTTCTTAAAACCGCTGTTATTACTTTTTATGGTAAATGTGTTGGACATCCAGATGATGATTATTATAGCAGCTTTCTTAAAGCTGGTTCTAATGTTTATGATTATACTGGTTTTGTTGAAGAATTGTACAAAAATTATTATAAGGATAAGTAAAAATGTCTCAAATTGGTTATGATGTTAGTAGATTTGATGTTCCGCAGATGTATGGCGGTCGTTCTATTATTGATTGCCCTTCAACTTGGAAAGGTACTTTTAACTCTGGTTATTTAATCCCATTCTTTTGGGTTCCTGTTCTTCCAGGTGATACAATGCACTTGAACACTACGTTCTTTTGTAGAATGAGTACTCAAGTATTACCTCCAATGGATAATATTTATTTAGATTTCCATTTCTGGTATGTTGCAGACCGTTTAAGATGGAGTAATTTCCGCAAGTTTATGGGTGAGCAAGAAAATCCTGGTGATAGTGTTGATTATGTTGAACCTATTGTTAACTCTGGAAAAGATGGTTTTGATTATGAAACTGTATTTGATTATATTGGTGTTCCTCCTAAAGTTCCTAACTTAGATGTTAATGCTGGTTTGTTCCGTGATATGGTTTTGATTTGGAATAATTTCTATCGTGATGAAAATTTACAAAAATCATTACCAGTTAATTTAGGTGATGGACCAGACCCAGTTACTAATTTCCCATTGTTAAGACGTGGAAAACGTGGTGATTATTTTACTGTTGGTATGATTTCACCTCAAAAATTTGGTCAGCCTGTAACATTGCCATTAGGTCAATCTGCTCCTGTTTATGCTGGTTCAGTACGTCATAATCTTTCTTTTGGTTCTTTAGGTATAAATCCTATTTGTTTTTCTGTTCGTGCTTCGGATGGTGTTTGGGAAGATTTAGGAGGCGTTAATAACTCTATTGGTATTCTTGGCTCTGATGGTGTAACTTCTACTTTGCCACAAGGTGCTTTGTATGGTTCAGGTAATGCTCCTGCTATAGCTGGAAATCATGTTTTTACTCCTAATAATTTATATGCTGATTTATCTGATGCTTCTAGTGCTACTATTAACACTATTCGTCAAGCTGTCGCTTTGCAACATTTCTTAGAAAGAGATATGATAAGAGGTACAAGATACTTTGAATTAGTTAAGTCTCATTTTGGAGTTGACGCTGAAGAACCTGGTTGGTTGCCAGAATTTATTGGCGGTACTACTTCAATGATACAGACTAACGTTGTTCCTCAAACTTCTGCTTCAGTTGATGGTGTAACTCCTCAAGGTAATTTGTCAGCTTATTCTACTGCTGGTGGTACTCAAATAGGTTTTACTCGTTCATTCGTTGAACACGGTTTCATTATTGGTTTTGTTTCCGCTCGTACTGATTTGACATATCAACAAGGTTTAGATAGATTATTGACTAAACGTACAAGATATGATTATTATTGGGATGAATTAGCTCATTTAGGCTATCAAGATGTTAGGAATAAAGAAATTTATGCTCAAGGTAAGGATGTTTTAAACTCTACTGGTACTCCTGTTGATGAAGATACATTTAACTATAATGTCCGTTATGATGAATATCGTTACAAAACCTCATTGATTACTGGAAAATTCCGTAGCTCTCATCCCCAATCTTTGCAAAATTACCATTATTCTCAGTATTTTGCTAATTTGCCTAAGTTTAATGAAGAGTTCATTCAAGTTCCTGTTGGTGAAGATAGCCCTATTCGTCGTTCTTTGGCTGTTACTGATGAGCCAGAGTTTATGATGGATTGTTTCCACGATTTGACTAAATATACTTCTGTTGATGTAGATGGAACACCTGGATTGATGAGGTTGTAATTATGGGTTTATTTTCATCTATTGGTAAAGCTTTCAAGAAAGTAGGTTCTTGGTTTAAAGGTTCTCATCCTAATCTTTCTAAAGTTGATTATGGCTCTGCTATTTCTGGTTTGGGTTCTAGTGCCTTGAGTTATGCTGGTTCTAAACAAGGATTAAAGGACCAATTTCAGTATAATTCTATTTTGCAAAAGAACGCTCAAGACTGGTCAACCCAGATGGCTAGTACTGCTCATCAGCTAGAAGTAAATGATATGCGAAAAGCTGGTCTTAATCCTATTCTCTCTGCTACTGGTGGTTCTGGAGCTTCTGCTCCAGGTGCTACTGGTGGTTCTGTTGGTATGCCAGATTATAATCTTGGAGAAGGTATTTCAACTGCTTTGCAATTTAGACAACAAAAAAATCAAAATAAAGTTGCTGATGCAACTGCTTCACAGTTAGATGATTTAGGAGCTAATTTGCGTTCTCAAACTAGAGGTCAAGCTTGGAAGAATTTACAAGAACAATATAATTATGATGAAATTCAACCTTTACAGAAGGAGTTATATCATCAGCAAATAGAAGATTATAAAAATCAAATTAAGAATAGAGACGCTACTACTGCTGGTATTCTTAAACGTTATCAAACTATGAATTTAACAGATTATATAAACGCTGAATCTAATCGTACTTCCTCTACTGCTTCTGCACATAGAAGTAATGTTGAAGCTGTTGGTATTGATTATGATAATAAAAAACGTGCTAATGACGCTAGATATTATGGTTCTGGAGTTGGTAAGCGTACACAAATGGCTAAAGAATTTGTTAAGAACATTCCTTTTGTTGGTAAATTTGCATATTAGATTATATTAGGTAATATTATTAGTCCTATAATCCATAAAATAAAAGTTAGTAATATTATTATAATTATCGTATTAAATAAAATTTTCATAAGTAGCCCTTTCGTAGATACTATAACATAGGAGATAAAAAAATGGCAAGAAGAAGAAAAATGTCAAACGCAGTTTCAAAAACTGTATTTCAAAAAAATGTAAATAAAATTAACACAATGAATTTATCGAAGCCACTAACTCAAGGTGGTTATCGAATGTAGCTCAAACGCACTTTCTACAATGGGAGTTGCCTCCGTGACTCCCTTTTTTTTTATTGAGTTACTAAAATTACTATACATTACCCCTAGCCTAGCGGCAATGAGCGTAGTTATAGGAGATTTATGATGGTGTGTTTTGAACCTTTAAATGCTTTTTTACCTTTTAATGAAGATAGTGCTGGTAAACGTCGTCTAATATTTAGTCCTAAAATTGTTAATAATATGGTTGCTATGTCTGATTTATCTAAAAAAAATTCGTTTTCAGATAATGAGTTACACGTTGTAGGAACTGGTTATAGTGATAGTAGAATAATTGTTGCTCCAGATTTCCATTTTACTGGTAATTTAGATGGTGTTATTACTCGTATTCCTTGCGGTAAGTGTTTAGGCTGTCGTAATGATAATGCCCGCCGTTGGTCTGCTCGTTGTTATAATGAAGCTCAAAGTGTTGGATTACGTAATTGTTGTTTTGTTACTCTCACTTTTAATAATAAGATGTTATATTCTCGTGAAAATCCATGGAGTTTAAACAAAAAGTCATTCTCTGGATTTATAAAACGTTTACGTTCTCGTATTAAAGATAAATATGGTATAGATGGAGTTCGTTTCTTTTCTTGTGGTGAGTATGGTAGTCTTAAAGGTCGCCCACATTATCATATGCTAATTTATGGTTTTAATTTTCCAGATAAAAAAATAATGAAAGGTCCTGGTTTTCCTAAAAAGCTTCAACCTCATATTATAGATGGTAGAGTTATAAATAATTATTATAGTGATTTTCTAAATTCTTGTTGGTCTCCTGCTGGTATTGATGATAGCTTTGGTTTTGCTACTATTAGTGATTTAACCTATGAAGATTGTGCCTATACTGCTAGATACGTATTAAAGAAGTTAGGATGTTTTGAAAAATCTAAAAATCGTGAAAGTGAATTTATTAATGCCAGTCGTATGCCTGGCCTCGGTTATGATTTTTTTTATAGATATTATAAAAATATTCTTTGTGCTGGTCGTATTGATTTGGGAAATGGTCGTTTTAGTGATATTCCACGCTATTATGTTGAAAAACTCAAAGAGTTTGATCCAGTTTATTACGAAAGATTAAGAGTTGACAGATTACATAATATAATCTATAATTTGTTCATTGAAGAAAAAAATCCAACGAAACAACGTTTAATTGCTCAACAAGAGATATTAAACCAAAAATTGGAAAAATATGTTAGAGAATATGAATTAGATACTGTTTTACATAATATATATTATAGGTATCTTTCTAAACGCTATAAAAAGAGGTTAAAAAGGTATCAGTTACAGGATATTAATTTTAAGCTAAAAAATGATGATGCGAGAAAAGTACTCTTAGAAGATTATAATTTATATAATTTGATATTTTTGGATGCTTTTACTCCTTCAAAATGTCCTTGTTTGTGGTCGTATGAATTTTTCAAACTTTTAAATGAACATTTGGAAGGGGATGGATTAATTTTAACGTATTCAACATCAGCATCAATTCGAGCAGCTATGCTTGAGGCTGGTTTTGAAATTGGCAATATTTATAATGAACGTTTAAATAGATTTACAGGAACTGTCGCTGCTAAAAACAAGAATCAAATAAAATATCCCCTCTCAGAATACGATTTAGGGCTATTAAAAACTAAAGCTGGTATATTTTATCGTGACGAGAATTTAAACAGTCTTAATGAGGCTATAAATGAAGCTCGAAAAATCGAAGTTGAAAATAGTAATCGAATTTCTAGTTCTCATTACAAAAAGTACTTTAACCAAAACCTTTAAGATTATTAGTATATAACTAGCCGATATACTAACTATAATTATTTTACTTTTCAATTTTTTTTAAAGAAATTTCATAGCCTAAAAGATTTGCGAAAAATTCAACATCATTAAAATCTAGTGAACCTTTTCGCATTTTATGTGAGAGTCCATCCATAGTATATTTTTTGTCGCTATTTTCTGTCGCTAATTTTGCAAGCTGTGTTAGAGTCATGCATTCTTTAGCTAATAATATTTTCACGAACTCTCGTACTGACATAAAGCCTCCCAAAATAGATTTATATGTCTAATTATTGTTTATATTGACATGTTTCGGCAAACGCTTTATAATAATAGAGCTATATATCTATAAACCATATTATCATTCAATAAAGTCTTAATATTTATCTAGAGGAGAATAAAATGAGAAGAGCTTTTACGCTTTCTGAGGTATTGATAACATTAGGAATAATCGGAGTTATATCGGCAATAACAATTCCCTCGTTGCTTACTAAAGTACGATATGTAAGAGATTCAGCGATTTTAAAAGAAGATTTTTCAATTTTAAAACAAATGATGCTATCTGCAAATGATGATGGTGCTATGGGTGAAATTGTAGTTGGCAATAACATGGATGAAATGAAAAAATGGTTTAATACGTATTTTTTGCCCTACATAAAAGTTGTAAATGTTTGTTATGGGACTTCTGGTTGTTTTGCTAGCAAAATACAAACATCAAATGGTTCAATTATGACATCAAATATCCCTTGTGGATGGAAATCTTTAGCATTTACTCTAAATAATGGTAGTTATGTATGCATGGATGATTTTGGAGATAGTAGGTTTGGAGTTATACCAAACGGTGTGACGATAGGGATTTTAGTAGATGTAAATGGTAATAAAAATCCTAATCAATTAGGAAAAGACATTTTTGCATTCGTCTTTAAAGATGAAAGTTTAGTTCCTGGGGGATATGATATGACACAATCTCAAATTGATGCAAATTGCTCTGAAAAATGTTCTTCTGGAGCTTATTGCGGGACATACTGTACACAAAAAGCCGTTCAAAATGGCTATAAATTACCTCTTTACGGTAAATAAATATTAATTTCTTTCATTTTAAGTCAAATACAAATATAATGTATTATTATGAATAAATTTTATGACGTAATAATTATTGGTGGGGGTACTGCTGGCTGTGCAACAGCTTATATTGCGGGAAAATTAGGACTAAAAGTTCTTCTTATAGAAAAAGGAATTCACTTGGGTGGTACAATGACATCTGGTTTGGTCGTTCCAGTTATGAAGTCAGGAAATCATCAAATAAACACAGATTTTTATAATATTTTAGTTGAAGAGATGCACAAGGTTGGCGGACAAATCACTTACCAAGATAATTCTGGCTGGTTTAACCCAGAATTAATGAAAATAGTCCTTGATAAGATGATGAAAGATGTTTCAGTTGACGTTAGGTATAATGCAGAAGTAAAAGATGTTAAAACTGAAGGCAAGTATGTCTTATCGTTAGAAACTAATAAAGAAATATTATCTGTATATAACGAAGAGGTAGATACAGATAATAATAGTATTGAAAGATATAAACCGTTATCAGTATATATCGGAGCGAAGTACTTTGTAGATGCAACTGGAAATTGTGATTTTTCAAATAATATTAATTGCAAATTTTTAGAAATGAAATCTGAATATCAACCAATGAGCTTACGTTTTTTAATGAGCGGAATTGACATAGAAAAATTTGGGAAGTGGCTTCTAGAGAAGGATACAGATAGAAATGTGACAACTGTTGAAAATATTGATGGAGTAACACATTTATCTACGGCATACACTTGGGATACTGATAAACAGTGGGCTTTAGCACCATTTTTTAATAAAGCCGTAAAAGAAGGACTCCTAAAAGACTCTGATAGAAACTATTTTCAAGTATTCACAGTTGCTGGAATGCCTACTACGCTTGCGTTTAACTGTCCTAGAATACCTGAAAACTTAAATCCAAACCTCGTTAAAGACACTTCAAAAGCCTTAATTGAAGGCAGAGAAGCTATTTATAGACTATCTTTGTTTTGTAAAAAATATTTTCCAGGATTTGAAAATGCCTACATATCGAATATCGCAGACTTTCTTGGGGTAAGGGTTTCAAACAGACTAAAAGGCAAATATGTCTATACAATTGATGATTTAAAATCTGGAAAAAAGTTCGAGCATCCTGCACTAATCTCAAATTATCCTGTTGATGTTCATAACAAATCTAAAAACATATCAACACTTGAAAAAACAGGGGAATATCAGCTTCCAATTGAAAGTTTAATGAGTTATGACTATGACAATTTATTTGTTGTAGGACGTGGAATTTCCGCTGATTACATGGCTCAAGGAGCATTAAGAGTCCAAGCAAGCTGTTTTTCAATGGGAGAAGCTGTTGCAAAATACATCAAAAACCAACTATCTTAACAAGGTTTTGAAACTCTTTTACATAAAATACTCATAGCGGTCAATAATGGGTCTATTGTTGGCGAATAAGGGGGAGAATAGGTTAAGTCATTCCTTTTGAGTTCTTGGACTGTTAAATGACCTAATAATGCCGTAGCAAGAGCATTAATTCTTTTATCCGCTCCAATAGATCCGACTGCTTGCCCTCCTAATAACAAACCTGTAAATTTATCAGCCATTACTTTCAATGTAATTTCACCAACATCAGGCATATATGCAACTTTATCAGTCTTTGAAACGACAGCGAAAACAGGGGAATATCCAGCTTCTAAGGCTTGAGATTCAGTTAATCCTGTCATTGACATTGTTGTATTCAAGCATCGTGTCACTGAAGACCCTAGAACTCCTTCAAATTCAGTCTCAATTCCTGCGGCGTTTAATGCGGCACACTCGCCCTCTTTATTTGCAGTTGAACCAAGAGGAACCCAGACATATTTTCCACTAATTAAGTGTTTTTCCTCACAACAATCACCACAAGCATATATGTTTTTTATTGAAGTTTCCATGTGCTTATTTACATTTATTGCCCCAGTTTCGCCAATAACTATCCCTGCATCTCTTGCTATTTCTGAATTTGGTTTTACCCCAACGGATAAAATAACCATATCAGTCGGAATATACTTTCCTGAAAGGGTTTTAACTCCAGTCGCAAAACCGTTTTCTCCTAATATATCTGTAACAATTTCACTTTTATGAAATTGAAAAGTTCCATCATTGTAATTATTCAAGCGTTGCTCAATAAGTTCAGACATATCACTATCAAATGAGGGCATTAGTCTATCATTTTTTTCAATTATATCAACAAATAAACCATTTTTAACAAAAGCTTCAAGTAGTTCTATCCCGATAAAACCACTTCCAACAATGACTGCCCTTTTTGAATTTCGCATTCTTTCTCGAATTACAATTCCGTCTTCTATTTTTCGCAAAGTATAGACATTTTTATAATCTTTTACTCCTGCTATATTAGGAATAATCGGTCGAGCTCCAGTTGCGATAATCAGTTTGTCATAATTTACGAGAAAAGCCTTTTTTTTATTACAAACTAATACTTGTTGTTGTACAGGAAGTATTTTTTCAACCTTAGATTCCAAATAAACCTCTATACCTGAAGCATTAAATTCTTCAACTGTACGAACCAATAACGAAGTATAGTCGGCGAAATTACCTTCTATATAATAAGGTAAACCACAAGAGGAATATGACACATGTGTATCATCAGTATAGATACTTACATCCGAGTTGGGTAAAAGTCTTTTAATTTTAGCTGCAGCCTTTGCTCCCGCGGCAACTCCACCAATTATAACAATTTTCATAGTTATAATCTAATGGAATGCAAAAAAATTTTCATTACACAATCGACTAATTTGTACTATATGTGTTCAAAATAACAGTTTTCATAAATTCGCAATAAGCATCTTTATCGTTATCAATATCTTCTGCTTTTTTAATTAAATCTTTAAGCTCTACAATTATTTGCTTTCTTATAAGGTCTTCATACATGAAATACACACCCCGTTGTTATCTATTACAAATAACTAAACGGAATATTTTCTATAAAACTTTAATAAATTAAGTCAAATATTAAGAAATATAAAAGCTGGATTAAACCAGCTTTTAAAACAATTATTTTTGATATTCACTATATTCCTTAGCAACTTCTCGCCATTCATCTTCCAACACACTGTAAGCGTGGCTCCAGAATTTTTCTATTGCATATGTTTCACGCTCTTCTTTATGAAGAATATGAACAACAACATCGCCATAATCAAGTAAATTCCAACGATTTTTAATATCATTCTCTTGTCTTATTGGCAATCTTGAAAACACAGTTTTTACTTTATCTTTAACCGTTTCCATCAAAGCTTTTACTTGTGGAGTTGAATCCCCTGTTGCTATAACAAAATAATCTGCAAGAGATGAAACATTACTAATATTCAAAATAGTAATATCTTTCGCCAGTTTATCATCTAAAAATTGTGCAACTGCACACGCAAACTTATGTGAATCGATTTCGCTCATTATTAACCTTTCTAATTTTCCATCATATCAACACGGCGTTGATGCCTACCGCCTTCAAACTTTGATTCTAACCATATATCAACAATATCCATTGCCAAATTTATACCGATTACACGCTCTCCAAGGCAAAGGACATTGGAATTGTTATGAGCTCTAGAGGCTCTAGCAGAGAATGTATCACCACATAAAGCTGCTCGAATACCCTTAACCTTATTAGCTACAATAGACATTCCAATACCTGTTCCACAAATCAATATACCTCTGTCGGCCTCGCCAGTTGTAATCTTTGTAGTTACAGCCCTTGCTATGACTGGATAATCACAAGAATCAGTAGAATACGTGCCTACATCAACACATTCGTAGCCTTTTTCCTTTAAATGACTAACAATTTGTTCTTTATATTCGTAACCACCATGGTCAGAACCGATTGCAATTCTTAAATTTTCCACTTATAACATCTCCTTTTGATAACACAGATATGTCATAATCATTTTATCGTTTATATTTGTAAAAGTAAAGTTAAGAACAAATCTTTACAACAAAATAGAGGCATTATGCCTCTATAAAATGGAGTTTAATATCTCTATAAATTTTATTATGAACCACTTACTAACTGCATTGCCTGTTGTAATAAATCTTTATTTGAAGAAATTAGCTTATTTACAACTTCCATTTGCATTTTAGCCATTTGGTAATATGAAATATTACCTTTAAAATCAGCATTTGATAATTCGATTAAACCTGAACGAATTTCGCCACAACCTAAAACTGGTTTACCAGATTCTTCTGTTTCTAAGAATAAACCGTCTTTGTATTCATATAGTCCAGCCGCATTATGGAAATTACGAGTAGTTATACGATACAATGGAACAACTTTTTTCCCATTTTCTGCTTTACCTACAATGGTTCCATCATTTTTAATCTCGTATTCGTCATATTTTCCAAGATATTTACCATTATTTGGGTCAATCCACATTTTAATACTTGTAGTAGGAACATCTAAAGCCCCACCTTTTAAAGACGTTTGTTGATACAAATCAGCACTGATAGTTTTAGGACCTTGCATGATTTCACCTTTGTCATTCAAAATATAACCTTGAACAGTGTTACCATTTTTTGCACGATAAACACCCTCTCCATCAAAAGTAAATTCACCTAAACGGGTATATACACTCTTGCCATCTGGAGTTTTTGTTAAGAAAAATCCTTTACCTTCTAAAAATACGTTATCCTTAGAAGTTCCTGGAGTTGATTTACCTTGACCCATGTTTTTTGCATAATCATCACTAATAGTACCACCAAGAAAAGTCTTAAAGTTTACCTGCTTTTCTTTAAAACCTGGAGTATAAATATTTGTCATGTTATCAGTAATTACATCAATCCAGTTTACGGTTGCATATTGTGTATTTATTGCAGTTATAAAAGCATCATTCATCTTTTATTACTCTCCTTGTTGTTGCTTATTACGTCTTCTTTCATTTTGCTGTTTGCTACTATTTGAATATGATAAATCAGAATATGGCAAATCATTTTCTCTAAAAGTAGCTTTTAATGATTCAATATTATTTCTCAAATACTGTTCAACAGCCTTATCTCCTGGGATAAAACGAGCTGATAAAGCTCCATCTTGACCAATTCTCAAAATTACAGATACATTCTGGTCAAAATCAATTCTTAGTGGCTGATTTGTTTCACGGGCATTACTTAAAGCGTTTAATAAAGTTTGAGAAATTTTAGCATTTTTAGCCACTTCAGCAAAATCTCCACCATTTGCAATCATATTTTGAGCTTGCAGTGCGATATTTTGTCCAGAAACATCTTCTGATTTAGTTAAATTTATGAAAAATTGTGCATCATTTTGAGTTAAGCTAACTTGATTAGTATTATCAGAACCAAAAGAGAATATGCTACTAGCAGCTTGAACATCAGAGGTTTCACTCATTTGTGCTAAACCATTTTGAGCCATCATTTGCATAATGTCACTAGATAGCATTTTATTAGCATCATTTAAAGACAACGAACCATATTGGCTATAATCTGCATTCCCATTCAATGTCAAATTATCGTCATCTTCCTTTGCATCTTTTTTATTTGTTTCTGATGATTGTGTCTTATCGACATCTTTTGATTTTGTTTCTTCAACTTTTGAATCTTTTTTGTCCTCTTTTGAAGAAACTTTGTCCATTTCATCTTTAAAAGAAGAATCCGTTGAAGTTTTTTTAGCACTATCAGAATTGGAAGCACTAGAAACTTGAGCTGATGAAGTTGTACTACTAACTGTTGATGAAGATGATGTTGCTTCGATACCCATTGTTAATTACCTTCTATTTTTCTTAACTGATTTAATATGTCTTTTTCTTCTTCCTCGGCTCTTTCTTGACTTTGTTTGAAAAATCTAGTAACACCGAGTTCTGAAAACTGTTTTAACTCTGCAGCTTTTTCTTCTTTGAGATAAGCTTCTTTGTTTTTTTCTTTGTGCTTTTCAAGCACCTTGACAGCCTGTTCACATTTTACGAGTTTTTCGACTTCTATATCTAGCTTATGTTGAACATCTTGCCTTATTTGCTCCAATTGTTCTGCCTTTTCCCACAGATGCTGAAGAAAATTATCATAAGCTTCATACATCATAGGATCAGCTGAACGCATTCCTGCTTTTGTGTCCAAAATATCTTGATTATTCTTCTTGATATTTTGTTCCGCTTCAAATACAGCTTGTTGTGCTTTTTGAACTTTCATTCGCTGCTCTTCTTTTTGGTTAATTCTAAAATCCAAAACTTTTTGCAATCTGTATCTGAATGGCATGTCTGTACTCTTTCTCAATATATTATGCGGGATTTCACAAGAGTAATAAACATCTAAACGTATGATATTGTTATAATGAAATATTTAAAAAAGTCAATAATAAAGCCCCCAAGAAAACTCTTAGAGGCTTTATTTTAAGTAATCGTTAAAAATCCTTATTATTCTTCAGTTGACTCTTGTGCAGGTTCAGCAGAAGCTTCATGAACTGACAATGCAATTCTTTTATCCGCAGGATTAAATTTAATTATATAAGTACTAATTTTATCTCCTACTTGAAGAATTGATTTTGATTCATTTTGGTAATCAACAACTTCATTGTGAGGCAATAAAGCTTCAACACCAGGGAATACTTCAACAAAAGCTCCAAAATGTTTTAGTCTTGTAACAGTACCTTCAACTTTGTCACCTTCTTTGATTTGTTTTTCAGCTTCAATCCATGGATCTGGTTCAAGATTTTTTAAGCTTAAAGATACTCTTTGCTTGTCATGGTCAACAGAGATAACTTCAACATCAATTTTATCTCCAACATTCAAAATATCAGTTGGATGGTCAATCCATCTCCAAGATAATTGAGAAAGAGGAAGTAAACCATCAATACCACCTAAATCAATGAATGCACCGAAATCAGTAATTCTAACAACTTCGCCTTTAACAACTTGTCCAGCTTCAATTTGAGAGAAAATATTCTTTCTAGTTTCTTCTGCTGAATCTTCATAAACCTTTTTATTAGAAAGAATGAAGTTGTTTTGTTGTGCATCTAAAGTTAAAATCTTAAGTTCTAATTTTGAGCCAACTTCAACATCTGCTTCCCTAGTTCTAAGTTGAGAAGAAGGAATAAAACCTCTAACTCCAGAAACTTCAACTAATACACCACCCTTAACAACATTTACAACTGTACCAAGGATAGTTTCATCATCAGCCTTAGCTTTTTCAAGCTCTTTCCAAGCATATGCAAAATCAACTTTCTTTTTAGAAAGTAAAAATTTCCCATCTTCGTCTTCTTCTCGAATAATTAAAAATTCACCTTCTTGACCTTTTTTGAATTTCTCTTCAATATTTTCGCCTTTATCAACGGCTTCGTAAGTAGGAATTACAGCTGTTGTTTTAGCTCCGATGTCAACCATTACACCTTGGCTATCGAATCCACACACTGTTCCTTTTACTAAATCACCTTTTTGAAACTTGTAATCATACTTATCCAACAAAGCTTCAAAATCCATTGTTTCCTTTTTTGTAACCATAACTACTCCATTGTCAAATAGACACTAATATATTAAATACACGTACATACTAGCAAATTTTTTGCAATATGTAAAGGATTGTAAAATTTACTTAATATTTTCGCATTCTTTCATCATTGATGAAACAGCTTTCATGGCTTTTGAAAATTGTTTTTCTACAAAATCAATAGGGCCTCTTGCCCCAGTTGCACCAGAAAGAAGCCATTCATCACCAGATTTTGTTTCATGCAAACATTTGAAAGAATTTTCATTAACATCTATTCTAACTCTTTCACTAGGGTTAATGTTAAACTGATATTTAGAATTAACTCTTGGAAATTTAGTAACTACATTTAATCCATTTAATTTCATATTATTCTCCTTTTTACTATTATTTTTAAAACGGATGAAAGAAAATTTTGCGACTAAAAAAAGAGGTTCTTAACAAAAGTTAAAATGAATATTACAAAACATTAAGCACAATAAAATATCTTCAAAACCTAACTGGGAGCGGAATATAATATA
>ERZ773157.262-NODE-262-length-66284-cov-8.747286_pt1 | contig 66284 bp, 53 predicted proteins | sample MGYA00511480_ERZ773157 | MGnify/ENA primary metagenome ERZ773157 (study PRJEB29015, sample SAMEA2737863) | human gut metagenome | biome: human gut; feature: human-associated habitat; material: faeces | place: China | collected 2012 ... | reverse complement strand
AGAAAATCAAGCCTCATGAGTGGGAAAAACTTCCGTGGCGCTGGATTGTCGAACGTACCTTTACTTGGATGAATGCTGCTCGCCGCGTCCGTCACAGCTCAGCCTGTATTTACCAAGACGGAGGATGTTCGAGCGAAATCTTCGTAGCAATTCTTCCCGGCAAGGAACCGGTGGTGGGCACCTGACCCGATGGGAGCCGCCCGCAGCAAAAGGAGCGATGCGCTTTTTTGCTGCATCGCTCCCTGAGAATGTTTCCTTATGCCGTAGCCATATCAGCAGCGCTGATGGCTATCATCCAGTCCATGTTTACTTGGAAAGCACCTCCATGGGGAAGTCGCCGCGGATCAAGCCAGCCTCATAGGCAGCTTTGCGCTCATCGACGATTTGCTGGCCGCCAACGTCCAGGATGGCCTGCACGCAGCGATCATACACCGCGTCAAATTCGGCCGGATCGCAGGTCAGGGCGTTGGTGAGCAGCTCAGCCTGCTTTGCCAGCACCATCTGGCCGTAGTCGGCCTCGGCCTTAATCGCCACGGTGAAGCCGATGGGTGCATAGGAATCCTTGGCCATGTACTCATAGGAACGTGCGACGACATCCTCATAGCCGGTGAAGGCCAGGGCGCTGTACTTATTGTTCAGCTCATCATTGCCGAAGCTGTTGCCATTGGACAGGAACACCAGGTCGACAGCGGACAGCCACTTCTGGTCGTCGGGCAGGTTGTCATTAGTTACACGGCCAACGGGCAGGCCGTCCTCGTTCAGATGATCATAGTGAACGCCTTCAATGCCATTCTGCAGGTAGAACATGTTTTCAGGCTGAGCCATCCAGTCCATGTACTTCATCGCGGCAACAGCGGTCTCCTTATTCACCCAGCTGGGAATGAAGATGCAGATGCCGTTGGCGGCATAGTTCTCGTGAAGGGTGTAGCCGTCAGGATTCACGAAGGGGTTAACAGGGATCCACTCGGCGTCCTCGCCCACGTTCTTCTTCATCTCATCGCTGTAATCGGGCCAAACCTGCGTGGGACCCTCGATGTAGAAGCCCGCGTAGCCCTGGTTCAGATCGCGGTCGCGGATGTCGCCGTTATCAATGGCGAAATTCTCAGAGATCAAACCCTCATTGTACAGGGTATTCAGCAGACGATAGGCCTCCTTCGCGCCGGGCATCTGCTCGTGATACAGGGAGTACCAGTCCTCCTTGGTGATCTTGGAGAAGTCCAGGAAGGAATCCACGATCACGGAGGTGGAGAACAGCGGGCTGTTCTCATACAGCTTCATGGCGTAGGGAACCGTCTGCTCGCCGCCCAGCTTGGCTTCCTTGGCCGCGCGCAGATAGGCAACCCACTCCTCGGTGGTGGTAGGCTCCGCCATGTTCAGCTTGTCCAGCCAGTCCTTGCGGATGAACAAACCGAGCTTGGCCACATTGATGCGGCGGGCAGGGATATAATACTGCACCTTAGTGCCGTTCTCGTCAAACTGACCATATTCCAGTACGCCCTGACCCAGAAATTCGGATACGTTCGGGCCATACTCCGCCAGCAGGTCGTTCAGCGGGGTCAAACCACCCATGTTGACATACTGCTGCACCAGAGCTGTGTCATAGGTATAGCAGATGTCAGGGGCGGTGCCGCCGGCTAACCAGGTGTTCAGGATGTCGGTCTCGCTCCAGCGGGACACGGGCACAAGTTCCACCTTGATGTGATTGGGGTCGCCAAAGTTTTTCTGGATGTAGTCGTGCTGCAGGTTGCTTTCAACGCTCAATCCAGACACAGAGCGGTCGAAGCACTCGACGCGCAGGGTGATCCAGTCTTCAGCGTTGGCTGCGGCAGGGATGCTCAGGCAGGACGCGACCAGGATGAGCATCAGCAGGTAGGACAGGAACTTCTTCATGGTTTCCACTCCTTTGTTGATTATATTTCAACCGTCATTCTCCAGACGGCTGAATGCGTAGGGAAGATTAGCCCTTGACAGCACCCACGGTCACGCCGGACACGAAGTAGCGCTGCAGGAAGGGATACACCACCAGGATGGGCAGCGTGGCGAAGATGATGGATGCGGACTCGATGGACTCGGATATGCTATGACCCAGATCAGCGCTGTTGCCCTCTACGGCGGAGATGTCCAGGGTGGTGGAGCCTTTGATCAGGTTGTACAGCTTCAGCTGCAATGGCTGCAGGGAAGCGGAGGAGATGTAGTACAGCGCGTCGGAGAAGCTGTTCCATTTGCCCACCGCGTAGAACAGAGAGAGGGTTGCGATGGCGGGGAGCGTCAGAGGCAGGATGACCTTGAGCAGCACCTGAAAATCCGTAGCGCCGTCGATGATGGCGGCTTCCTCCAGCTCGCCGGGAAGGGCGCTGATGAAGGAGCGCAGGATGATCATATTATAGGTGGAGATCAGTCCCGGCAGGATGAGCGACCACATGGAATTGATGAGGCCGTAGTTCTTAATCGTCAGGTAGGTGGGAATGGCACCGCCGTTGAAATACATGGTAAAGATGACAAACAGCGACAGAAGCCGGCGGCCGCGCAGGCGCTTCTTGGTCATCGGATAAGCCAGCAGAATCGTCATGACCATCGCCATGGCCGTGTAGATAACCGTCAGCTCGATGGTGTAAAACAGGCTGCGGATCATGCTGGCGTCGCGCACAATGGCTTTGTAGGCGTTGATCGTGGGCTCGACCGGCAAAAAGGCCACGTCGCCCCGTAGAATGGCGGATTTGGAGCTTAGGGACACGCTGGCTACGTTGATGATCGGCAGCACGCAGATCAGCACAAACAGCATAATAATCGTGACCAGGATAACCTGAGCGAGGGTCACCTTCTTTTTCTTTTCAGGCATGAGAACCTTTGTCTGCACGGTAGTCATGATTCTCATCCTCCTTTCTTACATGATGCCTTCCTCGCCAAGGCGGCGAGAGACAAAGTTGGCGGTGGTGATCATAACAAGGCCGACGACCGACTGAAACAGACCAATGGCTGTTGCGCGGGCAAACTGCGCGTTTTTGATGCCTGCGCGGTACACAAAGGTCGAGATAACGTCGCAGTAGTCCTGCACCATGGTATTGCCGATCACAAAGGGCCGGTCGAAGCCGATATTCATCATCTGCCCCACGTTCAGGATCAGCAGAACCACGATGGTGGAACGGATGCCGGGAAGCGTCACATGCCAAATCTGCTGCATCTTGTTAGCGCCGTCGATCTTGGCGGCCTCAAACAGCTCCTGGTTGATGCCGGTGATGGCCGCCATGTACAGGATGGTTCCCCAGCCCATGCTCTGCCACACACCCACCAGCACATAAGTGACGCGCCAGTAAACGCCGTTGGTCAGGAAGGGGATATTATTGGAAATAAGGTTCATCTTCATCAGCGTGGAGTTGACAACGCCGGTGGTAGGGGCAAAGATCGTCAGTACCATGCCGCCGATGATAACCCAGGACAGGAAATGGGGCAGATACAATAGCGTCTGCGACACGCGCTTAATACCTGTGGATTTGATCTCATTGAGCATGATAGACAGAATAATGGGTACCGGAAAGCCGACAATCAGATCCAGGAAGTTCAGCAGCAGCGTGTTTTGCAGCGCAATAGAAAAGTCTCTCATCTTAAAGACAAACTCAAAGTTTGCCATGCCCACAAACTGACTACCGGCAATCCCCTTGAACAGATTGTAGTTCTGGAAGGCGATCACGATGCCATGCATGGGCGTATAACGGAACATAATATAGAAGATAACCGGCAGGATCATCATCAGATACAGCCGCCAGTCGCGCTTTAGGCTGATCGCTAAGCCGTGAAGCCAGGATTGTCTCTTCTTTGCGTGTGCCAGACCAGTCATGAGGGTTCCTCCTTTGCTCTGAGGGCGCGTTTACTTCACTCAATTTTTGCGGCGCGCCCATGTGCGATATGGAAGCTTATTTCTCGTTTGCTCCATCTTGCTGGCTATAACATACTACAAAACTGACAACTGTTCCACTAACAATACTGATTATTCCTATCATCCTTGACAAAAATCGACCGTATGTGCCTTTCAAAAACATATGCTTTTCGGTATAATGATAGCAACGACAGGAAGAAAGTTGAAGGACGCAGCATGACGGCAAAGAGGAACCGGCATAAGCAATCAGTTCAGCCCAAGGTCATTGAGATTGCAACGAGAAAGTATCTCGCCATTGCCATTGTGATCACCTTCCTGCTCTCCGTGATCCTGACGGTGATCCAAATCGTCTCCCTGTCAGGCTACACCTCCCACCTGGCCGATACGGGTGCACGACAATTAGAGCAGCGGCTGGAACTTGCGCTGCAAAACATTCAGAGCAACGCATCCATGCTGCGCGTAAGCCGTGAGACCGCCAAACTGAGTCAAACTGTCTCCTTCACGGAGGAAGCACTACGCAGCATCAACTATATGGAAACCCTCAACACCATCAAGCTGACCGACGACGCGCTGTATGACATCTGGGTGCTGAACGAGGATCGCGGCGTGGTCTACACAGCCAGCCGTACCCGATACAGCGCAGACGTTCCGGCCATCCGCAATATTGTGGAAGAAACAGCGCAGGAAGCGTGGGACGAGGGATTTGCCATCGCTCAGGTGGATGGATATCCCGGACAGGAGATCAGTCGTTCATGCCTGATCTACCGGCAGCGTTTAGACGTGTCGGACGTGGGTTTTCACGGCGCTGTCTATCTCTTGCTGGACTGCAAAAAGCTGTACGCCTCCTTGCTTGAACACAATGACAGCCTGGAGGAGCTCATGGTGCTCACCCACGACGGACGCACGGTCTGTTCTCAGCCGATGAACTCTCAGCCGGTCGGCGCACGGGTTGAGGCGGCTATTGACTTTCTCGCGTCCCCCAATGAGACTTACCAGCACTGGGTTGACGGAGGAAAAATCTGTTCCGCCTATCGGGGCAGGCATTTCCTCTATGTGGTATGGGTGTCGGGCGATATTGTGATCATGACCGTGGTGCAGCAGGCGCTGTATGCGCTGATAGTGCTGGCGGTGTTCATCATGGTCATCGTCATCAGCTTCCGCATGATTGCGCGGCAGATGAACCGTCCCATCGCCGAATTGCAGGCTACCCTTGAACGTCAATTGCAGGAACAGTCGATCCCAACCGACACGGCCAGGGAAGCCACCAACGTCCTGACTCAGGTATCGGAGCAATGGCATGCCAGCGATGGGCAGGAAACCATCCAGCAGATGGATCTTCAGCTCTATGAAGCCGTCACTTCCAACAAGCTGACCGAAAGTATGCTGGTTCATCTGGCATCCTTCGATCATTATGTGTTCCTACTTTGCGATATTGACGAGCCGCATCAGCACATTGTCGAGGCGCGTAAGCTGTCGCCCTTTCTGGATTATCTGCTGCGCTATTCTCTCCGAGGTATTCTGGGGGAGGGGGAAAGCTCCTACACAGTGCGGATCAATGAGTGGTCCATTGCCGCCGCCGTCAGTTTCCAGAACAGCCCCTCCGAACAGGCGCGTCAGGCACTGATGGACAAATCGTCAGCCCTTATGCAGGCTTTCACCACCTGCACGCTCAGCTTTTCCTGCTCCTCCGTCTTTTCCGGACGGGAGCATGTGGCCGAGGCGCTGAACGAGGCCAAGCGCGCGATCCGCTGGAAGCTGGTGCGCGGCGTCGGGTGCACCATCCTTTATACGCCCGGAATGGGCGTGTCAAGATCCTTTACGTTCCCGCAGGCAAAGATCCAGAGCATTGTCTCGTCGATTGACCGGGGAGAAAACGCGATTCATGAACGCCTGAGGGAGCTGCTTGCAAAGCTGCTGGAGAGCGACGCAGGTATGGACGACCTGGAGTTCGCCGTGTCCCAGCTCTTAGGCGTGCTGATCCAGACGGCCTTTCGCAAGGGCGTGCAGTTCAACGCCTTGTTTGACGAACCGGAGCATTCCCCGTTCCGTTATCTGAGCAGCTTTGACACCTTGGAGCACATGCTGACATGGCTGGAGGGCAAATTTGTTCAGCTTTCCAGGCAGTTGGCTAAGGCGCACAAGGGCGGCAGCGGCTATACGAACAAGTTTATCCGCTACATCGGCGATCACTATGCCGAGTCTCTTACGCCCGAGGATGTGGCAAGCGCGCTGGGAATCAGCTATTCCTATCTCAGAAAGATCATATCGACGGAGATGGGAACAACCTTTTCAGCCTATCTGCTCGGCATCCGCCTTGAAAAGATGAAGGAATTGCTGGTGAATACGACCATCTCCCAGCGGGATATTGCCGAGCAGGTCGGCATTGGCAGCGAGCAGACCATGTATCGTCTGTTCAAACAGTATATGGGATGCTCCCCCGGCGAGTATCGGAAGCATCCCTCCGCAGACAGTACCATAGCCGCCGAGACGGCGGATGAATATCATGAAAGCGAGGAATAATCACATGGACAACCTGAAGTATCTGGAACATGTCGTGGAGCTTGGAAAGGTCCAGGCTGCAACCACGCCCGAGGAAATGTCCGGCGCGTTTGACGCGTTCAACGGCTTCCTGGGCCTGTATTACGATCTGGCGAAGATGGAGCTGCAAAAGGCCGGGATCGACACGCCGCCTATTCGAAACTTCGCCATTGACAAGGCGCTTGAGCGCATCGACGCCCGCCTGGACTGCGCTGATTTCACCATCCCCGCGCTGATCCGTATGCTGCGCGAGCATCGCGGAACGCGCCTGAATGAGGAGCAGGCACAGAAGATTGAACAGAGTCTGATTCATTTCAAGTATTGGCTGGACGAGCCCGGCGATGTGCACGCCTGCTTCTTCACCGAGAATCATCAAATCCTGTATCACAGCGCCGAATATCTGGTGGGGCAGATGTATCCTGACGTGGTGTTCCCCAACAATGGCATGACCGGCGCTGAGCATCACGCCCATGCCACCGCCTTCCTGCGCCGCTGGCTGAACTGGCGTGAGCGCTTCGGCTTCAGCGAATGGCTGACTCAGGGATACTACATGGAGGACATGCTGGGTCTGGTCAACCTGATGATCTATGCCGACGAGGCGGATATCCGCACCCGCTGCCGCATGCTGATTGACATGCTGGTGTTTGACCTGGCGGTCAATCATTTTGAAGGGCACTTGCCCACCACCCATGGCCGCGTCTATACCCGCTTTATCATCGAGCCCGACTATGAGGATTGCTCCGCCGTGATGGCGCTGCTGTTTGATAAGGGATACGCCGGCACCATGAGCAACTGCGCCGTGATGTTGGCTGCCAACGGCTATGTTTGTCCCAAGGCTATCCTGGCGGCAGCAGCGGCTCCCACGGGAATCCAAACCAACCGCGAGCGCATGAGCATCGACGTGGCGGACGCCAAGTATTATGGCGTGGATCCCGCCGACTTTGACAACATCATGTTCTTCTGGGGCCAGCAGACATACTCCGACCGCCTGACCATTGAGAACTCGCTGAAGGTGTTCCCCACATGGAACTGGATGACTAACCGTGTCCGCGCCTACTATGAGCGCTACAAGCTGCATGATGAGGCTGGTGTGCCCTGCGTGGATGCGCCCGACTTCACAGCCATGACACAGGTGGACATCTACACACGCCGTACGCCGGACTATATCCTCAGCTGCGCGCAGGATTTCCGCAAGGGCCGCATGGGCTATCAGCAGCATCCCTGGACGGCCTCCCTGGGCGGCAAGGCAGTCATCTTTACAACCAATCCCGCTTCCACCGAGTATTCCAACCGTCCCAACTGCTGGGCCGGCAACCTGACCCTGCCCCGCGCCGTGCAGCATGAAAACGTGCTGCTGTGCCTGTACCGCGTTGAACCCGACTTTGTGGATTACCTCTATTCCCACCTCTACTTCCCCAGGCATGAGATGGACGAGGTGGTGGAGAAGGAGGGCTGGATCTTTGGCCGCAAAGGCGATGGGTATGCGGCGGTGTATTCGCTGCTGCCCGGCTACTGGGAAAAGAAGGATCCCGCCATGTTCAAAGAGCTGTACGCCGAAAGCTGGCAGGAGAAATATGACCGTGCCGACGATTATGAGTACATCGCGCAGGGTCACGCAAACGTGTGGGTCATTGAAATGGGCTCCAAGGCTGAAAACGGCAGCTTTGAGGCGTTCATGGACGGCTTTGCCGGGAAAAAGGTGTGCGGCGACACGCACAACCTGATCTACCAGTCTCCCTCTCAGGGTGAGATCACCTTCGGCTGGAACAGGCCCCTGACCGTCGGGGGAGAAACCATCTGCATCCATGGCTACAAGCGCTATGATAACGAGTTTGCTCAGACGGAATTTGACGCGGGCGCAATCGAGATCAATGCCGGCGGTCATCAGACGATTCTTGACTTTGAAAAGGCCGAGCGCACGGATATTTAAGGCACTACCGCACAATTCGTCGGCAGCGATGGCGATGCCTTTTCTGCCATCTGCTTCTTGCAGAAATCTCGATTTACCTCCAGTAAACCTTCGATTTCTGCAATCGCATCTGACAAAAAATGCATTCGCCATCGCACCAACTCATTTGTGCGGTATTGCCTTAAGGCAACGCCGCACAATTCGGCGGCGCGTCGGGCGATGTCTTTTCCGCCAGCCGACCACCTCATTTGTGCGGTGTTACCTTAATATGCGCTCCGCTGTTTGAGCGACCGGGTATAATTCCCGGTCACAGAAAATGATTGAGGTATTTCCTGTGAGAAAGATGTGCCTGCTCTCGTTTCTCCTTCTCCTGCTGACGCTGCCGTTCCTTGTGCATGGGAGCGCGTCGGCACAGACGGAAACGCTTCGCGTCATGGTCTATGACCGGGAGAACATGCCCGAGGAATATGGCTCCTGCGAGGACAACGCCTGGGTACGCTATATTCAAAGCCGGGTGCTTCGCGAACTGGATATAGATCTGCAATTTGTGCGTGTGAAGCGCGCGGATGACGTGGCGCAGATCAATCTGCTGGCAGGTCAGAACGAACCGCCGGACATCATGTTCACCTATGAGTATGATTTCTGGCTGACGCTGTGCCGCAATGGACTGGTTGCCGACATTACCGACGAGCTGGAGGAAAACGGCTCCTATCTGAAACGAAGTCATGCCTCTGTGCTGCCGTATGGAGAAATCGACGGGCGGCAGTACGCGATTCCCTCCCTGCGCAGCACCACCGATGTGACCAGCGCCTTCATCCGCAAGGATTGGCTGGATCGTTTGGGAATTGATCTGCCAAAGGAGGAAAACGGCTGCTATGCCCTGACGGCGGAGCAGCTGCTGGAAATCCTGCGGTCCTTCCAGCAGGCCGACTTTGCCGGCCGCGGCACGGATGCTCCCGCCTTCCTTAGCTACGGCACGACCTATTGGCCGATGCTCCTTTTGATCGAAGGCTTCTATGAGCAGGATGCTATCTCCGACGAGGATCTGGCCTCGCGCCCCTTCTTCCTGTACGATGGGGCCAAGGAGGGCTATCGCTATCTGAACACCCTGTATAATGCTGGGCTGCTCAACAGCGATTTCGCCATGATCGGGGAGAACGATAAATCCCAGTATGGGCAGGCCATCATTAATGGCGACGTTGGGTTTTGGTGCAATGATTCCTGGTATGGGTTCGACAGCGTCAACGGGGCTTTGACAAAGCTGTACAGCACCGACCCATCCGCGGAGGTTGCGGCTGTCGACATCCTTGCTCCTGATGGACGGCCTGCCTATAAGTACACCTATCATCCCTATGGCATGATGGTATTCGTCTCCTCCCGTAGCGCGCATACGGACGCAGCCGTGCGCTATTTGAACTGGCTTGCGCAGCCGGAGAATGATTTCGTCCTTCGTTATGGCTTTGAGAACGAGCACTACACGCTGGAGGGCAATATGCCCGTTGCAGTAAGCAGCAGCCAGATGCAGCAGCCAAGAATCAGCGTGACTGACCTAGCGCTGATGTACAACGGATACGCCTATGCTCCGGACGACGATATAGATGCACGGCTGTCGCTGGGTATGTATATGGAGCGGCTGCGAAGCCTGCGGCGGGACGCGTGGCGCGTCGCGATGACAAACACCTTTTCCATCCCGACGCTTACCGGCTATATCCCCGCGTCGCTGGAAACGGTTAACATCCTGGCCGCGAAGGAAAGGGAGCTCCGCATACGAACCATCATGTGCCCGGCTGAGAATTTCGATGAGGAATGGGATCGCTGCGTGGCCGCCTATCTCTCCGCGGGCGGCAGCCGCGCCATTGAAGCCAAGCGTTCCGCCTATCGCGAAAGCATTGCAGAAAAGAAAGGAAATTGACCATGGGATACTATTTTGACGATCGCAACAGCGCTGCCTGGAGCTATGGCGACGATGCCGGGAGAATCATTGATCTGCTTGGAACCCGATTTATGGGGGAAAATCCTGTTACGCCCTTTATCTGGCGCACCTTTGATGAGTCAGGCATTCAGGCGGATCGAAAGGCGCGATATCTGCTGGATTTTGCGCGGCGTTTTCCCGGCGGAGAGAATGGCGAAATTGTCTATGCCGCCGCCGACCTATACTGTCCGCAGGCCAAGAGCTCCGGCTTCATGGTGGAGTGCGACGGTCCTGTTCAGGTGTGGTTGAATGAGGAAAGGGTGTTCCAGTCCAACGGCAATCAGGAACGCACCCATGAAAAATGCAGGATTGATGTGTCGTTGAGGGCAGGCTACAATCGTTTCGTATGGCGCTGCGAGCGGACGGAGATCGGCTTTGGCTGCGCTTTCGCCAATGCCATGCCGCAGTGGGAGCCCTGTAATTATGTACTGCCCTACAAGGAATATGACGGGGAGGCAGGAATCCTCTACACGGAGCCGGTGGATGAACGGATGCAGATTGACGTGGGCAGCTTCTTTGGCGACTTTATGCCGCCGGAGCTGACCTGGCTTCCCCGCGCGGAGAAAAAGTCCCTTGTCGGGGCAGGCGTATATGCGGCGTGGCTCAAGGGAAGCGTCCGTGTCCCCCTTGCCGCCCATGACGCTGTAACCCTGATCGTGGACGGTAAGCCCGGACGGGTTATCCCCGGAGCACAGCATGATGTTGTGGCCGTCGGCCCCTATCAGGCGGTGGCCGCGCTGGTGAGCGACAGCGACTGGGCTTGGAGGAAGCCTCCTGTGCATATTCATGGAAGGACGACACCTTATCTCATCATGGGCCCGCTGAAAACCGCGGATACTTCAGCCTTCACCGCATGCGCCATGGGACAGCTGGTTGAGGGCGCGGAGGGGACAATCACCTGGCGCACTGGCTTTGACGGCGTTGCTCTGCGTCCCTATGTGGAAAGCAAGCTCTTTGGCCGCTGGACTTATCCGCTGGGCGTTACGCTCTACGGCATGTGGCAGGCGGGGCATTTCCTGAGCCGCGAGGTCATGAACGACTATGTGACAAGCCATGCGGATCAGGTCGTCTCCATCCATGAGTATGCGCTTTATGATCAGGCAAGGTATGGCTTTCCGGGGGTCAATCAGCAAATCTGCTGGCTTGACGCGCTGGACGACTGCGGCTCCTTTGGCTCCATGATGCTGGAATGCGCCAAGCCCGGCGACGCGGCTGTCCGCAAGCTGGCTGATGCCATTGGGGAATATATGCTCCATGAACAGCCCCGCACCTCCGAAGGAGCTTATTGCCGCCGCGACGATACCATCTGGGCGGACGATATGTATATGTCTGGCCCCTTTCTGTGCCGCTATTCGGAGCTGACCGGTAGTATGGAAGGTATGAACGCCTGCGCTAATCAGCTGCTTCAATACAAGGACCTCCTCTTTATGCCCGACAAACAGATCATGTCCCACATGCGCTGTTTACGAAACGGAAAGAGCAACCGTATCCCCTGGAGCCGAGGCAACGGCTGGGTGCTGTTCACCCTCAGCGAGCTGCTGCAAAAGCTGCCGGTCGGCCATGAGAAGCGGCCTGCATTGCTATTGTTCTTCCGCGAGCTCAGCGCAGGGTACATGAAGCTGCAGGATGCCTCCGGATTGTGGCATCAGATTCTTGATGAACCCGGTACCTATCTGGAGTCCTCGGTGACGGCCATGTTCATCTGCGCCTTCTCCCGCGGCCTGCGTAACGGCTGGTATGATGTGGCGGTGCTGGATGAGGTACGCAGCGCCGTCGAGCGTGCCTGGAAGGGCTTGTGCGAGCAGGCGATTGACCGGGACGGCAACCTGTACGGCGTGTGCCGCGGATCAGGTTTCTCCTTCTCCCGCGCCTATTATCGCACGCTGATGTGGAACTTCAACGATACGCATGGCATTGGTATTGTCATGCTGGCAGGCGTTGAGTACCTGAAGCTGACGACGAAGGCTTACGGAGCTGGCAGCCTATAAAAAACTGCATAGAGAATCCGCCCCAGCGCTATCGGCAATGCTGCGTCATCACGAAAAATGCCGCTGCTGTACTTCTGCCAGCAGCGGCGTTTTTCGTGCAGGGAATGAGGTTTGCCGAATTTCCTGTCGCTCTCCGCAGAGAGCGAAACTCCCCATCGGAGAGTGCACGAGCCCGACCAACGGGAGGGATACCACCGTCTGCTTGCAGGTGGTGAGTAAGTGCGCCCTTGCCAGGGAGAGGGCTTGACAAAGCCTCTTTTGGAATGTGATTTGTCAAGGGTAGATTTAGGGTAACACCGCACAATGAGGCAGTCGGCTGGCGAATGGATTTTTCGTCAGATGCAAATGCAAATTCCGAAGGTTTACTGGATGTAAATCGAGGAATTTGCATGCCGCAGATGGCGGAAAAGACATCGCCAGACGCGCCGCCGAATTGTGCGGTGGTGCCTTATCTTTATTTGGGGAAGAATCGGCTGATTTATTCGCGCGCCGCGCCGTACACGCGGCTGTCCAGCACGCCGATGTCCGGCAGATTGCGGTACTTCTCGGCGAAATCCAGCCCATAGCCGACGACGAACTCATCCGGAATCTTGAAGCAGTGGTAATCCACCGTCAGGTTGTGTTCGGGATTGCGGCGGTCGGGCTTGTCCAGCAGCGTCGCAATGCGGATGGAGGACGCGCCGCGGCCCATCAAATACTTGCCGAGGTAGAACAGCGTGTTGCCGCTGTCCACAATGTCCTCCACAATCAGCACGTCGCGCCCCTTGATGGACACGGACAGGTCTTTCTCCAGATTGACCACGCCGGAGGACTTGGTGGAGTTGCGATAGCTCGAAAGCGCCATGAAATCCAGCGTCACGGGCAAATCGACCTCGCGGATGAGGTCGGAGAAGAAGACGCTCGCGCCCTTCAAAATGCAGACCATCACCAGATCACGGCCCTGATAGTCGTGGGTGATTTCCCGTCCCAGCTGGGCAACGGCTTTCTGGATGTCCTCACGCTTGACGAGAATCTTCGTCATGTCTTGATACAGCTTGGCATTGGTGTCCATCGTGTTGTCCTCCTAAATATATGTAGGTTTCTATGTTGACTTAGTTGGCGTTGTCCTTTTTTTCGCGCAGGGGTGCGCCGCACACCTTGCACTGCTCCAGGTTTTTGTACGGTTCGTCGTCAATCTGCGTCCACTTGAAGGATGCCGTCAGCGGGCGATACCGCTGATTGATGGACGAGCAGTTCGGGTCGATGTGGTAATACGTTCCGCCGTTTTGGTTGTAGTAGAGAATCAAGTCCGGATGGCTGGTGTTCAGCACGGGCTGGGTGGCAAGGGCGTTGGTCGGGGTGGCGGTGCTTTCCTGCTCGTTGCTTTGCAGCGTCGCGGGGTCAACGTACCACACGCCGTCCTCCTTGACCATGCGCACCTTCCACAGGTAGACGCTTTCGCCCAGGGTGTTGTTCTTGTTGATGACGGCGCGCACCGTCACCATGCGGGCGATGTCGTTCGATGTGCCCGTGATGGCCGTAAAATCCCAGCTGACGGGCGTGCGGTTGGTCAGCACCTCGCCGAAGAGCTTCTGCGTCACCGCGTCCGTGCCGCCCTTGATGCTGCTGCGCCACGACGGGGCCGTCAGGTTGACCATTTGGCTGATGGCGTTGTTCTTCCACAGCGTGAAGAAGGAATGCAGCTGCGCGTAGCACTCCTCGGAGTCATCCACAGGCGTCGCGGTGGGCGTGGGCGCGGGATTGGGCGTGTCCGTCGCGGTCAGGTTGACATCGAGGTTATTGCCCGATGTACTCCCCTGCTGCATCTGGCCGGACTGATTCGGCTGCGCGGGGTTCTGATTGTCCGCCGCATTCGTCGCCAGTGCGCTGACGAGGCAGACGACCGCCGCCGACGCCAGCAAAAGCGACAGCACCAGCCGCGCGTTGGGCGTAACCAGCTCGCGGAGCCACAGCGCGGCGATGCTCGCCACCGCGCCGACGAGGACGACCCACTTCACCGCCGTCCACGCAAAGACCATGCTTAAAATGAAGAGAATCGGCAGCACGCCGAACATCAATACTTTTGCAATCGTATCCCACGGAATTTCCCTGTGCGCCGCCGGCTGCACCCGGAAGCCGCTGCGCCCCGACGTCGGGTACACGCGCTGACCGTCCGGCGTATACTGCGCGTACTGCTGCTCCGGCGGCAAATCCGTTTCCTGCGGATTCTGCTGGCTGTACCCCTGCTGATACCCCTGCTGCTCGTAGGGCTGCTGATACCCGCCGGGCTGCACAAACCCCTGCTGGTCATACGGCTGCTGCTGATAAGGCTGCTGGGCGTATGGCTGCTGCTGATAAGGCTGCTGGGCGTATGGCTGCTGATAACCCTGCTGCCCATACGGCTGCTGATAACCCTGCTGACCATAGGGCTGCTGATATCCCTGCTGACCATAGGGCTGCTGATAGTCCGCATACCCCTGCTGACCATATTGCGGCTGCCCATAGCCGTTTTGCGGCGCGTAGCCCTGACCATAGGCATCATTGGGCGCGTAGCCGCCATTCGGGGCATAGCCCTGCGCCGGCGGATAATTGCCCTGCGAAAAACCGGGCTGCTGAGGATTCTGTCCGGCGTCCCCGGCGCCATCATAGGGTGGACGGCTGTTGCTCATCCGGCTTCCTTTCCTTTCTTCCGCGCGATTGTGCGCGAAGTTCCCTGCCGCGCCTGCGGACGGAGGAATTGCACCCTCCCGCGCGCGGACTTTCACGCAAGCGCCTGAATCGCGCTTTACATGATAACGCATCTTACAGTATAGCACAAAAAAATGGCTTGTAAATAAGAAATCGGAAAAATTCATGGTTTGTTCGCCTGTAAGATGGAAAGAGTTCCACTTCCGTGCGCTTTTTATTCCGCATTCCGCATTCCAATTTCCGAATTTGCCCCCTTGCAAAACTCCTCAACCTATGGTAAGATAGAGCGTGCCGACGAAAGTCAGCGAAATATTGGAAGCGATGACCGGGAAACAGTAGCGCGTGGCAATTCCCCTTCCTATTTCCAAATGAGAATGTGCCAAGATGCGAAGCGAATTTTTTCTGCTGGCTAACGGGAGTGAAACGCAGCGTAGCAGCGCTACGCTAAGTGGAACGAGCGGACGACAGAATGGAAAAGGCACGAGCAGACGACGCAGGCGAATGCAGGAAATAGTATCACAGGCGGAAGTAGTCCACGCCGCCCTCAAACAGCGGCTGATACTTGTCGCCGGGTACGTTCTTGTAGAGATTTTCGCCGCTGCGCTCGGTGTGACCCATCTTGCCCAGTATGCGGCCGTCCGGGCTGGTGATGCCCTCGATGGCGAAATAGCTGGCGTTGGGGTTGAAACGCATATCCATCGACGGCGCGCCGGACAAATCCACATACTGCGTGGCAATCTGCCCATTCGCCGCAAGCTGACGAATCAGCGCTTCCGGGCCGACAAACCGGCCTTCGCCGTGGCTGATGGCGACCGTGTGAATGTCATCCACCTTGCAGCGGGACAGCCACGGGGATTTATTCGACGCAATGCGCGTGCGGACGAGCATCGACTGGTGACGGCCGATTTCGTTGAACGTCAGCGTCGGGCACTGATCAGACGTGTCGATGATTTCGCCATACGGCACAAGCCCCAGCTTAATCAGCGCCTGGAAGCCGTTGCAAATGCCCAGCATCAGGCCGTCGCGGCGCTGGAGCAAATCATGCACCGCGTCCTTCATGGCAGGATTGCGGAAGAACGCCGTAATGAATTTCGCCGAGCCGTCGGGTTCGTCGCCGCCGGAGAAGCCGCCGGGCAGGACGATCATCTGGCTGCGCGCAATCATGCGGCTGGCTTCGGCAATCGACTGCGTAATGGCTTCAGGCGTCAGGTTGTTGATGACGAGGATTTCCGCCGCGCCGCCTGCGCGCTCGACCGCCCGCGCGGTGTCGTACTCGCAGTTCGTGCCGGGGAAAACCGGGATGAACGCCAGCGGCTTGACCGTCTTGACGGCGGGCACGGGGTAGGTTTCCGCCGAATAGGAGAACTTCTCCGTCGTTTCGCCGGTGTGACCGCGGTAGGAGAACACCTTGTCCAGCTTGCCCTCGTAGATTTCCTGCATGGCGGTCAAATCAATGCGCTCGCCCTCGTACTCCAGCACCCACTCCGGCACGGTGTCGCCCACCTTCACGCCGAGGTCGATATCTTCGGTGCATTCCAGCAGCATCGCACCGATTTGCTGCGCGAAGAGATTGCCGTCGTAATCATCGTCGATACGCGTGCCAATCTGATTGCCAATTCCCATCTTGAACAGGCCTTCCGCCACACCGCCCAGACCCAGCGCCCACGCGGAAACCACCTTGCCCGCGCAAATGGCGGACAGAACGGCATCATAATTCGCGGTCAGCGCGGCGGTGTCATGCGGATCGCAGGAGACAAGGCGGATGGCGTGCCCCGCTTCCTTGAATTCGGGCGAAATGACCTCGCTCGCCTTGCCGGGGGCAATCGCGAAGGAGCAGAGCGTCGGCGGAACGTCCATCTTCTCGAACGTGCCGGACATGGAGTCCTTGCCGCCAATCGCCGCGATGTTCAAATCCAGCTGCGCATCCAGCGCGCCCAGCAGCGCCGCGAACGGCTTGCCCCAGCGCGTCGGATCCGTGCCCATGCGCTCAAAATATTCCTGGAAGGTCAAATACGCCTGCTTGTAATCAAAGCCCGCGCAGACCAGCTTCGTCACGCTCTCGATGACCGCCAGATAGCTGCCCTCATACGGCGACTGCGACAGGATTTCCGGGTGCATCCCGTACGCCATGCCGGACACGGTATCCGTCACGCCATGACGAACCGGCAGCTTTGCAACCATCGTCTGGTTCGGGGTCAGCTGATATTTGCCGCCGAAGGGCATCAAGACCGTCGCCGCGCCGATGGTAGAATCGAACCGCTCGCTCAAGCCCTGCTTGGAGCAGATATTGAGGTTGCCAAGCATATCCGCCAGCTTCTCCGTCACCGTATCGCCCGCAAACTCGTAGGGCTTGACATCATCATCCGGGACAGACGCAGTCGTGTGCTTCTCCGCGCCGTTGGAATTGAGGAACTCGCGGGACAAATCGACAATCGTCACGCCCTTCCACGTCATGCGCAGGCGGGGTTCGGCGGTCACTTCCGCCACGACGGTCGCTTCAAGGTTCTCGCGGTTTGCCGCCGCAAGGAACGCATCAACATCCTCCGGCGCAAGCACAACCGCCATCCGTTCCTGCGATTCGGAAATCGCCAGCTCCGTGCCGTCCAGACCGTCGTACTTCTTCGGCACTTTGTCCAAGTCAATCATCAAGCCGTCCGCCAGTTCGCCGATTGCCACGGACACGCCGCCCGCGCCGAAGTCGTTGCAGCGCTTGATGAGGCGGGTGACTTCGCCGTCGCGGAAGAGGCGCTGGAGCTTGCGTTCGGTCGGGGCATTGCCCTTCTGCACCTCCGCGCCGCACGTTTCGATGGATTCCAGCTTATGGGACTTGGACGAACCCGTTGCGCCGCCGCAGCCGTCGCGCCCGGTGCGCCCGCCGAGCAGGACAATCTTGTCGCCGGGGGCAGGCACTTCGCGGCGGACGTTCTTCTCCGGCGCAGCGCCGACCACCGCGCCGATTTCCAGACGCTTGGCGGCATAGCCCGGATGGTACATTTCATCCACCAGCCCCGTCGCCAGTCCAATCTGGTTGCCATAGGAGGAATAGCCCGCCGCCGCCGTGGTGACGAGCTTGCGCTGGGGCAATTTTCCCGGCATGGTCTGGCTGACCGGAACGAGCGGGTCAGCCGCGCCGGTCACGCGCATCGCCTGATAGACATAGGTGCGCCCGGACAGCGGGTCGCGAATCGCGCCGCCGATGCAGGTCGCCGCGCCGCCGAAGGGCTCAATCTCCGTGGGATGGTTGTGCGTCTCGTTCTTGAACATGAGCAGCCACGGCTCTTTCACGCCGTCCACATCCACATCAATCTTGATGGAGCAGGCATTGATTTCCTCGCTCACGTCAATGTTGGGGGTCTGCCCGATTTTCTTCAGGTACTTGCCGCCGATGGTCGCGATGTCCATCAGGTTCATGGGGCGCGCGCGGTCGCCGTAGACGGTTTTGCGCGCCGCCAAATATCGCTGGAACGCCTTTTCGACCGCCGCTTTGCGCACATCCACCGCGTCAAGGGTCGTCAGGAACGTCGTGTGACGGCAGTGATCCGACCAGTAGGTGTCAATCATGCGGATTTCGGTCAGCGTCGGGTCACGGTGCTCGGACGCGAAATAATCCCGGCAGAACGCAAGGTCGTCGTCATCCATCGCCAAGCCGTACTTCTTGACGAACGCATCCACCTCATCGGCATTCATCGCCGTGAAGCCCGTCAGCGTCTCCACATGGTCAGGCGTGTCGTACTGCTGCTGGAGCGTCGTCTTTTCGCCCAAGTCGGCTTCACGCGCCTCCACAGGGTTGATGACGTGCTTCTTCACGCGCGCCAGCTCATCCGCCGTGAAATCGCCGTCCAGCAGATACACGCGCGCACTGCGCACCGTCGGGCGGGCGCACTGCCCCACCAGCTGGATGCACTCCTCGCAGGACGCCGCGCGCTGGTCATACTGACCCGGCAGGTACTCCACCGCGAAAACCGCCTTTGCGCCATGCGGAAGTTCCGTGTACGTCACATCCACCTGCGGCTCGGAGAACACGACCGGCAGGCACTTCTGGTACAGCGCATCATCGACACCCTCGACATCATAGCGGTTCAGCAGGCGCAGACCCGTGACCGTCTTGATTTGCAGGATATGGCGAATTTCCCACAGGAGCTGCTTCGCCTCCACCGCGTAGGGGGCTTTCTTTTCCACATAAATGCGTTTGACGCTCATGAATGGCTCTCCTTTCGTGATGCCAAGGCGCGCTGACCAATATCGCGGCGCATGTGCATGTCGGTGAAGGTGATTTTGTCCGCCGCCTGATACGCTTTGTCAATCGCAGCTTCGAGCGTATCCGCCGTCGCGGTGACGCCCAGAACGCGTCCGCCCGCGGTGACAATCTGCCCATCGACCAGCTTCGTACCCGCGTGGAAGACGGTCGCGGTTTTTCCCGCTTCATCCAAGCCGGAAATCGGGTAGCCGCTCTTGTAGCTGACCGGGTAGCCGCCGGATGCCAGCACGACGCAGCACGCCGCGCCAGACGCGAATTCGACGGGTGTATCCGCCAGCGTACCGTCCACCGTCGCGCGCATGATGGTCAGCAGGTCGCTTTTCAGCAGCGGCAGCACCACCTGCGTCTCCGGATCGCCGAAACGGCAGTTGTATTCGATAACCTTCGGGCCTTTGGGCGTCATCATCAGACCGAAATACAGGCAGCCCGTGAAAGTGCGCCCCTCGGCGTTCATGGCGGCAATCGTCGGCAGGAAGATTTCGTCCATGCAGCGCTGCGCCAGTTCGGGCGTGTAGCAGGGGTTGGGGGCAATGGTGCCCATGCCGCCGGTGTTGAGGCCCTCATCGTGGTCAAGCGCACGCTTGTGATCCATGCTGGACACCATCGGCTTGACCGTCTTGCCGTCGGTGAACGCCAGCACGCTGACTTCCGGGCCGGTCAGAAACTCCTCGATGACGACCCGCGCGCCGGACGCGCCGAACTTCGCTTCCTTCATCATGGACGCGACGGCTTCCACGGCGCTTTCGCGGTCGGGGCAGATGAGCACGCCCTTGCCGAGCGCCAGACCATCCGCCTTGACGACGATGGGCATATCCGCCGTCTGCAAATACTTGACCGCCGCGTCATAATCGTCAAACGTCTCATACGCCGCCGTCGGAATGCCGTACTTCTTCATCAGGTTCTTCGAGAACACTTTGCTGCCCTCGATAATCGCGGCATTCTTGCGCGGGCCGAACGCGGGAATCCCCTGCTCCGCCAGCGCATCCACCATGCCGAGGCACAGCGGGTCGTCCGGCGCGACGATGACGAAATCCACCTTGTTCTCCGCCGCCCAGCGGACGATGCCGTCCACGTCCGTCGCCTTGAAGGGCAGGCAGGTCGCAATCTGCGCAATGCCGCCGTTGCCGGGCGCGGCGTACAGCGCCGTCACTTCCGGGTTTTCCTTGATTTTCAGCGCGATGGCGTGTTCGCGTCCGCCGCCGCCGACGATGAGTACCTTCATCTTGCTTCCCTGACCTTTCTGAATGCAATCAATGGTGGAACAGGCGCATATGCGTGAAGCACATGACCATATTGTACAGGTTGCAAGCGTCAATCACGTTGTCATCGCGAATCGAACCGCCGGGCTGGGCGACGTAGGTCACGCCGGAGCGGTGCGCGCGCTCGATGTTGTCGCCAAACGGGAAGAACGCATCGCTGCCCAGCGCAACGCCGGTCTGCTGATTCAGCCACGCGCGCTTTTCTTCCTTCGTCAGCGGTTCGGGGCGCTCGGTGAAGAAGCGCTGCCAGCGGCCGTCCGCCAGCACCTCGTCCGGCTCGTCGGAGATGAACACGTCAATTGTGTTGTCGCGGTCGGCACGGGCGATTTTCTCCACGAACGGCAATGCCAGCACACGCGGATGCTGCCGCAGCAGCCAGTTATCCGCCTTCTGCCCTGCCAGACGCGTGCAGTGAATGCGGCTCTGCTGACCCGCGCCGATGCCAATCGCCTGACCGTCCTTGGCGTAGCAGACGGAATTCGATTGCGTGTATTTGAGCACAATCAGCGCCACAATCAGGTCGCGCTTGGCATCCGCCGGCAGGTCGTGATTCGTGGTCACGATGTCGTTCAGCAGATTTTCGTCGATAACGAACTCATTGCGCCCCTGCTCGAACGTGATGCCGAACACCTGCTTGTGCTCAATGGGCGCAGGACGGTATGCTGGGTCAATCGTAACAATATTGTAATTGCCCTTCTTCTTCATTTTCAGCAGCGCCAGCGCCTCGTCGGTGTAGCCGGGGGCAATGATGCCGTCGGACACTTCGGGCTTAATCAGCCGCGCGGTGCTTTCGTCACACACATCGCTCAGGGCAATCCAGTCGCCGAAGGAGGACATGCGGTCTGCGCCGCGCGCACGGGCATAGGCGCACGCCAAGGGCGACAGTTCCTGTTCCCCCACGAAGTAAATCTTGCGCAGGGTATCATTCAGCGGCAGACCCACCGCCGCGCCCGCCGGGCTGACATGCTTGAACGACGTCGCCGCGGGCAGACCCGTCGCGCGCTTGAGTTCGCTGACCAGCTGCCAGCCGTTGAGCGCGTCAAGGAAGTTGATGTAGCCGGGTTTGCCGTTCAGCACGGTCAGGGGCAGTTCGCCCTGCTCCATATAAATCCGCGACGGCTTCTGATTCGGGTTGCAGCCGTACTTCAATTCCAGCTCTTTCATGCCTCTTCCTCCTGATCATGCTTGTTGATGATGATGGTATCGCTGCTGCCGTCCGCCAAGCTGATATAGGAAACGTACAGCGACACCTTGTTGTCCTCATTCAGATTCATCCATGTATCCAGCGCCAGCTGCTCAATGTCGCCGTGCAGCGCCACCTTCTCCGGTTCGCCCGCGAAGGACGGAATCGGATTGCCGTCGCATTGGTAGGTGTGGATGAAATGTCCCTCGCTCGCCTTGGGCTGCGCGTACTCATAGAAATAGCGCAGGACGCTGCTTTCGTCGCCGTCGTCGGACTTGATGATGGACAGCTTGTAGGATGCTTTGCCGTCCGCGACGCGCACCAAGCCGCTGATGCGGGGCGTCCAGTTCGGGCGGTCGTCCTCGAACGTGCGGGTACGCAGCGCGTCCTCGAACGTCTGCCCATTCTGCATGAAGTCGTAGACCGTGTCGGTCTGGTCGCCGTTGGTGACGATGGTGTATTCGCCGCCCGGCAGCGCACGGACAGGCGCGTAGATAATCAGATGCGGGTCGGTCATCAGGCTTTCGTCGTGCGCCTTGGTGATGATGCCGTCGTCCGTCTCCTCAAAAATGCGGTTGCGGCTGTTGACGCTGCGCCCCATGATAAAGTAGACAATCACGGCATATTCGCCGCTTTCGTCCACGCCGAGGCAGATGCCGCGCCCCGGATAGGTGTTATTGCTCAGCACGTCGTTCAATTCCTGCTTTTTCATTGCTCTTCCTCCCGCTTTTTTGCGATTTCGCCTGCCACCTGCTCCAGCGCCTGCGGCAGCAGAATCCACTCCGCCTGCTCCATCACGCGCCGCTGCAAGGTTTCCGGCGTGTCGCCCGGCAGCACTTCAACGGCTTTCTGCGCGATAATATCGCCGCCGTCGGTAATTTCGTTGACAAAATGCACCGTCGCGCCCGTGACCTTCACGCCGCGTTTAAGTGCCGCTTCGTGCACATGGAGTCCATAGAAGCCGTCGCCGCAGAAGGACGGAATCAGGCTCGGATGGATGTTCAAAATCCGGTGGTCATACGCACGGATGACGTTCTCCGGCAGAATCGTCAGGAAGCCCGCCAGCACAACGACATCAATTGCGTTTTCACGCAGCAGGGTCAGCAGACGCTCGCCGTAATCAGCAGGTGCTTCGCCTTTCTCCTTGCGCAGGACAGCATGGGCGATTCCGGCGGTTTCCGCGCGGGTGAGCGCATAGGCGGATGCGTTTGACGCCACGACGAGTGCCAGTTCCGCGGACGGGATTTTGCCCGCCCGTTTCGCATCGATGATGGCTTGCAGGTTCGTGCCGCCGCCGGAAACGAGAACAGCTGCTCTTACCACAGTTCCACGCCCTTTTCCCCCGCCACGATTTCGCCCAGCACATACGCGCCGGGTTCGCCGTTCTGGTGCAGGATGTCAAGCGCCTTGTCGGCATCCTCGCGGGCGACGGTAATCGTCATGCCCACGCCCATGTTGAAGGTGTTGAACATGTCGCGCTCCGGGACGCTGCCTTCGCGGGCAATGAGGTCAAAAATCGGCAGCACGCGCACGTCGCTCTTCTTGATTTTCGCGCAGCAGCCTTCGGGCAGGGAGCGCGGAATGTTCTCATAGAAGCCGCCGCCGGTGATGTGGCTGATTGCCTTGGGCTGCAATTCCTTCAGCAGCGCCAGCACGGGCTTGACGTAGATCTTCGTGGGGGTGAGCAGCGTTTCCCAGAGGGACTTATCCAGCTCCGGATCATTGCGGTTTTCGCCGCCGTTGCCAATCGCGAACACCTTGCGCACGAGCGAGAAGCCGTTGGAATGCACACCCGTGGAGGGCAGCGCCAGCATCACGTCGCCCGGACGAACCGTTTCGCGGTTGATGATGCGCTTCTTGTCCACAATGCCGACGGAGAAGCCCGCGAGGTCGTAATCATCCTCCGGCATCATGCCGGGATGCTCCGCCGTTTCGCCGCCGATGAGCGCTGATTCCGCCTGCACGCAGCCTTCCGCCACGCCCGCGACGATGGACGCGATTTTCTCCGGCACATTCTTGCCGCAGGCGATATAATCAAGGAAGAACAACGGCTTCGCGCCGCAGCAAATGACGTCGTTGACGCACATCGCCACGCAGTCAATGCCGATGGTATCATGCTTGTCCAGCAGCATGGCGATTTTCAGCTTTGTGCCCACGCCATCCGTGCCGGAAACGAGCACCGGCTCTTCCATGCCCGCCGCGTCCAGCGCAAACAGTCCGCCGAAGCCGCCGATGCCCTCGACGCAGCCCGCCGTCATCGTCCGCGCGACGTGCTTCTTCATCAGTTCCACCGACGCGTAACCGGCGGTAATGTCAACACCCGCTGCCTTGTAGCTTTCGCTCTCGCTCTTCATCATGGTTGTCTGCTCCTTTGTCGCATTCGTCGCGTTAGTCGTCGTCCTGCACCTTGCCGCCGTGAATGGGCTGGTCGAATTTGTTCTTCTCCGTCACCAGCGGCGGGTCAACCGGGTATTTGCCGCAGAAGCAGCCCTTGCAGAATCCGCAGTGGCTGTCCGCCGCCAGCTTGTCGCACGCCTCCAGGGACAAAAAGCCGATGGAGTCCGCGCCGATGATTTTGCCGATTTCCTCCACCGAATGGTGTGCGGCAATCAGGTTCTCCTTGCTGTCCACGTCCGTGCCGAAGAAGCAGGGGTCGGTGAACGGCGGGGCGGACAGGCGTACATGCACTTCCGTCGCGCCCGCTTCGCGCAGAAGGCGGACGATGCGCGCGCAGGTTGTGCCGCGGACGATGGAATCATCCACCATGACGACACGCTTGCCCTTGACGGTGGCGGAAATGGCGTTCAGCTTGATGCGCACGGCGTCCTGCCGCTGCTTCTGCCCCGGCTGGATGAACGTGCGCCCGATGTACTTGTTCTTGATGAAGCCGATGCCGTAGGGAATCCCGCTGGTGCGGCTGTACCCAATGGCGGCATCCAGCCCGGAATCCGGCACGCCAATGACCACATCCGCCTGAACCGGATGGTCAAGCGCGAGGAAGCTGCCCGCCCGGATGCGCGCCTCGTGGACGCTGCTGCCGTCAATGACGGAATCGGGACGCGCGAAATAAATGAACTCGAAGATGCACATGCCGTCGTGGCACGCGCCGGGCATTTTATAGGAATGAATCCCCTCTTCGTTGACGACGACGACTTCACCCGCCTCAATATCGCGCACGAATGTCGCGCCGATGGCATCCAGCGCACAGCTCTCCGACGCAAACACCACGTCGTCGCCGATTCTGCCCATGCACAGCGGGCGGAAGCCATGCGGGTCGCGGCAGGCAATCAGCTTCGTCGGACTCATGACGACGAGCGAATACGCGCCCTTGATGACCTGCATCGCATTCAAAACCGCCTGTTCAATCGAACCGCACTTCAGGCGCTCCTGCGTGATGATGTAGGCAATCACCTCGGTGTCCGACGTGCAGTGGAAAATCGCGCCGTTCTTCTCCAGCTGTTCGCGAAGCTCTGCCGCGTTGGTCAGATTTCCGTTGTGCGCCAGTGCCATCGCGCCTTTTTGATGGTTAATCAGCAGCGGCTGGGCATTGGAACGGCTGTGCATCCCCGTTGTACCGTAGCGGCAGTGGCCGACCGCCATCGTGCCCTCGTGGATTTTGCTCAGCGCGTCGCGCGTGAACACCTCCGTCACCAGTCCGTTGTCCTTGTGCGCCTTCATCACGCCATCATCGTTGACGACAATGCCGCAGCTTTCCTGACCGCGGTGCTGCAAGGCATACAGCGCATGATACGTCTCCGCGACGACGCTCTTGTTGGCGGAATCCGCGCGGTAAATGCCGAACACGCCGCACTCCTCGTGCAGCTTGTCAAACGGCGCTTCGTCCCCTTCCGCAAGATAGCAGGCTGACTCCAGCTTGTTCATCTTCATTGCTCCTTCATGCTGACCAGTGTTTGATTACCACACAAGCGCCCCGGACAGTCGATTGCCATCCGGGGTGCAGCTATTCTTATTCGCCCATCAGGCGCTTGCGGATTTCGATGTAAGCGTCTTCCACGTTGCCCAAATCGCGGCGGAAGCGGTCTTTATCCAGCTTTTCGCCCGTGCGGGTATCCCAGAAGCGGCAGGTGTCCGGGCTGATTTCGTCCGCCAGCACCAGCTGACCGTCATTCGTGATGCCGAATTCCAGCTTGAAGTCAATCAGCTCAATGTTGACTTCCTTCAAATACGCCGTCAGCAGCTCGTTGATGCGCAGGGCATAGGCGGCAATCTGGTCAAGCACCGGCTTGGAGACCCAGCCCATCGCCATAATATGGTACTCGTTGACCATCGGGTCGCCCAGCTCGTCGTCCTTGTAGCAGTACTCCAGCACAGTCTGCTTGAGTTTCGTGCCTTCGGGCAGACCGAGGCGCTTGGACAGCGAACCGGCGGCGATATTGCGCACAATGACTTCCAGCGGCACGATGTGAACCTTCTTCACCAGCGTCTCGCGGTCGGAAATCTCTTCAATGTAATGCGTCGGGATGCCGTTCTTCTCCAGCATCTTCATCAGGAAATTCGTCACGCGGTTGTTGATGACGCCCTTGCCCATAATCGTGCCCTTCTTGAGGCCGTTGAACGCGGTCGCGTCGTCCTTGTAGTCCACCAGCACGACGTTCGGATCATCCGTCGCAAAAACCTTCTTCGCCTTGCCTTCATAGAGCTGTTCAAGCTTCTTCATTGCTGTTTCCTCCTATTATATCACGGTTGTCTGCCGCAACAGTTGATGCTTGCAGATTTAGAATGTTCGTGTTTTGTGTTATTCAACAACCAGCGCCGCGTCCTTGGCGATGACCGCGTCATGCTGCACCCTGCGCATCGCCAGCAGCTTTTCCGCCAGGGTCTCGTCTTCGACCGCAAGAATTTGCGCCGCGAGCAGCGCCGCATTCGCCGCACCGTCGATGGCAACCGTCGCCACAGGCATCCCGCTGGGCATCTGCACGGTGGATAGCAGCGCGTCCAGCCCGTCGAGCGTCGAGGACTTAACCGGAATACCAATCACCGGCAGCGTCGTCTGCGCCGCGAGCGCCCCCGCGAGGTGCGCCGCCTTGCCCGCCGCCGCAATCAGCACGCCGAAACCGCTTTCCCGCGCGGATGCGGCAAACGCCGCCGCCTCCGCAGGTGTCCGATGCGCCGAATAAACATGCGCCTCAAAGGGAATGCCCAGCTTTTTCAGCTGCTCAAACGCCCCTTTCAGCACCGGCAGGTCACTGTCGCTGCCCATGATGACTGCAACTTTCTTCATGAAAGTCGAAACCTCCTTCGCCGTCAGGCAAACAAAAGAGCGCCGCCTGTTCAGTCCCCTGAACGGTGCGCTCCTGCAACTGCTTGTCCCCGGAAAGAAAGAGAACCCATCATAACAGCACCCTTGCACTTCGTCATGACGTTTCCTCCCCCTTCGCCGATTTCCCAGACTGCACATCTCGCGCCGTTTGGGTACACTTTATTGTACCGTATTTTTCCGCCGCTGTCAAGCGTTTTTCCGAACATTTTATGCAAAGTTTTGTTTTCCGTTTGGAATTTGTGTTTTTTCCGCACGCTGATGGCCGATTTTTCCTGCTGCCGCAAAATAAAAAGGAGGAAGTGCCCGTTTGCCGTAGCTTCCTCCCACGATAATATTCGTCTTAAAACTTAAAGGTATCTTTCAGCCCCAGCCACTGCTGATCTTTCTCGCTCAAATTCAGCGGCGTGCCGTCCGCCAGCGTGCAGCCATCCGCACTTGCGCTGCCGCGATATTCGCCCCGCACATGCCAGTCGATGCCAATTGCCGGGTCATTCCACGCCAAGCCGCCCTCGTCGTTCGGGTGCCAGAAGTCACTAACCTTATAGCAAAATTCCGCTTCGTCGCTCAGCACAAGAAAACCATGCGCAAAGCCTTCTGGAATCAGGAATTGCTTCTTATTTTCCGCTGACAGCGTGACGCCGTACCATTTCCCATAAGTTTCGGAATCGGCGCGCAAATCCACCGCCACGTCGAACACCGTACCCCGCACGACGCGCACCAGCTTGCACTGCGGATACTTTTTCTGGAAGTGCAGTCCGCGCAGAACACCCTTCGTTGACATCGACTGGTTGTCCTGCACGAAATGAACGTCGATGCCCGCCTCCCGCATATCGCGCTCGTTGTACGTCTCCATGAAGTAGCCGCGTGCATCTCCATGAACCGCTGGTTCAATCACGCAAAGTCCCGCAATGCCGTTCATGTTCTTTTCGACTCGAATCTGTCCCATTTGGCGCTCTCCTTACTGCCCAATTTCGTGCAAATAACGGCGCAGCGCATCCTGCCACGTCGGCAGCGGCGCAAACCCAGCTTCCACCAGCTTGCTCTTGTCCAGCCGACTGTTGAACGGCCGCGCCGCCTTGCTCAGCCCGTATTCAGCGGTTGTCACGGGCACAACTTGCGTCGTGTACCCCGCCTGACGATAGATTTCCTTCGTGAAATCGTACCAGCTGATGTAACCGCCTTCGTTGGTCGCGTGATAGTATCCGTACTTGTCGGTTTCGTTCATGTCAATCAGCAAGCGCGCCAAATCCAGCGTGTACGTCGGCGTGCCGATCTGGTCGTTAACAACGCAGACGGTATCGTGCGTTTTGCCAACGTTCAGCATCGTCTTGATGAAGTTTTTCCCATTCAAGCCGAACACCCACGCAATGCGGACAATAAAGTATTTATCGAGCGTCCGGCTGACTGCCAATTCACCCTCCAGTTTCGTTTGACCGTAGACATTCAGCGGCTTGTAATCCTTGCAATCCGGCTTCCACGGCGCAGTTCCCTGCCCATCAAACACATAATCTGTGCTGATGTAAGTCATCTTGCAATTTAACTTTTTGCACACATTTGCGATGTTCTGCGTTCCGCCCGCGTTGATGGCGCGAACCTTTTCCTGATTTTCCGCGTTCTCCGCCAAGTCAACTGCCGTCCATGCTGCGCAGTGAATCACTGCGTCGGGATTGACTGCCGTGATGACCCTTTCCACCGCGTCAGCATCTGCGATATCCAGCGGTATATACGGCGCTTTTGACACCGGCGAATTGTCTATGATACCGCTGTAAGCCGTCTGAATGTCCGAGCCGACACCTTCATGCCCGCGTTTGAGCAGCTCATTCATCACGTCATGCCCCAGCTGTCCGCCAACGCCCGTCACAAAAAACTTCACGTTCATTTCCTCCGGTTCAGCGGTTGCCATACATCTTCGCGTAGTAATGCTGATACTCGCCACTGATGATTGTCTCCCACCATTCGCGGTTGTCAAGATACCACTGTATCGTCTTTTTGATACCGTCCTCGAACTTCGTTTCCGGCAGCCAGCCCAACTCATTGTGGATTTTCGTCGGATCAATGGCGTAGCGCATATCATGCCCTTTGCGGTCGCCGACATGCGTGATTAAACTTTCGGGTTTGTCCAGCTCTTTGCAGATGATTTTCACAATCTCGATATTCTGCTTCTCGTTGTGCCCGCCGACGTTGTAAACCTCGCCCACGCGGCCCTTGTGGATAATCAGGTCAATCGCCTCGCAGTGATCTTCCACATACAGCCAGTCGCGGACATTCAAGCCTTCGCCGTAGACTGGCAGCGGCTTATCCGCCAGCGCGTTGACAATCATCAGCGGAATCAGTTTTTCCGGAAAATGATACGGCCCGTAGTTGTTGGAGCAGCGGGAAATTGACACCGGCAGGCCGTAGGTGCGGTAATACGATTGAACCAGAAGGTCAGCGCCTGCCTTGGAACTGCTGTACGGCGAACTGGTGTGAATCGGCGTTTCTTCGGTAAAAAACAGATCGGGGCGGTCCAGTGGCAGGTCGCCATACACCTCGTCTGTCGAAACCTGATGGTAACGCTGGATGCCATACTTGCGGCAGGCATCCATGAGCGTCGCCGTACCAATAATATTGGTTTTCAGGAAGATTTCCGGGTTCTCAATCGAGCGGTCAACATGCGATTCCGCCGCAAAATTGACAACAATATCAGGATGTTCTTCCTCAAACAGCTTGTAGACTGCTTCCCGGTCGCAAATATCTGCCTTCACGAAACGGAAATTCGGGTTATCCATAATGGGCGCAAGTGTGGACAGATTGCCCGCATACGTCAGCTTGTCAAGGCAGATAATCCGATCGTCCGGGTACTTCTTGAGCATATGGAAGATGAAGTTGCTGCCAATAAAACCCGCGCCGCCAGTAACAATAATCGTCATCACGCTTCTCCTCTTAGTACAAACGTTCCTGATATTTCCCATCCATGACATCTTTCAGGTACTGCCCGTACTGATTCTTCTTCATCACTTCATAGACCTCCATCAGCTCCTCTTTGCTGATCCAGCCGTTGAGATACGCAATTTCTTCCAGACAGCCGATTTTACGGTGCTGATGCTGTTCTACCGTCTTCACGAAGTTCGTCGCATCCACCAGACTTTCGTGCGTGCCCGTATCCAGCCAAGTGAATCCTTGACCTAAAAGTTCAACGTTCAGCGAACCATCCTCCAGATAAATGCGGTTCAAATCCGTAATTTCCAGTTCACCACGGGCGGACGGCTTGAGGTTTTTGGCGAACTCAACCACGCGGTTGTCGTAAAAATACAAGCCTGTCACACAATAGTTGCTTTTCGGATGCGCCGGCTTTTCTTCAATGGAAATCGCCTTTCCGGCCTTGTCAAACTCAACAACGCCGAAGCGTTCCGGGTCATCCACATAGTAGCCGAAGACGGTGGCGCCCCTGCCGTTTTCCGCGTTCCGTACCGCTGCATGTAACCGTTTGTTTAGTCCATGTCCGCTGAAAATGTTGTCGCCAAGCACCATCGCCACGGAGTCACTGCCGATGAAATCCTCACCGATGATGAACGCCTGCGCCAGCCCGTCCGGCGACGGCTGAACCGCGTACGTCAGGTGCACGCCGAACTGCCGGCCATCCTCCAGCAGATTTTCAAAGCGCGGCGTGTCCTGCGGGGTGGAGATAATCAGGATATCGCGAATGCCCGCATTCATCAGCACAGACATCGGATAATAAATCATCGGTTTATCGTAAACCGGTAAAAGTTGCTTTGACGTTACTTTCGTCAGCGGGTAAAGGCGCGTGCCGGAGCCGCCCGCAAGGATAATCCCCTTCATATAGCGTATTACCTCCCATATTTTGTGGCGGCAGCTATGAAACATGACGTTTGCCCGCCACTTTCTACCATCATCGCTCTAAGCATGCTTACGTTTGAATAGCTTATTTTTCAGCTGCTTGATTTCGGGAACGCGGAACAGCATGCACAGCAGAAGGTAGACAGCCACGCCAGTTGCAATTCCTGCAACAAGGCTTACAAATGCGCCATTCAAAAGCTGAGTAACGCACTTGACGCAAGCCGCCATCACTGCCGAAAACAGGGTGGCCGGGAGAATGTCTATCAATTGCTGCTTAACCGTATAGTTTAGAATTCTTTTGGCCGCGAACATATTCAGCAGATGAGAAATCACACTGCAAATCAGCAAGGAAGACGCGAAAATCAGCACGCCTTGCCGAATCGTAACAATCAGGAAAAAGACTTCCACACATTTTTTGATGATTTCCAGCTTTAGCGGTGTGCCGCTGTCGCCAATCGCCTTGATCGCTTGAATAATCGCCAGCTGTATCGCCTGAAAGAGGTATCCAATAGCGAAAATCTGCAAGTACGGGACGCATTCCAGCCACTTGTCCGTCAACAGCAGTGAAACCAACGGTTCAGCGACCGCTGCCAATCCAACCATCATAGGAAACAGCAGGAGACTGGATATTCTCACCGTTTTGGAAACCATTTTCGCAACACTGCTAACAGAATCCTGTTTCTTTGAATAAACGGGAAGTAAAACCGTCTGAATCGTACCATTCACACTTTCCATAACGGCTTGCGGGAACTGCTTGCCACGATTGAAAAATCCAAGAGCTTCTGATGAATAAATCTGGCCAATCAGCAAACTTCTTATGTCGAGGAACAGGGCGATAATGAAATTGGATGCGAACACTTTTGCGCCAAACGGCAAAAGTCGCCGCAGGCTCTGGACTGAAAATCTTCCTTTAGGAATCCACCGAACAATACAATATGTGACAAAGCAGGTCGCGGTTTGGTTCACCAGCTGCTGTATCACCAGTGCCCATGCGCCAAATCCTGCGACTGCCAAGCCAATTCCGACAGCCGCCGCCAGCAAAGCGGACACAAAGCTTGAAATGGTCAGCACTTTGAAACGCAAATCTCTTGTTACATAGGCAACCTGCACCGCATTAAACGCCCCCGGAAATAGAACGATTGCCATAACGCGCAGGAGACTGCTTAACTCCGATGTATGATAAATATTACTAATAAAAGGCGCGGCGAAAAAAATCACAGCATACAGCGCCGCTGCGACAATCTCAGAGAACATGAGAATCGTGAGATAATCATTGCCATCAACGTCTTTCTTCTGAATTAACGCTGTGTTAAATCCGCCCTGAACAAATGTCGTTGCTAACGCAATAAAAATTGTTACAACTGACACTGTTCCATAGTCGGACGGTGTAAGCAGTCTGGCAAGCAATAACGTAACCAGAAAGTTAGTTCCTTGTACGGATATTCTTTCAAAAAACTTCCAGCCAAATGCGGAAGTTACTCTCTTCTCCATATTAATTTCCCTTCACGACGCGCATCCCGTCTCCGCACTTAGATTTTTCCACTATAAATAGTTTCTTTCCCGTGTGCTGGTAATATTTGCTGTGAAGTCTCCCCCATTTCCTTTCTTCTTCCTTCCCTGCAATGGAGCGCCGCAGCAATGAGATACAGCGGAATCGCATAACCGCCCGTAGCAGAGAGCGATTCCACCTGCGCAGCGCTCAGCAGAGCAATGAAGGCAGCCATCATAATTCTGCCTTCACGCACCCTATGCGGGTTGATTGTGCCTTTGTTTGCATAGTAAACAATCAGAAGGAATAAAGCCAGCCCAATGATGCCGAAGCAAAGGGTGACATACAAGTATCGATTGTGCGGATGTGACACGCCATAGCCGAGAATAGCTTCCATCTGCGCTGCGTCCAGTCGTCCAACCCCTGTTAGTAAATTCTGCTGGATGGCTGCAAGTGCGTTATCCCAGATGCGCGTTCTGAACGTCAGCGTCACGTCCTTGTGCAGAATGTTCACCAGAAGGAACGAAAACATGTCCATCAGGCGGGCAATGACGATTGCCCAGAACGCCGCCGCTTCCGTGAGCATCACCGTCGAAATCTTGAACGGATTCCTTTTTTTCCATGTGCAGTAGAGCAGCACGAGACCGCCGATGCTAATGCAGAGCAGCCCCGTTGCCGTCCACTGCAAGATCATCGACAAGGCTGCCGCGACAGCCACGACAATCGCAAACCGCTTTGTGAATCGCGAACCAACGTTGGCATTCCAAAGCAGCGTAGTCGTCAACGCCAGCAGGTAAATGACGAACCACGCTGTCCGGTAACTCAGGAAGAAGTTTTGTGAATACTTCGTTGTTGCATACATCCCTGCCGGGAACAAAATCACGGTCAGGCAGTTGATGAGCACATATGCGCCCGAAACTTTTGCGACACCTTCGATGAAGGAATCGTATCCCGCGCGCAGCCCAATATAGCACACCAGTGCGATGCCCAAGTCATTCATCAGCGCGCCGAAATCCGCAATGCTGCCGCCACCAGTAAGCGTGGAGATTGGCTCCCAGAGAATCGACGCAACCACCAGCATTGTTACGCCAAATAGCCGATTAACCGGAAGTAATTGCGCGTTTTTGAACAATACGATGAGTGTAAATAGCACCAGCATGATGCGAATCATGTTTAGCAGCGTGTCAAGTATTCCCAGCGCGGGGATAGCGCTGATGCAGCCGGGCTTAATCAGGATTAAAAAACAGAACGAAATAAAATTTGGATTTCTGAAGTACCTCATTTTTCCCCTTCTGCCTTACCTTTCAGGTAAAGGGCTCTCAGTTTTTCAGCTTCCTGATGGATGTCATAGCCGTGGCTTTGAATCACCTCAAGCTTGTTCTCCCGCTGGGTGGTATCCGCCGCCAGCATCGCATCTGCCCACTGCTGCGCGGTTGCCTCTCGCGGCAGATAGGTGAACAGCGATTCATCAACGCACGCTTCCTGCGGCACAACCTCCGCTGTCGCAAAAGTTTTCAAGCCTGCGGCCTGCGCTTCAATATAGACAATGCCCAATCCCTCAAAGCGTGACGGCAGCACAAACGCATCCATCGCCTGCATCAAATCCGGCACATCGGTGCGCAGACCGAGGAACAGCACACTATCCGTCAGCCCCTTCGCCTGCACCAAGCGGCGGATTTCCTCCTCCAATTCGCCCTGCCCGATGAACATCAGCACCGCGTTCGGTCTTTTTTCTTTAACTTTCGCGAAAATTTCCACGGTGAACTGCGGATTTTTCTGATATGTCAGCCGCCCGACTACGCCCACCACAAACTTGTCCGTCAGCCCCATTTGCGTCCGGATCTGTCGGCGCGTTTCCGGATGATAGACGTATTTCTCTGCCTCAATCGCGTTTTTCAGCACGGTATACGGATGCTTGCCGTACAGGTGGTCACCTGCATCCTTGGAGCACGCCAGGCGGAGCGTCGCAAAGCGATTCAGCAGCATGCGGAACAGCCGATAGTGCGGTTTGGCCGAAGCGCCGGTCATATACGCCATGTGTGCGTGGCAAACGCGCACTTTCACGCCGCACAGCTTGGCAATCCACAGGTACAAAAACGACCATTCTTCAAAATGAACATGCACCGCGTCGTAGTGTCCCTGTTGAATCACCCGGCGCATTTCCTTGATATTTTTCAGCAGGCTTTGCTTTTTGGGCGTGACATAAAACGTGTGAAAGCCCGCTTTTTCAAACCGTTCCTGCAAAAGATGCGGCTTGCCGATGCTCTCGCCAACAATGTCAAATGTTATGCCCGGCATCGGCTGGTTTGCGCAATAGTTTGCAATCACGAATCCAACACCGCCGCCGTTAAACCCATAGGTAATATGCAGAATCTTCATAAGCTGCTTCACATTCCATCTTGATTTTTGTCAATTCGCCGAATTGCCCTCGCCTTCACACGACTGCAGCGCTTGTTCAAGCCACTGCCGGGAATCTGCTGCCTGTGCCGCCATCCGCGCATCCGCGGTTTGGAAACAGCCGCCGCCGATGATTTCCGTTGTGGCTTCCTCGCCCGGAACAACCAGCCGATTCTGCATATCTGCCGTTTGCAGCAGCGTATGAATGCGGCTGTTCTGTCCGCGTTTGTCACCCTCCTTGAACCGCTGGAGGACGTTGAACTGCTTATGGAAGCGAATCGAAAACAGCGTGCAGTGGAACGAATCGGTTAATACATAATCTGCATTTTCCACAAGTCCGAGCCATTCGCGCGGGCCGACAGGCTCCTTGACGGTTCCCGGCTTCTTGAAGTCCGCAGCGACCATCGGCAGCATCCGAATCGTCAGATGCTTTTCCCGTGCGATTTTCTCTGCGGTTTCCAAATATCGCGCATTTTCACTGAGAAAATAACAGAACAGGTACTTTTGTTCGCTGTCAATCGGCTTCGCAAGCGTTTGCCAATGCGCCATGCTCACCAACAGCGTGGGGTCAACCGCCACCATCACCTGTTTGCCTGTCAATTCACGCACGATTTCCGCCCCGCGCTTTTCCCGCACAGAGACGTAGCGGAACGGAGCAATCGCCTTGCGGAGCCGCTGCTGGCATCTGTGCGGGATTTCCATCACGCCGAAGCTGGGCGCGTACGCGATTTTGCGGCAGCTATCCTGCACAAACTCCAGAAAATAGTAAGGATCATAGAGGTATGGATTCCAAATCTGGTCGCTTCCGCAGACGAATACGGCATCATCACCGCAAATCCGAGCAATTTCTGGCGCAGTGGAGCACGGCGGCGTAATCTGCATATGCTGCGCACGAAAATCATCAAACAGGAAGAGGTTGTTGACAGCTTCGGACGCGCCGTTCTTCTTCATCAGATATTCGTTGATTTTGTACTGTATGGTTTCTTTTAGGCTGTGATTGATGAACTTCAGCTTCCACATATCCGCCTTTGTGGGCTTATAATTCAAGACGCTGCACGCATACCCCATGTCGCTGATGGTATGTTGAAGCGCGTAGGCCTGCAGTACGCTGCCGTAATTATTGCCCCGATACCACGTTTGTGTGTATACTTTCATCATCAATTTCCTCTTCTTTTCAGGTTCGCGTATAAAACCAGCAGTTTCGCCACATAGCCGGACGCATCGAAGAGCTTTTTCGCGTTGGCGACGGATTTTTCTGCCATCCGCTGATATTCCTCGTCGCTCAAGCGCATCACACGCCCGATAGCATCCGCCAGTGCGGCTTCGTCCTTCATCGGGCTGATAAAACCTGTTTCGCCGTCAACAATATTCTCCGGCAGACCACCGGCGTTTGTCGCAACAACGGGCTTCCCCATCGCCTGCGCTTCACACGCGGTATAACCGCTGGCTTCGTACCACTCGGACGGCACGACCACGCAGGCGCAGTTGCGCACATACTGCCAGAGGTTTTCGCCGGACTGGAAGCCGACCATCGTTACCCGCTGGTTTAGATGATGCGCTTCGATTTCCGCGCGGATGGCAGCTTCCTCCGGACCAGTGCCAACAATGATGAGCGGGACGTTTTCCAGCTTCTCCATTGCCCGAACCAGCGTCAGGATACCCTTTTCCGCCGAAAGCCGCCCGTAATACAGCACATAATCGCCGCGTTTGCCCTGCACGGCGTACTTTGTATCCGCCGGAAGGAAGTTTTTCATGTGCACAATGGGCGATTTTGTCAGTCCAGACGCTTCCAGCTTGTTCTTGTAACACTCGGACGGCGTGATAAACAGGTCAATTTTCCTGTACAGCCCACTGCGCTTGTTGAAATCGCTCTCGATGGCGGCCATCAGGCACTTCGCCCGCGAATCCTTGAAGCACACACGCTTGACGCAGTTCCAGTAATTCCCGTGCAGGCACGCTTCGCAGATTTTCCCGTGGTCGAGCATGACATGATTCGGGCAAACGCAGTTGAGGTCGTGCATGGTGAAGACGACCGGGATGCCGCGCTTCTTCGCCGCATCAACGATGGAAGCGGTCAGCACGCGGTGGAAGAGGTTGATGTGGATGATATCCGGCTTTTCCTTTTCAATCAGCGCAGAGATTTTTTTCTTTGCTTCAAAGGAATACACCATGCGGAAGGCGGCTTTCAGCTTCTGCGCGGCGGTTAACTCCCCGTTAAACTCCACATTGCTGACGAAATACGCGCTTTGTTCGCAGGGCAGGTTCTTTTCATCCTGCATGGCGAAAAAAATAACCTCGTGCCCCGCCTGCCGCAGCAAATCCGCCAAACCGAAAAAGTAGGTTTCCGACCCGCCGTGCATATTAAAGTATTTGTTTACAAGCAGTATCTTCATGCCGCGCCTCCTTATCTCCGGCGCAGCTTACGCACCGCGTTCCGCAGCGGCTTGTACAGCCCAACGGCAACCAGCGCTTGCGTTACGCGCAGCTTTATGCCATTTTCATGCACAATATACTGATTCAGGTTCGTCTCAATCGGCGTAGCATCCAGCTGTGAAAAGAACTGCGCCCGATGCGCATTTTCCTTGCCCGCGCGCACCAGCATCGAATTGTTGGCGCACACCCGCTCCAGCGGATATTCCTCCATGAACCACGCGCTTGCGGCTTTGTCCACCCAATCTTTGCCTTTTTGAGTGTTGACAATCAGCGCGGAAATTCCCTGATTTTCGCTTTGCTGGATAAGCCGTTCCCCTGCCTTCCAGAGGTCGCCGACGACGATATCCGCGCTGCCGTTGTCGCCCTTAAACTCGCAATGATAGCAGCTTTGGCGGTACGTCAGACCTTGAAGCATCGCCAGCACATACGGATTCTGCCGATAGCTCATTTCCTGATGCCGCTTGCCCGATTTTGTCGTCAGCACAAAATACGGCATCGTCCAGCCGACCGGCGTCTTACTGCGGAAGTTCACATTGCGGATTTTCTCGCCGTACTGCGCCGCTTTCGCATCCCGGTAGCGCTGCCAGACGCCTGCCGTGGGTGTGCCCTCGCAAATCAGCGCGATCATCAGCAGATTTTCCGGCTTGCCCGTCACTGCCGCACACGCCGCGCACTGGCAGGGCGTGCCGCAGAACATGACGGGCGTCCCCGCCTTCAGCAGGCCACGAACCGTCGCCAAGCAATTGCTGATGTTGCTCTGCACATACTTGGAACTGCGCATCCGCTCAACATCCTCCAGCTTATTGGAGACGATGTGCACCGCGTCCATCTGCTCATTCCACACGCAGCCGCACACATAGCCGCCCTGCCGCAGCATTTCCTGCGCCAGTGGGAAGAACATGCCACCGGATGCCGACGCTTTGCGCGCCTGTGTATCCAGCTGATACGCCGCGTAGCAGCCCTCCTTGCCCAACGGCGTATGATTTTTGTCCGCGTGCTGATGGATGCACACGCGGTCGCACCTGCCGCAGCCGATGCAGCGCGCCTCGTCAATTTCGGGGATGTAGCTGCCATCCGCTGCCTGCGTCATATGCACCGCGCCGCGCGGGCAGACGTTGACGCACGCGCCGCAGCCGTAGCAGTCTTTCAGCAAATCAAAATCAAGCATCGTGTTCTCCTATCGGCTCATTTTTTGTTCATCCTCTGTTTCAAATTCCTCGCCAGCGGGTAAATCTTGGTGTGCACAAAAGAGATGCAGTCCACCATCAGCCCCTCCGGCATGGCGCTCGTGACGGCACTGAGCACCTTCTGCGGCGCGGTGCGGTCGTCGGGCTTCATTGGCGTATCCTTCCACGGGCTTTTCGCCTTGTATGCCAGATACGTCTTGGCGTACGGGTGCTTGCAGCCCGCCACCCACGGGCGGATGCTCATGCGAAAGCACGACTGGAAGTGGACAATCGCCGGATTCTCCACCGCTTCCCGGTACTGCGCGGGGTCGCCCGGCACAGGCGGCTTTCGCAGCTTGATGAGGTTCTTGTAATCAAACGCGAAAAAGACCGTCATGCAGTTATATTTGGGGTGCAGGATGCCCGAACGCCCCAGCTTGCTCAGCACACCGTTCTGCACGCCCTGATCCACAAAGGTGATATCGCCCTGATTCTCCCGGATGTAGCGCAGGAACATGTCCTCGACGTTGTTTTTGCGCCACGCGTCCAAATCCACCAGCAGAACGCCGTTGTTGATGTAGTTGTCCGTCGGCTGAAGTCCCAGATTGGTGCGGTAGGCAGCACCGCGGCAGTCATCCACACCATAGAGCCACTTATCGCCCATATCCATTTCCCACAGGGGCGTCAAGTCCTGCATGACCAGCGTATCGCAGTCAATAAACAGCACCTTTTTCACTGTTTCGGGCAGCATGGAGGGCAGGAACAGGCGGTAGAACGTGCTGATGTTCCAGCGGCCGACGTTGATTTCAGTGGCGGAGCGCTTCTCAATGTCCGGATGCGCCAGATACGTCAGCGTGCGGCCGAAGGAGGCAATCATGCCCTCCAGCTTCTGCTTGTTTTCTGCCGAAATCTGGTTGTCAATCAGGTAGAGGTTGAGTTCCTTGACGTTCCGGTTGTGCTCCAAGAGCGACAGTATGGAAATTCCTGCAATCTCGCAGTAGCTGTCGCTGGAAGAATAGACGATATCCATCCTCGACTCCCCTTACAGTTTCTTGTAGTCCGCAAAACTCATCAGGTGCAAGTCCTTTTCGCTGATAATGAGGTTCTCCTTGCCGCCAATCAACTCAAAAGGCCATTCAATGCCGATATCCGGGTCGTTGTACATGATGCCGGAATCGCCCTCGCCATAGAACACCTCGGCGCACTTGTAGCTGACTACCGAATCCTCAATGACCAGATAGCCGTGCCCGAAATACTGCGGCACAAGCAGCATCTCCGTGTTTTCGCCCGTGAGGTGGAAGCCGCGCCACTGCCCGAACGTTGGCGAATCCGGGCGCAAATCCACAATCACGTCATACACATGGCCGGAGATGCAGCGCACCAGCTTCGCCTGCTGTTTAACCAGCTGGAAGTGCGTCGCGCGAATCACGCCGCGCTTGGAAATGGTGTAGAACACTTCCTTCAAATCGTGGTCAATGCCATTCGCGCGGAAGGTGTCAACATTGTAATCCTTAATCAAACCGCCGCGGTTGTCCGTGGCATAAAAAGGCTTGATGCGGTACGCACCCTGCAAATCCAGCGGCTGAAAATCAAACTTCTGCACCATTTTATGCTTCCTCCCGAATATAATCCGCCGTCATCTTGATGCCCTGCGCAAACGGAATCTGATTGACATAGCCCGTGTCCCGTTCAACCTTCTTCAAATCGAACTGGTCGTAGGAGACGTTCACACCCTTGAAGGGCAAATCCCCCAGCCCAATTTCAGCCGCCGGGTCAACCAAATCCCGCATTTCCAGCAGGAACTCCCGCAGCGGCTTAGGCTCACCAGAACCGATGTAGTAGCGGTTGAACGGCTTGCCTTTTTCCGCCACGGCGATGATGGCGTTGATGGCATCGGTGATATAAATGAAGTCGTACGTCTGATACCCCGCCGTGAAGGAGCAATGCTCTTTGTGGATGAGCTTGCGGATGGCGGTGTAAATCATCCGCGCGGATTTTTCACCCACGCCATAGATGTTGGTGATGATGACCGGGATGAATTCCACACCGGTCATTTTGGCGACCGTTTCGCCCATCAGGTGCGCCGCCAGCTTGCCCGTGCCGTAGATGTAGCCGCCCGCCGGGTCAATATCATCCGACTGAAGATACTCGTAGGTTTCCATCTCGTTGATGCTGGATGCATACACCACACGCTTGCAGCCCACCTCGGCGCACAGCTTGATGTAGTCGCACGTCAGCTTGACGTTCGACAGCTGCACATCATAATCCGCGCGCGCAGGCCCGGATGTGCCCGCCCACGCCAAGTGGAAGAAGCAGTGATAATCCGCCGCGGGAATCTCCTTCGCAAGGGCAGGCACGTCCTTGTTCAGCACGCTGATGCAGGTGACGCGCGGGTCATCCGCCAGCACATCATCAAAGCGGACATCCAGTGCCGTGACACGGCAGCCCTTTGCCAGCAGCGCATTCACCAGCGTTTTGCCGATAAAACCGTTTGCACCGGTAACGATTACATTCTCCATCTTATTCTCCTGCCGACAAAAATGCCGTGATTTCTTCGTCCATGCACGCGCGAACATCGCCGCCGGACAGATAGCACTTGCTCCATTCGGCAACTTTCTCAATCGCCGTGTCCAGATTCCAGTGGGGCTTCCAGCCAAACGTCGTCTTGAGCTTGGCGCAGTCCAGCTTCAGGAAGTTCGCCTCGTGCGGGCCGCCGTCATAGCGGTTGACCCACTTCATGCCCTCGCCCCACTTGCGCACGAACAAATCCACCAATGCGCCGGTCTGGAAGCAGTCCACATCATCCGGACCAACGTTATAATAGCCAGCGTACTTGCCGTCCTCGTACTGCATGGCGGCAATCATCAGGTAGGCATACAGCGGCTCCAGCACATGCTGATACGGGCGGGTGGAGAACGGGTTGCGCACCACAATATCCTCTTGCTTCATCGCCGCGCGGATGCAGTCCGGGATGATGCGGTCGTTGGCGAAGTCGCCGCCGCCGATGACATTGCCCGCGCGCGCCGTGGAGATTGCTACGCGCCCATCAGCAAAAAAGCTGTTCTTGTAGCTGTGCGTCACCAGCTCCGAGCAGGACTTGGAATTGGAGTACGGGTCGAAGCCGTCCAGCTCCTCGTTCTCGCGGTAGCCCCACGCCCACTCCTTGTTCAGGTACACCTTGTCGGTCGTCACATTCAGGAAGGACTTGACGCAATGGCTGTTTCGCACGCACTCCAGAATATTCACCGTGCCCATGACGTTCGTTTCATAGGTGTAAGCAGGATTTTTGTAGCTGTCGCGAACGATAGGCTGCGCCGCCAGATGCAGCACAATCTCCGGCTGTGCAGCGTCAAACGCGGCCTTCAGCGCCGCATAATCGCGGATATCGCCGATAACCGAGTGCACATCCTGCGCAATATCAGCGATTTCAAACAAGGACGGCGACGTAGGGGGATTCAGTGAATACCCCGTAACAATCGCCCCGGCATTAGCGAGCACCTTGCACAGCCACGAGCCCTTGAAGCCGGTATGTCCCGTCACGAACACTTTCTTGCCCTGATAAAACGACAAATCGAACTGCTTCATTTCTCCCACACCTTCCACGGCGCATTGCCCGACGCCCACAGTTGCTCCAGCTTCTGTTTCTCCCGCAGCGTGTCCATGCACTGCCAGAAGCCTTGGTGGATGTACCCCACCAGCTGTTTCTGTGCGACAAGTTTGGTCAGCGGGCCTTTCTCAAACACGGTTTCATCGCCCTCAATCAGGTCAAACAGCTCCGGCTGGAATACCATGAAGCCGATGTTGATGAGGTCGCCGTCCATGTCCGACTTCTCGCGGAAAGCGTCAATCACGCTATTCGCACCGACTTCCACCACGCCCTTGTTCTGCCCGAAGTTGTACATCGACATGGTGCCGATTTTCCCGTGTGCCTGATGGAATGCCACCAGTTCCGCAATGTTCACGTCGCCCACCGCGTCGCCATAGGTCAGCATGAACGGCTCATTGCCGATATACTCGCGGATACGCTTGACGCGCCCCCCTGTCTGGGTATTTAAGCCAGTGTCAACAACCGTCACGCGCCACGGCTCGGCGTGCTTGTTGTGCACAATCATCTCGTTCGTGCCGTGCGTGTAATCGAACGTGATGTCGGAGGTGTGCAGGAAGTAATCCGCAAACCACTCCTTGATAACGTGCTGCTTGTAGCCCGCGCAAATCACAAATTCGTTGTAGCCATAGGCAGAATATGTCTTCATGATATGCCACAGGATGGGCATACCGCCAATCTCAATCATGGGCTTGGGCTTGAATGCGGATTCCTCGGAAATTCGTGTGCCGAAGCCGCCGGCAAGAATGACAACTTTCATCGTTTTCCTCCTCATCGCGTCGGATGCTCAATACAAGCCTTGTCTGCCGCAGTCCTCGAACCAGTCGCGGAAGGTGTCCTCCAGCCCCGCGTGGAACGCATAGCCGCTCTCCGCCAACTTTTGGCCGCTGATGTTCGTGCTCACCATCAGTTTCTTCACGCGCGCTGGGTGAATGCCGACTTTCTTGCCGCCGATGGGGCCAAGAATCGTCGCCGCGGTCATCAGCAGGCCGCCCGGAATCAGCGGAATATGGCGCTTCATCCCGGTCGCCGCCTGCATGGAGCTGCAAATCTGCTCGATGGTGTACGCCGGCTCGAACGTGCAGTTGTACACATCCACACCCGGAAAATCATGGTCAATCATCCGATATTGGAAGAAACGCACCAGTTCCTTCACATAAATGCACGCCTTCACCGTGTCCTTGCGCCCGGCATAGAAGAAATAGTGCTTCTTTTGGCTATTGTACAGGCGGGTCATATTGCCATGCTCGCCCTTGCCATACACAATGCCCGGCCGCACAATCGTCAGTTCGCGGTTCGTTTCCTTTGCCTGCCAAATCTGGTGGATTTTCTCCGCCACCAGCTTGCTGATGCCGTATGGCGTGTTCGGCGTGGGCAGCGTGTCCTCCGTTTTCAGCTCCTCCGCCGCACCGTAGGGCGCAATGGAACTGGTGAAGAGGATTTTGCGGATGCCGTGCTGCTCCGCAAAGGCGGTCACATTCTCCGCGCCGCGAATGTTCGTCTCGAAATAGGCGTAATCCGGATGCCCCGGCGTCCTGTGCACCGCCGCGAGGTTGAAAATCACATCATCCGGCGTGGGCGTGAAATCAAGGGCAATCGGCTTGCGCACATCCACGCGGCGATAGACGACCCCCTCGTTTTTCTCCACGACGCCGGGCACAACGCCTTCTTCGCCGGGCATGACCAAATCCAAATCGTAAATGCAGTCGCCGGGCTTTACGCACGCATCTTTCAAGCGATGAATCAGGTGTGTGCCGATGAAGCCGGAACCGCCAAATATCAGGTAATTCATTGCTTCACCCTCACTTCGCGCCGTCCCTGTGGAGGACAGCAACCACGGTTTTCAGCAGAATCTTGCAGTCCAGCCATATCGACGCCTGGCGGATGTATGTCATCTCCATCTGCTGCCGATGCCCGCTCTGGTAGGTCGCATTGTTGCGCGCGTATGCCTGCCAATAGCCGGTCACGCCCGGCTTGACGGACAACAGCACATCCGCCGAATCCGCATAATACTGCTGGATTTCCGATTTCAGCAGCGGCCGCGGTCCGACGAGGCTCATTTCGCCCGCAAGAACATTGAACAGCTGCGGCAGCTCGTCCAAACTCGTTTTGCGCAGGAAATTGCCTACCGGCGTGATGCGCGGATCATTGTCGATTTTGAACTCCGTATGATACTGGCGCTTCTGCTCCTCGCTCAGCTGATCAATCATCTGGTCAGCATTGCGGTACATGCTCCTGAATTTCCACATTTTGAACGGCTTGCCATTCTTGCCGATACGCACCTGCCCGTAGATGACAGCGCCGGGATCACCCAGATAGACAATGACGGAAAGAATCAGGAACAGCGGCGAAAGCACGATAATCGCCATTGCCGTCGCCGTCAGGTCGAACGCCCGCTTGACGGCACGGTAGCCAAGTTTATTCGCGCCCGTGCGGGATGCTGTCGGTTCTATCGCCTGTTCTGGCAGTCCATGCTGCATATGATTACACGCTCCCTTATTCTGTCGTACTTAGTCGCGCTGGAAAATATCGCGCGTATACACCCTGTCCTGCACATCATCAAGCGCCTTGTCGTAGCGGTTCGCCACGATGATGCGGCTTATTGCCTTGAATTGCGCCAAGTCGTTGACCACCCTGCTGCCGGAAAACGTTTCACCATCCGGCAGTGTCGGCTCGTAAATCACGATGGATGCGCCTTTCGCCTTCAGGCGCTGCATCACGCCCTGTATGCTGCTTTGGCGGAAGTTGTCGCTGCCGCGCTTCATCGTCAGGCGATAGATGCCAATAACGGGATGATTTTCCGTCGTCAGCGCCATCACGCGGTCGGCAATAAAGTCCTTGCGGGTCTTGTTGCTCTCGACAATGGCGGAAATCATGTTCTGCGGCACATCGGCGTAGTTCGCCAGCAGCTGCTTGGTGTCCTTCGGCAGGCAGTAGCCGCCGTAGCCGAACGACGGGTTGTTGTAATGGCTGCCGATGCGCGGGTCGAGGCACACGCCATCCAGAATCTGCCGTGTGTTCAAGCCTTTGCTCTCCGCATAGGTGTCCAGCTCATTGAAGTACGCCACGCGCAGCGCCAAATAGGTGTTGGCGAACAGCTTGACCGCCTCCGCCTCGCTGAAGCCCATCAGCAGCGTGTCAACGTTCGGCTTTTCCGCGCCTTCCTGCAATAGCGCAGCGAACGTGCGGGCGGACGCGGTCAAGCGCGTATCCTGCATGTCCGTGCCGACAATGATGCGGCTTGGGTACAGGCTGTCCTCCATTGCGTGCGATTCGCGCAGGAACTCCGGGCTGAAGAGAATGTTCCTGTTATGGAATTTCTCGCGCACTGACGCCGTGTACCCGACCGGGACGGTGGATTTGATGACCACCGCCGCATCTGGATTGCACTGCATGACCAGCCCGATAACCTCTTCCACCGCCGCCGTCTGGAAGCGCTGGGTGACATCATCATAATTCGTCGGGACGGCAATGACGACGAAGTCCGCACCGGCATAGGCGGCTTTGGCGTCGAGCGTCGCGCTCAGTTGCAGGGGCGTGTGCGACAAAACCTGCTGCATCACGTCATCCCGCACAGGCGATTGGCGGCGATTAATCATGCTGATTTTTTCCGGCACAATATCCACCACTGTCACCTGATGATGCTGGGACAGCAGCACCGCCATCGCCATGCCGACGTAGCCTGCGCCAGCAACCGCAATCTTGTAGGCTCTCATGCTGTCCCCCCATCGTCTCGTTTTTGAAAAAAAGTTCGTCATGCAAACATTGCGGCGAACCATCTGCCGACGGGTACATACCCATCAAGCGTTTCAATTATACCATGCAAGCCGTTATTTGGCAAGTAAATCTCGATAAATTTTGTGGAAAATGCAGTTTTGTCAACTCTTTCTTCCTATTATATATCGCCGAGTGTGGCAATGTTCATTGCCTTTTACACGCACGCGTTCCTTCAAAAGTTACGTCATCCACACGACCGTTTTCGGAGAATTTTGTGCGATTTCCAAATGAGAATGCACCCAGTTGCGCCGCGAATTTGAAAACAGGATAATATGGAACGCGAAAAAAGCGTGGTGACGTCCTTGGCACACACACGCTTTCCGATGATTTCTTTGCGTTTTCCCGTCCAGCGGCATATTTATGCACGCTTTTTACTCGCCCGTGCCCGCAAAAACCGTCCATACCGTGCCGAAAATCAGCTTCCAGTCCAGCAGGAAGCTGCGATCGCGGATGTAGCGCATATCCATGTCCATCCACTCGTCAAACGTCACGTCATTGCGGTTCGGCTGAATCTGCCAAATGCAGGTCAGACCGGGACGGACATACAGGCGCTGGCGCTCGTAATCCGTATACGCCGCCACTTCGCACGGCAGCGGCGGACGCGGGCCGACGATGCTCATGCTGCCAACCAGAATATCCCACAGCTGGGGCAGCTCGTCGATGCCGCACTTGCGGATAAAACGCCCGACACGGGTGATGCGCGGGTCATCCTTTTGCTTGAAAATCGGGCCGTTCATCTCTGTGCGGCGCTTCAAATCCGCCAGCTTTGCCTCAGCGTCCACACACATGGAGCGAAATTTGTGGATGCGGAACTCCTTGCCGTCAATGCCGCTGCGCACCTGCGTAAAAATCGGCGAACCTTTCGGGTCATCAATGACAATCGCGAGCACTACAATCAGCATCAGCGGCAAAAGCACAATCAGCGCCAGCAGGGAGAAAAACACATCCTGCACTCGTTTCAGCGCCCGATAGACCACCTTTGCCTTGCGCACCTGCTCCCGATTAAGCCAAATCTGTTCGCGCGTGGTCGTCGCCGGCTGCTGTACCGTTGCTTCCGTCATCGCCGCCATCCTCCCATCTGCCGCCGCTGCTTTTGCGGTCGGCAATTTTTAAGCATCTGGGAAATTCGCCATCTTCTGTCCGACTAATCGTACACAAAAATTACCTAAAATCACCTTGTTTATTTTATCACACATGTTTCGGCGTGTCAATTGCCTTCCAGGAAAATCCGAGCCGCCTGTATTTTTCCTGCTTTTTTGCTTTTTCTTCCGAAAACGCAGGAAAACTTGCTGATTTTGTTGTATAATAAGGAAAGGGCATGACTAACATCGTCGGTTTTGCGTGGGAATCCGCGCTTTTTGCCTTCGTAATCACATCATGCAGCCACGGAAGGAGATGACGCTCATGCAGCCCAAACTACCGCAAGACGAACGCTACGAGCAGCGTCCGGACGGCACAATCCGCCGTTTCCGACAGCAGACACCGCCCGCGCAGAGCACCTATATTCCCCAGCCGCCGCCCGATGAGCCGCCGCGCCGCCGCAAGCGGGAAAAGCACCGCCATCGCCGCGTCTGGCTGTACGTTTTCGCGCTGATTGGCGTGGCGTTCGTCGCCGTGGAAATCTTCCGCTATCTGATTGTGCCGCTGCTCGTTCAGCTGCACATCTGGACAGGAGGCCGGCTATGAAGCGCATCGGAAAGTGGCTGTTGGGGCTGATTACCTCCGCGCTGACGCTCGTGCTGGTGATTGCGCTGCTGCCGTACGCCGCGAAGTGGGTCGCGCGCATCATGCCGGATGAGTCCGCCGCGGCGATTCGCGCGTCCGTCGTGCTGTCGCAGAAGCTGGAGCAGAGCGCAAAGCTGGAGACGCTGCACGTCACCGAAGAGGGCGCGCTGAACTACGAAGTCAAGGCGGCATTCCTCGGCACAGTGGCGAGCATCAACGCCGATTACACCTATGAGGGCAGTTTCGGCATTGATTTGCAGCAGGTGACCATGACGCGCGACGGGTCTGTGCTGACGCTGACGCTGCCCGCGCCGGAGCTGCTGCTGGACTCCCTCACGCCAGCGGACATCACGCGCGATTCGGCGCTGTACCCGTATCTGGACGACAACGACTTGCAGCGTGTTTTGGAGGATGAACGTGTTTCCTGCCGCGAACGGTATCTCTCCGGCGAGCGCGCAGCGGAACTCTGGGACGCGACCGTCGCGGCGATGGAGGCGACCGTTGCGCAGTGGATGGCGGACGCGGGCGGGTTCACTGTCCGCTGCGAGCGCGCGGAATGATTTTTTCGTGCTTTTCCGCTTGACAAGCGCGCCGATGTGCGTATAATAGGTTTGTATATTTATGCGTCTATTCCGCATAAATGGAGGAGGAATATCATGGCATGGACGGTCTTTATTGATGGCAAGGAAGGCACAACAGGCCTTCGGATTTTCGATCGGCTGGCGGAGCGCGGGGAGTTTTCGCTCCTGACGCTCCCGGAAGAAAAGCGCAAGGACGCCGATGCCCGACGCGAAGCCATTCACGCCGCCGACATTGCCATTCTCTGCCTGCCGGACGCTGCTGCACGAGAATCCGTCGCGCTGGCGGAAGGCAGCAATACGCGCATTCTTGATACCTCGACGGCGCACCGCGTTGCTCCCGGCTGGGCGTACGGCTTCCCGGAATTGTCCAAGAAGCATCGGGACGCCGTCGTCTCCGGGCAATACGTCGCCGTGCCGGGCTGCCACGCCAGCGGGTTCATCGCACTCGCCGCGCCGCTGGTCGCCGCGGGGCTGATTCCGGCGGATACGCTGCTTTCCTGCTTCTCCATGACCGGGTACAGCGGCGGCGGCAAGAAGATGATCGCCCAGTACGAGGCGGACACTCGCACACCTGACCTCGATGCGCCCCGCCCCTACGGCTTAACGCAATCGCACAAGCACCTGCCCGAAATGCAGCAGATTTCTTGTCTGACCCACGCGCCGATTTTCGCGCCGATTGTGGCGGATTACTACGCCGGGATGCAGGTGACGATTCCGCTGTTCCGCCAGCAGCTGAACTGCGCACACCCGGTTGAGGAACTGACTGCGTGCCTGAAGGCGCACTATGCTTCCTCCCCCATCGTGTCCGTGCTGGATGCGCAGGACGTGGCGGCGTTTGGCGGCTTCATCCCCGCGAACGCTCTGGCGGGCAAGGACAGCATGAAGCTGATGGTGCTGGGCAATGACGACCGCATCGAGCTGGTCAGCCTGTTCGACAACCTCGGCAAGGGGTCGTCCGGCGCGGCCATTGAGTGCTTGAACCTGATGACGGGCGCACCCGAAACGACAGGACTGAATCTGTAAGCATATAATATGGAGGAAAAGCATATGGAGCATATTTCGGGCGGCGTATGTGCCGCGAAGGGATTTCAGGCGGGCGGCATTCACTGCGGCATCCGCAAGAACCGCGGCAAGCGCGACATCAGCATGATTATCAGCGAAGTTCCTGCTTCGGCGGCGGCGGTGTACACGAGCAATCTGGTCAAGGGCGCGCCCATTTACGTCACCCAGCGGAACTTGGCGGGCGGTATTGCGCAGTTGGCCGTCTGCAACAGCGGCAACGCGAACACCTGCAACGCCGACGGCGAAGAAGTCGCGTGGCAAATGTGCGAACTGGCGGGCAAGGCGGCGGGCATCGACCCGCACCACGTCATTGTCGCGTCTACGGGCGTGATTGGGCAGCCGCTGTCCATCGAACCGATCGCCCAGCACATGGGAGCGCTGTACGCCGCCGTGAAGGTCAACGGCAGTCAGGAAGCGGCGGAGGGCATCATGACGACGGACACGCGGCTGAAGGAAGTTGCGGTGTCTTTCGTGGTGGACGGCAAGGTCTGCCACCTCGGCGGTATCGCGAAGGGTTCGGGCATGATTCACCCGAATCTGGCGACGATGCTCGTTTTCCTCACCTGCGACGCGGCGATTTCCCCCGCGATGCTCCGCAAGGCGCTGTCGGAGAACGTGAAGGACACGTTCAACATGGTCAGCGTCGATGGCGACACATCCACCAACGACATGGTGTCCATCATGGCGAACGGCTTGGCGGGCAACACGCCCATTGACAGCGAAAACGCGGATTACGCCGTGTTCTGCGCCGCGCTGAACGAGGTGACAACCGCCCTGTGCCGCATGATTGCCAAGGACGGCGAAGGCGCCTCGCGGCTGCTGACGTGCGTGGTGACGGGCGGCAAAACCGTGCGGGACGCCAAGCTCGCCGCAAAGGCCGTCATCTGCTCCAGCCTGCTGAAGGCCGCCATTTTCGGCGCGGATGCGAACTGGGGGCGCGTGCTGTGCGCGCTGGGCTACTCCGGCGCGGAAATCGACGTGAAGAAGGTGGATGTTGCCTTCCGCAGTGCCGTCGGCTCGATTGACGTGTGCAAAAACGGCGCGTCCATCGACTTCAGCGAAGAAAAAGCGAAGGAAATCCTGCTGGAGGACGAGGTGGATGTCGTCGTCACCCTGCACGACGGCGACGCCTCCGCCACCGCATGGGGCTGCGACCTGACGTACGATTACGTCAAAATCAACGGCGACTATCGGAGCTGAAAGGACGAATCAATATGCAGATGTACAACGGCATGACGAACCGCCAGCGCGCGCAGGTGCTGGTTGAGGCGCTGCCCTATATCCAGAAGTATAACGGCAAAATCGTCGTCGTCAAGTACGGCGGCAACGCCATGATCAACGAGGAGCTCAAGCACGATGTCATGCGCGACATGGTGCTGATGAGCCTCATCGGGGTCAAAATGGTGCTGGTGCACGGCGGCGGCCCGGAAATCTCCAGTATGCTCAAGCGCGTCGGCAAGGAGACGGAGTTCATCGATGGTCTGCGCGTGACGGACGAAGAAACGAGCGAAATCGTCCAAATGGTGCTGGCGGGCAAAATCAACAAATCGCTGGTGGCGAAGCTGGACAACCTCGGCGGGCGCGCGATGGGCATCTGCGGCATGGACGGCGGGCTCATCAAGGCGCAGATGATTGACCCTAAGCTCGGCTACGTCGGCAAAATCAACAGCGTCAACCCGCAGCCGATTCTCGATCTGCTGGAAAAGGGGTATATCCCTGTCGTTTCCACCATCGGGTGCGACGAAACAGGGCATGTCTACAACATCAACGCCGACACCGCCGCCGCGTCGATTGCCGCCGCCATGCACGCCGAGGCGCTCATCTCCATGACGGACACCGTCGGTCTGCTCCGTGACCCGAAAGACCCGACAAGCCTCATCCGCCGCGTCGATTTGAAGGGCGTGGAGGAGCTGAAGGCGAAGGGCATCATCTCCGGCGGCATGATTCCCAAGGTCGAGTGCTGCACCAACGCCATCCGCGCGGGTGTGCGCAAGGTGTTCATCATCGACGGCCGCGTTCCCCACGCGCTGCTGATTGAGACACTGACCGACGAGGGCGCCGGCACGATGTTCAAGAAGGAGATTGAGGGAAATTATGTGCCAAAAAGTTAAACAGGCGGACAGCGCCTACATCGCCGGAACTTACGGGCGCTTTGACGCGGTGATGTCGAAAGGCGAGGGCGCGCACTACGAAGGCCTCGACGGCAAGCGCTACATCGACTTCGGCACGGGCATCGGCGTGACGCTCTTCGGCGCGTGCGATCCCGACTGGGTCGCCGCCGTGACGCATCAGCTGACCACCCTCGGTCACACGTCGAACCTCTACTATACCGAACCGCAGACGCAATTGGCAAAGCTGCTGTGCGAGCGCACAGGCATGAAGAAGGTTTTCTTCGGCAATTCCGGCGCGGAGGCGAATGAATGTGCGCTGAAAGTCGCCCGGAAATACGGCGAGAAGGACAACCGCGACGTTATCGTGACGCTGGTGAACAGCTTCCACGGCCGCACGATTGCGACGCTGGCGGCGACCGGGCAAGACCGCTTCCATGAGCACTTCGGCCCGTTCCCGGCGGGATTCCGTTACACGCCCGCGAACGACATTCCCGCGCTGGAAGCCATCCTCAGCACGGGCAAGGTCTGCGGGCTGCTGATGGAGATGGTGCAGGGCGAAGGCGGCGTGATTCCGCTTGACCCAGCGTTCGTCAGGAAGGCGGAGGAGCTTTGCCACGCGAATGACGTTCTGCTGATGGTCGATGAGGTGCAGACTGGCAACGGGCGCACAGGCACGCTGTACGCCTACGAGCAGTTCGGCATCCATCCCGACGTGGTGACGACGGCGAAGGGGCTGGCGGGCGGTCTGCCGATGGGCGCGTGCCTCTTAGGCGAGCGCTGCGAGCATGTGCTGGGCAAGGGCGACCACGGCTCAACCTTCGGCGGCAACCCGATTTGCGCCGCCGCGGCGCTGAACGTCATCTCCCGGCTGAATAAGGACGTATTCGCGGGCGTAAAGGAGCGCGCGGCGTACATCCGCAAGGAATTGACGGGCGCGCCGGGCGTGAAGAGCATCACCGGGCTTGGGCTGATGATTGGCATCCTGCCGGAGCACAAAACAGCGGCGGAAGTTGCTTCGGCGTGCTTGCAGGACGGCTTGATGGTGCTGACGGCGCACGAAAAGGTGCGTCTGCTGCCCCCGCTGAACATTTCCTACGAGGATTTGGCGGCAGGGTTGGCGATTCTCAAAAAGCATCTCGCGTAATCAAATTTCGGCGCACTGCATGTTTTTCGCAGTGCGCCTGATTGTGTCGGAGGTTTTATGCAGCCCGATTTTTCCCGTGACGCGCGAATCGCCCCGATCCTCACGCGGATTGCCCAGCTGCCGAAGAAGCCGCGCCTGCTCGTCACCATCGACGGGCCGTGCGGCAGCGGCAAATCCACCTTGGCGGATGCGCTGTCCGACGCACTGAACGCGCCCATCATCCGCATGGATGATTTTTTCCTGCCCCACGCGCTGAAAACGCCGCAACGGCTGGCAATTCCGGGCGGCAACGTCGATTTGGAGCGCCTGATGCAGGAGGTGATCATCCCCTTCGCCGCGGGTCAGCCCGTCGTCTATCGGCGCTATCTGTGCCGCGAGGACGCATTCTCCGCGCCGATTTCCCTGCCCGACGCGCCCATCACGATTCTGGAAGGCAGTTACAGTATGCTGCCGGACATCCGCCGTCATGCGGATTTGACGCTCTTCCTGCGGATTAACCCGGAGGTTCAGCAAGAACGGTTATTGCAGCGCGTCGGCGCAGCGCGGCTGAAGGATTTTAACGCGCGGTGGATTCCGCTGGAAAATGCGTATTTCGATGCGTATCACTTGCCGGACGAGTCTTGCGTGCTGGTGCCGCAGGATGTAAACGCGCCTGTTCGCCTCTGAGCGACCTTCATGCGCTGCATGATGGCGTCGTACTGCTGATGGCGCGTCGGCTGCACCGGTACGGGCATCGGCGGCGCGTCCCGTTCGGGCAGGGCGTTCACTGGCGGCGCTTCTTCCTCCGGCGGCACCGTCTCCCGCTGGCACTGCCACCAAATCCACTGTTCCTTCTGCTCCTGACTGCTTTTCGCCTGAAACGGCGATCCTGCTGCCCGCATGATTTTTTCCTCCTTTCGCTGAATCAGTTCTATTTTATGCAGGATTTTTCGCTTCGTGACGCGAATACTTCCTGCGGAAACGACATTTTCGGAGGTGTTTCTCATGGAATTTACGCTTCACTGCGGTGATACGACCGCACGCGTCCGGCAGAAGGGCGCGCAGATGACCTCCTTCAAGGGAAATGATAACCGCGAGGTTATTTGGCAGGCCGATCCCACTGTCTGGGGAAATCATGCGCCGGTGCTCTTCCCGATCTGCGGCACGGCGAAGGATAACCACGTCATCATCGACGGCGTGTCCTACCCGATTGCCAAGCACGGTTTCTCCCGTAACCCGGAGTTTACGGTCGAGAAAATCGGCGATGACTTCATCGAGCTTGTTCTGACCCCCACGGAGGAAAGCAAGCCATCCTACCCGTTTGAATTCGCGTTCCACGTCGTCTACACGCTGCGCGAAAACGGGTTCTCCGCGCAGTTCATTGTCGAAAACAAGTCCGACAAGGTGATGCCGTTCTGCTGCGGCGGGCATCCGGGCTTCATCGTGCCGATGGAGGCAGGCGCAAGCTACACGGACTACGAGCTGGTCTTCCCGCAGGTTGAGGACGGGCGCAACAGCCTCTGCCCCGGCGGATACCTCATTGACAGCAGCGAATATCTCCCCTGCTTCCACAACAGCCGCGTGCTGCCGCTCAGCCACGACCTTTTTGACGACCGCGACGCGCTGATTTTCACCGAATTGAAGAGCCGCTCGGTCGATTTGGTCAACCGCAGCAGCGGCAAAGGACTGCGCTTCTCCTACCCGAAGATGGAGGTGCTGGCGGTCTGGTCGATGCCAAAGAAGAATGCGGATTACGTCTGCTTGGAGCCGTGGCACGGGATGCCCGGTCAGGTGACGGAGAGCGGCCGCTTCGAGGACAAGCCGTTCGTGACGCTGCTTCAGCCCGGGCACAGCTGGCAGGGCGGATATGACGTGCAGCTGATTTAACCGAAAAGTAATACTATTTCCAAATGAAAATGCGCCAAGATGCGCGGCGAATTTTTCGTTCTGGCTAACGGGAACGAAATGCAGCGTAGCAGCGCTACGCTAAATGGAGTGAGCGGACGCCAGAACGAAAAAGGCGCAAGCAGATGGCGCAGTTGAATCTGGAAATAGTATAAAACGCCATTCCGAACAACATGCGTCGGAATGGCGTTTTTGTGTGCGAGTTTTTGTGTGCAAATAGATGTCATTCAGCGGGTGTTTCGTCGTCCGTGTGGATACTCGGCGCATCCATCGGGCGCTCCGGTTTTTCGGGGATGTCCGGCATCTCAATCGTCGGCACGTCGTCGTCCTCCAGCGGCACTTTCACGTCCGTCGTGTCAGGCGCGTGGGCGGCAGAATCCGGCGTCTCGGCGCTCTTCTCGTCCTCCGGCGCGGTGGTCTTGCTCTCGCGCAGCTCCTGCAGTTTCACTTCCAGGTCGCGCATTTCCTCCAGCGTCGCTTTCAGCGTCTCCGGCACGTCCTCGCCCGCCTGCCACAGTTCATACAGCCGCAGACCAAGCTGGTTTTGCAGTTCCTTCCGACGCGTGACGATGTTCATCTCATCGACCTTCTGCTTCGTGCTGGTCGCGATGTTCGTCGCCGCCTTGTTGACTGCCTTCATGCCCTGTTCCCAGATTTCTTTGACTGTCTTTCCAATATCAGCCATAACGTTGCCTCCTTTTCTGCGGATATTTCTATATATTCGCCACAGAATGCGGAAATCCCTGCTTTTTGACAGGAAAAGTTACGAGTTTTGCAGCGGCAGCACATACACCTGACACGGATTCCATTCATCCCACAGCGTCGGCAGGCACTCCAGCGGCAGGAAGCCCATGCGCTGGTAGAAGGCGTTCGTGCGGTCATACTCCTCGTAATGCCCCGTCTGCACGGTTTTGACCTGCAGCAGCCGATAGCCTCGCGCGATTGCCTCCGCCCGAATCGCCGCAAACAGCCGCTGCCCGATGCCGCTTCGGTGATATGCCGGCAATACGCCCATGACGTAGATTTCCCCCGCGCAGGGGCTGGTTGCCTTCAGCGCCGCGAATCCGACTGCCTGCCCTTCCCGCACAGCGGCGAAAAACGGCATGTTTCGGCTGTCGTCGATGTACTTCTGCGTGCTGTCCGGCAAGCCGAACCAATCCGGCAGCGCATGGAGGATGTGCGCGGAAATTGCTGCCTTTTCTTCCGGATTTTCCACGCGGATGATGCTGATCGTCGCCATACGCACCTCACCAGTACAGCATCAGCGCGCCGGGATGCATGGTAAATTCCGCGTGTTCGCAGGCGATAATCTCGCCATCCACCTCGACATGCATTCCGGGCGACGACACCGTCACTTTGTCGCAAAGAACGTGCTCCGTAAACGGAAAGTTCAAAATCTGTTTCATCATCATGCGCACGAGATAGTACGGCACTTTCCACCGCGGCTGCTGCCCGACGACCATGAAGTCGATTTCGCCGTCATTCGGCACAGCATCGGGGCAAATCGGGATGCCGCCGCCAATCCACTTTCCGTTCGCCGCAATGCACAGCAGTGCGTCCTTCGTCCGCGTCTCACCATTGACGGTGTAGGTCAGCTGCAGCGGCTGATGCTTCCAAATCGCGCGAATCAGCCCAATGAGGTACGGCAGCAGCCCGCGAATTTTTCCGCCAAAGTCCGCCACGTTTTCCAGCACCGTCACGTCGAAGCCCGCTCCGGCGACGTTCAAGAACATCTGCCCGTTCAGGTCAATCGCGTCGCACGGGCGCGGCTCGTGGCTGAGGATGAAATCGAGCGCCGCCATCGGCTCTTTCGGCGTGCCGAGCGTCTTGACAAAGTCGTTGCCCGTGCCTGCCGGAATCAGCCCAATCGGAATGCCGCTGCCCGCCAATCCGCGCGCCGCCTCGCTGAACGTGCCGTCACCGCCGATGACGTAGACGGCTTCGCAGCCCATTTCGACTGCTTCCCGCGCCAGTTTCGCCGCGTAGCCGGGGTATTCCGTCCGCATCACACGAAACGGGAGGTTTCGCGCGGTCAGCACGCTCTGCACCTGTTCCATCACTTTCAGCGCATAGCCACACCCAGCGATTGGATTGACAATCAGCATACGCATTGTTGTTGTTCTCCTGAATTCAGACTCACGCAAAGCGGACAGCGCCCACACCGGAGTGCTGTCCGCAGTATCTCTTGCAAAAATTATGCCTTTGCAATCCGATCGGCAATCTGCTTGCCGGTCAGACCGTATTCTTCCAGCAGCGCAGCGGGCTTGCCGGACTGACCGAACACATCGTTGATGCCAATCTTCTCGAAGTGCTTCAGCCCCATGCCGCAGATGGCGGAAGCCACCGCGTCGCCCAGACCGCCGATGATGGAGTGCTCCTCCACCGTGAACACCTTGCCGCACTTCGCCGCGTAGGTGCGGGCGAATTCGTCGTCAAAGGGCTTCAGGGTGTGGAAGGACACCAGCGCCGCGTCAATGCCTTGCTCCGCCAGCAGCTGAACCGCTTCGAGGCAGTGCTCCAGCATGATGCCGCAGGTGAAAATCACGCAGTCCTTGCCGTCCTTGATGACGTTGCCCTTGCCCACCGTGAAGGGGCGCGCGTCGTACACCGGGGAAGGCAGACGAGCGGTGCGGATGTACACCGGACCGTTGATTTCCGCCGCCGCGCGGACGCACTGCTCACACTCGGTCGCGTCGCTGGGGACGAACACCGTCATGTTCGGCAGCACGCGCATCAGGGCGATATCCTCAATCGCCTGATGGGAGCCGCCGTCCTCGCCCAGCGTGATGCCCGCGTGGGAGAAGCCAAACTTCACGTTAAATTTCGGATAGCACACGCCATTGCGAATCTGGTCGTAGCTGCGGCCCGCGAACACCGCGAACGTGGAGCAGAACGGAATCAGCCCCATCGTGGACATACCCGCCGCCATATCCACCATGTTCGCCTCGGCAATGCCGCAGTCGATGAAGCGGTCAGGATACGCCTTCTTGAAACCATTGGTCATGGTCGCCGCCGCAAGGTCAGCGTCCAGCACGACCACCTTGTCATTTTCCGCACCGAGCTTGACGATGGCCTCGCCATACGCCACACGAATTGCTTTCTTTTCCATTTGTTCAGCCCTCCAGTTCGCTCAGCGCCTGCGCCGTCTGTTCTGCATTGGGAGCCTTGCCGTGCCAGCCGACCTGCCCCTCCATGAAGGAAACGCCCTTGCCCTTGAGGGTGTGCAGGTGAATCAGGCGAGGCTTGCCGGGGCAGGCGGGCGCGTGCAGCGCATCCAGCACCTGCTGCATATCGTTGCCATCGGCGACGTCAATCACGTCATAGCCGAACGCCTTGAATTTCGCCTGAATATCGCCCAGCGACATCACCTCGTCATTCGAGCCGTCAATCTGCAGGCCGTTGTGGTCGAAAATAACCGTCAGGTTATCAAGGTGATAGTGTGCCGCCGCCATCGACGCTTCCCACACAAGCCCTTCCTGCGATTCGCCATCGCCAATGATGGTGTAGACGTGGCAGGGATTTCCCGTCTTCTTCGCGCCCAGCGCCATGCCGACCGCGATAGAGATGCCCTGACCGAGCGAACCCGTCGACGCATCCACGCCGGGGCACTTCTTCACATCCGGATGCCCCTGCAGGATGCCGTGCAGCTGACGGAAATGGTCAAACTCCTCGCGTCCGAAATAGCCGCGTTCGCACAGCGTGCCATAGAGTGCGGGAGCCGCGTGACCCTTCGACAGCACAAAGCGGTCACGGTTCGGATTTTTGTCGTCCTTGGGGTCAATGCCCTTCATGACATCAAAATACAGCGCAACGAGCGCTTCCGTTGCAGACAGCGATCCGCCGGGATGGCCCGCACCCGCCTTGTTGGTCATAATGATGATGTCCCGCCGCACTTGACGGCAGACTTCTTGGAGTTCCTGAATATCCATCAAAGTACCTCCTCTATCTCTGATCCTGCGCCGCCGCTCCTCACGATGCCGCAGTATTTCATTATCTTCATTATAGCCGCATTCTGCCGCGTTGTCAATCTGTCCTGCGCGAAATTTGTCAAACGAGTGGCAAACGGTACGCAATCCACGCGCATATCCACGCCAGCAGGCACTGCCCCGTGACCATCAGCACTGACAGCTTCCGGCTTTTCAGCCCCTTGATGATGCTTGCGGATGCCGCGGCGCACGGCGGATACAGCAGCACGAACGTCATCAGCGCCAGCGCCGCAGCCGGGGTCGGCAGGGACGCCGACAGCGCCGCGCGGATGCTCCCCTGACCCGCCAAGACCGCCAGTGTGCTGATGATGCTCTCCTTCGCCAGCAGCCCGGTCAGCAGCGCCGCCGTTACCGCCACGCTTCCGAAGCCCAGCGGCGCGAAAATCGGCGCAATCGCCCCGGCAATGCTGCCGAGGATGCTCTCCTGCGTGCTTGCCGCCCACGCGCCCGTCCAGGTGAATCGCCCAATGAGCCAGACGGCCACCGACGACAGCAGAATCACGCTGCACGCGCGGCTGAGGAACTCGCCCGTGCGGCGGAGCACCTTGCGCAGGACGCTCGACATCAAGGGCAGGCGGTACGGCGGCAGTTCCATCACGAACGCGGCGGATTCGCCCGGAAACACCGTTTTCCGCAGGATTTGCGCAATCAGCGCCGCCAGCGAAATTCCCAGCGCGCAGAGAGCAAAAATCATCCACGCGCCGCCGGGAAGAAGCGTCGAAAGCGCCGCAAAAACGGGCATTTTCGCGCTGCACGAGACGAAGGGAATCATCAGCAGCGTAAAACGCCGATCGCGTTCGCCCCGCATCGACCGCGCCGACAGCGCCGCCGGGACGGAGCACCCGAACCCCAGCAGCAGCGGGATGAACGACCGTCCGCTCAAGCCCAGCGCCCGCATCGGCCGATCCATCAGGAACGCTGCCCGCGCCATATAGCCGCTGTCCTCCAGCATTGACAGGCACGCAAACAGTATCAGCAGCATCGGCAGGAAGCTGACGACGCTCCCCACGCCCATCATCAGACCCTCGACAATCAAACGCCGCAGCGCTTCCGCGACCTGCCAGTGCCGAAGCACGCCGTCCAGCGCCGATTGTATCATCAGGATGATATTCGTCAGCATATCGGACAGCCCGCTGCCGAACCGTCCGAACGCCAGCGACAGCATGAGCGCCAGCAGCCCCGCCAAAATCGGCAGCGCCAGCAAAGGGTGCAGCACAAGCGCGTCGATAGCGTCCGTCCGCGTCGGATTGTCAGGATTCCCCCGCCGAACCGCCGCGCACAGGTCATCCGCCCACGCATAGCGAAGCGCCGAAAGCGCTGCCGCCGCCGACATGCCGGACTGCGCCCGCAATTGCGCCTGCCCCGCCCGTGCCGCCTCCGCCGCGCCCATCTCGTCGCCTTCCAGCGCTTTCCACGCACGGAACTCCGGCGGGAGCTTCCCCTCCGGCAGGGCACTTTTCATCCGCTGAATAATGGCGGTGTACGGCGCGCTCGGCGGACTTTTCGGCGTTTTCGCCCCGTCTTTCAGTGCGCGCAGGAGTTCCGGGACGCCCGTGCCATCCCGCGCGCTCATCGGCAGCACGCGAATGCCCAGCCGCGCCGACAATTTCTCCGTGTCGATGGTGATGCCGCGCTTCCGGCACTCGTCCATCATGTTCAGCGCAATCGTCATCGGGCGCGACAGCTGCGTCAGCTGATGTGTCAGGTACAGCCCGCGCGCGAGGGCGGTTGCATCCACAATTTGCAGAATTTCATCATAATCACCGCCGGATAAGTAGTCGATGGTCACTTTTTCCTCCGCCGAATACGGGCTGAGCGCGTACACGCCGGGCAAGTCCACCCACTTGACGCCATTTTGCGTCCCCTCTTTGCGCTCCACCGTCACGCCCGCCCAGTTGCCCACATGCTGATGCAGCCCCGTGACGGCGTTGAACAGCGTCGTTTTGCCGCAGTTCGGGCTGCCCACCAGCGCAATCGTTTTCATTCCGCCTCACCACCTGACAGGATGATTTGCCGCGCCAGACGCCGGCGGATGGACACGCGGCTGCCGCGCACGAGCAGAATCAGCGGGTCGCCAAGGAGCGCCGTGCCAATCAGCCGCACCCGCACGCCCGGCGTCAGCCCCATGTCCAGCAGATGCCGCTCTTCCGCGTCCGCCCCGCGATACGCCGCAATCACACCCGACTGCCCCGGCGCAAGTTCCGCAATCGTCATGCGTCCACCTCCTCCGCCAATGTCCGCTGCGGCGCGCTCAGGTAGGCGGCAATCAGTTGCTGCTCCGTCAGTATGCCCAGAAGCCGCATTGTCCCCGGCTCGATGATGTACAATTGCGTCATGCGCGTTGGGTGCAGGGCACGCACGGCGTGGTGCAGCGTCCGCGTGGAGAGCATCGCCATGGGCTGAATCGGCAGTTTTCCACGCGTTTCCATGCGGATTTTTCGGTCCATCAGCGCGCGAAGCTCCATCAGCGCTGTGCTCGTCGTCGCGCTGACCGCGCTATATAGTAGGAAGCAACCCGCTGCCGCCAGCGACCAGCTGCCCTGCCACCTGCGCACCGCGCCGACCACGCCGCCGACGACAAGCAGCGCCCCTGCCGCCGTGCCGATGATGCGCATCACCCGCCAGCACATTTCCCGCCGCAGGAGGCGCAGCAAGACCGCTGACAGCAGCCGTCCGCCGTCCAGCGGCAGCGCGGGCAGCAGGTTCACCAGCAAAATCCCCGCGTTACCGAGGAAGATCAGCCGCCCCGTTTCCCGCGGAATCACGCCGTTTTGCGTCAGCCACAGCGACAAGGCGCACAAAATCAGCGTCATCAGCGGCCCGGCGAGTATCACGCTGATTCTCGCCGTCAGCGGCAGACGTTCCTCGTCCTCCAAGCGCATCATTGCGCCCAGCGGCGTAATTTCTACCTCCTGCGGCGGATGATGCCACAGCGCGCTGACCGCCGCGTGCGCCGTTTCGTGCAGGAGGATGCTCGCGTAAGTGCAAATCAGCAGCGCCCGCCAGCGCGTCAGGAGTCCAAGGAGCAGGAGAATACCCGCCGCCGGATGCACCGTGATGTCCGTTTCTCCCAGCGTCGCGATTTTTCGCTTCATTGCCGCATCATCACCGCCGGGTCAACGCTCAAGCCGTCCTGCCGTACCTCCATCACGCACGGCTGACCGTCCAGCAGCGTCCCCAGCGGGTCGCCTGTCTGCACCATGTCGCCCGTGCTGACCGTCACACTCGCCAAATTGCCATACAAGCAGCTCAGCCCGTCCGCGCCTAACACCTGCACCAGCCGTTCGTCCTCATTGCCGTGGTACACGCCGATGACCTCGCCCGCCATTGCGGACGTGACAATTTTCGTCTGCGCGTCCCACGAAATGAACGGCTCGCTCTGCGACCATGCGTGCACGACACTTTCCGCTTCCACCGGCATGGTCAGCTTGCCGCCCGATTCACCGAAAACGAGCGATGCTTCCGGGAAAATGCTGCTGACAAAGGACAGCTTGCCCAAATCGCCGTTCAAGAGCGAATCATCCGTCGCGGCGCTCATGACCGACTGCACAGCATCCGTCAGCGGCGGAATCGCCCCGGTTTTCAGCGCAACCGCGCAGAGCATCAGCGCCGACGCAATGGCGAGATTGGGCAGCAGCCGCTCCTGCCAATGCTTTTTCGGTGTTTTCACCCACTCGATGTCCGGCTTGCTGGCTGCGAGTTCTGTACGCCTTGGGCGCACGCGGAGTTCCGTCTGTTTCGTTTCGTTCATAGCAAAAAGCCCTGCCTTTCCAGCACATCGTATGCCGGGAAAAGCAGGGGTATGATCTAAATCTATCGTGCTAAATTCATAATTACTTCAGCGTCAGCGCGCCCTGTTCCACCATGCGGTTCAGCGCCATTTGCAGCGCGATTCGCCCGTGCGTGTAGGTCAAGCCGCCCTGCATGTAGGCGGTGTACGGCTCGCGCATGGGGGCATCCGCCGACAGCTCAATCGACGCGCCCGCGACAAACGTGCCCGCCGCCATGACGACTTGGTCATTGTAGCCGGGCATATCCCACGGTTCAGGCAGCGCCATCGAGTCAATCGGGGAAGCCATCTGAATCCCCTGACAGAACGCGACGAGGCGCTCCGGCGTGCGCATTTGAATCGCCTGAATGATGTCGGCGCGGGGCTCATCCGCCGCGGGCGTCGTCGTCATGCCAAGGATTTCAAACACGCGCGCCGCCAGACACGCCGTCTTAATCGCCTGCGCAACGGTGTGGGGCGCCATGAACAGCCCCTGATAGAACGGCTGGTAGCTTGCGGCATACGAACCAACTTCCAGCCCGATGCCCGGCGCGGTCAGGCGGTAGGCGATGCGCTCGACGGCATCCTGCGTGCCGACGATGTAGCCGCCCGTGGGGGCAAGTCCGCCGCCCGGATTCTTGATGAGGCTGCCAACGCACACGTCCGCGCCGTAGTGACTCGGTTCCTTCTCGCATACGAACTCGCCGTAGCAGTTGTCCACCATCAGGCGGACGCCGGGGTGCTTCTCGTGCAGCATCTTCGCCAAAGGCGCGAACTCCTCCGGCATCAGCGACGGCCGCCAGTCATAACCGCGGCTGCGCTGGGCGATGACGAGCTTCGTCTTCGGGGTGATGGCGTTCTCCACCGCGTCAAGGTCGATTTTGCCGTCACGCAGCGCCACGGGATGGAAGCTCACGCCCATCTCCCGCAGTGAGCCAACCGGCGCGTCGCCCTCGCCCCAGCCGATGATGTCCTGCAAGGTGTCGTAGGGCATCCCCGTCGCGGACACGATGTCGTCCCCCGGCAGCACCAGCCCGAACAGACACAGGCTGATGGCGTGCGTGCCGCTGGCAATCTGCGGGCGGACAATCGCCGCCTGCGTGCCGAACAGCTCTGCAAAAATCTTTTCGAGCGTATCACGCCCCACGTCGTCATAGCCGTAGCCCGTCGTCGGCGCGAAATGCCGGTACGCCACCTGATGCTCCCGGAAGGCGTCCAGCACGCGGCGCGTCCCAATTTCCTCCATGCGGTCAATGCGGGCGAACTGCGCCGTCAAGCCGCTTTCCGCCTGTGCAATCAATTCATCAATGGTCATTTTGCTTCTCCTTGCGTGTAATACGCTTCCAATTTGTCATACGCATCCGGTTCGAGCGCGTCCACCCACAGGACGTCCTCCTCCCGGCGCATCCACGTCAGCTGGCGCTTCGCGTAGTGCCGCGTGTTCAGCTTCAGCGCGTAAACCGCCTCGTCCAGCGTCGTTTTGCCCAAGGCATACGGTATCATTTCCTTGTAGCCGATGGCTTTCATCGCCTTCGCGTCGCGCGGAACGCCGCTTTTCAGCAGTCGGCTGACTTCCTCCGCCAGCCCGTCCGCCAGCATCTGGTCGATTCGCTGCTCAATCCGCGCATAGAGGATGTCGCGCGGCATCGTCAGCGATGCAACGCGGTAAGAAAACCGACTGTCGGTTTTTATTTGCGGCTGCTGCGAGAACGGACGGCCTGTCAGGCGGTAGACCTCCAAGGCGCGAATCACGCGGCGGACGTCATTCAAATGCAGGCGCTGCGCCGTGTCCGGGTCAACCGCCGCCAATTGCTGATGAAGCTGCTCTTTGCCGCCGGGCGCATCCGCAATCTGCTGCAATTCCTGCCGGATGCTTTCATCCGCCGCGGCCTCGCCCATCGCCATCGGCTGCCGCAACGCCCGGAGATACAGCCCCGTGCCGCCGACAAGCAGCGCCCGGTGCCCGCGCGCTTGAATGTCCGCGATGCAGCTTTCCGCCATCTCCTGATAGCGCGCGACGGAAAAATCCTCCGTCGGGTCGGCGACGTCTACCATGTGATGCACCGCCTGCGCGCACTCATCCGCCGTCGGTTTCGCCGTGCCGATGTCCATGCCGCGATAAATCTGCATCGAATCCATGCAGACAATCTCGCAGTCGTGCGTCTGCGCCAATCGGAGCGACAGCGCGGTTTTGCCGCTTGCGGTCGGGCCTGTCAGCACCCAGCACGTTTCCTTCATGATATTGTCACCTCACTGCATCCGCCGGAATCGCCGGTCGATGTCCGTTTTGTTCAGCGCAACGACCAGCGGCGTACCGCGCGGGCTTGCCGGGATGACGCGCTTATCCGCCACGCGGCTGACCAGTTCGCGGATGTCGGCGTCGTTCAGGCGCTCGCCGGAGCGGACACTGCGCTTGCACGCCAGCGCCAAAATCGCCGCGCGCCGCTTTTCCAGCGACACCACGCCGCGCTCATTCTCCAGCTGGTCGATGATGTCGCGCAGCAGCCCCGCCGCCTGCGGCTGACCGAGGATCATCGGAATCGACCGAATCGACACCTCATTCTCCCCGAACGGCTCGACCACCAGCCCGATGTCCGCCAATTCCCGCGCGTGCTCGTCGAGCAGCTGCTGCTCCCGGCGCGTCAGGCTGACAATCATCGGCACGAGCATTTCCTGCCCGCAGCGGTGCTGGTCGAGCGCCTTCATCATGCGGTCGAACATCACGCGTTCATGCACCGCCTGCTGGTCAATCAGCATCAAATTGTCCGCATATTCCACCAGAATGTAGCTGTCAAACAGCGTGCCGATAATGCGCATGTTCGTCTGTTCATTCGGCAGAATCGTCTGCTGCACCGGTATCGGCGAAACCAGACTTGCGGTCGGTTTTAGCGGATTCGCAGGCGGCGGTACGGCGGGTTCGGCGTTGTAATGTTGCGCCAGTGCAGACGGGCTGCGCATCACCAGCGGCTGCTTCCACGCGGGAATGGCATCATCCGGCGCGGTTTTCGGCGGCGCGGACGGCTTGTCCGCTGGGGCGCTTGGTGTCGGAATCGGCGGGTTTTTCGCGGGGATTGCCGCCTTTTTCGGAATTTCCATACCGACGGTCGGTTTTTTCTCTGCCTTCGGCGGAACAGCCGAGCGAACAGCAGCTTCCGGCTGCGCAGTCTCACTCGCCGTCACGGGCTGGCGAACGACCGTCACGGGCACCGTCGGCGGCGGTTCAGGCGTCAGGCGCAGCACTTCTGGCTGCTCGACGGGCGCTTTGTCCGCCAGCGCATCCGCCACAATCGCCTCGACCGCCTCCGCGATCGCCGCTTCGTTCTGGAAGCGGACTTCGAGCTTGTTCGGATGCACGTTGACATCCACCGTGTCATACGGCATGGTCAGGTGCAGCACGCACGTCGGGTACTTGCCGGACAATACGCGCTCCCGGCACGCCGCTTCTACCGCCGCGGACAAAATCGACGACTTCATATATCGCCCATTGATGAAGAACGACTGGTGGTTTCGGCTGCCGCGCCCGCTTTCGCCCACGCCGACGAAGCCCTTCAATATCAGCCCTGCCTGATGCCCGTCCACCTCGTGCATGGAGCGGAGCATTTCGCGCCCGTAGATGCTGAACACGGCGGAGGACAGCTTGCCGTCGCCCGCGGAGTGGTAGAGCGTTTTGCCCTGACTGACGTAGCGGAAGGACACGTCCGGGCGGGACAAAATCAGCCGCATCATCAGGTCGGACACATAGCCTGCCTCCGTGACCGGCTTTTTGAGGAATTTCAGGCGCACTGGGGTGTTAAAAAAGAGGTCGCGGACGACAAACGTCGTGCCTTCGGGGCAGGCGGCTTCTTCGATGGACTCAATCGTTCCGCCGTTGTTCTGCACCTTGATGCCGCTTGGGTCTGCCTTCGTGCGTGTTGTGCAGGTGACATGCGCCACCGCCGCGATGGACGCCAGCGCTTCGCCGCGGAAACCCAGCGTCTGGATGCTGAACAAATCATCCGTGCGGCGGATTTTGCTCGTCGCGTGGCGCTCAAACGCCATGCGGATGTCCTCGCCGCGGATGCCGCTGCCGTTGTCCGTCACGCGGAAATAGCTGATGCCGCCGTCGCGGATTTCCACCGTAACCGCGCTGGCCCCCGCGTCCAGCGAGTTTTCCACCAATTCCTTGATGGCGGCGGCAGGACGCTCCACCACTTCGCCTGCCGCGATTTTGCCAATGACCTCATCGGACAGGAGCTGAATCTTTCCTGCCATTTGCTTCCCTTTCTGTCTGTTTTTCCGACTTTCGGTCGGTTTTTATGAGATTTCGGTCGGTTTTTGCCGACTCTCGGTCTGTTTTTATACTATTTCCAAATGAGAATGCGCCAAGATGCGAAGTGAATTTTTCATTCTG
>ERZ773157.259-NODE-259-length-66612-cov-76.296483_pt1 | contig 66612 bp, 51 predicted proteins | sample MGYA00511480_ERZ773157 | MGnify/ENA primary metagenome ERZ773157 (study PRJEB29015, sample SAMEA2737863) | human gut metagenome | biome: human gut; feature: human-associated habitat; material: faeces | place: China | collected 2012 ... | reverse complement strand
TTTCAGGTATAGATTATAAAGCCTGAAACCCCTCAAATTTTTGCACTTCTATTGAGAACTTGCCAACTGTTGAAACTCATTTTTTTGAGCGCATTCTTAGAATTTGCTTTGTGCTAAAAGCATGTTCTTTGAATAATTACTTATTTATGATGCAAAGATACGAAAAATATTGATACGATGTGTTAAGAAGGTGTTAAAACTTTGATACAGAGAAAGAAATATCATCAAAACCGAAAGAAATACCACTCTAGGCTAAGAGAAATATCATCAAAAAAAGCGGTTGTTTTTGAAAGAATAGGGATTTCCCCCTCAGTTTGTATCCTTTTCCCCTTTGATGCAGACGAAAAATCCACTACCTTTGCATCGGGTTCAAGAAAGAATGCTGTTCTTCAAGAGCTCAATAATTAGAAGATATAAGAATATAAATAACTTAACTGATAAATTGATATGAAAAAGTTTACTACTCTTCTCACAATGGCTTTCATAGCTTTGATGAGTATTTCTCTCACCTCATGTGATGAGGATTCTGATATCGCATACACCCTTGATGGTACATGGAGGGGTAATATGTATGTACAATATGGCAATGTCGATGCTACCTATTCGGTAATCCGATTCGACCAGAATGATGGCATCTATTCCGGTACAGGCTATTGGATCGATTACTTTGATAGAAATTACTGGCATGGCAACAATTATATAGCAAACCGTATTACCTGGACAGTACGCAACAGAAACATCTATATCACTCTTCTTGATGAGGGTAGTGATGTTGTAATTTACGACTATGCTCTGGGCGACCGCAAGTTCTCTGGATATGTAGAGGCTGATAACGGCAACCGTGCTTATTTCGAGCTTAGTCGCGATTCTTACAACTGGCGCGATGATTATGATTGGGGCTACAGCAAGCAGCATTCGGGCTTGGAGAACACCCAGATTGTTTCTCGCGGAGCTAAGGATTCTGTAGAGTATGTTAAGGTAGCAGATGATAATCAGAAGCCTGTTCGCCGTTTTGTAGTGAAGTAAGGCAATAAGGAATTTAGTTTGAAGAAAGGAAACAGGATATGAAAAAGTTTAATCGGATATGGATGTGGATGGCGATAGCTGTTGCATCTTTCTCATTCACCTCGTGTGATGATGATTATTATTGGCATGATGATTATTACTGGTATGATGACTATAATCATGGTGGCTGGGGATGGAATCAGGGCGACTGGAACAACGGTTCTAACGGCTCTCAGGATGATTACCTGCTGTCGGAGGCTCAGACTCTTACAGGCGACTGGAGAGGCTCTGTGATGCTCTCTGAACTTGCTGAGGACGGCCAATCTCGCAATAACTACAGTTTCAATGCCGAGATGACGTTCTATCAGGCGGGTGATAAGGTTAACTCGCTCAGCGGTAATGGTGTAGAAGTGGATTATGCCGATGATGGAAGCAATGAATCCCAGACTCTGAAGTTTACCTGGTATATCGATAAGAATGGTGATATTTATATCCGTTATAATGATTCTGGTGCTACCTATGTGATGGATGCAGGTGCTAAGCAGTATGGTTTCTATCTGGGTGATGAAAGGGGCCAGGATGTGTTCTATGGTTATATGATAGGAACAGGTAAGGCTAAGGGTGATGTGATGCAAATCGATTTAGTGCGCTACAATCCGAGTGGAGCCCGTAAGAAGACCCGTTCTGCTGCAACCGATTCCGTAGCTCCTAGCTTCGGTAAGGCTACCGGCAGGGCTTTCATGCCACATGCAATCAAGAAGTTGCCGAGAAGATGATGATATAAACAAAAGAAATCCGCTCACTCATTGATTTGAGAGAGCGGATTCTTTTGTTTGTATATAGCCTTTTATTTAAAGCCCCAAAGTTTCTTGAGAGCTTCTGCATCTACGTTTTCTACATCCTTCTCTATTTCATCAGGGAGATTACAGAAGAAGTCGATGCCGGTTTTGTCTTCCAGCGTCTTGATGTTTACCACATAGTTGCCGAGCTGGTCGCCTTTTTCAAATGCCTTGTCCTCGTGAGGGAACCAGTAGCCGAAAGCACTGTAGCTATACTGCTTGGTCTTCTGGATATACTCTTTCTTCAGCACGGCAACAAAGAAATACTTTGGTATTGGGATATAGCCTGGCTTCTGGGTTTCGCTAGAAGCACCCTTCTTCTTCCAGCCCAGGAGATTACTCTCGCTGCCTACCGGGTCGATGGTACCGCCCTTCACGATAAACAGGGTATCAGAATCAATCTTTGGAGCTTTATTACGAAGATCTTCCTCCATCTTATACCAGGTGCCACGCTGGTTGAAGTTGCTGTACTGTGGTTGCATGTTGGTCATGAAGAAAGTCTGCTTCTGCTGGGTAAGGTTCAGCTTACGGTCAGCAGAAGGGCAGATATGACCATGGTTAAAGCCTTGAGTTGTAGGAGTAGGGTCTTCTGTAAAATCTGTAATTCCCCATTGTTCTTTCAGATCCGTATCCCATGGATAGTTGCGCTCGCCTTGACCAGGTTTCCATCTGTCAACGTTAGATGCCGTGTTTCCTGTGTGGAAAGTATAGCAGCTCCATCTCTGGCTCTTCATGTTATCATCCCATTCTGTAGAATAGTTCAACATACCTGTTGTATTATCCATGTGAACGATGGCATAGCTGGTACCATTATTCTTGAGCTTTGGGAACTCCAGACCGCCGATAGCGTTTCTTACCACTTGTGGCATGTTGGCAGTAGCCACATTCTTGTTTGTATTGTTCTTATCGGTTGATTCACCACCGGTATTGCCGCCTGTGCTTCCGCCACCCGTATTACCGCCACCGGTAGTACCGCCGTTTTCAGGAAAATAGAACTGCAGGGTATCGTCAGTGCCGCAGGCAGAGAACGTCATCGCAGCAACGAGCGCGAAGATAAAAAACTTAGTATGCTTCATAATTCTCGATAATGTTTTGAAGTTAAAGATTAAGTACTTTCTATATAATTATGTAGAAATCGATTGCATGAGGATAGAATAGAGAAAAAAAGTGCATTCCTACGTATATGCAACTACGCTGGAATGCACTCAGTATCTTTGCGATAATAAATATATCCTTATAAAAAAGGTATATTATTACTTCTTCAATTTGCCATAACGGTTCATGAAGCGGTCTACGCGACCCGCTGTATCAACGAGCTTGCTCTTACCTGTGTAGAATGGGTGAGAAGTGCTAGAGATTTCAATCTTAACAACTGGATAAGTCTCGCCTTCGAACTCAACAGTGTCGTTAGTCTTGCATGTAGACTGAGAGAGGAACATATCGCCGTTAGACATATCCTTGAATACTACAGGACGATAATTCTCTGGATGAATACCTTTTTTCATTTTTCTTTTTTATTTTTATTGGGTTATTAAAATTAGACGTCATGGGGATGCTCGTTGCATCATTTCGTGTCCCTTATCGGGGCATGCCCATTATAGCCTGTTATCAATTTCAGGCTGCAAAGTTACGCTTTTTTCCTGAAACCACCAAATATTTCTTCTTCTTTTTAAGAAATATTTTAGAAATGAGCATAATACGTAGGTTCGCGTTCCCTCCTGACACCTATGTTTTTAATGGATGAAAAGAAATCCCCATCGCCTCTGTTTGGGTAGAGGACGATGGGGATTGGTATTTTTCTCTAATATATAATATCTACTAGGGGAATTACTTCAATGTGATGATGATCTTCTCGATGTAGAGAGCACCAACAGCATTGTTCCAGATGGTAAAGTACTTGCTGCTTACGCTGCTGAAGTCGTAGGTAAAAGTGAACGAATTGAGGGTGCTGCCTGTCTCTTTGGTGTAAGAACCCTTGATAGCATCTGTCGTAGGATGGGCAGAAGAACCATGGTATACACCGAATACTGTAGGCGTGTCATACTTGCTCAGTCCCTTTACCACGATGGTGATGCTCTTGATATCCTTGCTGAACGCTGTGCTGTTGAAGAGGAATCCCTGCTTGGCTGCATCGGATGCGTTGCCTTGTAACTGGAGAGTGCCAGTGAAATCGCCGTTGGCTTTGCAGATGCGAGCACCGCTATAAGCGATGTTGTCGAATTTCCAAGAATACCAAGTGCTTTCTGTGGCTGCTACTTGTGAACCATAAGCGTTCTCAGGCAAATCTTCTGAGCTGGTCTTGCCACTTACGATAGAGCTGATGTTCATGGCATCGCCAGTAGCTGGTGTATCTGGTGTTGGGTCTGGTTTAACCTCACCACCGCCAGCGCTGGTCTTACCATTGATGGAGATGAGAGTGGCATTCTTTGTTTCAGGAGTGGTTCCCAGGTAATTAGTGAGGTTGGCACTAACTACGATTTCGTCGCCAATATTCAACTGGGTGTCACCTTCTTTCCACTTTTCGCCACCAAAGTAGCGAACGCTGTATACAAGGAAGGTAGTACTGTTAGCATCATCTGCAATGTTTACTGTAGCTGTACCATGCTCTGCGTCGAATGGGTACTTGATGCTTTGTATCTTACCCTTTATGTAATATATCTCGTCTGTAACCTTGTCAGCCTCTAATGCCTTGGCCTTGTTGTATGCAGCTACGCTGTTGAATGGGTTAGCCTCAGAACCATCTCCCTTAGCTTCTCCCTTCAAATCTGAACCTGGGGTAGTATCTCCTGGCTTCTTACCAATCTCCTTGCCGTCAATCTTAGCGTATACAGGAGATTTCAAACCGGTAGCTCCGAAATAGGTTTCGATATTACCGCAGATGATGAGTTCTTTCTTCAGATTACCTGGGTTATCCTTCAGGTTGAGAGCAGTGCGGAGATCGCCGGCTGGCAACTGGATAGGCATACAGTTGTTAACCTCTTTCTCGTCAGCCTTGGCAGCGAGCAGAATGTTTGTTGGAGCTGTCTCTGCACTTGATGCATCACCGAAGATAGCCTCATTGAGTGCCTTGTCTGGTACATAACCTACAATGTAACCCTTAATATATTTGCCGGTGCCTGTCTTAACTGTCTTAGCGTCAGTCACAGTATAAGGGCTGGCTTCTGTACCCTGTGTTGCCACCTCAGGAGTGGTTGGAGCACCAGGCTGAGTAGGCAGTGTATAAGGCTCTGGTACGTCCTCACAGCTAATGAATGTGAAGGCTGCCATAGCCGCCATCAAAACTGAAAATATATACTTTTTCATATTATTGTCTTTTTAAATATTGTTACTATTTTGATAATCAGTAATTACTTGATAGAGATGAGATTGCCACCCTTTATCTCTTTGGTGCCGTTATAATCAAGCAGGGTGCCTGATACAACCACCTTCTTGCCAGGTACAAGGATACCCTTGGTTTCCTCTGTCCACTTTGCACCATCGATGTTGAAGCAACGGAATACCTCGAGAGTCTTGCCTTCTGTATCCTTACCGTCGTCAGAGATAACGAATGTACCGTTACCATACGTGCCAGTATCTACATCTTTCACCTTTACGATGATACCGGTAGCATAAACCTTAGCATCGCCTGCTGTACCGGCATTGATCTTCTCCAGTGCCTGAGCCACAGTGTAAGGCTTCTCCAATGTACCGCCTGTTTCTGATGCCTTCAGATCATCCGTGCTGCGAAGCACAATCTGCCAGGTGTTATTGTAACGGGTGAAGATACCGGTGATATCGAATACGCCCTGTGGAACCACCTCGTTGGCAAACTTAGAATAACCCGAGTTGCGCACTACCAGGTTGTTTTTGTTGATTCTCTTGCCCGTTTCGGCATCAATCAGTTCCAGACTCGTATTGGTATCATCTGGCGCCCATACGTTTGTACCGTTGGCTGAAGCAAACTTCACCTTCTTCAGGGTCATCAGCTTGCCCACGTTAGCCTCCATATAGGCTGCATCAGTAAGCTTTGTCAGGTCAAACTCCTCTGGCACTACCGTGCTTGCATCCGCCTCGCCAGGGTTCAGAATCTTGAAGTGCTCGTTCCAGATGGCACGCTCTATCTTTCCCATACCCAGACTTCCGTCTGAGATCTTGGTATTCACACCGCCAATCTGAGGCAACTTCTTGTAACTTCCGATATAGAGACCCTTCAGGTTTACGAGAATCTCCTGACCAACAGGAAGATACCCCGACAGACCACTTCCGTTGATGGCAATGATGATAGCGCCGGATGCATCCTGTACGCTCACCTGGTTGTAGATATTGCCACTGACATCATTGCCCGTCACTACCGCCTTGATCATCATGTCCTTCTCAATCAGCTTGTAGCCATTGTCGCTGTTGATAATCGTAGCAAACTGGGTCTTCAAATCTGCTATGCTGATTACATTCTTCTCCCTCAGGCTGTTGTTGCCCCATGGAGATGCAGGCACCTTCTCGGTCAGGTCTGGGTCAGCATAACCGTCGCCCATACACGACCCCAGAGTCAGTGCCAGGAATGCCAATGCTATGAATTTTATCTTTTTCATTGTTCTTTCTTTTTATTGTTATAGAGAAACGGGATTGCTCCCTGTTCTTTATGTTAAAGAGAAACTGCTCTTTAGAATCTGTAAGATACCTGGAACATGCCGTTGGTACCCCAGGTGTAATACTTCTTAGGATTCTTGGAGAACTGGTAGAGGCGTGGATTCTTCATGTTGCCGTTAGCATCCACTGTATAGCTTGAACGTGAGTTCTGCTCATATCCGCCTGTTACGATGGTCTGGTTGTTCAGCAGGTTGGTAATCATGAGGTTGAAGTTGAGAGAACCCTTCTTCAGTCTCACGCTCTTGCCTATGCTCAGGTCAACCATCCATCCTCCGTGACCCTTCTCCTGGGCTACAGCATCCTCAGTCCAGCTCATACCGTCGAGTGTAGTAGGAGCAAAGATTTCAGGGAATGCCTTGTGGGCAGCCTGGCGGTTGGTCAGCACCTTCTCATATCTGTAGCTTGGAGAATAAGAGAGGTAGATGCGGTCGTAATAGTTGGCATTGAGGTTGACGAACCATCCGTTTACATGGGCATCGAGACCGATGCTTCCCACTGTGAGCGGTGTGCCACTCTCGCGCATATTAATCACGTAAGCCTTGTCCTGGTAAACCTCAGCACTCTTTGAGAGCATGTATACGGCGTTTACATTGTTGATGTTCTTCGCCTCGCTCATAGCGCCCAGGGTCTTCAGGTCGAGCCATGATGTGAGCTTGATCTTAGCGCCCACCTCTACACCATAGTATTCCTTCTTCAGTCCGGTCATGCTCACGTAGGTGAATGAGTTCTCATCATCGTTGTAGAAGTTCTGCCATTCCGTAACGTTCTCCAGTCGGCTGTAGTATCCGCTCACGTTGGCACTCAGCCATGCGTTGCGATACTGGTAACTGAATTCAGAGCTGAAGATGCGCTCGTTCTTGAGGTTAGTCACGAAGTCGTTGCTGATTTCAGGCGAGATGAAGGCTGTGTTTGCCATCGGTGCACGCAGCTCGTATCCGGCTCCTATGCTGAAGGCATGACCTCTGCCCATATCCACGTTCAGACTTCCCTTTACGCCACCGTCCAGGAAGTTGGCTGTGCCGCTCTTGCCCTGGCTGTTGTTCGGTGCCATACCGTTGCGCATGTAGCCTCGGCGGTTCATTCCGGTATATCCGATACGTCCGCTCAGCATCGCCTTCATCTTGTAGAATTCGGCTGTATAGGTGCTCCATGCGTTTGCCTTGTTCACGTCGATGCGATAGTTGTAACCGAACTTGTCGCCCTCGTAAACCAGCTTGCCTGTGTTGTTAGGACCGGCTGTGTTCAGATCGTACTGCACACGTGGGTCGGTCTTAGGATAATCTCCCAGGGCATATGTGTTGATGTTGTGGAAGATGGCACCGCCCAGCATGTCTTCCAGTGTCTGATAGTGCTGGTTGGTACTCTTTCCGAGCATGATACCCGTAGCCAGGTTCGATTTCTTGGTCAGCTTGGTGTTCAGAACGGATGACAGGCTCAGGGTCAGGTTGTCGTTGTGCTTAGCCTGAACATAGTATAGCAGATCCTGTCCGTTCTTGGCTGCCTGCTGGTTGGCATAGTACAGGCGGTTCCAGTTAATCTGTCGGTTCTGTTTGCTTGCCTGCCAGTAGTTTACGGCGTTGTTCCAGTTTTCCCAGGTATACATGTTGTTGCCGTTCTTGTAGTCGCCCCATACATAGTAGTTGGCTGATGGCATGTTCTTCCAGTAGTCTGGCTGTGGATTCTCTGCGTTGTTGTAGTTGAGCTTGGTGCTCTTGTACATAGAGTATTTTCCGAACACCGATGTGGTGAGCTTCATCTGGTCGTTGATTTCCCAGTCCCATGTAGCGATAGCCGAAGGGGCAAAGTCGTTCACTACGCGTGAGTTTCTCTTGTGTCCGTTCTGGTATCCCCAGTATGGGTTATACTGGTAGTCGTTTGCCAGCCAGTAAGCCTCGTCGGTAGATGCTCCCTGGGTACTTCTTTCTGTCGGGTTACCCCATGTGGAGAAGCTCAGCGAGTGGCCGTTCATCCACTTCTTCTGTACACCGAAGAAATAGGAGAGGGCGTTGTAGAAGGTTCCCTCTACGTATCCCTGGTTAGCCCAACGGTAGGTGAGACCGGCTGTTATTGCCCATCCCTTCTCGTTGAAGCCGCTGGAGTAGGAGTAGAGTCCGCGCAGGATATAGTTGCGGTTGGCAACACCTACGCTGGCATACTGTCCTTCCTGCATGCTTCCGGCACGGAAATCATAGTTGTTGGAGCCTGCCATGCCGGTCATCGAATAGCCGTTGGCTTCGAAAGGCAGGGCAAAGTCTACGTTTCTGGAGAATCGGTTCAAACCGCCGATGTTGGAGAAACGGAACTGTCCGGTCTCCATATCGTTCATGGAAGCACCGTTGATATAGACATCGTTGTACTTCTGGTTGAAGGCACGATAGCGGAAACGTGCTGGCGAGAACAGGTAACCTGCCTGGCTCGCGTATACGTTGCTGGTAGAATTGAGGATGGTGACATTGGATGACATGTCATCGTCCTCGCCCAACTGTGCCTCGGAGAAGGTGAAAGCATTCTCGTCAAGTCCGTGTGCTATGTTCTGGTCAGTCTTTTCGTTCTGAGCCATAGCCAATGAACATGAGAAGAGTGCTAACATTGCTAAGTTTACTTTCTTCTGCATAGTTTATATGTATTAAGTATTAATAAACCGGCAACAGTAGTCTCTTTGAGCAGTGATGATATATGTCCCGCCAGGTCTTGTTTGGGCGATAAGGGGACTTACCGTGTCCCTGGTCTTGTGTCTTCTGTTCCGATTCAATGTGTTTAATGCTGCAAAGTAACAAAAAATTTTTTGAAAAATGAATTCATTTATGTTAAAAATGTATGAAAACTGAAAAAATATTCGTTTTTATGGAGATATTTCCGGTTTTTTAGGTATCTTTGCTGCCTGTTACCTCACCGCGTTAAGGTGAACATATATAATATAGGTATACATTAATATTTAATATTAGTATGAGAAAACATTTGCTCTTGCTGGCTGCCCTCCTCATGATTGGGTTGGGCGCTACGGCACAGAAAAAGAAGTCGCAGACTTCCGGTAACAAGCAATATCAGGTGTATGCTGTGGGTTTCTATAACCAGGAGAACCTCTTCGATACCTGCCATGATGCCGGTAAAAATGATTATGAGTATCTCCCTGCTAAGGGATGGAATGGTATGAAATATACCAATAAACTCAAGAATATGTCGCGTGCACTTGCTGACATGGGTACCGATGTGCTGCCTAACGTGGGTTGTGCCTTCATTGGTCTGGCTGAGGTTGAGAATGCCAACGTGCTGAAAGATCTCACCGCGCAGCCGCCTCTCAAGGCAAGAAACATGCAGTTCTGCCATATCGAGGGTCCTGATAAGCGAGGCATCGATTGTGCGCTGCTCTATAATCCGGCACTCTTCACGGTGAAGAATACCCGATTGGTGCCTTACGTACAGGAACTCGCCAAGGATTCAGCCTACAAGACCCGTGGTTTCTTCACCGTGCGTGGTGAGTTGGCGGGCGAGGATGTGGCGGTTATCGTATGCCACTGGCCAAGCCGTTTCTCCGGTTCGTTCTATCGCGAGAGCGGAGCGCGCCAGACTAAGGTGGTAAAAGACAGTTTGCTCCGTCTGAACCCGGCGATGAAAGTGTTCGTGATGGGTGATATGAACGATGATCCTACCGACGCCAGCATGCACAAGGTGCTGAAGGCGAAGGCTGAAATCAGCGAGGTGGGTGCCGATGATATGTACAATCCATGGTACAACATCCTGGCCAAGGAGGGCAAGGGAACCCTGTTCTACAGCGGTTCATGGAATCTCTTCGACCAGATTGTCATCACGCCTAATCTCCTGAACAAGGATAGTAAGAACAAGGACTACAGTTCTCTGAAGTTCTGGAAGAATCACATCTTCCGCCGCGATTACCTCATCCAGCAGGAAGGTCAGTACAAGGGTGCTCCTTTGCGTACCAAGGCAGGCGGCAGATGGCTTAACGGCTACAGCGATCACCTGCCGGTAGTAATGTACCTGGTGAAGGAAAAGAAGTAGAAAATGGTTGAAAATCATCCTTTTGAGCCGTGGCTGCCCGATAATGCGCGGCTGCTGATGCTCGGCACGTTTCCGCCTGCAGCGAAGCGGTGGTGCATGCCCTGGTATTATCCCAACTTCCAGAATGATATGTGGAGGATATTCGGGATTATCTACTTCCAGGATAAGTTCCATTTCGTGGATGTAGAGAAGAAGACCTACCGCCTCGATGCTATTAAGGAATTTCTCAGGGAGAAGGGTGTCGCCATCTATGATACCGCACAGCAGGTGATACGCACCAAGAATACGGCATCCGACAAGGACCTGCAGATCGTGCAGCCCGCCGATCTCGACGGCATGCTCCGCCAGCTGCCCCATTGCAGGGCGGTGCTTACAGCCGGCCAGCTTGCCACGAAGGTATTTTCAGAACACTTCGGCATCAAGGAAAAGCCTGAGATGGGAGGCTATGCAGAATTCCAGTTCGAGGGCCGCAGACTCTGTCTGTACCGCATGCCATCCAGTTCCCGTGCCTATCCTATGGCAGTGGAGAAGAAGGCTGAATTCTACCGCAAGATGTTTGATGAAATCTTATAGAAAGAATATGAAAGATAAAGTGACCGTTATTGGCATTGCGGGAGGCACAGGCTCCGGCAAGACTACTGTGGTGAAGAAACTCGTAGAAGTGCTGCCGCCTCATTATGTGGCTGTGGTGCCCCTCGATTCATATTATAACGATACCTCGCAGATGACCGAGGAAGAACGTCATCGGATCAACTTCGACCACCCGTCGGCATTCGATTGGAAGCTTTTGCACCAGCAGCTCGCTGATCTGCGTGCTGGCAAGGCGATAGAGCAACCCACCTATAGTTATATCAAATGCAACCGTGAACCGGAAACGATTCACGTTGACCCCAAGCCGGTTGTGATTATCGAAGGCATCATGACGCTGGTGGACAAGAAGTTGAGAGACCTGATGGACCTGAAGGTGTTCGTGGATACCGATGCTGATGAGCGCCTGATACGCAACATTCAGCGTGATACCATCGACAGGGGTCGCACCGTATCGATGGTGGTAGACCGATACCTCAAGGTCCTGAAGCCGATGCACGAGCAGTTTATCGAACCGACCAAGCGCTATGCTGACATCATCATTCCACAGGGTGGCGAAAACCTCAAGGGCATCGGTATCCTCTGCAAGTATGTAGAGGGACTGATAGAGAAATAAAAATATTTTTGCTCAAGCATTGCATTTCTTTAATGCAAAACAAAGTTTAATTAGGAAACAGGGCGGCCTTCTTCGTGAAAAGAGGTCTGCCCGCTTTGTTTTTATCCCAGTCGGCTATTCAAGTAGTTCAGTTAGCTAACTCAAGTAGTTCTGTCAGCGAATTCAGCCGTCTCAGTTAGCTGATTCAGCCGTCTCAATAAGCCTACGGATACGTCTGCGCTAGCCGACGCAGTAATATCCGTACCCCGACGCAGTAATATCTGTATCCCGACGCAGTAATATCTGTAACCCGACGCAGTAATATCCGTACCCCGATGCAGTAATATCCGTGAGCCAGCGCAGCAAAACGTGTGGTCCGTTTTCGCCAGGTCCCATAACCATATTCTGCAAAGATCTTCTTGCTTTTTGCAAGAAGATAAGCTGAAAAACGTGATAGATGAAGACTATTAGTGATGGATAGCGTGATGGATATTGTAAATATTTTGTCCATCCATCACGCTTTTCTAAATAGATAATTCTCTTATTATCAGGTAATTAACATTTTGAAAAGAGAAAAAGTGAGGGATGTGAGGGATAAAACTTAAAAGATTATTCCTCTTCCTCCTTCTCAAAAGCCTCTACGAAAGGCTGGTGGAAACTCTGGAAGATGCGGAGATACTCGGCTCGCACCTCATCACTCTCCTCAAAAAGATTCAACTCGCCACGCTTGTGAGCCTTCAGCATACTGCTGTAACGGCGAATCTTACGCTTGTAGTTCCTTGCCATCAACGCATCTGCCTGAACAGGATTCTGACTGACATACGAAAAGGCACAAAGCTGCTTCATGAACATGTCGAACACCGGATTGTCATGACTCCAGTCGTCCTCACTCAGCCAGAACCACTGGAAATGATACTTCTGTTCCAATGCCATCAGATGCTGCCCCAGCTCGTCAATCTCCATGCCCTTCTGCATCTGCTCCTCAGCAAAAGCTACCAGAGATGCCGCATCTACATTCAACTCAACCTCGTGAGACAGCGTGGTGCCCTCAACCTGAATGCGCCAACGGTGATTCCTGTTCTTGATGAGCGCAGAATTCGTGTTCATCAGCAACTCAGAAAGTTTGCCCTCGGTAGGAATCTGATCTACTACCGAAAGACGGTCGCGCTGGTTGCGAACCACCAGCTGATGGTCCTCATGGCGCAATACACACATGTAAACCAGCCTGTTGCTGTCGAGCTGAAGGGTGAAACGGTCGTTGTTGTCATCGCCCACAAATTCGTAGGTGTAGTCATCCACCTTATCCTGCGGAATGCTCAGCTCGCCATGCACCTTGTTGCCCTCGGCATCGTAGAGCGAGAAACCGATGTAAGGAATCTGAAGACGGAGGACAACCGGATTGCCGCCGTCCTCAGGAATCAGGGTAACAGCCAGTCCGTCATCGCCGAAATCATCCTTGCGGCATACGAATCCGTCATCCGTCTTCTCAGCCTTCTCCACCTTCACCTCGCCGTGGCGCCACCAGAAATCGAAGGTGATGGTCTGGTCGTCCTCAGCGGCTACACGGATGAAATCCTCGATGTCCTGACCCAGGTAAATCACCTTGGCAGGCTCAATCTCCTCATCGTCATCGCCCAGCGCTCGCACCCACATCTCGCCCGGAACAGGATCATCTTCCCATTCGGCATCAGCAGGGGCTGCAGTAGATTTGAAAACGAGGAAAACCATTCTTTCTTCTTCCCTCGTGCCATCTTCGCGGCACGTGAAGCACTTCGCCTCCTTAGGGATGAAGAATGGGGTTAACAGGTACGGGTTTTTGCATAATGCGGTATACTCTACCTCGGTCCATGCCGGGAGAGCGTGTGTATTTGTCTTGTCTGTCATATTCTCTTGTTGCATATAATTCTTGAGTTGGTCCTATTTCTTTTCATCATCCGGCGTGTGTGGCAGGACGAGGGGGATGTTGATCCCAAAAAACGGTTGCAAAGGTAATGCAAAATCGAGACACTACAAAATATATCACCTATTTTTTTTAATTATTTTACGATTCAATATTTGGTGCTTCCAAAAAATAGTTGTAGTTTTGCATCTGAAATAATGAATAGAAAGATGAAAGTCAAGACAATACTCACACTGGCGCTAGCCGCCACAACCCTCGCAGCATGTCATAGGGGAAAGAAACCACCACGTATGGACAATTCGAAACTCGCCATCAGCCTCTCGAAACCGGCAAAGGGCGACAGGGCTATCTACGGACTTGCCTGCCTGGGCTGCTCGGATACCGCGCTGGTGCTGCTGCCCAACGGAGGCGGCGACCCCGTAAGATACAACATTCTGGATGCCACTCGCAACCATCAGGTGTTTGGAGATATAGAGGTGGGCGACTGGGTTTGCGTGATGCCATGCGAGGAGAAGGATGAGAAGAACCGTGCCGACATGGTGATAGACCTGGACCAGCTGAAGGCCACCTGGACCTATCCGGTGATGCCGAAGCTGCGCGATGTATCGCATCTGAGCAAGCGCCAGCAGGCGAGAATCCTTGCCAATATGCCCGACAGCATCGTAGAAACCTATATGGTGCCGCGCCAGTATGGCTTCACCCTGAAGCGCATGAGCGAGGCGATGGCCGTAGGCAGGGTGATGATAAACAAAGATGTAGACGACGACAGCCCGGTAGAATATCCTGATGTGCCTCAGTATACGGAATGGCATGCCTATAACGGCAAACTGATTCTGGTGCAGGGCCGCCGCGAGTTAGAGGGCGTGGTGATCAACGGAAAGACGAAGCGCGATACCTTCACCTTTGTATATATGAAGGGCGACAGTCTGGCTCTCTCTGATCGTGAGGGCCGCATCCAGGGTTTCCACCGCTCGCTCAATGCGATGAAGGCCAACGCCAAGGCCCATGCTGCAGCCGAGAAGCTGAACAGCAAGATGAAGAAGGAAATATTGAAGTAAATTACATAATAAATATAAAAAAAAAGGCGAATAGGACGATTTCTCAATTTTTTTGTCTAATTTTGCACCTTGGAATTTAATTCATACATCGAACATAAAGAAAAAGAACAAGAATAATGAAGAAGAAAATTCAGTTCAGTCTCGTTTATCGAGACATGTGGCAGAGCTCTGGTAAGTTCCAGCCACGCAAGGATCAGTTGGCTAAAATTGCCCCAGTTATCATCGAAATGGGATGCTTTAGCCGTGTAGAGACTAACGGCGGTGCCTTCGAACAGGTAAACCTCCTGGCAGGTGAAAACCCTAACGATGCCGTACGCGCATTCTGCAAACCTTTCAACGAGGTGGGCATCAAGACTCACATGCTCGACCGCGGATTGAACGCTCTTCGTATGTATCCTGTGCCTGACGACGTGCGCGCCCTTATGTATAAGGTAAAGGCTAAGCAGGGTACCAACATCACACGTATCTTCGACGGACTGAACGATGTGCGCAACATCATTCCTTCTATCAAGTGGGCAAAGGAGGGTGGCATGACTCCACAGTGTGCACTCTGTATCACTAACTCTCCTGTTCATACTCTGGAATATTACATGAACATCGCCGACCAGCTCATCGCTGCCGGTGCAGAGGAAATCTGTTTGAAGGATATGGCAGGTATCGGCCAGCCAGCATTCCTCGGCAAACTCACCAAGATGATTAAGGACAAGTATCCTGAGATCATCATCCAGTATCACGGCCACTCAGGTCCTGGTCTCTCTATGGCTTCTATCCTCGAGGTCTGCAACAATGGTGCCGACATCATCGATACAGCCATCGAGCCATTGTCATGGGGTAAGGTTCACCCAGACGTAATCTCAGTTATCAGCATGCTGAAGAACGAGGGCTTCGAGGTGCCTGAAATCAACATGAGCGCTTATATGAAGGCTCGTGCTATGACTCAGGAGTTCATCGACGAGTGGCTCGGCTACTTCATCAACCCAGGTAACAAGATCATGTCTTCATTGTTGCTCGGTTGCGGTCTCCCTGGCGGTATGATGGGTTCTATGATGGCAGACCTCGGCGGTATGCGTCAGACCATCAACAACATCCGCAAGAAGAAGGGTGAGGAAGAGTTGTCTATGGACGACCTGCTCATCAAGCTCTTCGACGAGGTAGAGTATGTATGGCCACGCGTAGGTTATCCTCCATTGGTAACCCCATTCAGCCAGTATGTAAAGAACATCTCACTGATGAATCTCCTCACCATGGAGCAGGGCAAGGGTCGCTTCGTAATGATGGACGACTCTATGTGGGGTATGATTCTCGGTAAGAGCGGTAAGATTCCTGGAACTATCGACCCAGAACTCGTAGAGCTCGCCAAGAAGCAGGGCCGCGAGTTTACAGATGTTGATGCACACACATTGCTCACCAACGCCCTCGACGACTTCAAGAAGGAGATGGACGAGAACGGTTGGGATTACGGTCAGGACGACGAGGAACTCTTCGAGCTCGCTATGCACCCAGAGCAGTATCGCAACTACAAGAGCGGACAGGCAAAGAAGAACTTCCTGGCCGACCTTCAGAAGGCAAAGGATGCCAAGCTCGGTACAACCCTTACTCCTGCACAGCTTGCAGAGTTCAAGCACGCCAAGGCAGATGCCATCGTGGCACCAGTAGCCGGCCAGCTCTTCTGGGAATTCCAGGGCGAGGGCGAGTGCCAGCCAGCTGTAGAGCCATACATCGGCAAGGAATATAAAGAAGGTGATGCCTTCTGCTATATCCAGGCTCCTTGGGGCGAGTTTGAAACCATCCCAGCTGCATTGGGCGGCAAACTCGTAGAAATCAATGCCAAGCAGGGCAGCAAGGTGCGCAAGGGCGATGTTATCGCTTACATCGAGCGCAACGCTGAGTAAATATAATAGAAATGAATTATCAAGCTATTATTGATAAGTATTATCCTGAGGATAATGAGCTTCGGTATATCCTCATTACACATAGCCAATCTGTAGCGCGAAAAGCGCTACAGATTGTTTCGTATCATCCCGAATTGCAACTCGATGCCCAGTTTATCGAAGAAGCAGCTATGCTCCACGACCTCGGCATCTTCATGACTGATGCCCCAGGCATACAGTGTTTCGGCTCGCAGCCCTACATCTGCCATGGACGACTGGGAGCAGAAATCCTGCGCAAGGAAGGATATGAGCGACATGCCCGCGTATGTGAGCGCCATACCGGTGCAGGCATCACAGAGGCACAGATCATAGCACAGAACCTGCCCCTGCCACATCAGGATTTCCTGCCGGAAACCATGGAGGAGAAGGTGATTTGCTACGCTGATAAATTCTTCAGCAAAACTCACCTCGACCGGGAAAAAACAATTGAGAAAGCAGAAAAAAGTCTCATGAAGTTCGGAGAGGAAGGAGTAAAACGCTTCCAGCAATGGGAACGCATGTTTGAATAGAATTCTAATTTATTGAATGAGAAAACAATCGACGATAGCTATGCTGCTGCTCGCTGCCATCTCGTGTATGATGGTGGCTAACCCAGGTACGCCCGATTCGAAAAAGAAAAAGAAGAAAAAGGAGAAGACGGAAACCGTTGACAGCGTGGGGGACAGTGTGTTCGTAGACTCGCTGGGTAACGAAATAAAGCCCAAGCTGAAACAGGCTGACGACACTACGCAGATGGACTCGCTGCAGAAAGCTATATGGAAACATAATAAAGTGGTGGATGACAGTATTCGCCTTGACAGTATCGCCAGAAAGAAACAGGGTGGAGTAGACGCACCGGTTAACTATCAGGCGGACGACTCTCTCGTATATGATGCCAAGAACAAGGTGGCATATCTCTACGGAAACTCCAACGTGAAGTATACCAACATGGACCTCAGTTCCGACCGCATCTCCATGGATATGGACAAGAGCAACGTGAAGGCGATGGGTACACCCGACAGTACGGTGGAGGGAGGCATCAAGGGCAAACCTGTCTTCAAGATGGGTAGCGACACCTATGATACCGACACCATCAAATTCAACTTCAAGAGCAAGAAGGCCCTTATTAATAATGTATATACAGAACAGCAAGATGGATTCCTGACCGGTATGAAGTCGAAACGCGACTCATCGGGAGTCATCTATCTGCAGCACGGAAGGTATACCACCTGCGATGATCCGCATCCCGACTTCTACATCTCGCTCTCCCGAGCGAAGGTAAGGCCGGGCAAGGATGTGGTATTCGGACCAGCCTATCTCGTGGTGTGCGATGTGCCTATGCCGCTTGCCATCCCTTACGGCTTCTTCCCGTTCACCAAGAGCTACAGCAGCGGTTTCATCATGCCAACCTACGGCGATGAAACGGCACGAGGATTCTATCTCAGAGATGGCGGATATTATTTCGCCATGAACGATAAATGGGACCTGAAGCTGCTGGGCGAGATTTATACCAAGGGATCGTGGGGACTCTCGGCAGCCAGCAACTACCGAAAGAGATACAAATACTCGGGTTCCTTCTTCTTCAGTTACCAGGATACGAAGAACGGCGACAAGGGAATGCCAGACTTTACCGAGCAGGAGAGCTTCAAACTGCAATGGAGCCACCGCCAGGACAGCAAGGCAAACCCATACAGTTCGCTTTCGGCAAGTGTGAACTTCGCCACATCGAGCTACGAACGCAACAACCTCAATTCGCTCTACAATCCGCAGACGATGACGCAGAGTACGCGAACCTCATCTGTTAACTGGAGCACCTCGTTCTCAAGCATCGGTATGACGCTCAGTTCCACCGCCAACCTCTCGCAGAACATGCGCGATTCATCCATCGCCATGACGCTGCCCGACCTCAACATCAGCATCTCCCGCTTCTATCCGTTCAGAAGAAAGAAGATGGTGGGCGATGAGAAATGGTACGAGAAGATAGCCATGAGCTATACGGGACACATCTCTAACAGCATCAATACCAAAGAGGATAAGCTGATGCACAGTTCACTCATCAAGGACTGGCGCAACGGATGGCAGCATCAGATACCGGTGAGCGCTACATTCACGCTCTTCAAATATCTCAATGTGAACCCATCGTTCAATTTCACTGACCGTATGTATACCAACAAGGTGGAGAGATCATGGGATGAAGCCAGCCAAACGGAGAAATGTGATACCATCTACGGTTTCAACAACGTATATAACTGGAACATGAGCGTAGGTCTCTCTACCAAACTCTATGGTTTCTACATACCAAGCCGCAAGCTCTTCGGAGATAAAATACAGGCTGTGCGCCACGTGTTTACGCCTACGGTGAGCTTCAGTTATGCCCCAGACTTCGGAGCTTCACGCTACGGCTACTGGGACACCTACCAGAAGACCGATGCCGACGGAAACGTATCACTGGTGAGCTACTCGAAGTATGCCAATGCCCTTTACGGTGCGCCGGGCAAGGGTAAGAGTGGTAATATCTCGTTTACCCTGGGCAACAACATCGAGATGAAGGTGAAGAGCGATAAGGACTCTACCGGATACAAGAAACTCAGTATCATCGATGCGTTCGACATCAACATGAGTTACAATACCGCAGCCAAGGTTCGCCCTTGGAGCGATATGAATATCAACCTCAGACTGAAGTGGTGGAAGAACTATACCTTCAACATGAACGCTGTGTTTGCCACCTATGCCTACGAGCTGGACGACCAGAACAATGTTTATGTGGGTACTCATACGGAGTGGGGCAAGGGCAGGTTCGGACGATTCCAGGGTATGTCGCAAAACTTCTCGTTCACATTGAACCCGGAGAAGCTGAAGAAACTCTTTGGCGGGGGCGATGATGAGGACGACAAGAAGGACAGCCAGCGCAATGATGATGACGATGAAGGTCTGGATACCGACATCGAGAGCAACGTAGACGACAGCATGGAGAAGGGTAAGACGGCAGCCAAGAAGGGCGGCAAGGCTGAAACGGATTCAGATGGTTATATGGCGTTTAAGATGCCATGGTCGCTGACCTTCGGTTATGGTGTAACAATGCGCGAGGATACGCGAAGAGAAAAGTTCAATGAGAAGACGATGCGCTATGCATATAAGTTTACCCAGACTCTGAACATGAGTGGTAACGTAAGAATCAGTGATGGCTGGAACATCAGTTTCTCATCCGGTTATGATTTTGACAACCACAAGATCAGTATGACCACCGCCAGTCTGGCTCGTGATCTTCACTGTTTTAACATGAGCTGTTCTGTGGTTCTCGCTCCATATACGAGCTACAACTTCACCTTCCGTTGTAACGCAGCCACCCTGACAGATGCGCTGAAATACGACAAGCGTAGTGGTTATTCGAACGCTGTACAATGGTACTAGATGATAGCTTATAGTTGAAAGTTTCCAGTTGATAAAGCTTTTCAGCTTATAGATAAAAAAAAACAGGCAAAATCATTTTGCCTGTTTTTTTATTATCTATATTGCTTTTTACCTTTAAAAAAGGTTCGGGGGGGACCAGCGATGGAATCGCTGGGAACGGGGACAGGAAGGAGAAAAGCCTCTTTGCACCCCCGTTCCCAGCGATTCCATCGCTGATCCCCTATTTAAAAGCCTCTTTTTACCTTTTTACTTTTAAAAGCCTTTTTTTCGCCTCCGGGTGCTCAGGATAAAGGGTAAGGGCCTTGCGGTAATTCATGATGGCAGCCTCTTTCATTCCCTCTTTTTCGCACTCCTTCCCCATAATCACATACTCCGTGGCAAGGCGCTTGAGGAACTTCTGCTGCTTCTCCTTCTCTTCATCCTTCTTTCTTATTTCTTCGCGCAACCGCTCGTTCTCTGCCTGAAGCTCGTTCACCCTGTTCAGCTTTCTGCGGATGAAACGCTTGGCAAGCGGCTGCTCGATATCATAACGGCTGTGGATGGCAAGGAAGAAGTTGTCGAGAGCCGACTGCATATCGCCCCTGTCAAAGGCCTTGACGGCATCATGATACTGCTTGTCGGCCTTACTCTGGGTAAGCGCTGTGTTGATGGTGCTCTGGTCGTTATAATGACGGGCAAACTGCTTGACATCATTGCACACGAAAACATCACTCTGACGCAACGGCTCCTGAAGACTGATGCCCTCGAGACTGGTGCAGCGGGACAAGGCAACATACGTCTGTCCGCCCGCAAAGACACCACCCGTGAAATCAATCTTCACCTGGTTGAAGGTGAGGCCCTGGCTCTTATGAACCGTTATCGCCCAAGCCAGACGGATGGGGTACTGCTCGTATCTGCCAATCTCTTCCTCCTCAATCTTTTTCTCAACCTCATTGAAATGGTATCTCATGTTGCTCCATGCCGCAGGCTCCACCATCACATCCTTGCCTTCCTCGGTGCGCACATAAATCTTGGCATCCTCATCAAAACCGATGATGGTGCCCAGCGTGCCATTCACCCACTGATGCTCGATATCATTCTTGATGAAGATAACCTGAGCCCCCGTCTTGAGGTAAAGCTCGATAGGGGTAGGGAGACTGCTCTCCGGAAACTCGCCCTGTATGTGGCCACGGAAGAGGCAAGGCTCTCCCGGAAGACGCTGGAGTTGGCTGTCGTTGATGTAATCTACCGTATCGCGGCGTGTAGAGAGGGTGATGGCAAGTTTGGAATCGCTCTCATCGAGCTGGGCTCCCACGCGCTGGTTGAGGCGCTGGAGATCCTGCATAGGTACCTGAGACGTGCGGATATGGTCGAGGATGCTGATGAAAACGGGATCGCTCTGACGGTATACCTTCTTGAGTTCAATGCTCACGAGCTTGAAGTATTCGAACACCTTGGCATTGAAGAAGAAACTGCTGCGGTAGAAGGGGCTGAGCAGACGGCGGTCGTCCTCTCTTACCACAGGCTCCAGCTGGAAGATATCGCCCACCAGAAGCAGCTGCTTGCCCCCGAAAGGCTCTCGCATGTTGCGGCAATATACCCGCAATATCTTGTCCAGGAAATCGATGATATCGGCACGAACCATACTGATCTCATCGATGATGATGAGCTCTACCTCGCGGATAATCTTTATCTTCTCTGAATTATACTTCAGGGTGTTGCGGATGTTGCGGACGGAATACATGCTGTCGTTGGGTAGCAGCGGGTGGAAAGGAAGCTTGAAAAAGCTGTGGAGCGTGCTTCCTCCGGCGTTGATGGCCGCAATGCCTGTTGGGGCAAGAATGATATGTTTCTTCTTGGTATTAGCGGCTATATAACGTAAAAAAGTAGATTTACCCGTCCCCGCCTTTCCGGTAAGGAAAAGCGAACGACGGGTAAACTGTATGATTTGGAGTGCATTCTGCAACTCCGGGTTGTCGAGATCAATCATTGTATTTAATTTATAGTTTATAATTTATAGTTTATAGCATAAGCCACATTAAATCGCCTTCTTGCTAAACGGCGTAGCCGCTATAAACTATAAACTATAAACTAAATTTAAAGATCATCGAAGTTGATAGGCTGCTCGGTTGGCTTAGCCTTCTTCTTCTCTTTCTTTTCTTCTGTAGTGGCAGTACCGGTGGCAGATTCGTCTTCTGCCTTCTTGGCAGGAACCTCGCGGATGATAGGGTTGCCTTCGTCATCGAGAACGATCTCTTCCTGGAAGACGGTACTGTCTACCTTGGTGGTATCTACCTTTGGCTTTGGTGCATAACTTGCACAGATGTACATATCGCGGGTAATATCGCTGTCATGTGGCTTGTCAAACTTGCCGTGATACTGCCGGAAGGCTGGGTCGCCAAAGACACTCTGGAGGAAGTAACCGCACACAGGAAGAGCGGTTCTCGAACCCTGCCCCAAGGCTCCGGTGCGGAAGTGGAGACAGCGGTATTCGCCTCCTACCCAGGCACCAACTACGAGCTTAGGGCTCACACACATGAACCAGGCATCGGAGTGGTTATTGGTGGTACCAGTCTTGCCACCGAACTCTGTATCACGGTAGTTGCCTACATAGCCCCAGAGACTCTGGGATGTACCTCCCGGCTCCTTCATACCGCCCTGTAAGAGCTGCTGCATGAGGAAGGCACTCTTGTAAGGTATCACCTGCTCGGAATCGGTAGGGCCCTCGTAAACCACCTTACCGTCGTGGTCTACAATCTTGGTAACCAATACCGGGTCGTGGTGCTTGCCGTTGTTGGCAATGGTGCTGTAGGCGCATGCCATCTCCAGGAGGTTGACATCGCTGGAACCGAGGGCGAGAGAAGGGGTGTCATCCAGCGGACTGTTGATACCCATCTTCTTGGCTGTCTCGATGATGCGCTTGATGCCCATCTCCTGTCCTAATCTTACAGCCACAGAGTTGATACTCTTGGCAAAGGCACTCTTCAATGGGATGCTGTCGCCCGAGAACGAACCATTGGCATTGGATGGACGCCAGATGGTCATTTCGTGCTTCTTCTTATCGTATACCTCCATAGAGATATATTCGTCGCGACGCTTGTCACAAGGGGTTAAACCCTGATTCATCGCCTCGGTATAAACAAAGAGCTTGAAGGTAGAACCAGGCTGGCGCTCGGCTGTTACCTTGTCATACTTCCAGTGGTCGAAGTCGATATCGCCCACCCATGCCTTTACTGCTCCGGTCTGTGGCTCCATGGCTACAAAGGCGCAGTGCATGAAGGTGGTCATATACTTGATGGAGTCTTCTGATGTCATATTCATCGTGATGCTGCCCTTGTCATAATCGAATACCTTAACCGGGTGAACCCACTCCTTATAGTAATAGTTTACTGAGTCGGGATTGTTAGGGAAGCGGGCTATCAATGCCTTGTAGAATGGCTGGCGCTCGGCAATGCCCTGGATGAAGTTTGGTATCACGTTGTGGTTCTCATCCTGCCAAGGATCCTGACCCATCCAGTTGCCTTTGCCTGCCTGGGTACGGCGGATGCTCCAGTGGTTGTTGAAGTTCTGCTGTACCTGTTTCATCTGCTTGCGAGCTGCATCTTCTGCATACTTCTGCATGCGGGTATCGATGGTGGTATAAATCTTCAAACCGCTGGTATAGAGGTCGTAACCTTCGTCTTTACACCAGTCTTTCAGGTAGTTGGCTATTGCCTCACGGAAGTATTTAGCCTGTCCGTCGTAGTTTTCTTCTACCTTGAAATCGAGCTTGATAGGCTCATCTTTCAGTTCATTGTATCTGTCTTTTGAGAGATCGCCATGTGTCACCATATTATATAATACGGTGTTGCGGCGTGCAAGACTGTTCTCCGGGTTGGTGCGTGGGTTGTAGTAGGTGGTAGCTTTGAGCATGCCCACGAGCACGGCAGCCTGACCGGTGGTCAACTCCTTAGGGGTGGTGTTGAAGTAGGTCTTCGCAGCGGTTTTGATACCATAGGAATTGCTACCGAAATCTACTGTATTGGCATACATGGTAATGATTTCCTTCTTGCTGAACACCGTTTCGAGTTTAACCGCGATGATCCACTCCTTGCTCTTGATGATGAGCAGGCGGAGTACAGGAATCTTGCCCAGCAAACCGGTAGAATATTGCGACCGTACACGGAACATGTTCTTCGCCAGCTGCTGTGTGATGGTAGAAGCACCGCGCCCGTTATGATGGAGGAGTGCATCCTTGGCAGCAGCAAACACACCGATAGGATCGATACCGATGTGCTTGTAGAATCGTTCATCCTCGGTATCTACCAGTGCCTTGAAGAAATCAGGTGTTACCTCATCATATTCTACCGGAGTACGATTTTCGTTGAAATACTTGCCGATGAGCTTTCCGTCAGCCGAATAGATTTCAGAGGCCTCTGAGGTCTGTGGGTCCAGGATGCCTGAAAAATAGCCAGGTGACTTGCCGAAGAGCCATAAGAAGTTGATATCTACTGCGCCCAGATACAAGATGAAGGCGACTATACAACTTGCCAAGGCAACGAGGGTCTTGGTATACCACGCTCTGCCCTGATACAATCCTTTGTACCAGGTACAGAATGCGCGAAACTTTTGCCATAACCAGGCAAAGAGAGACTTAATTTTATTCATATATGATGATATAATGATTTCGTTGTTTTACTCTTCGTTCTTCACTTCCTCTACATCCACATAAATCTCCTTTGAATCCTGTTTCTGCTGTTGGTTCTTCAGCCAGATTCTCTTGTTGTTGGAGACTTTAAAGGCGTTGAGAAGCTCTACTACTCCATAGATGAGCATACCCCAACCGATGATGAAAAGAGGAGCAGAGGCGATGGCTGAAGGCTTAATGATGGCGAGCAGACCCAGCAGAAGAAGGGCTGAAGGGAAGAGCCAGAAGAGAATGCCTACGCGTCCCATCTTAGCTGCAGAAGCCAGGTTGGCAAACTGGGTCAGAGCGCCCAAAATCAGGATGAACGCCAGGATGAACATCAGCCAGGCGATAAACACCTGAGGCATCAGGGCAAGCAGCAATCCCAGGATAAGACTGCCTACGCTCACAAGCGGGAATTTAGGTATCATACCCATGATAGGCTTACCATTGGAATCAGACAGAAGCTGACCCTGCATCTTCTCTGCATTGCGCTTGGCTGCCCAATAACTGGCAAGGGAGATGACACCTGAAAGGAAAAACAAAACACCGATGGCGATGGTTATCCAGGTGACGGTCTGCTCACGATATTGGATGAGCAGGACTCCTACGATGATGGCGCATACTGCGCGGAATATTGAACTGTGTATTACCTTCATACTAAAACTGATTTTGTTATTTCGGGGCAAAGTTACGAAAGAAATCCGAAACTAGCAAGAAGTTTTTTATATAAACTTAAATTATTGCTATATTTAACGCTAATTATTGCTATATTTAACGCAAATTATTTGTTGGTCTCGATAGAAAGCCGTAATTTTGTAAGCAAAATCAGAATCATAATGTCTTGGAAAGAGGCTTAGTGAAAGTAAAAACTATGTCTGGAGTATAGACTTAGGAAAAGTAAAAACTCATTTTGATATAGACGGAAAAAGTAAAGACAATGACAAAATTATATTTGGTGCGCCATGGTGAAACGGTGGATAACAAGGCGCAAATTATGCAGGGACAAACACCGGGAAAACTCAATATGAAAGGTATTGAGCAAGCTGAGGAAGTGGCCAGGAAAATGGCCGGTACACCTATCGATGTTTTCGTATCGAGCGATCTCTATCGCAGTATACAGACCTGTGAAATTATCGCCGGCTCGCATCCCGTTGTCACCACTCCCTTGCTCAGAGAGCGCGATTGGGGCGATTTTACGGGCAAATTCATCCCTGACCTGCCGAAGGACCCAAAGGATTGGCCGGACAACATAGAGACGCTGGAAAAGATGAAATCAAGAGCCCAGAATTTCCTTACCTGGATCAAGGTTACTTATCCTGACCAGACCGTTCTTGCTGTGGGGCATGGCATCATCAACAAGGCTATCCAGAGTGTTTATTATAAACGTCCGATGAACCAGATAGAGAAAATGGCGAATGCTGAGGTCAGAGTCCTTATTCTTTAAGTGCAGAATTCAATTGCCTCGCTAGTCATAAAGTTCAAAGTATCAAAAGTTCTAAATATAATTCAAAGTATCAAAGAATATGAATAAAATTGCTCTTATTACAGGCGCAACAAGCGGTATTGGCGAAGGTTGTGCACGTCGTTTTGCCCGTGGCGGCTATAACCTGATTCTTACAGGTAGAAATACGGGAAAGTTGGAAATCCTGAAGAAAGAACTCGAGGCTGAGGGCGTTGAGGTGCTTGCCTTGGCTTTCGATGTGCGTAACCGTGAAGCTGCCAAGAAAGCGGTGGATTACATCCCTGAGGAGTGGCGCAATGTGGATGTGCTTATCAATAATGCAGGACTCGCACGTGGATTGGAACCTGAATATGAGGGCGATTTTGAAGATTGGGACCAGATGATTGATACCAATATCAAGGGCCTCTTAACCATGACTCGCCTGATTGTACCTGGTATGGTGGAGCGTAATCATGGTCATGTAATCAATATAGGTAGTGTGGCGGGTGACGCTGCTTATGCGGGAGGTAATGTATATTGTGCTACCAAAGCGGCTGTAAAGGCTATTACAGACGGCTTGCGCATTGATGTGGCACATACGAAAGTGCGTGTTACTAATGTGAAACCGGGTTTGGTTGAAACAAACTTCTCTAACATCCGTTTCCATGGTGACCAGAACCGCGCAGACAACGTTTACCGCGGCATAGAGCCTCTGAACGGCGATGATGTGGCTGATGTAGCCTTCTATGCTGCAAGTGCCCCAGAACACGTGCAAATAGCTGAGGTCCTGGTTCTTGCTACGCATCAGGCTAACGGAACCGTGATACACAGAAGCTAGTTAATAGTTTACAGTTAATAGTTTATAGAGGCTGCGCCGTTGAGTAAGATTGTCAAAGCGGTTTATGCTATAAACTATTAATTATTAACTATTAATGATGTGGCAAAGCTGATTGATATCTGATTCGAATGTATCTCGATTAATCGCCTTGGCTCGCATTCCAGACTTGTAGTTGTAGATGGTCTGGGTGGAGTAATGCAGCAGGGTGGCAATCTCCTGGCTGTCGGTTACACCCAGTCGCATCAGGGCAAAGATGCGAATCTCAGTGGTCAGGTTGTGCGTAGTAGGAACTTCCAGTTGACATTCTGGCAGCAGAAGCTTGTTCAATTCTGTAACGAAACCCGGATACAACTCCATGAATGCCTTATCGAACCGGTTGTAGAACATCTGTGATTCCTCTTCTTCCAATTTATGGGTGTGGAGACTCTTCAGCAAATCGGCGGTCTGGTTTGCCTTGATCTTACGGCTTACCAGTTTGCGGTAATCTGATAACTTGCTGATATAAGCCGCACTGATGTCCATAAAGAGGCGCATGTAGGTCTCTCGCTTGATATTGGTCTCTATCAGCTGCTGGTTCAGTTCGGTGAGCTGTGCATTCATTTCTTTCTGCTTCTCTTTCTGTTCTTCAATCTCAGCCTTGTTTTTCTTCAGTCTGTTCTTCTGTCGGTTATTGACGAATGAGAGGATGAGAATGATGACCAGCGCCATGCTTACACCAATGAACCCCCAAAGAAAGCGGGTACGAGAGCGCTCGGCAGCCTGCTGGTTGGCTGAAGCGATGACTGGAAGGATGTTGGAAATCTCCATCATGCGCAGTTGGTTGTTGAAGAACTGTGCATCTTCCATCGTGTGCTGGATATATTTGGCAGCTCTCTTACTGTTACTCGCATCCTTTTTAAAGATGTAGTAGGCTAGCTTTTGAAGCGCAATCGTTTCTTTGAGCTGGCACAATCCATCGCTCACGGATGCCTCTACAAGATATTTCTCGTAATGGTCGAATTTGCCTATATGTTTGTAATATCTGGCTATACCATAAGCCGACATGGCATGTATGCGGGATTTGGCTGGCGACATCTTCAGTGCCTTCAGATAATAGTTGAGCGATTCCTTGCTGGTAGGGTTGTGGAGATAGGCGTATTCGCCCATGAGATACTGATAGAAGACGTTATGCTTATTGTTTTCGTTGAAACTCTGTATCAGAAGGGTCATATAATGTTTCTTCTGGGCACGGAATTCTTCGGCATAATCTGAGTTCTTGGCGTATGATTCCCAATAGTTGTAGAGCCAGGCGTATGTGAAGTAATAGTATTGCTTCAGCTGGTATGGCATCTCATCAGGATTGAGCGATTGGAGTAAGCTTTCTGCTTTGCCATAAAATCCCCTTACCGAGAGTATGGACGCCCGGTTTATCTGGTTACGTAATATATAATAGGTGTTATGGCATTTTTCTGCCAATTCAAGCCCCTGTTTCATATATGCGTATGCTGAGTCGTAGCGGTAAGTACTATAGGCATGATATATGCTGTCAAGAAACAGTAGTCGGGTTTGGTCGTCTTCAGCTTCATAAGCTTGCCGCTTCAGATGTTTCAATTCCTTTTCCTTGATTCCCTGATAATATTGGTCGTTTTCAATCATCTTGTCAATACAATCCAATAAAGTCTTCTCGTCCGTTTTGCCTTGAGCAGCCAATGGCATAGTAAGCAAAAGAAGTAAATATATAAGTAGTTTCATCTTTAATGCTTCTTTATAATTATAATAAAATCGTCTTTTAAATGTTATTTTCGTCCTTTTGTCCATTTTGTGGTGCAAAGATACAAATTTCCTTTCATACAATACCATTTACTTTAGATAAAAATGGTTAATATGTAGAAATCTCTGATTTTTAGGGAGTTATCTATTTCTTTAGTAGGTTAATTTTTTACCCAAATACTACTTAGGTATACAACTTTGAAAAAAATGATATAATTTTGCAACCGAAATCAGAAAACAGTAGTTTTTATGGTTTAATTACCACTTCAAGTCTTCTAAAAGTATTTAATGATAAAGAAAATTCCTTTTGTTGATTTAGTATGTTGATTTAAATAGGAAAACAGGTTTAGTTTATATTAGGGAAAAAAGGATTGGTAATAGACTAGGCTACTTGATGATTCAAGTTTGCCCTTAACGGCAAAGCTTATCTATTATGTTTTAGGGAAAACCGCCATGCTTTTGTGAAAAAGTGTGGCGGTCTTTGTTTAATATATGTTAGTTTCTTCTCTTTTCTTTTTCTTTTCTTTGGTCAACTCAAATTATTTTTTTACCTTTGCCACATATTTTATATATAGATGAATGGATTTATATATATATAGTAGGAAATAGATTTCGAGAGAAAACATCAGTTTTCTTCATGTGTAGAGGGAAATGGTAAGTAGACTTTAAAATATTATATTGAATAAAATATTAAAGCAATGAATATATTAGTAACAGGCGCTAATGGTCAATTGGGACATGAAATGCAAATCTGTGCCCAAAAAAGCAATCACAAGTTTGTCTTCACCGATGTGGCTGAAGGCTATGAAAAACTGGATATCACCAATCTTGACGCTATCCGAGAAAAGGTGAGGGAGAATGATATTCAGGTAATTGTTAACTGCGCTGCTTATACCAACGTAGATAAGGCTGAAACAGATTACGATCTGGCTAATCTGCTCAACAATACTGCTGCGGGAAATTTGGCACAGGCTATGAAGGAGGTAGATGGTACTTTGATTCATGTATCTACCGACTATGTTTTTCAGGGCGACAAGAATATACCTTGCCGTGAAAATTGGGAAACGAATCCTTTGGGGGTATATGGTAAAACGAAACTTGCAGGCGAAAAGAGTATTGAAGCTACTGGATGCAAGCATATCATCATCCGTACAGCATGGCTCTACTCGCAGTGGGGTAAGAATTTCGTGAAGACCATGCAGAGTCTCACGGCAAGCCACGACACCCTGAAGATGGTCTTCGACCAGGTGGGTACTCCAACTTATGCTGGCGACCTGGCTGCTGTCATCTCACATATCATCGAAACTGACCAGTTGGATAAGACGGGCATCTACCACTTCTCTAATGAGGGTGTCTGCTCTTGGTTTGATTTCGCTAAGATTATCTGCGAACTGAGCGGAAATACTTGCGATATACAGCCTTGCTACAGCGAGGAGTTCCCAAGCCCAGTGAAGCGTCCTCACTTCTCTGTACTTGACAAGAGTAAGCTGAAGCAGACTTTCGGATTTAAGGTGCCATACTGGACTGACAGTTTGAAGAAGTGCATCGCTGAATTGGCGGCAGCAAAATAATTATTAATTATAAATTATTAATTGAAATGAAGAATATCATTATCACGGGCGGTGCTGGTTTCATCGGCTCACACGTAGTAAGACTTTTCGTGAACAAATATCCTGAGTATCACATCATCAACCTCGACAAGTTGACATACGCAGGCAACCTGGCTAACCTCAAGGACATCGAGGACAAGCCTAACTATACTTTCGTTAAGGGTGATATCTGTGATTTTGACCTGATGCTGAAACTGATAGAGGACTACAAGGTGGATGGCATCATCCATCTCGCTGCCGAGAGCCATGTAGATAGAAGTATCAAGGATCCATTCACCTTCGCTCAGACCAACGTGATGGGAACCTTGTCTCTGCTCCAGGCGGCAAAGATTTACTGGGAAAGTCTTCCTGAGGGATACGAGGGTAAGCGCTTCTACCACATCTCTACCGATGAGGTATACGGTGCATTGCAGATGACTCACCCTGAGGGCATTCCTGCTCCTTTCACCACCAAGGCATCCAGCGGTAAGAACCACGAGGCTTACGGCGAGGAGTTCTTCGTAGAGACTACCAAGTATAATCCTCACTCTCCATACTCTGCATCCAAGGCAAGCTCAGACCATTTCGTCCGTGCTTTCCACGATACATACGGTATGCCTACCATCGTAACCAACTGCTCTAACAACTACGGTCCATACCAGTTCCCTGAGAAGTTGATTCCGCTGTTCATCAACAACATCCGTCATCGCAAGCCATTGCCTGTATATGGTAAGGGTGAGAACGTGCGCGACTGGTTGTATGTAGTAGATCATGCCCGTGCCATCGATATGATTTTCCACAAGGGAAAGATTGCCGAGACTTACAACATCGGCGGTTTCAACGAGTGGAAGAACATCGATATCATCAAGGTGGTAATCAAGACTGTTGATAGATTGCTCGGCAGAAAGGAAGGCGAGGATATGGATCTCATCACTTATGTAACCGACAGAAAGGGTCACGATATGCGTTATGCTATTGACTCTAGAAAGCTGCAGAAGGAACTCGGCTGGGAGCCATCTCTCCAGTTTGAGGAGGGTATCGAGGAGACCGTGAAGTGGTATCTCGAGAACCAGGAATGGATGGACAATGTAACCTCTGGTGATTATCAGAAGTATTATGATAATATGTATTCAAACCGATAATAGCTTTTGGAGTAATCGGAACATGTTTCTATTGTAACCGGTGCATGTCTCTATTGTAACCGGTGCAAGAGATTCTGTTTTGTATATTGAATCAGGAGTCCTGTATTTGTTTATAACAGCAAATGCAGGACTTTTTTGTTTTATGGCAATTAAAATGCAGTAAATATATTATTATTTCTTAATTTTTTATGCTTTATGTCGAAGAAAACTGAAAACTAGAAAATATTTTTCTATCTTTGCAGCCTTAATGATATATAAAAGAAACAGATATGAAGAAAATAATAATATCAGGCATCGTTATGGCGGTTGCTACCTTGCCGTGCCTTCCCGTTAAGGGACAGGGAAAGGTGGTTCCTTTTAAATATGGTAATATGGACCACTGGGTAGTCAGGAATATCAAAGAATCAGGCATTATCGGAGGAAATCAGAAAACAGTTTATGCCGTTGGACCTAATATGACTGTCAATGGTAATATTCCTTATACCAATAAGGGTGGTTCGCCTTGGGGTTCCTCTAATGTCCTGGCACATGTATCGGGCATCTATAAGACGAATAACTCTGTGTTTCGTGATAAACATGGTAGTGGATATTGTGCCAAACTGGTAACCCATATTGAGAAAGTAAAAGTGCTGGGACTCATCAATATCAAGGTATTGGCTGCCGGTTCTCTCTTTCTGGGTAATGTTCGTGAACCGATAACAAGTACCAAGGATGGTCCTAAAGCCATCAACTGGGGTATACCATTCACCGCACGTCCTAAGGCTTTGCGCTTTGATTATAAGACTTCTTTTCCTAATGCAGCCAATCGTATCAAGCAGAATGGATTTAGCGGAGCCTCTACGGTTGCAGGTCGAGATCATGCTATAGCTGTGCTCTATCTGCAGAAACGGCATGAAGATGCTAAGGGAAATATAACAGCTAAACGTGTGGGTACGATGGTAGTCAGATTCGGAAAGAGTACCAATAGATGGGTGGAAGATGCTACCTATACAATCCATTATGGCGATATCCGCCACATGGCAGGTTATCAGGCTGCTACTATGGGACTGCGATCCACTGACTATGCCCGTAACAGCAAGGGTAAGAGTGTGCCGGTAAAAGAAGTAGGATGGGCGAGTGCTAACGAAACACCTACTCATCTGATTCTTCAGTTCTCCTCATCCGATGGTGGAGCCTATATCGGAACTCCAGGCAATACCTTGTGGATTGATAATGTAGCATTAGTGTATTAAAATAATAAAATCAACAAAATGAAGCATATTCTGACAATACTTATTATGATGTTGGCATTGGGCAGCTATGCCTCTGAGCTTTCTGTAACCGATAGTATCTCATCTGCAGAGAAGGTGGATACGATGGCTTTACGTGCCGGGAAATCATGGGTGAACCGGATTCTTGACTACTTTAATGATTCCAACAAAAACAAGAAGCATAAGCGTTTCGATTTTAGTGTGATAGGTGGTCCTCATTATGCCTCTGATACCAAGTTTGGATTGGGATTGGTGGCAGCAGGACTATACCGTACTGATCCGAATGACAGTATTCTTCCTCCTTCTAATGTCTCGCTTTATGGTGATGTCAGTTCTGTAGGTTTCTATATGTTGGGTGTCCGTGGTAACCATATTGCTCCTAAAGGAAGATATCGCATCGATTATCACCTTTATTTCTATTCTTTTCCCGCTGATTTTTGGGGAATAGGCTATGAGATGGGCGATAACGATGCCAATAAGAGTGACATGAAGCGTTGGCAGGCTCAGGCTGAAGTTAGCTTCCTGTTTCGTGTAGCAGATAATTTCTATATCGGACCGATGGCGAGTTATGACTATGTAATAGGTAAACATATTGAGCGTCCGGAATTACTGCAAGGCATGGATCAGCATACTTGGAATGTAGGAGCTGGCGTTTCTCTGGTATATGATAACAGAGATAATCTTACGAATCCACATCGTGGTATCTTTCTGAATATCAATCAGATGTTCAGACCTGGATTTATGGGAAATGATTATGCTTTCAGTACGACGGCATTTCGTTTTGATGCCTATCAGCGACTGGGTAAGGGTACGGTTCTTGCCGAAGACATTAGGGCTAACCTCAACTTTGGTAATCCTTCGTGGGGAATGATGGCTGAATTGGGTGGTACTCATTCCATGCGTGGCTATTATGAAGGCCGTTATCGCGATAAACATTCTCTGGAAGCTACGGTTGAGTTGCGCCAACATGTATGGAAGCGTAATGGAATCGTAGTGTGGGTTGGAGCAGGAACCATCTTCCCGAAATTCTCGGCATTGCGCTCTAAACAGATTTTGCCGAATGCCGGTGTAGGTTATCGCTGGGAATTTAAGAAGAATGTGAATGTACGTCTGGATTATGGATTCGGTAAGTCGGGGCAGTCTGGTTTTCTCTTCAATATCAATGAAGCGTTTTAGTAATAATGCTCTTTATGTAGTTTGATAATGCTCTTTAAAGTGTTAATGAAAAAGTAGAATGAACAGTTTTACGGATATATATAATAAGGTGTCATCGGGCGCATTCCTTTACGGGTATGCTGTGGTAGCATTGTTGTTGCCTAATATAGCTCTGTGCTATACTGAATGTCTGGCTCCTTGGGCTTGTGGTGCCAATGTGTTGCTGCCTTTGGCACTCTACATGTGGTTCTTTTCGTTAACCAGATGCCCGGGTAAGATGATCTGGTGGGCTTTTCTTTTTGTTTTTTTCGCTGCCTTCCAACTGGTATTGCTTTATCTCTTCGGGACGGGAGTGATAGCGGTAGATATGTTTCTGAATCTTGTAACTACCAATCCTGGCGAGGTGAAGGAACTGCTTGATAATCTGTTGCCTGCCGTGGTGGGTGTTTTTGTGGTTTATCTTCCTTTGCTGGTTCTGGCCATTGTCAATATCAGCAAGAAAGGGATGATAGTGGTTCAACTCCAGCATCGAGTGCGTCGTTGGGCTTTGGAGATAGCTGCTGTCGGTTTATTCTGTCTGCTGGCTTGCTATGTGGCTGTAGATGATTATCGCTTGCGCAACCAGCTTTATCCTGTTAACGTTTGCTATAATCTCTATCTTGCTTTCGAGCGTTATGCGGCTTCAGAGAATTACAGGGAGGCAAGCAGAAATTTCAGGTTTGATGCCAGGAGCGAGCACGATGCAGAGGCTCCCGAGGTGTATGTGATGGTGGTGGGAGAGACGGCGAGAGCCCACAATTTCAGTCTCTATGGCTATCCGCGCGATACCAATCCTTTGCTTTCCAAGACTCCTGGAATCATAGCTTTTCCCGATGCTACAACCCAAAGTAATACTACGCATAAGAGTGTTCCTATGCTCCTGTCGGCTGCATCAGCAGAAGATTTCGAACGTCTCTTTCATGAGAAAGGTATCCTGGCTGCTTTCAGGGAGGCGGGATTTCATACCGTATTTATCAGCAATCAGCTGCCTAATCATTCTTTTATTGATTTCCTTGGCGAACAGGCTGATGAACATTACTTCCTGAAGGAAGGTGCTTCTGCAAAAGATAATCATTATGATAGTGATTTGTTGCAGAAGTTGGATGGGATATTGCCTGCGGCAGATGCTTCTTCATCCAAGCAATACCGTTATCGGAAACTCTTTGTGGTACTTCATACTTATGGTTCTCACTTTAATTACCAGGAGCGCTATCCCCGTAATTTCGCCTTCTTTAAACCTGACAGTAAGAGCGAAGCGAAGCCGGAGAACCGGCGTGACCTGCTGAATGCATACGATAATACCATCCGGTATACCGATTATATTCTGCATGGTATCGTAGAACGTCTGCAGAAATGGGAGAAGACTCAGGCAAAGACGGATGGGGTATATAGCCAACCTACATCGGCGATGCTCTATACCAGCGACCATGGAGAGAATATCTTTGATGATGACCGTCGCCTCTTTCTGCACGCCGCCCCGAAGGCATCTGATTATGAGCTGCATGTTCCTTTCATCATCTGGACATCAGATGGTTATGGAAAACAATATCCGGGAATACTGAAAACTTTGTCTGGTCATCGTACCCAACAGGTACAGACGAGTCTTTCGGCTTTTCATACGATGTTGGGGATAGGAGGCATCCTGACCCGTTATCGCCAGGATGAATATTCTGTGGCAAGTGAGAAGTATCATCCTGTGAAGTTGTTTTATCTGGATGATCATGATAAAGCGATTCCACAGGAAAATGCCAAATATTAGCATCTGATTTTAAGCGTAAACGCGCTCTTTGTTTGAAATACATGAAAAGAGTTTTCGTAAATGTCAATTATTTGCGAAAACTCTTTGTCGTATCTATAATTTGCTGTATCTTTGCACCCGGATTTAGATAATAATAAAAATACAGTTGTTATGGAACCAACTCGAAAAATCGAAAAGGTAGGCATGCGCAACCTCCGTATGGAGGATTATGATCAGCTTGCCAAGTCATTTAGGCGTATTTACGCAGACTCAGATGTATTCTGGACAAAAGAACAGATTAAGAAACTCATTACTATCTTCCCTGAGGGACAGGTGGTTATTATCGTTGATGATAAGATTGTGGGCTGTGCGCTCTCTATCATCGTTAACTATAATATGGTGAAGGGCGATCATACCTATGCTCAGGTTACGGGTAATGAAACCTTCAATACCCACGATCCTAATGGAAACATTCTTTATGGTATCGAGGTATTTATCCACCCTGATTATCGTGGTTTGCGCCTGGCTCGCCGTATGTATGAGTATCGCAAGGAACTCTGCGAGAAGCTCAACTTGAAGGCTATCATGTTTGGCGGTCGTATACCAAACTATCACAAGTATGCCGATAAGATGCGCCCTAAGGAGTATATCGAGCATGTAAGAAACCGTGAAATCTATGACCCGGTTCTTACCTTCCAGCTTTCCAATGATTTCCACGTGCGCCGCGTAATCCGCAACTATCTTCCTAGTGATGAGGAGAGCGAACACTGCGCCACCCTCTTGCAGTGGGATAACATCTATTATCAGCCACCTACGGATTCTTATGTAGACCGCAAGCCAACCGTAAGAATCGGATTGGTACAGTGGCAGATGCGCCCATACGCTTCGGTGGATGACCTCTTCGAACAGGTTGAGTTCTTCGTTGATTCTGTGAGCGATTACAAGAGCGACTTTATCCTCTTCCCTGAGTATTTCAATGCGCCTTTGATGGCTCGTTTCAATGATTTGGGTGAGGCGCAGAGCATCCGAAAGATGGCGCAGTATACCGAAGAAATCCGTGACCGTTTCCGCGAGTTGGCCATCAGTTACAACATCAATATCATCACGGGTAGTATGCCTTATCTTAAGGACGATTCCCTCTATAATGTGGGCTTCCTCTGCCGCAGAGATGGTAGCGTAGACATGTACGAGAAGATTCATGTTACACCAGATGAGCAGAAGTGCTGGGGATTGAGTGGTGGTAGCCATATCCAGACCTTTGATACCGATTGCGGTAAGATTGGTATCGTCATCTGCTATGATGTGGAGTTCCCTGAGTTGTCAAGATTAATGGCTGAGGATGGCATGCAGATTCTCTTCGTGCCATTCATGACCGATACCCAGAATGCTTACTCCCGAGTAAGAGTCTGTGCACAGGCGCGTGCCATCGAGAACGAGTGCTATGTAGCCATTGCGGGTAGTGTGGGCAACCTGCCACGTGTTCACAACATGGATATCCAGTATGCCCAGAGCGCCGTGTTCACCCCTTGCGACTTTGCTTTCCCTAACGATGGCAAGCGTTCAGAGGCAACACCTAATACCGAGATGATTCTCGTATCAGATGTTGACCTGAATCTCTTGAATGAGCTTCATACCTACGGTGCTGTAAGAAATCTTCGCGACCGCCGCAAGGATCTCTACGAATTGAAACAGAAAAAGTAGGGGAAGGGAAGTGAAGAACGAAGAGTGAAAAATTCAATTGTATTGATATATAGATTATATAAAGAATGTATAAGATAGAAATCTCGGAGCGCACGCTCCACTTCAAGCAGCCGGCAGGCACGTCTCGTGGCGTATATACCACGAGACACAGTTATTATCTCACCCTTACATCGGATGAATTGCCGGGAGTAGAGGGAGTGGGAGAGTGTGCTACGCTCCCTGATCTCAGTTGCGATGCCAAACCGGAATATGAGATGACCCTGCGACAGGTTTGTCAGATGGTGGAGCAGATGGGACGCATTCCATACGATATGATTCGTGCTTATCCAAGCATCACCTTCGGTTTGGAAACAGCCTTCGCTTCGTTCTTCGATGCAGCGAAGAAGTTTTTGGAGATTGTTCCTGCTGAAGGAGCATCTTCTTCTTCAGAAATGTTGAAGCAGAAAGGGGGTTCTGTTCCTGCCGGAATGGAGAACCTGACAGAACTTTTCGACTCTCCTTTCGGTAGGGGAGAAGAGGGCATCACCATCAACGGATTGGTGTGGATGGGAACCTACGAGGAGATGCTGGCACGACTGGAGGAGAAGCTCCAGGCGGGTTTCCATTGCGTGAAACTGAAGATCGGTGCCATCGATTTTTTCAAGGAACTCGATCTCATCAAGCGCATCCGTGATGTGTATACCAAGGAGCAGGTTGAGTTGCGTGTAGATGCCAATGGTGGCTTTTTGCCGGAGAATGCAATGAGTCAGCTGGAGGCTTTGGCTAAATATGACATTCATTCGATAGAGCAGCCTATCAAGCAGCATCAGTGGCCTAAGATGGCCCAGCTCTGTCGCGAAACACCGCTTCCTATCGCCCTAGACGAGGAGTTGATTGGTGTGAATGTCCGGAGTATGAAGCAGGCTTTGCTCGATACGGTCCGTCCTCAGTATATCATCCTCAAGCCTTCACTTCATGGTGGAATCTATGGATGTAACGAGTGGATAGAACTGGCTAACCAGCGTGGTATCGGCAGTTGGATTACTTCTGCTCTTGAGAGTAATATCGGTCTGAATGCTATTGCTCATTATGCAGCTAAAGTATATGGTCCTAATGTCAAGATGCCGCAAGGCTTGGGCACCGGACAGCTCTTTACTGATAATATACCGATGCCTTTGGAGATTCGTGGTGACAAATTGTTTGTAGTAAAATGACTTTAGAAGAATTCCTTTCAGAATGGAATAACGGTAGCGACCGGGTGCTTGTTCATACAAGTGGTTCTACAGGCAAGCCCAAGCCGATGATGGTAGAGAAGAAGCGAATGCTCAACTCGGCCCGCATCACTTGTGATTTCCTGGGATTGAAACCTGGTGATAGCGCCCTGCTCTGCATGTCGCTCGATTATATTGCAGGTAAGATGGTGGTGGTGCGGAGTATAGAGCGCCATCTCCATCTTATTTCAGTTTGCCCAAGTGGGCATCCTTTGAAAGATGTAAATGAAGAGATTACCTTCGCTGCGATGGTCCCGATGCAGGTTTATAACACCCTGCAGGTTCCTGAAGAGCGGGCTCGTCTCTGCCGCATCAGGCATCTTATTATCGGTGGCGGGGCCATAGATGAGGCTCTCGAACAGAAACTGAAAGCTCTTCCCGGCGATGTTGCCATCTGGAGTACCTACGGAATGACCGAAACGCTCTCGCATATTGCCCTGAGAAGAATTAACGGTGCTGAGGCCAGCGAATGGTACCAGCCTTTCGATAGTGTCAGAATCAGTCAGACCGATGAAGGATGTCTGGTAATAGATGCTCCGCAGGTCTGTGCTGAGCCCCTGGTAACGAACGATATTGTGGAAATAGAATCCTATATATATAATAAGGTGGAAAAACTCCGTTTTCGCATCAAAGGCAGAAAAGACAATGTGATTTGCAGCGGAGGCATCAAGATACAGATAGAAGAGGTTGAGGCTCTGTTGAAGCCTTATCTTGAAAAACCTTTCATGATTGTCAAGAAGAAAGACGGGAAGTTTGGAGAAATTGCTGTCCTCTTGACGGAAGATGAGGATATGAAAAAAGTAGAGGCGACTGTTCGCCGCCTCTTATCTGATCATAAATATTGGATTCCAAGGGAATTCCTTCATGTAGAGCATCTTCCGCTTACCGAAACCGGAAAGCCGAAGCGTGCTATCTTTCTTTAAAGAGATTCTCTGAAGAAAGATTCTTTAGCTGAATTATCCTTCTCTGAAGAAATCGAGTGCTTCCTTGATCTCTTCTGTCGTAGCTGTCTGGTTGATACGGATATCGCCTATGCCACCTAGCATCGTGAAGTTGATGATGCCATTCTGGTTCTTCTTGTCGTGGTGCATCAGTTCGATGAGCTCATCATAGTCATCGCAGGTAATATCCAGTGAACCATAGAATTCCTTGATGAAGTTTACGGTCTGGCGCATCTTCTCAGTAGGGAATCCGGTTTTGGCAACACTCAGATAGAGTTCTGGAATCAGACCGAATGCCACAGCGTAACCATGCAGGATAGGCTTGCGCTTCAATGCCCAACTCTCGAATGCATGACCGAAAGTATGGCCCAGGTTCAGTGCCTTGCGGATGCCCTGCTCGTGAGGATCCTGCTCTACAATGCGCTCCTTTACCTTCACGCTGTCGCCTACCATGCGCTGCAACTGCTTCAAATCAGGCTTGTCGAGATCGAAACTGACCAGTTCTTCCCACATTGTTTCTGTAGAAATCAGACCGTGTTTCAGCATCTCTGCATAGCCCGAACAGATGTTTTCTGCATCGAGTGTCTTTAAGAATTCTGTATCGAGAATAACGAACTTAGAATCGTTGAACACACCTACTTCGTTCTTCAGTCCGCCGAAGTTGATGCCTGTCTTTCCACCTACCGATGCATCTACCATAGCCAGCAGGGTGGTAGGGATATTGATAAAGTTGATACCTCTCTTAAAAGTGCTGGCAGCAAAGCCACCCAGGTCGGTTACCATACCGCCGCCCAGATTAATCATACAGGAGTGGCGTGAAGCTCCTCCCTCCTGCAGTCCTTTCCATACCATCATCAGACTTTCGATGTCTTTATGGCTGTCGGTAGCCGGAATAGTGATGATATGGGCTTCCTTCATGCAGTAAAAATTCTGCAATACAGGTATGCATAGTTCCAATGTCGTAGTATCTGTAAGCACAAAAAGCTTGTCGTGCTCACACTCAGAAAGTGCACTTACCAGTTCGCTTTCCAGTTGGGTTGATATGATTACTCTTTGTTCCATAACATTCTAACGTATTAATTTTTGTGCAAAGATACACTAAAATGGAGACAATACAAAAAAAAAGTTGCTAAATTTGCGTTTTTTATCTCAGAATGCATTAAACCTTGGTGTATTTAACGCGTCAAAACAATCGAGTAACAAAAAATGATAATAGAATATCATAGCGATTATGTGTGAAAACACTCATATTTGAAAATAATAACAAATAAAAATAAGAATGAAAAAATCGATTCTGACGATGCTGTTGCTGTTGATGGCAATAGCATCCTTTGCTCAACAGCGACTGATATCCGGTCAGATTACCGACCGCGATACCAAGGAGGCCATTGAGCAGGTAACTATTCAATTGCTTAAGAGCGACAGCACGTATGTGGCTGGTGCCATCAGTAATGAGAACGGACTCTTTCATGTCACCGCTCCGGCTAATGGCAAGTATCTGCTCAAGATTTCGAGCGTAGGATACAAGTCTACTGTGAAGCGTATCCAAATTTCTGATAACAAGGATTTGGCTATGGGTAAGATTGTGCTGGGTGCTGAGGCTATCATGCTGAAAGGCGCAGTGGTAACAGCCATGGCTCAGAAGGTAACCTTGAAAGAGGATACTTTCGTGTACAATTCTTCAGCCTATCGCACACCGGAAGGCTCTGTAGTAGAGGAACTCGTAAAGCGTCTGCCGGGTGCAGAGGTGAGCGATGACGGTACCATCACGATTAATGGTAAGGAAGTAAAGAAGATTCTGGTAGACGGTAAGGAGTTTATGACGGGTGATACCAAGACTGCCCTGAAGAACCTGCCTACCAGCATCATCGAGAAAATCAAGGCATACGATGAGAAGAGTGATCTCTCTAAGGTGACCGGTATTGATGATGGCGAGGAGCAGACCGTGCTCGACTTCGGTATCAAGAAGGGTATGAACAAGGGTTTGATTTCCAATATCGACCTGGGTGTGGGCAACAAGAGCCGCTACAATATGCGTGGCATGGGAGGTTATTTCAATGATAACAACCGCTTCATGCTCTTTGCCAATGCCAATAACACCAGCGACCGTGGTTTCGGAGGCGGTGGCCCCGGTAGAGGTTTCGGAGGTGCTAACGGTTTGAATGCCAGCAAGATGATAGGTGCTAACTATAATTATGAACTGAAAGATAAATTCAAGTTCAATACTTCACTTCGCTGGAATCACAGCGATGGCGATATTTGGAGCCGTCGTTCCAGCGAGAACTTCATGGGTAGCAGCTCTTCGTTCAGCAACAGCTTGACTCAGAATTTCTCCCGCAGCAACAGCTGGAACGGCAACATCCGCTTGGAATGGATGCCTGATTCCATGACCAATATCCTCTTCCGTCCTTCCATCTCCTGGAGTACCAGCGATGGATTGAGTGGCAGCCAGTCGGCTTCTTACAACAAGGATCCTTATACCATTACCTCCAAAGACCCTCTTTCTGAGGAAGGTATTGAGGAGTTGGACAAGGCCGAGGCTATGGTGAACAGTCAGTTGACTAACGGAATCACCTATTCTGATAATAACAATATCAGGGGTATGCTGCAGGTGAACCGCAAGTTGGGCAACAAGGGACGCAACATCACCTTCCGTGTGGATGCCAAATATACGGATAATGACAGCAAGAGCATCTCGCTCAACAATGCCAAACTCTATCTCGTACAGACAGCGGAGGGTAAGGATTCTACTTATCAGACCAACCGCTATAACCTGACTCCTTCGAAGGATTACAGTTATGCGGGCCAGTTGACCTATAGTGAGCCGCTCTGGAAGGCTACCTTCCTGCAGTTCAGCTATAAGTTTACTTACAGCTACTCCAAGAGCGACCGCAGCACCTACGATTTTAGCAAGTATACTATGAGTGGTGATCAGGAGTACCGTGGTTGGGACAGCTATCTGAATCCGTTTGCCGGTCATCTCGAAGATTACAAGGATGATGATCAGAGCCGTTTCTCTGAGTATCGCAACTACACTCACGATATCCGGGTGATGATGCGATTCGTCCGTCAGAAGTATAACTTGAACTTCGGTGTGATGATTCAGCCACAACAGTCGAAGTATATCCAGGATTATCAGGGAGTGCATGTAGATACCGTTCGCAACGTAACGAATATCAGTCCAACCCTCGATTTCCGTTATCGCTTCTCAAAGATGAGCAACCTGCGCGTGAACTACCGTGGTACCACAGCGCAGCCAAGCATCTCTCAGTTGCTTGATATCACAGATAACAGCGACCCGCTGAACATCTCGAAGGGTAACCCTGGCTTGAAGCCATCGTTCACCCAGAACTTCCGATTGTTCTACAACAATTTCGTGCAGAACCACAACAAGGGTGTCATGACCTTCATCAACTTCTCTACCACCAACAATAGCATCAGCAACAAGGTGACCTACGATGAGAAGACTGGTGGTAGAATCACCCGACCTGAGAATATCAATGGCAACTGGAATGTGATGGGAGCCTTTATGTTCAACTGCTCTATCGATAGTGCCGGTGTATGGAACTTGAATACCGACACCTACTTGGGTTACAACAACTATGTGAGTTATCTGAGTCTCGACAAGCAGTCTGATTCCCAGAAGAATACCACCCGCAGTACTACTTGGAGAGAGCGCCTCTCTTTCAGCTATCGCAACAACTGGCTGGAGCTTTCACTCGATGGAACATTGAATTATAACCATGCTACAAACAAGTTGCAGCCAAACAGCAACCTCAATACCTGGCAGTTCTCTTATGGACCAAGCATGACGCTTACAGCGCCTTGGGGTACCAGTCTGAACTCAAGCCTCTCTATCAGCAGCCGCCGCGGTTATAGCGACAGCAGCATGAATACGGATGAGTTTGTATGGAATGCGCAGCTCTCTCAGGGATTTCTGAAAGGCAAGCCTCTTACCATCATGCTGCAGTTCTACGATATTCTCCGCCAGCAGAGCACCTTCTCTCGTGCCATTTCTGCTACATCCCGCACGGATACGGAGTATAATGCCATCAACAGCTATGCGATGCTGCACGTGATTTACCGCCTGAATCTCTTCGGAGGCAAGGATGCCCGCAGGGGTGGACCTGAAGGTCCTGGTGGTCCTGGTGGCCGTCCAAACTTCCATGGCCGTCCATTCAATGGCGGTTTTGGTGGTGGTCGTCCAGGCGGCAGAATGTTCTAGAAAAGAAAATGAAGTAAGCTTCATTTTAAACGATAGTAAGCCTCACTCAATGTTTACGTGAGGCTTATTTCAAACAGATATGACGAGAAAAAAGAAATCCCCGCTCTTCGTAATGAAGAACGGGGATTGTTATTTTGTTTATCAAGAGTTCTCGATTAGAGAGCGAACTTGTAACCTACAGTAATCTGGATTACGTTGTTGTAGTTATCAACACCGTCTGCAATCTTAGTTACACCGATGTTGTAACGAGCATCGAATACCAGGTTAGAATACTCATAAGAGAGACCTACTGGTACAGAAAGGTCGAATGTCTTAATGCCTTCTGCGTCATCTTTGTTTACCATGAAACCTGGCTGCAAACCTGCCTTGAGAGCAAGACCCTGAGCTACATAGTAGTTCAATGTTACAGGTACGTTGATATATCCTGGAGTCCAAGTTACGTGATCAGACTTTGTTCCCTGAGCAGAGTAGAGAGCGCCAACAGCAAGACCTAACTTGTCTGTAGCCTGATACTGCAATTCAGCACCGGCAGCGAAACCTGCTTTCCAATCGCCGTCACCGATTGTAGAAACGTTCAAACCAACCTTAGGCTGAATAGTTGTTGTACCTGCAGCCTGCTGTGCGAAAGCACCTACTGAAGACAGCACCATAGCTGCCATAACGAATAATTTTTTCATAATCTCTAATATTTAAATTAATAGTTTATAATGCTCATTAGAGCATGATTAGTTATCAGTGTGTATGCTGATTCCATCATTTTTATTAGGTGCAAAGATATGTTTTTTCTCTATTCGCTCCAAATATTTTAAGCATTATTTTAAAATAAGCAGCCAAATATCACATATAAGTTTCTATTTCGTATATTTTTAGCAATAATTATCCCAATTTTCTTGCATCGTATCTTAAAATGTTGTATATTTGCAAAGTAAGAAAGAAAGGAAGATAATTATGACTATACAATAAAAACTCCCCCTATACTCTTTGAAGTGTAGGGGGAGTTTTATTTTATTCTTCATCTTCGTCCCAGTCTTCTTCGTCAAATCCAAACATGGCGGGATCTACGAAGGCATCCAGGGCTCGGCGTTCTTTCTTTGTAGGGCGACCAGTGCCTCTTGCTCTATCTACGAATCCGCTGATGCGGCTCATCTCCAGGAGCTCGTATTGCTTAGGGTCGGTTACGTTTTTATAGACACCATACAGCATCTTGGCGCCTACGCGCTGCTCTATGCAGTCGAGAACCTCGAAAGAGTAGGTGATAGGGGCTTTCTTTACGCTCACCACATCGCCACGCTTGATGATGAAGGAAGGCTTTCTCGTTACGCCTCCCACCATGACGCGGCCATTCTTACAGGCATCGGCAGCAATGCTGCGGGTCTTGTAAATGCGGGCAGCCCAGAGCCACTTGTCTATTCTTGCTGATTCTTTCATGATTTCTAATGCTTATGGAGATTAATCACTAATCATTAATAATTAATCACTATAATTACTTCTTTCCTAGCTTATTGTATTGGTTCATGGTGATGTCGATACCAGCCAATACGAAGCTCTTGATAATCTCTACACCCAGGTCGATGGCCGGCTGCAGCTGCTTCATGTCTTCCTCACTATATTTGCCCAGCACCCAGTCAATCTGGCCGCCACGCGGATAATCGTTGCCGATGCCCATGCGCAGGCGGGCATAGTTCTGACCGATAAGCTGCTGGATATGTCCCAATCCGTTATGGCCGCCGTTGCTGCCGTTTGCCTTCAGTCGGAAAGCACCCAGAGGCAGGGCTAGCTCATCGCTGATAACCAGCAGTCGGCTCTGGTCAATCTTTTCCTGATTCAGCCAATATCTTACCGCATTACCGCTGAGGTTCATGAATGTGGTAGGTTTGAGCAGGAAAATCTTTCTTCCCTTGAGCGTAGTCTCGGCTACGAAGCCATATCGCTTATCCTCAAAATGAATATTGGACGCTTTAGCAAAAGCGTCCAATACCATAAATCCTGTGTTGTGCCTGGTGCCGGCGTATTCATCGCCAGGGTTACCAAGCCCACAAATCAAATATTTATCCAATGTTTGATAATGCTTTACTCAGGTTCGTAAAATCTCTAGATGACTCAGTGATTAAGCCTCTGCATCATCAGCAGCCTGAGCTGCGAGCTGAGCGTTACGTGTCATCTTGATAGAGCAAACTACAACAGCCTTGCTTGTAGCCAACTCGAGACCCTCGAATGAGAGGTCACCTACCTTGATGCTCTTACCGATCTTCAACTCAGTAACGTCGATATCGAGGTGCTCAGGAATAACCTGGTAAGGAGCTGTAACGTTGATCTTACGGATAGAGAGGTTCATACGACCACCATCACGTACACCCTGTGCAAGACCTGTCAACTTAACTGGAATACCGATAGTGATAGGCTTCTGGTCGTTAACCTCGTAGAAGTCAACGTGCAGAGGAGCGTCTGTTGTTGGGTGGAACTGAATCTCCTTCATGATAGCAGTGTGGCTCTCACCGTCGATGATGAGGTTGATAACGTATACATGAGGAGTGTAGATGATTTTACGCAACTCAGCGAATGGAACTGCGAAAGACAAAGCCTCAGGAGCACCGTTCTCGCCCCTTTTCTCACCATAAAGGTTACATGGAATCAAACCTTCCTTACGCAATGTCTTAGAAGCTTTCTTGCCAAGGTCTGTGCGCTTCTGACCTGTTACATTAATCTCTTTCATTTTGTGTTACTCTAAATTAAGTTATTAATAAAAATGTGCCTTAACTCGCCATCACACGGATTAGCTTTGCTTAAAGCGGGTGCAAAATTACGAAAATTATTTGGAATGAGCAAACTTTTTGCCGAAAAACATGTTCTACATGCAGAAAAAATATTGAAAATACAATTTTTTGCTTAAATAAACTGAAATTTTTGCCCGTTTTCTTGTCTATTACCTATTTAATGTGTATTTTTGCAAGCGTATTAGGTAATTTAATAAATGAATCTTTTAAAAACATTAGAGAATGATTAATAGGGATTTGATAAGACGTAAGATTGTGCAGTTAACCTACGCATACTATCAAAACAGCGATCATAACATGGATAACGCTGAGAAGGAGCTGATGTTTAGTCTCTCCAAGTCATACGATTTGTACAACTACATGTTACAGCTCATCGTTGCCATCACCCAGGAGGCACGCAAGCGCTACGATGTAGATGTAGCTCGTGCCAAGAGAGAGGGTGAGCAGGAACCTTCACCACGTTTCGCATTCAATAAGTTCGCTCTGCAGCTCGAAGAGAACAAGATGCTGCTCGAATGGATAGATGTAAAGCATTCCAACTGGGATGAGGATATCGAAATGGTGCGCAAACTGTATACTGCGATTACGTCTAGCGATCTCTATGCTGATTATATCAGCGGTGCTATTGATGAGGAACTCGCCGATCTCGACGAGTACAGCCGCGACCGCGAGGTATGGCGCCGCATCTACAAGCTGTTCATTCAGAATAATGAAGATCTTGATGCATTCCTTGAGGAGAAGAGCCTCTACTGGAACGATGACAAGGATATCATAGATACTTTCGTATTGAAGACTATCAAGCGTTTCAACCCGGATGCTAAGGCCAAGCAGGAATTGCTGCCAGAATTCAAGGATGCTGAAGACAGAGAGTTTGCACGCAAGCTCTTCCGTGCTACCATCCTCAACTGCGATACCTACCAGCGCTATATGAGCGAGGCTTTGCGCAACTGGGATTTCTCACGTCTTGCCTATATGGATGTAATTATCATGCAGATTGCCATCGCTGAGGTGATGAACTTCCCTGGCATCCCGGCTACCGTCACTATCAACGAGTATGTAGAACTTGCCAAGGCATACAGCACTCCTCGAAGCGGCGGTTATGTTAACGGTATGATCGACAACATCTGCCGCGAGCTCATCAGCCGCAACCTCATCCAGAAGGAGATGCCTGAGCGCAAGCAGCACGCACAGCACGGCGAACATGCCGGCAAACAGCGCCCAGACAACCAGCACCCAGCCGGCCGTCGTCCGCGCATTCATCGCGCTCCGGGTGAGGGTGAGTAAATAACGGAGGCCTTTCTTGCTGGTCACACCTTTTTATATGTAGAACATAAATAATAATAGATAATACTTTTAACGACATGACAAATTTAGTATTGCAAGCAGCTGCCGGTGGTAGCAGCATGAGTTTTCTCATCATGATGGTAGCTATCTTCGCTATCATGTGGTTCTTTATGATCCGTCCTCAGCAGAAGAAGCAGAAGGAAATCCGCAAGTTCCAGAATGCTTTGGCAGAGGGTACCAAGGTGGTTACAGGCGGCGGTGTTTACGGCACAGTTAAGCGTGTTAACCTCGAGGCTAATACCGTTGATGTTGAGATAGCTCGTGGCGTGGTAATCACTGTAGCTAAGGGCTACGTGTTTGCTGATGCAGCTAGTCAGACACCTAATGCGTAGTTTCAAGAGCATATTAAAAGCTGTCAGAAACTTCCTGTTCAGTGGTCTGAATAAGGAGTTTCTGATTTTTTTGTTCTTTCTCGCTCTCAGCGGCATCTTCTGGCTGATGATGACGCTCAATGAGACTACAGAGAGAGAATTCAATATTCCTGTGCAGTTAACGGGCGTGCCCCGCAATGCGGTGATAACCGGCGAACTCGCTGATACCGTGCATATTACGGTGCGCGATAAGGGATTCACACTCGTTACCTATGCTTACGGAGGCAAGATTCATCCGCTCACATTCCGGTTTGCCAATTATGCCGACGAGGAAGCGGGAACGGGACAGATTCCGATGGCTGATGTGCAGAAACAGGTGGCATCCCAGCTCTATGGCTCTACCAAACTGCTCTCCATCAAGCCGGCAAAATTCGATTTCTTCTTCACCTACGGCTCTTCCAAGCGGGTGCCTGTGGTGTTCAGAGGTAAGATTACAACCAGCAAGAGCTATTATCTGGCGCATACCGAATTTCTGCCGTCTAAGGTTACGGTTTATGCCAACAAGAAGCAGCTCGATGAGTTGCAATCGGTAGAAATCGAGCCGTTCAACATGCGCAACCTGCAGGATACCATTCATCGCAGCGTACCTATCAAGAAGATACGTGGCATGAAGATTGTGCCTCAGATGGTGCGTCTGGCGGTATATCCTGATGTGCTTACCGAAGAGTCGGTCGATGTGCCTGTTACGGCCATCAACATGCCTGATAACATGGTGCTCCGTACCTTTCCATCTAAAGTGGCGGTAAGATTCACCATCGGAGCCAGCCTCTTCAGAACCATCAAACCGAGCCAGTTTAAGGTGGTAGTAGATTATAACGATCTGGTTAACAACCCTTCTGACAAGTGCCAACTCCAGTTGCGCAGCGTGCCGCGCTCGGTGAGCAAGGCGCATCTCGAACTGGAAACGGTAGATTATCTGCTGGAACAGCAATGATGAAATGATGATTAGTAATTTATAATTTACAGTTAATAATTCATCGTGATGAAGATAGCGATAACGGGCGGTATAGGTAGCGGAAAGAGCTATGTGTGCCGGATATTAGAGAAACAGGGCATCCGGGTTTACGACTGCGATGCTGAGGCTAAGCGGCTCATGCGCACCGATGCCCGCTTGCAGGCTGGTTTGAAGAAGCTGGTGGGCGAGCAGGTTTACAGTGCAGAGGGCGTTTTGCAGAAGCCCGTGCTGGCTCAGTTTCTGCTGGCTGGCGAGGCTAACAAGCAGGCTGTCAACGATGTGGTTCATCCGGCTGTGGCGCGCGATTTCGAGCAGAGCAGCTATGAGTGGATGGAGAGTGCCATCCTCTTCGATAGCGGTTTCTACCGCCGTATCCACCTCGATTTCGTGGTCTGCGTAACGGCTCCCGTCCCGGTCCGCATCCAGCGCATCATGCAGCGCGACCATATCCCGGCAGAGAAGGCGCAGCAGTGGATAGATGCCGTCATGCCGCAGGAAGAGCTCGCAGCCCGCTCCGATTTCGAAATCGTGAACGATGGCGAGCAGAATATCGAAGCACAGGTAAGAAAATTATTGGATATCATTAATAATAAAGAATAATAGAAAAGACAATGGAAACAATCCTTTCAATTGCAGGCAAACCAGGCCTTTATAAATTGGTATCAAGAGGTAACAGAAACCTCATCGTAGAAACACTCGATGAGACTCACAAGCGTATCCCAGCTTTCGCTACCGACCGCGTAACAAGCCTTGGTGACATCGCTATGTATACAGACGCTGATGAGGTGCCACTCTGGCAAGTGCTCGACAGCGTAAGCAAGAAGGAAGAGGGCAAGCCTAGCACTTTCAACTACAAGAAGGCGCCTGTTGCTGAGCTCCACGCTTATTTTGCTGAGGTTCTTCCTAACTACGATCGCGACCGTGTTCATGACAGCGATATCAAGAAGCTCCTCCAGTGGTACAACATTCTTGCTAAGTACGGCATCACCGATTTCAAGGCTACTCTCGCTCCTACAGAGGGTGAGAACGTAGATGATCGTGCTGAGCAGGTTGCTGAGTAAATTCCGTCAGATTTTTTAGGCACGGATTTCACGGATTACACGGATTTTTTTCGAGATAATAACTCATTTCGAGCATGTCTCTATAAACCCGTGTAATCCGTGTAATCCGTGCCTGTTTTTTTCCTTCAGTCTATAAATCCGTGCCTGATTCTTATTCCTCAATCTTCTTCAGTTCCTTCTCAAATCTTCTGCGATACATTTCTCCCGCTATGGTCAGACCAAACGGGAAGGCAATCCAGATGCCCAGAATGCCCAAGCCGCAAGGGAAACCTAGGGTGTAGCCCAGGGGCAAGGAGATGACGAAATAGGCGATGAAGGCATAGAGCACCATCGGCTTCACACAGGCGATGCCACGCAGCGCATTGGCAAAGGTATACTGCAGTCCGTCGCCAAACTGATATACCATCATCAGGATAATCAGCGTAGCCACATACGCCTGCACCTCCACATTATCATTAAACCAGCCACCTATCTGATGGCGAAGCAGGAACACCGGCAAACCCATACACAGCGAGAACAGCAGGTTCAGCCGGAACCCGTCGTAGGCATTGCGGCGAACTGCCCCGTAGTCCTTCTGCCCCATAAAATGGCTCACGCGGATAGCCAGCGCAGCCGCCATGCCCGAAAGCACGAGATAGAAGAGCTGCGAGAGGGTAATCATCACCTGATGAGCCGCCAGCGGAATGGTTCCCAGCCAGCCCACCATCACACAACTCAGCGTGAAGGCAGCCGATTCCATGCCCAGCTGCAGCGCCACAGGCCAGCCCAACCGGTTCATCTCCCTGAAGTCAGCCTTGGTCAGAGAACTGTGCAGAATATCGCGTCTGTATTCCCCAAGATTCTTGCCCGTCATCAGCATGCCCACCATCGCCAGCGCCATCAGAATGCGGCTCACCAGCGTCGAAATACCGGCTCCCAGCAAACCCAGTTCCGGGAAGCCCGCCACACCGTAAATCAGTACCCAGTTGCCCAGGATATTGATTATGTTGCCGCCAATCATCGCCCACATCGCCACCTTGGTCTGTCCGAGTCCGTCGAGAAATTGCTTCATCGTGAAGAAGATGCCCATAAAGAGCACCGAGGCGAGGTTTACCAGAAAGTAAGGGCGGATGAGCGAGAGCAGCTCTTCAGGCTGTCCGATGCGCCCCAGATTCAGGTAGAGCACAACGAGGGCGAGGGTGAAGATGAAGCCCGTCAGCATGTTGGCACAGAAGGCATTGCGCACTTTCTGTCCGATGCAGTCGGTCCGTTCCTCGCCGTAGAGCCGTCCGATGATAGGAGTGAGTCCGTAGGTGAATCCCATATAGGATACGAAAACGAGACCGAAGATATTGTTCACCAGTCCGGCAGCCGCCAGTTCGGGTGTACTGTGATGGCCAATCATCAGCGTATCAGCAAATCCTAGGATGATGGTACCCAGCTGTCCTATGATGATAGGAATGCCGATAGCTAGCAGTTCCCGGTAGTGATGTTTCTTGTTCGTCGTTATTGATGTCGTATGATTATTCATATTTGCTTTTAATTACTAATCTATTTCCTTTATTCTGCTTAAGAGCATGCAAAGTTACGGCTTTATTCACTAACTACCAAATTTTTCTCCCTTTTTTTTAGGGGACCAGCGATGGAATCGCTGGGAACGGGGCGCAAAGGGGCGCAAAGAGGCAGAAAGGGGCTTTTCCCCTTCCTGCCCCCGTCCCCAGCGATTCCATCGCTGGTCCCCCTAAAAAGGAAAAAAGAGCCTAGCTTACCCCCGCTAGGCTCTTTTTACTTTTTACCTTTTTACCCTTTTACCTTTAGATGTATGAACTTCCTTCCTCTTTCTGTCCATACGAGGTAGGTGTGGGTATAGGCGGTGCCCAGTTTCTCCTGTGCCCCATCGCAGTGAGGGTCGGGGTGGGTAGAGTAGCGGGTGCGGCTCTTCGCCAGGCCCATGTGGGCATAATCAGCATAGAGCAGATACTGGCCGCTCTGGTAGTACTGGATATGAAGGGCACAGAGCTGGCGGTTCAACTCCTGTGCCGTGATACCCAGCTCCTTCGCAATCTGCGTGGTGGTATAGCAGGAAACAGAGTTGAGAACATTGTCGGTGTAGAGCGCCTTCGGCAGAAGATGATCCACCTGATTCTCCAACTGGATGATGTTCTCACCGTTCTTGGCGATGCAAACCACCTGTTCGTCCACCACACCGTTCAGCCGACGAATCTCCATATCCTGTTCTCCGATGAGTTTCTTCTGCTGATCAATCTGCACTTGCTGGTTTTTCAGCAGATTCTCCTTCTCCTTGAGTGTAGCCCTGAGAATCTCTTCAGCATGCCGAATCGTCTCCTCATCACTCTCTCCCTGCTGTACCGGAATATAACCGCCCGTCTTGCGAATCTGTGGCAGCACCTCGGAAGTAACCCAGTTTTTGAACTTCACCGCCGTTGGAAGCTTGGAGCCGAGAACCAAAGCATAGAATCCGCTCTCGTTGACGAAAGTCATCTGACACCAGCGATTTGCTGCAGCTCCATCCTTCTTTTTGCCAGTCACTACCCATACGTCGTGTTTCACGACGCAAGGGTCATCAACATGTCGCTGGATGGCATCACGCTGGTTTTTATACCCCAGCACATCACAGACATCTTTCGCACAGAACAAGGGTTCTCCATCTTCATCGGTCAAGGTGCGAATCTTACCGAATTCAGGGTTTTCGAACACGACAGCATTACCCGCTGTCTTTTCATTCTTCATCTCTTCTTTTTTTGTTTTATAATTTTTTTCCATGATATAAAAATGTATTAAAAATTAATCACTGAAGTTTCGCATGTAAGCTCCACACGCCCTGAAAGGGCAGAAGCTCCTAGCCCAGGGCGTCGCCCTGGGTAATTACGGACGCAAACCTGTCGCCCTGTAAGGGCGCCTTACTGATTGCCATTATACCCAGGGCGATGCCCTGGGCTAGGAGCTTTTGGGCCTTCAGCCCGTACTTGACCACATGCGAAAGTTCAGTTAATAACTAATCATTACAAAATCGTTCCCCAAATGCTCTCCTCCCTGTCTCTCGCTGCGGTAATGGCATTGATGAGGCGGTGGAGCCAGATGCGGGAGTTCACAACCATGCCTTTTACTCGGTTCTCACCCACCAGGATGCAGCCCTGCGTATCATCGGGATAATTGCCGGCATGAATGCGGATGCCCTTAAAATTGGGGACACCCAACAGCAGCGGCAACCACATCTTAAAACTCGGCGATTTGCTGATCACCACCGGATAAGTGCCCTCAGGTATCGCCGTCTTGCCCTTCATCTTCTGCGCCTTCTTGCCCGATACACGCCCCAACCGCACATTCTCCTCGGCAGGACTCAGCTCCACACCCAGAAGGTTGCGCCAGCACGGCTCCAGCGTATCGCAGAAATACGAGTCTGTATTCAACTTCTCCGCAGGCACCTCGCACACTGTCTTCAGCCCCCTGCACTTGTTCACACTCTCAATCGTGCGCTTCTTCACATCCTCATCCTTCAGGATGTAAAGGCGACCTATCGTGTAGGTCTTCTTCTTCGCTATACGTTTTAAAACTATCTGCATAAGTCAAAATAAATTTAAGATTCAATAACCATACCGTCGTGGCGGTACTTAAGCTTCTCAAAACTGTCACAACTGTCACAACTGTCACGCTTGCCCGTATACTGATACGCCCGCCTGATGTAATTCCGGTGCAGCCACTGCCTGATCATCATATCGGTACCCTTCGCATCCAAACCATGCTCCAGCCGGATGGCAAGCAACTGCGCAGCCGTAAAGTTATCGGGCAATATCTGTAAAAGATTCTGAGGCCCACGCTTCGAACTCTTCTCCGCCGTATAGTTCTCCTTCGCAATCATGTCGCCGAAGAACCGCATCTTGCAGTACAGGTCATACTGCTCGCTCCAGCGGATAAACTCGTCAATCTCCGGCTCCCACTTGCAACCATTGGCTACATACAGCACGCACGCCTTCAGGTAAGCGATGACGTTGGCACGGAACGAGAGATTTTCAAACGTCCTGTCCTGAGACAGCCGGGCAAACTCAGCATTCTCATCCTTCAGTTTGAGGGCAAGCTGAAACGCCTCCTTACACTCAATCAGACCCGTTACTTTGTTCAGATTTTCGATGTAAGGCCGTAGCGCCTCACGGTATGATTCATCATAGGTTCCGTAAACAGGCATATCTTCGCCGATTTCCCTTTCGGGGATGGTACAGAAGTTGATACGGCTGATAGGACCATCGGTAAGAACCTTAGAGAAGTAACGCTGACCCTTCTGGATGGTGGTAGATGCATTCCAGTTGAACCGGATGGTAACACGCTCCGTGACACTCATTGTTCCTACGCGAGTTTGTCCGTATTTATTACCCGGGTCTGCGGCAAGACACATGATGCGGAACTGCTGGTTTCCGCTGCCCTTGAGCGCATCAAACTGGTCGAGCTCATTGAGCGAAGTATAGAGGAAATGTTCCTGCGCTTCAGCCGTTCTCATCACGAAAGCCGGGTTTGTCATATCCGCATCAATCTCCTGGATAATCAGGTTTTCAGGTCTCTTGCGCTTATCCTTGTTGGCACCCTTGCGCAGCATCTCATCCTTCCACGCCTTTTCGCGCTTCAGGTTTTCAGCATCCCTCAGCCTGATATCCTCCATAATGAAATCGATGGGCCTGTTCACGCTACTCTTACCCGCTCCGGTACCCGCAAGCAGCAGCGTCATCAGTCTCGCCTCGTGCTCCACGTTGTCAATATACCTGAACCTCGTCTTCCAGAGATGCGTAGCCAGCGGCGGGAAGATAGCGTGCGCCACAGCCGGCTTATAAATTTCCGGCGTTCTCGATATCAGCAGCTCCACCAGCTTCGGCAGTTTCTTCGGCATCTCCGGCGGGTCAGGATAATCCTGCTCCCCGGTACTGATAGGCTTAGCCCTATCAACTGTTAACTGTAAACTATTAACTTGCTCAGCCCTATTAACTTGCTGGCTGGCCTTCTGCTCCGCAAGTGCATTCACCCTCATCACTTCCCTCGACATCGGCTTCGTATTGTCAGCATATTTCGCATAGAAGTCGTGAATCAGCTGATGGCAGTCGTTCTCCTGATAGTAGCTCGGCATTTTCACCCTCACCACCTTCATCAGTTCCTCTTCCTCCATCACCCTCGAAGCACCGGCGCTCATGATAGCCAGCAGCGAGGAGTGTCTCGACCCCACGGTATCAATCTCCATACCCCCGAGTCCGGCAGCCTGCGTAAAGAGGTCAAACGCAATCAGATTCTTCTCTCTGGCTTCCAGTCCGCCAGCATTCTGATTGCCTCCAGAATCCCCGATATGAGGAGCATCAGCACCATGGCTATCACCAGGTTGGGCAGGCTGAACAGCAGTGCCAGCAGAAACAGCAGTATTGCCGTCGTTGCCCGATAGTCTATTATTTTCATTATTCTTACCATTGCTATTAACTTTTAACTGTAAACTATTAACTTTCCCTCTTCCGTCCACGGTCAGTCCGCGGTCCAGATACGCCTGCCTTCGCATCAGAATCTCCTTCTCGCTCAGCACGGCGCACCACATCTTCGACCTGTAGATTTCCGAGTCCTTATCCGTAAGATAAATCATTCTCTCGGGTGTGATGCAGCTCTCGTCATACGGCACCCCCAGCGCCTCGCAATACGCCTTCTGCGTCTCCTCGATGGTCATTCCCACCGGCAGTCTGATACCGATGTGCAGCTTCTTCCGGGCACTGTAGCAGAGGTGCAGCAGCGAGCCGTTCCAGATGCTGTCAGAGCAGTTCAGCTCCCTTGCCTTCTCGATAGCCTTGTCTACATACTCCCTGTCATCCACGTCGATGATAGTCTGGAACATGAAGCTCTCGGGCTGGGCATTCTCCTGTCTGCGCACATTGTTCTTGAAGATGCCGTAGTGGGGACAGAAGAAAGGCAGTTCGCTCTTCAGCCTGTCCTGCGCCTTCTTCACCGCCTTCTCATCGTTGGCATCCACCTTCGGGATAGGCAGTTCGCCCCTAATCTGCTGAATCATCTTCCTGATTTCCGGCGATGCAATCACCTTGTCATACACCGCCATACTGTTGGAAAACACCTTCCCCTTATTGCCCTTGCGATAAGGGTTCAGTGCAATTACATGTTGTGTTTCTGTCATGTTATTTCGTTAATAAAAGATTGGTTTAGAGGGTGAGATACTGGCTGTTGATCCAGAGTCCGTAATCGTTGTATGCGATGTCGAGCGGTTCCTGCAGTTCCGGAATCCTCTCGATGCCCAGCAGCCCCTTTCCCCGGTTCAGTTCAGCCAGGTCATACTTCGCCAGCACCTTCTCCACGAAGCCGTGAATCCATTTCCTGACCAGTTTCAGTTCGGTAGTCAGATTCGTCTCCAGGTCGTGCAGCATCACCTCATCGATAAAGTATTGAGTAGTGTGCACGTTCTTCTTTCTCTTGCCCACATACCCGAGTTCGCGGTCCGTAATAAAGTTGAGTTCGCCCTTCTCTTCAGGCGCCAGATTCATCTCGAACCCCGCAATCTGCCCCTCAGAATCAGCAATCACCTCAAAGGTCTCATGTCCGCTTTTTTCGTAGAGGCACATGACATCCTCCAGATTGTAGAAGATGCCCTCTTCCGTTTTCACCACTCTCAGCCGTCCGTAAGCAGGATGACTGAACACATACGCTTTCACTTCCATCATTTTAAATAATTTAGAAGATTGGGGGCTCCCACCATGGTTGATGTGCAGATACACAAAAGCCCCCGAAACTCAGACCGCATTGGTTCTGAATTCCGGGGGCAAAGATAGAGGTATTTTGCGATAGCATTCGTTCACTACATGTATACTACACGAAGTTTTTTCTATATGGTAGAAATTTTTCCTTTAAAAGTTTCCTGTTTTAAAAAATATATATTACCTTTGTAACCAATTATTAATTTATACATCTATGAGAGCAAAAGAAAAGCTAATAGCCCAAGCCGACAAACTGGCTTATGCAAAGGAAATAGATAAGATTCTATCTGATTTGTTACCCCTACGATTAGACAAAGAGGCAACAGAGGATTACTATAACAATGTCTTAACTCCTGACATCCGGAAACAAAACTATGATTTGCAACTAAAGATGCATGAGCGAAAGAATGCCATGCAGATAGAAATTCCTACAGAAGAACATTACCAAGAAGAATTATCTTTAGACATAGCAAAAGAGATTCGTAAGGAACTGTTTAATATAATCTCAGAAGACAAATCATTTGGTTATCTTTATTATCTTTTGGGAACAGAACGGAATGCCAAAAAGGGGAATGTGCCTATTGATTGTATCCCTAATAGAAAAACAATAAAACAAACTATTAAGACTAATCGCGATGATTATCCTAAAAAAAATCTTGATAGCTATCTAGAAGACAGATTTAACTATACTCAGTATGATTCAATGATCAGTAAATTTATTGCTGATACTGATGTTGTTCTGTCAATATTTAATATGGCATATCAAGTATTCGATGTTGTAAGATGCTACAAAAATAAAGTGTCTAAGATAGGCAATTATCTAAATAGTTTTGAATTTTCTAATGAATTAGAGAAATACTTAACTCTATGTCTTGCAAAGAATCTATTTAACGGCTTTTGTTCTACGGATGATACAACATACCATTGTATCAGAGAAATCGAAAGAATAATAGAGCCACTTCAAAGTAAATATTCAGAGTCCAGCAATACAGAATGTAGTGGTAAAAAAAGTAGAATTCACCTGAATATTCAAAAGGGTATGAAACTTGATTTTATCAGGGTTCTTAATGCTATGTATGAAAAAGGCTTTTTCAAGGATGAACAGCAAAATAAGATAAGCAAGAAAGAGGTTTTTGAAACATTTGGTGAATGCCTCAATATGGATCTTTCTAAATTTCAAAACGACTTGTCGCGTTCTTTGACAGATAGTACGGCTTTGGAGAAGCATCTTAAAGTTTTTGAAGATTTGAAAGATAAAATGGAAGAAATCTTCAATAGCAGGTAATAGGCATTTTAGTTTAAAAAGCATTAAATATGCGTTGATGTTTTGGACATTATACAAAAATAATGTATCTTTGTAAAAAATTACAATATGAACAAAAACAATTATAGATATATAGATTTGTTTGCAGGGCTAGGTGGTTTTCATCTGGCCCTTGAACAATTAGGTGGGGGTAAATGTGTCTTCGCATCAGAACTAAAAAAAGATCTTCAGGATCTTTATCATATAAATTACCCTAAAACGCCTATAATAGAAGGAGATATCACGCAAGTTGATTTAGATAAAATACCTTCACATGATATTTTATGTGCTGGTTTCCCCTGCCAACCATTTAGTCAAGCTGGCAAACGCCAGGGGTTTGATGATGAGAAACAAAGGGGAAATCTCTTTGATTATATCTGTGCAATTTTGGAAAAGCACCGCCCTGAATACGTCTTGCTTGAAAATGTTGCAAATCTAAAAGGACATGATCACGGAAGAACTTGGAAAACGATACACCAAAAGTTGATAGATCTTAATTATGATGTAGCAGAACCGGCAATTCTTTCTCCACACCAATTTGGTATACCTCAGCATCGTCGTCGAATCTATATTGTTTGTAGAAACAAGGACTATGGAACACTTGACGGGTTTAGTTTTCCAATTGCCGAAGATAAAGAGCTCCATATTAACGATATCATAGATAGCAAAGATAAAGATTATATTCCGTTAAAGCCAGATACGAGGAAACAGTTGGAAGTATGGGAAGAGTTTTTACATAATTGCATAAAACATAACGGAAGTATACCGTCTTTTCCAATATGGGCAATGGAATTCGGTGCAAGCTATGAATACGAAGCACTTGCTCCTGCTTATCAACCTTTAGAGAACCTTAGGGGGTGCAAGGGAAAGTTTGGTGCGGTTCTTTCTGGGAATAGTCGTAAAGAGTTATTAGGAAAGATACCTGTCTATGCTCAAACGACTAAGACAGAGGAATTTCCCAAATGGAAGAAAAAGTACATTCAAGAGAACCGTAGGTTTTACGAAAGAAACAAAGAATGGCTTGATCCTTGGATTGAGAAAGTGAAAGATTTCTCTAATAGCCATCTCAAACTGGAATGGAATTGTGGATCTGATGTGCGCCCTACGCTCTTCGATAAGATAGTACAATTTAGAGCTTCAGGCATTCGTATCAAACTTCCTACTTTTTCTCCTGCGCTCAACCTGGTAGGTACGCAAATTCCTATTTTCCCATGGGTAAAACTACCAAAATCTACTCTTAAGGAAGGAGATGCTGATCATGGCAGATACATGACAGTAAGAGAGGGTGCTAGGCTGCAAGGAATGGAAAAATTGAAATTTGGTGATAAAAACTTTAAACTCTCAACTAGCCGATGTTATGAGGCTCTAGGAAATGCAGTAAACGTTACAATAGTAAAAATGATTGCTAAAAAATTATTGGGGTTATGATGGAAAATGGGAAGTATGAAAGCAAGCCACAAACAGTTAGCGTGGCTATAGGTACAAGCATGTATAGCAGATTCAGCTCTTTAGCTAATACGCCTTCACATGTGTTAGCCGAATTTGTGGACAATGCTCTGCAATCATATCGAGACAATAAGTCTATCTTAGAGTCTCTGGAACAAGGCTACAAACTTAGAGTCAGTATTCATTTTGAAATGGACGCTGATGGAAAGATTATTAGTGTCGATGTAAGTGATAATGCAGGTGGTATAGGTAAAGATAGATTCGTTACTGCCTTTATGCCAGCTAAAAAACCAGATAATAACCAGGGACTTAATGAATTTGGTATGGGGCTGAAAACAGCTGCGAGTTGGCTTGGAGAAGATTGGGTAGTAAAAACATCTGCTATAAATGAGCCAGAAAGTAAAACCGTTAGTTTTTGCCTCAATGATATTTGTGCAGAAGAATTGGATGAACTGCCCGTAAAATACGAAGCAGAAGATGCTTTAAGTCATTATACTCAAGTTCATATCGAGACTCCTACATCCAATATGCCTAGCAAAAAAAGTATTGCTAAGATTTGTAATGAATTAAGCAGTATCTATCGTGTTTCTTTACGCAATAAAGAGTTTGAACTTTACGTGCAAGATACGGCTATTACTTTCGAGGATTATGAAGTACTCAATGCGCCTTATGTTCATGATCCAGATGGTAACCCAATATTCTGGAAAAAAGAAATAAGAGTTCAGGTAGGTCCTTATAAGGGAAAGGGATTTGTGGGTATCCTGAAAGATATCAAGCAGGGTAGGAACGGTTTTGTGATTTTAAGAAGAGGCCGAGTTGTGGTTGGAAATGAGGATAATCATCGCTTTTATCCAAAATTCATGGGCGCTCAAGGTACCTTTAAGTATAAACGATTGTTTGGTGAAATTGAAGTTGAAGGATTCAACGTGTCTTTTAACAAAAACGATATTCCTGATCGCGAAAATCTAGATGCTCTTTTTGATATGATAAAGGAGCAAATACACCTTCCTGATTTCAATATGCTTAAACAGGCAGAAGATTATCGTGTATCTACAACCAAAAAGGATGTACTTAAAATCATCAGAAAACACAAAAATACACCAAAGGACAAGAAAACTCCTGTAAGTATTAGTACGACATATCAACCTGCTGTAAGTGAAGTCAGCAATATGGTATCCATAATGTCTGCTGATGACAAAGATAACTCATACGAAGAGTCATTCTGTGTAGATGGTAAGGAATATACGCTGAAGATAGATTTCTGTAAGGGTGGAACAGAATTATTTTATAACGATATTTCTGACGAGGCTAATAACATTCTCATTTGTAAAGTAAATATGAATCATCCTTTCTTTGAGAATATTGATTCGAAGAAATCATCTAGTTCTATTGTGTTGATTAAGTCTATGGCTATCGCAAAATTTGCGGCATATAAGCAAGAAGATGATTCTGTTACGGGATTCATGCGATTGTTTAATGATTATATCATGAAAGTTCAAAGCTAGAGAATATGGAAACAATAAAAATTAATAAAAAGAAAAAGGAAACATGTAAAGGAAATGCCCTACAGGTGGTATCTGGAGGGAATTTCTTTGAACGTTTTGTGCAAGCAAAGAAACAAGGTTACCAGCCTGACGGCTCCTTTAAAAAGGGTATCACTCCAGAAAGTGCTGTAAATCTTAGGGAGGAAACTTGCCATATTCTAGCCCATTGTAATGCTCATAATGCCTACAATAGTCCTGAGACAACGCATCTTGTAGTTGGTTATGTACAGAGTGGGAAAACTATGTCGTTTACAGCTCTCTCTGCGCTGGCCAAGGATAATGGCTATCGCCTCATCGTGTACTTGGCTGGAACCAAGAAAAATCTTGTTGAGCAAACCACAGATCGTTTAACAAAAGATTTGATTGGCAAGAACCGGGAGAATGCAGATGATTATAAGTTGCACAAGAACCCTAAAAAAGGGGAAATAGATGAAATTATCAGCCAGATGGAATTGAGTTCTAAGCCGATGATTTTGATACCTTTGCTAAAGCATGCAAAATATATCAGAGAACTTATTCTACTCTTTGAAAACCGCGATTTTAAAGAGTTGATGGGGCAAGAAACTGTGCTCATTATTGACGATGAGGCTGACCAAGCATCCCTAAATGCCTATGGAAAGAAAAACAGCAAAACAAATGGGAACGAAGCATCAACTACCTACAGAGCAATTCTTGAGATGCGAGCAGTTTTGCCAGGCAATACCTATATCCAATATACGGCTACACCGCAAGCTAATCTGCTGATTAGTATGCAAGATACATTGTCGCCTCAAAGTCATACGCTATTGACTCCTGGCGATGGATACATTGGTGGCAAGTTATATTTCGGTATGGGTGAGAACCATGAACTGTATAATTGTGGCCTTGTAAAAGAAATTCCGCCAATGGATGTGTTCCATAAAAAACGAAATATACTGAAGAAAATTCCAGGATCTCTGGTGGATGCGCTCATGTTGCATGTTCTGGCGATTGCCATAGTTGTAAAATGGAGAAAAACAGAAGGTATCAACTTCCTCTCTATGATGGTGCACCCGGATGAAACTACAAACTGGAATTCAACCTTCAAAAAGTGGATTGATAATACTATAAAGAATTGGCGTCAAGCCTTTAGAAATGATAAAACGGAGGATTATGCCAGTGTTATCAGTAAATTCAAAAAGAATTTTGAAGAGGCAATCAGATATTATGATGAAGAAGAACGACCTTCCTGGGAAGACATTCAGCCATTGCTAAGAGATATTATTCTGGATCATAAGGTTTATCTTGTCAATTCAGATAAAGAAGCGGAGGTAAACATAGATTGGAATAGTCATTGTATGCATATTCTGGTGGGAGCCGAAATGCTGAATCGAGGTTTTACAATAGAAAATCTTGCAACAACGTATATGCCTCGATATACTACAGGCAAAGCCAATGCTGACACCATTCAGCAGCGTTGTCGATTCTTTGGTTATAAGCGCGATTACATCAAATCGTGCAGAGTATTCCTGCCTCAAATATCTATCCAGAATTATGTAGAATATATCAAGCATGAGGAAGAATTGCGTGCTACGCTTAAATCTTGTGATTCTCTGGCAGAAGTTGAGCGGAAAATCATGTTGTCGCCTCTGCTTAAACCTACAAGAGCGAATGTGTTACCAGTTGATGTAGTAAGCACTCAACTCAAGGGTATCAGCGAGTTACAGGCCTTCCAGACTCGTTCTATTATCGAGAACAACAAGGCCCTAGTCAAAACTTTCCTCGAACAGCATAAGAATGACTTTGAATACGTTCAGTATAGATATCAAACTGCCGACCGTCAGCATCGTAGTATGATGTTGACAGTAGAAGAAGCCATAGATTTCTTGCGTAAGTTCAGATTTTCAGATTTGGATGAACAGATGAAAAAGATAGATACAATTAGATATTTACGATATCTGGATTCCCAGAAGATTATCAAAAACGTCAGATTCATCCAGATGGCATGGCAAGAGAATCCTATTCGAGAACGTTCGTTTATCAAGGATAGCAAGTGCGTTACATCCCTGTTTGCGGGTCAGAGTAAAGAAGGAGTAACTTATCCTGGCGACCGAAAGATGTGCGATCCGGACACGATTACTATCCAGTTGCACCATGTAAAGTTCATTAATGGAACTCTAGAGTTACCACCAGATGCTTATGCGTTGGCTATCAACTATCCTGAAAAAATAGCAACCAACTACATTAGTACCAGGGGTACAAATGAGGATGTTGACGACGATGAAGAATAATTAACATCTTAACAAAAATAACAAACAAGATGGACATAAAAGATATCATAAAACAATTTAGAAACATAGAGCGCCCTTCTTCTAATGATGACGTCTTGCCTGTCGTTTCTATCGGAGGTATGCTTCACAAGTTAAGTGTATCTCCTGAGGGATTCCCACGCTTTTTTGTGGCAACTAGCACTACTTCTTCTCCTTCTCAAAATATCATAAGAGAGTTGTTGTCTGTAGAATATAACTTAGAATGTACCATCTCTAAAGATGATGGTGCTAAAGAAGATAATATTTTTACCGTAATAACACTGAGAACTCCAGAGCATGCACTACAAGATTATTTTATAGAGATTGTTGTAATGATGCTGGAGAAGTTTCAGAAAGAACCAACTTGTCATGAAGTAGCAGTAGAGGTTGAGAATTTGATATCGATATTCTCGGCATTGAATAATCCTCCACGCAAGAAGATACAGGGACTTTGGACAGAGTTGTTAGTAATCGACCAAGCATCATTCCCAAATACGCTGATTACAGCCTGGCACAATGACACTACAGCAAAATATGATTTTACTCTGGGGCGTGACAAGATAGAAGTGAAGAGCACCACTAGTGAGAAGAGAGTGCATCACTTTTCTTATGACCAGTTGAATCCATCTGTTCATTCGCAGCTTCTTATAGCTTCTGCCATCGTTAGAGAATCTGGTGAGAACGAGAATGGTCTTTCGATATATGACCTCTATGAGAAAATCTATAAACGGCTGCATGTTACAGATTATCGTTTGAAATTGTATAAAGTGATAGCCGAAACCGTAGGAAGTGATGTTGTAAAACTTAAGGAGGTGCACTTCGATTATATACAGGCAGTTGATTCCTTAAAATTCTATGATGCGCGAAAAGTGCCTCATATTAATGAAGATGGGATTCCTGCTCATGTTAGCGAAGTGAAATTTGCGAGCGATTTGAGCGATGTCGAAGACGTCCTGTCCGGTGATTCTGACTTTGATTACAGTAAGAGTCCATTATATAAAAGTTTATTCACCCCTAAAAACGAAGAATCATGAATAGTGAAAAAACAAGTAGAGATTCTCTCAAAGAACTCTTATGTGATGCTTTAGGAAGTAGAGAAAGTTTTCGCTGTATAGAAGGTGTAAACCCATGTCTAATTACCCTCAATGGTATTAAGTTTTGGATTTATCAGAAGAATATTACTTCTACAGCCTTTAATAAAGATAGCGATCAGTCTGATGTTAATCGTATCCAATTGCCTGAAAGATCAACCTTCCAGCCAATTAAGAATTCTGATATAGCATTTATATTTCTTGGTTATGACAACGATAATGATGTATATGTGACATGGAACCCATATACAACCAAACAGCGTCTGAACAAAACTAAGAATGTCTCTTTTTATTCACGAAAAAATGCCCAACAATTAGCACGTGAGACTGGTGCTTTTCAGCAAGCGATTCAAACTAATGGAAGCATAGTCTTGGCGTTCCCAAGAACTCGTTTGGCTGATTATCTGTTGAATATTGCTGACTATTTCCCAGAAATGACAGAATACGTTGCTATCGGGTCCAAGAGAAGAAAAGCTGCTGATGAAGCTTATAAAAGATTCGTAGACCTGAAGAATATCAAAGATTTTTTGGCGTATCTGAGAAGTAAAGATTATCTGAAGGAAGAGCAATGTCTGGCGTATTTTAAGGTAATTAAGAAGTTGATTTCAGATGTTATTACTCCAGAAATATCTTGCCGAAAAATCTTTGTTAAATATGATGATATAAAAGAGTATACTAAGGCTATTGTCCCTCTTCTTAATACAAACGAAATCAATATCCTTAGTCCTGAAGAAATTGAATGTGTTGAACCTGCATTGATTGCATATATCACATATCTTAAAAATGTTTCAGTTGATTCAACCACAGAGTATGTTGATTCTAAAGATGAAACAAATGAAAGCTCTGCTGAAGATTTGTATATGAACGATGAAGAAACTGATGATGAGGAGCAAGATGAGGAAGGGAGTGATGTAGAGGGAACGCCAGTAGTTGTGGATCCTGACAAGAAATACATAAAGAATGGGAAATTGCTCAGAATAGCAAATCCTGACATCATAAATTCTTTGCGTCCATATCTTGATGTAGAGTATAAAAACAGTCAGGGTGCTATGAATATTCTTTATGACTATTATAGCGATAGATGTCCTAACATGGAATTTAGAGACTGGAAGAAGTTGATAGATGCTATTGACTGGAAGAACCCTATACCTGTAGAGGAATCAGACGAAAGTAAGCGCAAGAAAAAATATGTTATTGCAACCATATTTCCAGACAGTAGCTACATTATGTATAAAAATGTAGCTCAAACCTTTGTTGAATCTATCGAAGCAATTGGTATTGAAGAGTTTAAGTCTCTTAATTTATCAGCAGCAAATGTTCCTGTCGTTTCAGAATATGCCGATAGTAAATATGCGTCTGCTCAACATGTAACAGATTCTGGTTACTACGTCATGACTAATATGTCTACATTTCAAAAAGTGAATATGCTGTTTTATGCGATAAATCAGTTTCATTTGGATTTTAAAATAGCGGTAATTCCACTATCTCATTTTGAAGATGAAGACTTAGACTTTAGTCCATATATAGTGAAAGAACCTTTTGTACCAAAGACATCATCAAATAGACTGAAGATTAGAATTTCATTCTCTGATGGTACCTTTATTCAAGAGAATCAGGTCTCAACAACTTTGGTAAAAGCTGTACAATTAGCTGGAGCCGAAAGAGTCTTGGGGCTTAATCTTAGAATAGGTAAAAGGTTTTTTATGTTGAATCATCTTTCTGAAGAAGAACAGAAAATGACAAAATTCAAGAAAGTGGATGAAAATCTATGGATTGACACCAATAGTGATACCGAGAGTAAATATAATACTTTGGTAGAAATCAATGAAAAATTGAACCTTGGTTGGTATATAGAAAAGGTTGATCCACTTCATAACAATTCATATTAAGATGCAGTCTGCTTGAATGCAAACAGATTGTTCTGATTGCTCCATGCAAACTATTTATAACTATCTGAAGGAAATTGGTATAAAGGAAATATAGCCTGTCAAAAAAATGGGTCGCTCAGTCTTGCATAAGTATTAGGGGGTGTAATTTAAACTGTGTCAAGGCTTGTTCTTAACTTTCATTCCCACTCCC